>Ga0070749_10002219_pt1 | contig 13088 bp, 9 predicted proteins | sample VirMetDEL_Nov_18_FD_75180 | JGI IMG/M metagenome (GOLD analysis project Ga0070749, IMG submission 75180) | Aqueous microbial communities from the Delaware River and Bay under freshwater to marine salinity gradient to study organic matter... | ecosystem: Environmental > Aquatic > Marine > Coastal...
TATTTATACTAAAGGTTATGTATGAGTTGGAGATCAAAATCTAAAATAAGAGCCAATGCAATCAAGCATGGATATCGTTCTGGATTTGAACATAAAGTATCAGAACAATTAACAGAAGAAAAAATAACATTTGGTTACGAAGATACTGTAATTGAATATACAGTGCCAGCCCGTCAAAGCAAATATACAGTTGATTTCACATTACCAAATGGTATATTAGTTGAAACAAAAGGTAGGTGGACCGCGGAAGACCGTAAAAAGCATTTGTTAATTAAAAAACAACATCCAGAGTTAGATATACGAATTGTATTTCAATCACCTAATACAAAAATCAGAAAAGGTTCAAAAACGACATATGGTATGTATTGTGATAAGCATGGCATCCAATGGGCAGAAAAAAAGATTCCAAAAAGTTGGTTAAAAGGTTGAGCTTTTGAAATAAATTTAATATATTCATATTAATATAAATTTGTATTTGTATTGAATAAAATGAAATAATGAATACAACATTGACATATAGTAATGTAATGTATATATGTAATGAAAATATATATAATATAAGTAAATGAGCAATTTTCCAATCGTTACGTTATTAGAAACGGTACTTGGTAAAGGGCAAATCAAAGGAAATGATAACGTAGCATTTCACTGTCCTTTCTGTAATCATCATAAGAAAAAACTAGAAGTTAATACTCAATCTCAACATTGGCATTGTTGGGTATGTAATGCTGCTGGACGTAAGTTACCTATCTTATTTAAACGGTTAAATGTAGAACGTGGTAAGATATCACAATTAATTAAACTGTTGGATGATGTTGAATTAAGACCACGTAAAACTACAACTGATACACCGGTATTACATTTACCTGAGAAATTTAGACCGTTATGGATATTTGATAAAACGTCTCCGGAATATAGAAATGCGGTACATTATTTATATAAAAAACGAAATATAACTATAGAAGATATTTTGAAATATCGAATTGGATATTGCCGATCTGGCGAATATAAAGGTAAAATAGTAATACCTAGTTTTGATGCAAATGGAAGTTTAAATTATTTTGTATCACGAGCATATTATGAAGAAGATACATGGAAACATAAGAATCCAAATGTATCAAAAGATATAATAGGCTTTGAATTACATATTAACTGGGAAATGCCAATATTTTTAGTGGAAGGAGCTTTTGATGCAATTGCCATTAAACGTAATGCCATTCCATTGTTCGGTAAAACTATTCCAGATATTTTAAAGAAACGAATTGTAGAAAAAAATGTGAAAACAATTTATATTTGCCTGGATAATGATGCCAAGAAACAAGCATTAGAAACCGCTGAATATTTTATGGCAAACGGCATGAATGTTTATTTAGTAGATTTACCAAATGATAAAGATCCAGCCGAGTTAGGATTTGAATATATGCAAAAACTTATAAATGATACAACAATGTTATCATCACATAAATTAATGGAACAAAAAATATTATGCAGTTTATAAACATTGGAATTGAAAAAATAGATAAGATATTCCATATCGCAGATGTACATATACGAAATGTAAATCGACATAAAGAATATTCAGAAGTATTTAAAAAATTATATTCTCATATTAAAAAGAATAAAACTGATGATAGTTTAATTTATGTTGCCGGTGACGTGGTACATGCTAAAACTGATATGTCACCGGAGTTAATTGAAATGACATCCGGTTTCTTTAGATCGTTAGCTGACATTGCACCTACAATAATTATTACTGGTAATCATGACTGTAACCTAAATAACTCTAATCGATTAGATGCGTTGTCTCCCATCGTTAAGGCCCTCAAACATAAGAATATACACTATCTTAAAGACAACGGTATATACAAGATATCGAATGTACACTTTAACGTAATGTCTGTTTTTGAAAAGCCGGCGAATTATATAAAAGCTTCGGATTTTGAAGGAGAAATTAAGATTGCATTGCATCATGGCGCGGTTGATTCTGCGAAAACTGATATTGGTTATGAGATATCAAATAACCATGTTAAGACAAATTTATTCGATGGCCATGATTTAGTTTTATTAGGAGATATTCATAAACCGGAACAATACCTTAATGATGAAAAGACAATTGCATATCCAGGTTCATTGATACAACAAAACCATGGAGAAGCTTTGACTCATGGTATCATGGAATGGGATTTATCGACAATGACAGGTAAGTTCATTGAAATGCCAAATCAATTTGGATATTATACTTTTGAAATTGAAAATGGTAAAATAACGAATCCATCTGATAAAGTACCAGCGAGACCAAGACTAAGATTAAAAGTAAAAGATACTGATTCAGCTAGTCTAAAGCAAGTTGTATCGGAAATACGTAAGCAATATAAAGTACAAGAAATTGCAATTCAAAAAGTGCATACATTGAATGTTGGTAATGGTGCTCAAAAATTATCTATAGGAAATGTAAGAGACGTTGAATGGCAAAATAAAATTATTTCTGATTACCTGGATTCAGAACAAGCAGTTTCAGATGAAATGTTAGATATAGTACGTCATATAAATCGTACCGTGCATTCTAAATTGCCAGATTCAGAAATAACTCGTAATGTGGTATGGGTACCGAAACGGTTTGAATTTTCAAACATGTTTAGTTATGGTGAAAATAACGTTATTGATTTTGGTAATGTTAGTGGTATCAATGGATTATTTGCAGCTAATGCAAGTGGTAAGTCAACGCTTTTAGATTCATTAGCATTCTGTTGTTTTGATAGATGTAGTCGTACTACAAAAGCAGTGCATGTTTTAAATAACAAGAAAACTACTTTCCATTGTAAATTTGAATTTGATTTGGATGGCAAACCATTTGTCATTGAACGTAATGCTAAAAAACAATCTAATGGTCATGTGAAAGTGAATGTGGATTTCTGGACATATGATTCCTCTGGCGACCAAGTTTTATTGAATGGCGATCAACGAGATCATACAAATAAAATTATACGAAAGTATATTGGTTCTTATGAAGATTTCATTTTAACGGCTTTGTCATTGCAAAATAATAATACCGGATTCATTGACATGTCTCAACGAGAACGTAAAGAATTATTAACTCAGTTTTTAGATATTGATGTATTTGAATTGCAATATCAGATAGCCGCGGAAGATATTCGAGATACGGCTGCTTTGATACGAGAATATAAACGTACTGATTATAGTACTGTCATTGCCGAATCAATTCAAACCATAGAACAATTGAAAGCTCCGTTTAAACGAATTCAAAAAGAAAAAAATACGCATCAAAAGATGTTTAATGATTTGAATGATATTGTTATTACAATGACATCTGAATTAAAAACAATTTCAGATGATGTATTAACAATTGAAGATGCTCAAGACAAAATTGATTCGTTAAAGGAATCACGTGAAGCATTTGATAAAATGTTAGAATCTAAACATGTAACACTCGACACGCAAAAAGAATCGTTATCAAAACTTCAATCAGATAAATCGATGTATGATAAAACAGAATTAGAAGCGGAAAAGGTGGAAACAAATCGTTTACGAGAATTGTTATCAGATATTATGAACAATAAAATTCCAGTTTTAGAATCGGAGATAAAGGCGGCGGAACGACTGGAATCTAAATTAGGAGATCATAAATGGGATCCGAATTGTGAATATTGTATGGCAAATCCGTGGTTACATGAAGCGCAGAAAGCATCTAATGATTTACCTGTATTAAATAACAAGTTAATAGCATTTAAGGAAGAAGGTAAAAAATATCATGACCAAATAATCCAATCAACTGCAACTGACCGTTTATTGGAATTAAAAGATATTGAAACATCTATATCTAGTATTGCTAATCAAATAGAACGTATTGAATCTGATATAAAATCATATGATAGTAAAGCTCAATTACATGATACTTGGATGCAGAATGCCATTGACAAGTTAAATGAAGCTAAACAGTATCAATCGGATATCGAATTTAATATACAAAAACAACAAGAAATTGACGATGTTATAACCGAAAGAAATGATTTATCTGCTGAAATATCACGGTTAGAACAAAACATATTAGCAATGTCAGGTAAGATTGAAGTTGCAAAAAAGAACAAAGAAAATGCGGAAGAATCTATCAACCGTTTACGTGAACTTGAATTGCAATACAAAGGGTATGAGTATTATCTGCAATCCATAAAAAGAGATGGCGTGCCATATCAACTCATAACAAAAGCGATACCTCAAATTGAAGCAGAGATAAACAATATATTAACACAGGTAGTTGATTTCACAATGATATTAGATACCGATGGTAAAAATATCAATGGTTACATTGTATATGATTCAGATAATTATTGGCCATTAGAATTGACATCTGGCATGGAAAAGTTTGTGGCATCGTTGGCAATTCGTACATCGCTAATCAATGTTACATCATTACCTCGTCCTAACTTTTTAGCAATAGATGAAGGGTTTGGAGTATTGGATTCTGAAAATCTTAATAACATGTATTTATTATTTGATTATCTGAAATCTCAATTTGGATTTGTGTTATGTATATCTCATATTGATGCTATGCGTGACATTGTTGATAGTCTTATTGAAATTAAAAAAGTATCCGGATATTCTAAAATAAACTATTCCTGATATTTATTATTAAATAAGGAATGATATGCCATTACCTAAAAAGGTACAAAAAGTAGGATTAGAAAAATTATACAGATACCGAGTAACAGATACCTCGCCATTCTCTGATGATTTTTTCAATATCATACAATTTCCAGAAAGATTAACATCTGGAAAGAATTTGTTTAAATTAAGAGCAAATTCAGATCGGTTTGTTAATAATAGCCAAATCCATGTTGAGGTATTAGATTATAATGGCAATCCTATATATTATGAACCATTACAGTATATTGAAAAAGATGGTACACGGGTAATTGCAATCTACATATTTCCAGATACTGCTCCTGGTTTAGCAACAGTTTATTTGGCAGGCCGTGTTCGAAATGCTGGTGCAGAAGAACTTCCTTTCAGTAGAGATTTTAACTCGCCTAACCATCGCGATATACCAAATATGTTATGGTATCGAAGGGTTCCGGTTGCACCATCATCTGCTAATGACACGGAAATTATATTTACTACACAACCATCATTAACGATATCAGAAGTAATACAACCATATTTACAGCCAGTAAATTTAACAAATGTATTTACACAACAAACATCGAGTCTCGCCGGAGCCACGTTAACAATTGAACCTCAGCCGTCAACAATATCCGGTGAATCAGTTACTTCTACTGCAGAAGGAGGAAATTCCGCATTTTCTCCAAATTTTGGTACACAGTTTTTTGATACAAGTAAACTGCAAAATTCATTGAGTAATACATCTGGCACGCAAATGGATTCACCTCCATTAAATACATTAACTGGATTTTCAAAATTAACAACAACTAGTTTTCCATTAAATCAAAATATGATTGGTGGTTATATTGAAGTTAAAGATCCTATAATAACTGTACCCGCCCAAACCGGACGTGATTCAAATAATTTGGTAATTCCAAGTACACAAACTGCAACTGAATGGAATAACAACACAGTTAATTCACCAACATCACAGCAATTATCAGGTTCAATTCGATTTGCTATTACCGATGTATTAACATCAACAACGGCTCGAGTTGCTCAATATGCTGGATTTAAAAATGAAGCTGATAACACATTCGGTCCGTTTGCAGTAACGGTTGGTACTGGTACAGCCACATCAAACACATTAGGTAATGTAACACAGACAGGTACGTCTGTAATTAGAACTATCGACTCGGCTAACAATTTCACATCAAGCTATATACAACCTACTGCTGTTACATTCACTGAAAATTCATCTTCCTTCGCTGATATAATTTTATCGAACACCGAACCAGCGACGGGAGATGTATATCGTATCAAAACATTGTATAAGCCAAGCGGATTCTTTGGAGATTTCATTGACCTGGGAGATAGTATATTAGAACGGCAGAACATATTGTTGGATACCGCTTCATTGGAAACGAGCGTGGCGGTAGGAACAGCATATGAAAGATTTGGTAACCTAGAAAGTCTGCAAGAAATACAAACTTATTGGACATCAGGTTCAATAGGCAATGCCAATGATACTACGTTTGCTTATAATGAAGATATCCTGATAGGAGGTGCAGAAATTACACCGACATGGTCTCCTAACCAATATACCGCATCGGTTGATAACGCAACGGTATTTTCAATAAAACCAAAATATCATCAGACATTGTATAAAGGTACAACATATATTGTTAAATTCCAAGTTGCATTGCCAAATGATATTGCATTGTACACTAGCGATGATCCTAACATTCCTAACAATCGTTTAGATGTATACATATCAGGTTCATCAGTTGAGATTGATCAGACATTATCAAATGTCGCGTTAGGAGATATTACACCTGTCGCAAATACAGCCGCCACATTAACCGGAGCATTTGCAGATGGAAATGAATTAGGATATCGAATTGGTTCTATACGATCTAAAAATATACCAACCATAACAGGTAACATTGAATTACAGTTCAAAGCAAAACAAACAGGTCCATTTGATCTTAAATTTGTAACTCGACGTGGTTCTTGGATTGTAGGAGAAATAGAAGTAGAGGCAGATAAACAAACTGGATTCTCTCCAAATTATGTTAGAATATTTAAACGGATACCAACCGAACATTTGAAAACGCCGTTAACGTTTAAATTTCAATACTATGATTTCCGAGGTAATAAAGCAGATCTAGAAACAATTGCATATGGTGCTATATTCAATGGCGGTAACACATATATTGACGGTGAAACAAATTTAATAACAGGTTCTGCATATATCGGCAATCAGGTCGGTACTGGTCTTGTAATGTCAGGTAAATCATCTGGATATATTGCTTCAACAAAATATAAAGGATTTACATCGGCATCTGAAGGTAAAGGTCCATCCGGATGGTTAATGTGGTCTGGATCAAGTAATCTTGTAATAGGCTCAGATACATATGAAGGAGTTGGATTAGAATTAATTGCTAATTCAGAATCATTCTTCCGTTACAGATCAACACCATCCGAAGTAATTATCAGAACGGATAAATTTTTCTTTGGTGATCCTAATACAATATATATAAGCGGATCAAATGGAAATTTAGAAATTTCATCTTCTAATTTTGCGTTAGACTCGGAAGGCAATATGACCGCGTCAAATGCATTATTTGATAATAATGTTACAGCTGTTAACTTTACTCGGAAGAGTGTGCGAATCGATCAAGCCTCAACATCATCGTATTGGGATACACAATCAACACCGGGAACATCACCTAAACGTGTTAAATTAGTCTATGATGGTTCCTTAGGGGGTGATAAATGTTCTGAAATGACTTTTGGCGTAGGTACGGAAGATGTGGTGATAGTAGGCATAACAGCGTTAAATGATCCCGATGGAGCTGGTGGAGTCAATGACGTGAAATTATTTATTTCAACGAATTGGACCGGTACGGTTCAATATGATGATACATCGATATACGCTGATTATGATGATTTACCGGCAATAGTTTAAAGGAACAATATGGCAGATATAACATTAAACTCGCAACAAACTTATACATTTAGTAGATATAATCCATACGGTAGTTCGGTGTATACAATGATTGTAGATGGTACAGACCGTGCACATAAAGCTAAAACATTTAATAACAGAGTAACTATTAATACATCAAATTCCGGTGTAGTTTCAGGATTATTACAAGTAATAACAACCGGAACGACATCGGGCAATACAATAACTATTAGTAATGGAACGACATCTGCTGGGAATGGAATAGTATTTGTAGGTCAAAATCAATGGATAATTGGATCATATAACGACACGTCAAATGAAGATGATTTTCAAATTACAGATAACTCGGTATTAGTTTCCTCCGGTGCTCGTACAAACGTCACAGTAGGTATGTGTATTTCTAAATCACGTGAAATATTCTTTCCGAACCTCGATGCTGCTGCCGGAACCTTTCCGGTTGAATATAATACTACTACAAGAGAAATAACATATGATTCAAGTACATTACGTTCTAAAAAAAATATAACAACAGCTCCTTCACTTTTATTTGATAAAGTGTTAGAATTGCAACCAAGAGAATTTGAACGTAAAAATCCAAAATCAGATAACATAACAAGTGTCGGAAAATTTATAGGGTTAATTGCAGAGGAAGCGGCTGATGTACATCCGCAATTTGCTAAATATGCTCCGGATTATATGTTAGATGAAAACGGTAAAAGAGCTCAAGAAACATCATCCGATGCATTAGTTCCGGGAAACATTGACTGGCCGGCTGTAACGACGGCGTTGATAGGAAAAGTAAAACAATTAGAACAACGTATACAGCAATTAGAATCTTAGTAATATTTATTAAAAAAGATTAGGAATCATGAAAAATTTTTCTTATCTTTATATAAAATAAGAAGTGTATGGAACTAGGAAATTGGCTAGCCGAAGCCATCATATCGGAAAATAATATCAAGAACATCATTGTGATCTATCCAGGCAGATTTCAACCAATGGGTAGACATCATGCAGCAGTATACAAAAAATTGGCATCTAAATTTGGAAAATCTAATACTTATATTGCAACATCAGATAAAGTTCAATTACCAAAATCGCCTTTAAATTTCAAAGAGAAGGCTCAGGTAATGAAACAGCATGGTATCACAAATGTAGTGCAAGTAAAAAATCCTTATCAGTCAATTGAAATAACATCTAAATATGATCCAGACACCACCGCAGTATTATTTGCAGTTGGTAAAAAGGATATGGCAGAAGATCCAAGATTCCGTGTCGGTAAAAAGAAAAATGGAGATCCAAGCTATTTCCAATACTACGAAGGTAATGAAGGCAATCTTCAGTCATATACAAAACACGGATATCTAATTGTAGCACCTCATGTTGATATACAAATTCCAGGATTTGGAGAAATGTCAGGTACAACTTTACGTCAAGTATTAGCAACAGCAGATGCCAAAGTATTTGAAGATGTTATGGGATTTTACGATGAAATGATTCATAGAATGTTGCGAACAAAGTTTGGAGCGGCATTAGGAGAACGCATAGAAGAATTTGTTAAAACTCATAATTTAAAAGATGTATTATCGGAAGCATCATTAATAGGTGGATCTAAAGCTGATGTAGATGACGGACCAAGATATTTTTACGGTAATCGTCGATCATATGAACAAGGAACTAGAGCAGTTGCAGAAAGATTAGGTTATCATGTTGTGAATTATATAATGAATCCTAATCAAGAGCTAACTGATAATAAAACCGAATTTCCAGCCGGTCCGCCAGAAGCAGTTTCATTCTTCCCGGTAGGCCAAGCAGGTGTGACAAATGCAGGTACAAATTATACTAAGAACCTGAGAGGAACTCAAGCATACCGAGTATGGTCAGAATACATTAAAAAGGTTGCGGAACGAGTAGGTTACACATTTTTAAATTTCTTAGGAGCAGACCAATCAGTATCCAGTTCTGCAAAAACACCAACCAAACCAGAACCGCTAGTACAAGAATCATTTTCAAAAGAATGGTGGTCATTATTATTAAAAGAAACAATGATAAAAGAAGCAAAAGCCAATACACATTTAACTCATTTAGAAGAATTAATTTTAACTCAAGGCGCAGCCGGATATAAACAAGCTCGATCATTTTTGATTGAATTACTAAAAAACTTGAAAGGAAGTTCAGATGCAAAAGTTAATACCACTGTTAAATGGGACGGCGCTCCAGCCATCTTTACTGGAATTAATCCTGATAACGGCCAATTCTTTGTAGGTACAAAGTCCGTGTTTAATAAAGTACCTAAGATTAACTACACAAATGCGGATATTGAACGTAATCACGGTGAGGCACCGGGTCTAGCAGATAAATTGAAAAGAGCCTTAAAAGTGTTACCGACATTAGGAATTCGAAATATCCTCCAAGGTGATTTCATGTTTGATGATTCCACATTGAAACGCAAAACAATTAACGGTGTACCTCATTATATTTTTAAACCTAATACAATTACATATGCGGTTGAAGTGGATTCTGATTTAGGGCGCCAATTAGAAAAGGCTGAATTTGGAATTGTGTTCCATACAGCATATGATAGTTTGAGTAGTGGAGCTCAATTCGGAGCAAATGTATCTAATCTTAAACGATCACCGATGGTATGGTTTGATGATGCATTCTTCAAAGACACCACAGGTTCAGTATTATTAACATCGGAAGAAGCTAAACGAGTAGCGGCTTTAATAAAACAAGCAGATTCATTGAATGTTGATTATGATCGTATTCCATCTGTGTTTTTGAATACCTATATTAACAGCGAGATACGGCAAGGAGAGTTCGTGCAAGATCCAAAAAAATCATTTGATAATTTCAAGTCATGGATGCAAGCAAAAATAGATAAAAAGGTAGATGGGTTAAAATCTGAAGCTGGTAAACAAAAAGCTATTGCCGCAGGAGAACAGCAAATGGCTGATATTGAAGCTGCTAAAAAAGATATTTTAAATGCATTTACAGTTACAAAGTTGTTGGCAGAAGCTAAATTGGTGTTTGTTAACAAATATAATAATGCCGTATACAATACAAAACATTTTAAAGATGACGGTCGAGGAGGCCTTGTAGCAACAGCGCCAGAAGGATTTGTTGCAATTGATCGATTTGGTCAAGGAGTTAAATTAGTAGACCGATTAGAATTTTCCAGAGCAAACTTTGCAATGGATAAAGGCTTTACCAAGTAGCCGTATATTTATATTAAACTAAAAAAAGGATAGTATAATGAAAGAATCAGAATTGCGTGCAATTATACGTGAACATATCAAAAAGACATTGAAAGAGGCTGGACCTAGCCTAGGAGCAGGTGGAGCTGAATTAGAAAGAGGATTAGGAAAAGTATCCGGAAGAGCGTCTAGACTAACTAAACGTCAACGAATTCAATCAGTAATACCAGTATTGCAAAAATTTGGAATTACATCTGCAGATCTTCCGATGATTAAAGCTGTATTAGCTAAGATGTCAGTGCCAGAACCAGAGCCAGAAACTGAACCAGAAGTAGAAGAAAATTATACAGCAGGCGTTGATGATGGCGCAGCTGGAGATTCATTAGCCGAAGGTGCATTGGATGCTAAATCAGAAAAACTAGATAAATCACAGGCATGGCAAATGTTAGTAAAGGCAGTGGATAATAAACCAGCAACTCAGCAAGCAGATTTCATAGTTGATCTTATCAATAAATTTAATTTGGATGATTCAGTTAAACGAAGATTGAAAATGCAAATTAAAAATATGGCATAATATGGCAGGTAAGTTACAAAATATAAAAGCAATTAAAGAAATGAATGCCGGGACTCATAAGTCTCAAAATAAAACACAAATAGGTTATACTGGAAAAAAGACAATTGCTGATGAAGATGTGTTAGAACGATTTGAAGATGGCCAGCCTAAAGTATGGATTGAAACAGAAAAAGGTACTCGTTGGAGAATTGAACAACATGAAGGATTTCGTAGTAAAAAACCAGAAAATAGTATTCTAGATACTATCAATGAAATACTTCGAGTTCCAACTACATGTCCAAAATGTAAATCTCAAATGAAAGGCGTAGACGAAGAACATCTTAATTTGAAATTTTGGTATATGAGCCAGCATTGCTTTGGATGTCAATTAAAAGAAGAATCATTGATACGTGCAAAAGGACAAGATGCGTGGTCAGAATATTCACGTAAAAAATTAGCAGCAAATGCTGAATCATGGTTTAAAGATACAGATAAAGAAGTTGAGATAGTTCGCAATTCATTGAAACTTCAATTTGTGCAAAACGCAGATGGTGGTTTAGCTGAATATGACCAAACCGCATTTTTTGAAAAATTTGATTCTGACTATAAAAAATTTAAAGAACAGATACTAGAAAACCTTAAGGGGGAATAAAATGGCAAACAAAAGCGTTAATAAAATTGGAAAAGATTTTGATAAGGTAGTCGCTGACATGGCTAAAATGGCTAAAGATTATGCAAAAGCTAGCGGTGATAAAAAACAAGACTTATTAAAAAAATTAAAAGATCTTACATCCAAGAAAAAAGATCTTAAATCACAATTGGAACGCGCTGTTATGGATGCTGAAAAATCTGTTACATTGCAAATAGACGAGCGTTACATGAAAATTGCTTTAACATCGATGATAGGTCGATTAGTAGAGCAAGAAATGTCAGCATTATATGAAGAAGATGATGACGCAGAAGTAAAAGACCTGGAAAAGGCAATGGGAGATGGATTTAAAGGATTAGAATCTGCATTAAGTTCAATGGAAGATGAAGCAAAAGCCGATGTTGAAAAAGTCGATGAATCTGTCATTAAACGTCATCTAAATGAAAAAGGCGAGTTAAATGAAGAACTTACAACTGTTGCAATTTTAGGTATTATACTAGCAGCTCCGAAAGTAGTGGAATTACTTACAAAAGGATTATCTAAACTAGTACGAGTTGTTAAAAAAGTATTGGGAGGCGATGGAAAAGAAGATCCAGAAGGAACTGCTGCAAAAATAATTGAGTTTACACATAAATGGCATAAATCATATATCAAAGCATTACGATGGATATTGAAAGTAACCGGAGTATTTAAGAAAGCAGGTATAACCAATGATTCAAACCAAATGAAAGCAGCAACCATGCTTTATTATACAATCATTGCTGGGTTAGCAGTATATAGCGGTGTAGGAGCCGTTAGTGCATTTAAGTCAGCTATGGCATCGGCAGGTTCTAGCGCTGGAGGATTTTCATTATCTGCATTAGAGGCAGGAATGGCAGCAATTAAAACCGGCGAGGTAGCTGAGTTCCTAGGAGAGTTAGGATTGGCTGGTACTGCGGGTGCATAAATAGGAGTAAACATGTCTACTATAAAATTGACACCGTTATTAAATGAAATAATGATACGTTCTATTATAGAATCTATGGGCGGTGATGCTAATAAAATAGAAAAAAAAGCGGATGATTTAGAACAAGAACTAGAAAAAGCTGGTATGGATGCTGA
>Ga0070749_10002221_pt1 | contig 13082 bp, 13 predicted proteins | sample VirMetDEL_Nov_18_FD_75180 | JGI IMG/M metagenome (GOLD analysis project Ga0070749, IMG submission 75180) | Aqueous microbial communities from the Delaware River and Bay under freshwater to marine salinity gradient to study organic matter... | ecosystem: Environmental > Aquatic > Marine >...
TGATAAATTAAATCAAAAAATAAATAATTTACAACAGTCAGCTGAAGGAATTCAGGCTCCAGAAGAAATTGTAGATAGATATAACAGGACTCAATATGATGACCCTCAGTTTTTAGAAAATTTTAAAAGAAGATTCAGAGCACCAGACCCAAGAATTAATATTACTAGGTCAGACGCAGAGCAAGTTAAATTTAACTCTGTAGAATTTTTTAATGACGTTTCTAAAGATGATTTTTTCTGGAGAAATACAGCTACTTTCGCCGCCTCATCGAAAATAATTAAAACATTAAACGGATTCATTCCGAATTTTAATCCGAATAGATTTAGATCGGCCTTTAAAATGCTTGGAGATAAAGCTGTTATTACCGATCAAACAAGAGAGGCAATAAATAAAGCAATAATAGAAAACGGAATTATTTGTCACTATTATCCAAAAGAACCGGCGCCAGAAACCTCGGAAGATCCAAGAAGATTAAGAGAGATATTTTTTGGTCAAATGGAAATGGGCATAAAAGTAGAATTTACCTTGCCGAATACGTTTTATAAATTTCAAGCTTATATATATACAACAGATTTAAAAAGCTCCCAAAGAAGCGCACATAAAATATCTATAGGTAAATTTGAGACTGTAAGAATGCTCTCACCCCATTTGTCATCAATGGCCGGAAATAATAACAATAAACATATAAATAAATTCGCAGAAATAAAAAATGAGAGTGATTCTATTTTAGCAGTCAAAGGAATACAAAAAACCTCACCGGCTTTTAGAAAAAAATTATTACAAATAGCGACAGATTTATCAACCAATGTTGACTGGCTTGCAGCTGTTATTTCATTAGAATCTGGTTTTAGTCCTAGCGTAGCAAATTTTGGAAATCCAGAGCGCGGCGCAGTCGGCCTAATTCAATTTATGCCTAATACTGCGGCTCACTTATTAGGCATATCCGATTCCCAAGAAGCCAGAAAAAGAATGCAGGCAATGGGCGATTTGGAGCAGTTAGATTATGTTCGTAAATTTTACGCCCCCTTTAAGGGCAGATTAAATTCTCCAGAAGATGTTTATATGGCGGTTTTTTGGCCAATCGGAGTGGGGAAGTCTTCGGACTTTATTATTGCAAAAGAAGGCTCTCCAGTATATCGAGAAAATAAAATTTTTGATCGTGAAAAAACAGGTGTTATTACTAAGCGTCAAGTAGGCGGCGCAATTAAAGGAGCCATTGAATCTGCAAAAGGAAAAAGAATATCAGTAAATGATGATTCAATAAAAGAAATTACGAACAAAGATGAGTTGAAAAAAGAAAAATTAAATAAAGAAGATCTTAAAGAAGACAGAGAAAATAAAAATGATTTTTTCATTTCAGAAATAGATAGCGATGAAAAAATAAAATTATTATCAGAAAAATTAAAAGAAGAAATTGAGACTACTGATAAGCTAGACGAAAAATCAAATAGTCAAATTAGATTAGTAGATATAGCTAATTTTGGCAGATTAGAATCTATAATTAGAACAGCAATAGAAGAAAGAGCATTGGAAAAACAAAGCTTTAATATATTTGCAAATAAATGCAGCATTCAGCAAATTAATAAGTTATCAGATAATTTAAAAATTTTAATAAATGTAAAATCAGAAATTTATACTGATAAAAATAATAATTATCGTTTAAAATGTATGGCTCATGGACCAGAAGAATCTCTTTATAAAGCAGTGTCATCGATCTGCAATTATCACAAAATAAATTTTAAAATAGGTTAATTATGGCTAATAAAACTTATTCGGAAGTCGTATTTGAAAAATTAAAAAATAAATTAGTAGAAATACATACCGGCGACACTAGAAAAACTCATAAATATGCAGATTATACTTTAGAAAGAAAAAGCGTAATAAGGGGATACCTGCTAGATGTTGATGGCGATATGCTAACAGTTAAATGCATAACAGCTAACGGAAAAGAAACAATTGTTTATGTAAATGGGTGGGGCGTTACTTTAATTACTGATTATGAAGAGACGACTAATATAACAGACATTTATCAAGATGAAGATATTCCATTATATAAAAAGAAAATAAAATGATAAAAAATTCTTATATTAGACAAATATCTAAAAATAAATGGAGAGTTTTTTCTGAGAAAGGAAGAAACTTAGGAACATTTACTTCAAAATTAAAAGCTAAAAATAGACTTAAAGAAATAGAAATGTTTAAGCATATGAATAAAAAATCAAATAACTTAAACAAACTGCTTAAAATTTGCGAAGCCATAGATAAAAAAGAAAAAAATACAAATTTAGGATATTCTGGAATAATGAGAAAGGTAAGAAAAAAATATAATAAAGAAGATATTAAAAAATTTCAAAAAGCATTTAAAGAACAATTTGAATTATCTTTAGAAAAAAAATTGAAAAATCCAGAAAATATAGCCTTGATGGCGGCTATGAAATCAATTAATTTTGAGGAATAAAATGGACTCTAAAGAACGTATGTATAAATTAGCAGCAACTACAATTCATATGGGCAATCCGTATGAGGCGGGTAAAGGTATTGCTGATATTGTAAAATTTTTAATACAAAGAATATCTCCAGAGTCTCGCGGAAAATCTTTAAGAGGACTAAGGCAAAAAATTTGGAATTTAAATGAATATCAAATATCTCAGAAAAAAACCCCACCGTCAGCTTCTCTGGGACAATCTATAACATTTATTAAAACTATTTTAATAGGCCACGAACCAAAATATATTAGAGAAGTTTTAAGAAATATAGTAACTAATCTGTGAAATTATGAAAATTTATAACTTTTCTAAAGTAGATGATAATTTATTTAGAGGTGGTGCGCCGACTCCTCGTGATATAATTAATTTATGTAAAGATTATAATATAAAAAATATTATAAGTTTAGATGAAGATGCTGGAAATGAAATAAAAAAAATATGTAAAAAATTAAAAATTAATCATTTTCAAATTCCAATTAATCACCACATTGATAAAAACGATATTAATAAAATAATAAAACTATTATCTAAAATAGACTCTCCGACATATATACATTGCAGATGGGGTAAAGATAGAACCGGAATGGTTGTGGCTATGTATAGATGCATGAATGGTTATGATATAGACGAGGCCTTTGAAGAGGCCGATAAATTTAAATTTGGCCTCGGTTTACCACAATCATCTATTAATAGTTATATGAATGCGGTGAAATATGTATATGATAAATTTAATAATGATTCAAATGAAATTCAAGACGATATTGTAACTCAACAGCGTGATGATTTTTATAAAGGTTTTGTGCCACCGGCAGCAAATCCGCAACAATCTTTTGCGCCATTTTTAGACCCGGAAGTTGTTAGTACTCCATACGCATCGTCCAACTCATCATATGCATCTGCAAAAAATTATTTTTTAAAAATTATTAAAATAGCAACTATTAGCGTTGAAAATAAAGAAAAAATAAAAGAATATAATAGAAGAAATAAATTAAAAAAATTATTATTAAATCTTTTAAGATATATAGACTCCGAAGAACAAATTTCTTCAATTGAAGAAAAAGAGTACTCTTTTGATAATCCGCCAACAAGCGTTCCTCAGATAGGTCAATACGATAATTATTCTGGAGTTAAAGGGTCAGGGCCAACTGAAACCGGCGGTTATGCTAAATTATAATCTCTATTAATATTTAAATATTTATATAAATAAAAAAGAAAAAAAATGATTACTATAAAAGCAGCACCTATACAAATGACATCAGATATTCCGGATTCGGAAATCAAGATGGCAAGTTTATTGTGCGATCATCTTTCAAAAATAGAGGGTAAAATAAATGTATCTCTTGAACATTTAAATGGAATTTATGAGCCATTTAAGGCAGTAGAACAAATACCCGTAGAAGAAACTATTAAAAATAGAGTACATTTAAGAGAGTTTAGAGATCAGGTAATAGACAATTTTAACAATATACTTGCAGCCGCTAAAGGTAAAGATTTTTTAAAAATCTTAAATCATTTTTCTTCTGATACTCAAATTAATGAATTAATTTCATCTTTTGAAAAATCTTTAAACGACATCGAAAAACAAGTTAATTTATTTTTAAAATTATTTTCTAATTTAAGCGCTCAAGATTTTAAAGATAGAATTATTTTAGGTATAGATAATATTAAGAAACAGTGTAGTCAATTGAATCAGTTAATAAATGATAGATTTATTAATCATATGGAAGAGAATATATTAAAAAATAATAATATGAATGCAGTTGCTCATTTTAACAAAGAAAAAGAAATTTTAATTAATAAGTTAGCTTCTTTCAATTTTAAGGTATAATTATGTTAATCAAACGTGGTAATGCGGAAATCGTCTCTATTATTGATGCTCCTGAAATATTAGATGAAGAAGCTCAAAAATTAACAAAAGCCGCTAAGAAAAATTTAAAAGATAAAGAAAACAATCAATCAAAAGATTTAGAAAAATTGGAGAATTAATAATGCTACATAAATTTGGAGAAGCGATAACTGTAACAGCCTCAGACATTCAAACAACAGAATCCGTAATGTCTGACCCAGAAATTCTTCAGAGATTTAAAAAATTTGCCGCAGGATTAAAATCTTTAGCCCCTATGGCTAAAGATTTCTTATATTTTTCTGCAATTATGATGCATGCGGCAGAAGCATCTATTTTAGACGACGGCGGCAATGTAAAATTAGGGTCTGATGGAGAGCCATTAAAATGTGGATGGGAGAAAAAAGGCGATTCATTAAAATGGTGGTGCTCAGATTCTAACATTAGACCGTATAAAAATTCAAACTCTGATATATTCCCAGAAAGCGAATTAATTTCAGCTCACAAAAAATGGGTTGGTAGACCACTGTGTTTAGACCACAAATCATCATCAGTTGATATGATTCGGGGTGTAATAGTAGATACATTTTATGATAGAAAAAACAAAAGAGTAGTTGCTTTATGTGCATTAGATAAAGTAAATTATCCAGATTTAGCAAGAAAAGTATCTACCGGCTATGCAACATCAGTATCAATGGGTACAGCGGTAGGAAAGGCAATTTGTACTGATTGTGGAAATGTTGCCAAAGTAGAAGCTGATTTTTGCAATCACATGAAAAATAAAAGCTGCTATGGCGAAATTAATACTGAATTAAACCCAATTGAATTATCAATTGTGGTTAATGGCGCAGACCCAAAGGCGAAAATTAGACACATTGTCGCCGCAGCTAATAATTTAGCAAAATATATAGAGACTAAAGAAACAGCCATAAATAAAATGGCTAGCAATGATGTTACTGAAGGGTTATCAGAAGTAAAAGACGAACTTTCTTCGATTATGAAAAAAGTTAAAAATATTCTTGATCAAGCAAAAGATTTAGAAAGTTCAAATTCTGAAGATGATGAAGATGACGAAGAATATAATGAAGATGAAAATGATATAGTCGATACAAATAACACTCAAGATAATCCCGATTATCCAGAAAATTCCGCATATGGTTTAACTAACTCTAAACGTCCCATACAAGAGGGTAATCCTGAAGGAAATGACCCCAGAGGCATGGGTGGTGGGACAGGTAGCCCATTAAATTTTGCAGAGAAAAATTTGGCCGCAACAATCAATAAAATGGCCTATAGATTAGAACAATTGCAACAGCAATTCAAAAGTTTAACAAAAAATTATGACAAGGAACCAAAAATGACAACCAGAAAACATGCATACTTTCAAGGAGGCGGCGGATTAAATGATCCAAGTGCTCTACCTTATGACAAAGAAGATTCAGACACAATTCGTGATACACAAGACAAACAAATGGTAGGCAAGATGGATACAGGACCCGTCGATGGCATGTATCCTGGCGATAAAGAATTAAAAGCTCAAATGCAACGCGCAGCAAGCGCTCAAGAAAGAGCCGAGCGCCGTGAATTAGCTTTAGCAGCAGCCAAAGCTAATTTATTAAGATTAAAGAATGCAGAGACAGATAAAAGAGCTTATTACCAAGGTGGTGGCGAAGACAATGAGCCAACTCCAGGTAAAGTAAAATATGCTCCAGACCCGTTAGCTATGGACGCTAGAGAAGAAGATAAGCATATGGTTGGAGATAAGCCATTTCCAGGGGTTGGAGATATCGATGGTCTCTATGCAGATGACCTTAAGAAGAAGCAAATGCTTGCCCGCGCAGGTTTAAAAGCTAAGTTTATTAAAGCCGCAAATCCAGACGGAAGCGACAATTTAGCTCAAAGCCGCTGGCAGGTATATGCTGGTGATAAACTAGTTCTTACCGCTACTGTTCAAGAAATTTCTGGCGGTAAAGTAGCTACTCTTTATGACGCTATTGCTACAAAAGATTTTGGTGGAAAAATTCTTGAAACAATTAAAACTGCCGGTTTTGATGTAGCTGCATCAATGTTCAAGGGCGCTCAAGCTGAACCCACAGAAGATGAAGTTAAAACAGAGGCCGCTGCGCAACAAAAGAACAAAAAACCATCTGATGATTTCGTGAAAAAATATCCAAATCACAAACTATCTAAGTCAGCAATGAGAAGATTTGCGCAAGACGCCCAAGCTCCAGCAGCCGCACCCGGCCCAGGAGCACCGGCAGATGCAGGAGGCCCAGCGCCAGCACCGGCAGGCATGGGAGATTTACCTCCACTTCCAGAAGATGACGCACCTGAAATCTCAGAAGATGCAGGCGCGGCCGGAGACCCTAAGTCTCGCGTTAAAGACTTGGCCGAAAAAGCCAAACAATTAAGCGAAGACGTAGCAACAAACGCCAGCGATTTAATTGAAGCTGTCGGCCTTTTAACTGAAGAGCAGCCAAAGCTTTCTGGCGTTAAAGAAATGGGCGAAGAAGGCGCCCCTCCAGCCCCAGCGGCAGAGACAGGAAAAGCAAGCACAGCATCACTACAGTCAATGCGCAAGACTTTAAATGGTGCCTTAATTCAAGGTATGAAAGAAGTTGTAGCTCAACTTCGTGATACTCATGAAGAATTAACTTTAATTCAGCATCTTTATGGAACTGGCAAAATTTCAAGAGCCAGCGTTTCTGATAGAGTAGCTGCTAATGAATTAGTTGTTGCCGCATTTGATAATTCGAATAAAGTTCTCGCAGACTCACATAAATTAATGGCAGCATTTGTTAAGTATGCTCGCGGAACCGAAGCATTAGTTAAAAAAGCAGAACAAGAAAGAGAAGCTTATTTTGAAAAACTTGCCATGATGGACGAGGGCGAAGATGTAGATGTAATGACATTTGAAGACTTAGGCCTTGGTGATTCTGATGAAGACTTAGGTCTTGGTGATTTTGGTCTTACAGACAATGATATGACTGATGATGATATGGCCCATGATCATGATACGCTCTATGATGATATGACTGATGATGATATGGCCCATGATCATGATACGCTCTATGATGATATGACTGATGATGATATGGCCTATGATCATGATATGGCCTATGATCATGATATGGTTGACGATCTAAGAGATATTGCCCAAGATGATGGCGCTGATATCACCTTCCCACCAGACAAAATTGTAGCAAAACCGCCACAAACAAAGAAATCAAGCCGCAAGGATCTTATGAATAGCTTACAAGCAGTAGCGCAAGCAAGCGCAGAAACTACAGATTTAACAACTAAGGCTGGCCGCGCAGCATATCGTGCTAAACTTGCAGCTAAGGGCATGGAGTTCAGCGAAATGTTAGATAAGGCTCATCCAAAAGGCGGTTTTACAACTGAATTAGATACCAAGCCAGATGGCAACTTAGCTCACGTTGAAGACCTTAAAGAACAACATGAAGCCATGATGGATGTCGCAATGGCTCCTCCAAAAGTCAAAAAAGCAGCAGCAGACATACAGAAGCTCGTTGTATCTGGCAAATTAGCAGCCGAAGATGTTGACGGCTTGACCGCTTTCGGTGTTGATCAGGCCGCTGTTAAATACTGGAAGTCTTTATTTGGTGATGTTAAAGATGGTGGCAATCAATTTGCAACTGAGTTAGTTAAAGAGTATGGAGAGACCAAGAAAAAGGCTGAGATGGACGCCTATCAAGTCAAGGTTGCTCGTGCGTATCAACTAGCTTATGATATGGCAGACCGTGGTTTAATAAGCCGTGAAGCATCAGCAATTCGCGAACAAGTTGAAGAAGTTATGAAGTTTGAAGATGAAGGATTCAACTCGCTCAAGAGAATCGTTGCTAAATATTCTCCAGTTGGAATGAAGAAAGAAGCCTCAATTCCTCAAGTTGGTCTCATTGGCTCTGGCGATATCATTATGCCAGCAGCCGGCGAATCACCTTCGGAATCAGTGGACCTTAAGTCCGCTTTAGATGGCGCATTCTCAAATCGCCGCTACTAATTAGGCAAATAATCAATTCCGGGGTCTATAAAAGACCCCGGAATTGATGCCTATTAATCACTTTAAAATTTATTATAATAGGAATTTATATGTCAAAAAAAATTAATATTGGCGATTTAGTTGCCCAAAGCATGTTAGAGATTACAAAAAGCGATGTTCATAAAGGCATTTTTAAAAAAGCAGAGGCCGCAACTATTGTAGAAAATGATTCCGTCTCAGATGAGCAGTTAACAAATTTATCTGAATTAATTACAAGTGTCGCTGAGTTAGGTGATTTTCTTGACGATATGGGATTTCAAAAAAGCGCCTCTGCGGCACTATTTACTTTAGAGACTCTTATTTCGGAAGCCGCAAAGAAAAAAGAAAAAAAAGAGCTTCCTGAATTCTTAAAAGAAAAAATTAAAGATAAAGATAAAGATAAAGATAAAGATAAAAAGCCTAAGAAAAAAGAAACTAAACAAGAGATGAAAGAAAGAATGGCTGATCTTCGTAAGATGAAGAAAGATGCGTCATTCTATTAATGCTTTAAAGCCAGAAGAGCTTTCGTGGGTTCTTGTTAAATAATAAATTATATTTTAACAATTTAATAATCTTTGAATGAGCGGAATAAGAAGAGAAAGATGTAATAAGAATTCAAAGTAAAAAAAAAGAAAATATGAAAAATAATTCAAATTTAATTGCCGAAGAAATGTTAGCGAATTTAATTTCGTCTAAACCAGAAGTAAATGAACATTTCAATAGAATAGCTTTAGCCTCAGAACATTTAAATAACGCCTCTGATATTTTAAATGAACTGGGGCTTGAGTCTCATGCCAGTTTGTTAAAAAATATTGTTGTAAAAGTAGCAAAAAGCAAATTAGAAAATTTAAATAAATAAGGTAATACATGCTTCCTTGGAACAAAAAGATAAACTTTAATTTTGAAGATATAGAGGATAATTTAATAAAAAACGCCTCTTCTTCTAAAGAATTGTCAGATGAAGATAAGTATTATCAAGCTCTTGAAGAAATAAATAAAGCGGCAGAAATATTTGAAGGCACAGGCTTAGTAAGAGTCGCGTCTTTACTTGGTGATATTTTAAATAAATTATCTAAAGCTGAAGATTTTGAAAAATATGTTGAAAACCAGAAAAATAAAGGCTGGATGTTTAATGACTCTAATGATGAAAATGATTTAAATATTGGAGAAGAGTACAGACCAATAGAAAAAAATATTCTAGATATAATAAATGAACAAGGCCTTTCTCCATTAGATGAGTTAGAATTACAAGAATCGGCAGGATTAAACCCTATAGAAGTTACAGATGAAGGCGATGAAGATTTTGAAGATACAGACTATTAAAATAAACAAAAAAAATTAACTTAAATATTGAGCCTGGGTTATATACTTTATAACCCAGGCTTTTTGCTAAAATTGAATAAGGATATATTATGTTTCGTATAGTTCAAGCTGGAAATTCTATTCCAACAAGTTTTCCTGTTGATCCAAACGCAGAGTTTCAACCGGGACAATTTGCACAATTAAATGTTTTTGGTAATAATATAGTTTGCGGAGTCAGTGATGGAACCGTTCCGATTGGAATTATAGATGATATTAAAACAACGGCATTTACAGCGCCATCAATTGATGAAGTTATTATAGTTCCAGCACAAGGCACAACTGGCCCCGGAGGAAAATTAATTACATCAATAGATATTAAGGCAGAATTAGCAAATCCAAATGTTATATCAGCTAGCTTTATATCAAATCCTGTAGATGTAGAATTAATACCAAGAAATGGAGTGATTGTTTTCCCCGCCGGTACAGAGTTAAATTTTGATATGACCGGAAGCGGAACCCCAGATGCTATTAGAACTGTAGTTAGCTATACTTATCAAATACCAAATGTTGTTGGCGATGATAGCACAGCTGGAAGCAATAGAGTCACTGTTTGGTTCCAAAGAATGATTGCTCAAACAGACCAGTATGAAACCAATCAGAGATACCCATTAAATGCCCCATTATTTGTTTCAGAAAGCGGATTGTTAACAACTAGACAGCCAACACCAACCCACCCTATAGTAGCAATAGTTACGGGGCCTCCTAGCGCAATCTTTGGATCATTAGAGTTCCTTTTAATATAAAATAGAATAATTTAAATATAAAATGAATTTGAAGATTGATTGCATCATACCGAAATTTAAATTACCACTTGAAGATTTTAAAAATCAAAATTTTCAAAAATTATGCTCTTTATCTAATTTAAGACCACTAGAAATTATAACTAACACTAAAAAAGCAATAAAGATATTTGATATATTGATGCATAATTTAATATTAAATAGAACTATCTTTTTAAAGGATTAAAAATGTCTCGTCCTAATTTTAACGATATGGATTGGCAATCTGTTTTAGATTCTGAGATATTTCGTAATTATATGAAATCTGAGCTTCAAAAAGAAGCAGATTTAAATTATGAAAAATCATCACCAGAATATTTAGAAAAGCAAAGCCAAGAAGAATTAAAAATTTACGAACAATTAAATGATTTTCGTGCTAAAGTTGCATCTTCTACAAAATTAAAAGAATATTTTAAACAATGTAGAAAAATATTAGCAACCAACAAAGAATTGGCAAAAAAAGTTGACCCTAAATTTATTCAGGGAATAAAGCTTTTAAGCTTAGGAATGGATGATTCTGATGATTCGGACATATCATTATCAGGAGAATTGTCGGATAAAGAGGCAATAAACCTTCATGCTAACTTTGAAGATTTTGTAAAAGAAAAATATGATGCTGATATTTCTGAACTAACATCGAATATGCTTGAGGCCTTTTTAAAAGATTTTTGTGAAGAAGAGGGTATAAACCAAGATACTCAAAAGAAACTTTTAACCTTTATAAAATCAAAAAATCTTTAAATTATAAATGCTCTAATTGGTGAGATAATGACATTACGCTATTTAAATCAAAAACAAAGTGAAATTTTAGCAGAGTTTGGAAAAATTGCAGAAGAAAAAGGTTTAGTTTCTTCGGTTGCCCAAGCTTCGGAAAATCTTAAAAACAAAAAATCATTAGACATAAGCTATGATTTAAATAAAGATATTTATAGATTAACAGCTGGTTTAAAAGAAGCCGGTTATGTTAAAGAAGCTGAAGAATTAGAGCATAAATTTTTTATTTTTAAAAATGCCGAAACTCATCTTTATAGAGTTCATGATGAAGATGGAGAGGACCTTGTTGATTTTGCCCATCAAGATGGAGATGTAAAAGTTCAAGATGCTAAACATAATCACGGAGATGTTGAAACAATTGTAAGTCAACAAAAGAAAATAATTGATGTTGTAAACAAAAAACCAACTGGTAAAAACACAACAGCAAGCATATTGAACGCAACTGCAAGCGCCCTTGGATTTAAGCTTGGCCAATTTGAGGCAGGTTATCCAGGAACAGGCGAAGCTGTTAGCTCAGACGCAAAAAGAGAAGCAAACTCAAAGATTGCCGCAAGCTTCTCTAGCATGTTAAAAATTAAAAAAGAAGCAACACCAAAATTAAAGATAGATAGTATTTTATTTACAGATAGTGATGCTAACCCTAATTCGCCAAGATGGGATGCTTTTCAAAAATATTCAGGAACAAGCTCACAGCAATATAGCAAAGAAAAGAAGTTAATTGATAAGTCAAAAGAAACTCTTAAGGCTACAACAGATAAAGACCTTGAAGACACTAGATTTATAGAGACAACAATAAAAGATAATAGCGACAACGACGTAAGCATAGTCTCTATCGCTGACTATATTAACGATAAATATACAACATCTGGAGTTGTCGGTATTGGTACAGGCGCAGGAATTGATACACTATACAATTGGGCCGCAAGATTTGACCAAGGATTAGCTAGAAAATATTTTTATGGTTCTCATGGATGGAGAAAAAGTGTAAGACCAGACTTTATGATTCCAGATGAATTGCTTCCTGACAATCCGGATTCTATTTATGTCGTTCAAATGACCGGTCATACTTATGATTATAATAAAATTCAAGAGGCAGCTCAGGCGCTTTACGGAGCTTATCAGAAAAAGAAAGCCCGAATAGAGAAATATACAGAAGACCAATCAGAAACAACTTCACAAAATAGTAAAGTACTAGCGGCAAATAATGCTATTAAAGGCAAAATATCATCAATCTTACAAAATTTTGATAACCTAGACTCTATATTATTAAGCCCACCATCATTAGGCGTAGATATAAGTTCATATTTAGATGGTCTTGTAAAGTGCAATCAAATAGTTGCAATATCTAGATCTTATGTTTCTGGCGGTGTTAAATATCAAGAACTAAACCAATTAATAACTGAAGCTAAATCTACTAATGGTCTTCAATATTTAAATGACTTTGCGAGAGAATCGGATCGTATAAAAGAAGAAGCCATTAAGATGGCACAATATATTGGAACACAAGCTCCAGGAAAATTAAGTGAAATTGTAAGCGCCGCAAAAGCAAATGATCTTTATAATAAATTAAGAGAGCTTGCTGACAGATGGTCAAAGCATATCAATACAGTTGATAATGAAAAAGATAAAAATGATGCAAAAGCTTACGCTATAACATGCAACAGCGTAGCTACAATGTTAAAAGGCGGAGCTAATAGGCCATATTTATTTATTTATGCCCAGATAAAACATAGCTTTGACAATTTAACTAGCTTAGATTTATTAGAAGACAAGATTAATAATTGGGAAAAAAACACAA
>Ga0070749_10002224_pt1 | contig 13075 bp, 15 predicted proteins | sample VirMetDEL_Nov_18_FD_75180 | JGI IMG/M metagenome (GOLD analysis project Ga0070749, IMG submission 75180) | Aqueous microbial communities from the Delaware River and Bay under freshwater to marine salinity gradient to study organic matter... | ecosystem: Environmental > Aquatic > Marine >...
CTTATTGAGGAAATGGAACACGCCTATAATCAAGCGCAACGCAAGACTAAGGCGAAGAAGGTTGTTAAGACCCTTACTGAAGAGGAGAAAGCACAACTCCTACTCAAAAAGAAGTTGGATATTATCACACACCCTCTATGCGTGGATGGACCCGAAGCGGATGCCGAGACTTGTATAGGTCTTGTTAAGACTTGGAAACGCTTTAAGGAACTCCATATTGACCTTATTGGTGCTGAAGAGGTTGCTAAGATAAGCGATGATGATTGGAAACTCATATTCCATAGAAACATCACCTATCATATTGACAATTGGTTAAACGATATACGCTCTACTACTATCAAGAATACATCATTCACTAAGCGTGCTGATGGAACGAGTGGAGCAAATCATCAATACTATTGCCACCCTACTACCGCCTATAAGCGGAATGATGATGGAACGCCAGCGACCCTTGAGGCGGAGATTGGGCGTGGTGGAAAGCAAGCGACTTGCGTGCCTCTAAACACGACTAATGAAGAAATTAAGGGTCATTATGTAATAGAGCAGTTTAACAACCCCGACAAATACGCTCACATAGAAAGTGTATCGGGCGATACTAATGAAGATGGACTAAGACAAGTCTATAAGAAACCTATGACACTACCTAAGAACCCCGAGTGGAAGGGTGAGGGTTTCTGTAAGTGCGAGGTGTATAATAAGAAGTTTAATATGTTTCTAAGAGAGAAGGATGAAGGCGGTGTATGGCGTAAGACTGAGTATGAAGCACCTATAATATGTTGTAATGGAAAGGTAAGTGCTAATGGAAAGTGTAAGCGACACTCTAAGGGCGATGCTAAGGACTGGACTTCACTTGGAGGCGAATACACTTGCGTCCAGATTAACTAAGTAAGTATGTAATAGATTGTAAATGTATAGAATAGAATAGAATAGATAGGTTATATATATATCCCTACTTGCTGTCTGTGTTTAGGTGTCCCCACGCCTATCGTAGTTTAGTTAAAAATTATAACCCGCCTATATGCTGTCTGTATATAGCGAAACATCAAATCCTATCTACGGATAGGCGGCATCCCCGCCGTAGGGGTTTCTTGGGTAAAGAGAGATTACCGATAGCGAATAGAAAGAACCTAAACACATAAACAAAGCACTAAACACTCACCCAGCGTTTATAAGCAAACAAAAGAAACCTTTACAACTTTATAAGAGATGGAAAACATCGCACAAAACTTTAACCATTATGAGAATTGCTTTAAGGAAGTCCTAACCGCCCTTAAAGATTATAAACAACTGGAATATGATTTTAAGGAATTGGAGAGGCGATTTAATATTCCTAAGACTGACCCGAAGACGGGCAAGGAAATCACTTGGAACTTAGAAGATGAGAATGAACTACTGAAGAAACAACTGGAAGCAACAAATAACTCATCTATGGAGGCGTGTGCCGACTATGAAAAACTTGTAGATAAAACTAATAATGATGCCCTTAACTATCAATCTATTATCGCTGACTTAGAAGCACAAGTAAAAGAAAGTAAGGACTACTGGTTTAAGAAAGGATATGATGAGGCGGAACAAACCTATAAGGTGGATAAAGAATATCTTGATGAGAAAGAAAAAGAGATTGAGGAACTGAAAAAGAAAGATGAAGAAGCATTAAAGATGTCTATGGAACTAACTAATAAGTTTGAGACGCAAATAGAAGAACTAATGAATGAACGAGATAAACTAAAAGAAGAATGCGATAGACTAAAGGTAATAGAAAAGAACTGGGACGAAGTAGTTGATGAGTTTGACTGCGGGTGGGATACTGGAACTGATGCTATCTATGATATACAAGAATGGCGAGACAAGTGGAATGAATGGGACGATAATGAACTTATGGAGTTTGACGCGTGGATAGAGAATATACAAGATGACGGAAAAGAAGTAGTAGATAGAGATAGTATTGAGTTATTGGTATTCTTCACGGGAATTATGGAAAATAAGATTAAGGAGAAATGCGGGATTGATAGTAAAGAACATATAGGATATGAAGGCGGTGAAATCTATATGAAGGATAGTATAAGAAGTGCTTATAATTGTAAAGACTATTTACACGACCTATTAACAGAGATGAATAAACTGGGTCTTGTCGGTGAAGATGTGAATGACCTACGAGCATTAAACAAAGGTCTAAACACGAAACTAAAGATTATGGAAGACCTATATATTAAGAAACAAAAAGCAGCGATGATTGTAGAAGAAGCATTAAAGAAGAATACGAGAGAAATAATGTATGCGATAGAAAGTGCGTAAGTCCTAAATTGTAAAGTGTAAGGTGTAATTGTAATCTAATATTGTATAGGTGTATTTTATCTATCCTATGCTGTCTGTGTATAGCGAATGTGATACTCTCTATTGAGTATCTCATAGCGACCTAAAAAATCCTATGCGAATAGGCGTATCCCCCAGCGAAGGGGTTTTTTGGGTAAAGACAAGCGAAGAGAAGAACGAGAATAAGACCTAAAGCATTATAGTATTTATCGGCGTATAGCGAAAAAAGTATTTAAAGACTTGATACATATATATACATATAAGCATATGACGAAAAGTAGTGCGTCGGTTGGAACGGAAGGAAAATCTACATCTATATATATGGCGTTAAGAAAACCGAATGGGGAACTCAACAAGACGGAACTAAATAAAATCGGGCGAGATTTCTTTAACACCCGTAAGCGTTTAGAAAAAACAATCAAACGAGGAAGTGCGGAGAGTATAAGAAAACTCAACAAGAAACGAGAAGAAGGAATTAAGAAAGCGACTACTGATGCTGAAAAGAAACGACGAAGAGATATTCTCAAGAAAGAAAAGAAAAAACTACAAGATGACAGCATCAAAGCGAAAGAACAACTCAAAGGAGAAAAGAAGAAAATAGCAGACCTATTAAATCGTGGCGTCGGTGTAATCTTTACATCTGGCGGAAATCTTAAGTTTAAGGATTTACTAAAGAAAGAGGACAGAAATGCGATGTTGAGAAATCTAACCATTATGACTGACGCTAATGTATCAGCAGAACAACTAAAGAGAATGATTAAGAAAAATGAAAAGCGAGCAGAAGTATTTAGTCAAGGTTTAAAACGATTGAGATATAGAAAACACCCTCCTTACCGGGTTGATGAAAATAATGTTGCTGGCGGTCAGTTAGTTAATTATTTATTTGACTACGACCAGTTAGACGAAGAGTTTAACTTCTTTGATACACTTGTAGCAAACATCAAAAGAACTATCAACAATACAAGATGGCGACACCCTAACGCTCGTTTCCAGATAAGAATATCCACAAAGAAAGGAAACGCAGTAATACAGAAAACTAATTCATCATTCGTAGATAATCGTGCCTTCGCACTTCCATCGTTTAATAAGTGGTCGGTTGATGATGTCTTAGATATATTTGAGGATAAGTTTGAGAGAGCGTTTGAGGAATATGATGAAGATGAAGAATACTTTGATTTCCAGACGATTATGATTAGTTATTTAGTCCCGCCTACAACTAACTTCGGTGCTGGCGGTCATAAGACTATACAACAAGCACATAAGAAATGGTTTATTACAGATACGAATAGTCAAAGCAATTGTTTCTATCGGTCTATCTCCTTCATACGACTAATGGAAGATTTAGATAAAGATGAAGATTTATTTAGAACGGAAAAGATATTGTGTAGTGAAAACGATACTATCTTATGTAATCTAATTAATGATAGAGCGAAAAATATGAAAAAGCGATTAGAAGGAGCAACAAGAAAAACTACAACTGAAGAAGATATACAGAACTGGGTTGATAAGATGGGAAAACGAGCGAACACTTATAGCGTGGTGAAAATCTATAATAATGTGTTTAAGTTAGTGAAAACGATTGTCCCTCCTAAACCTCCTAATTGTAGTCCTAAAACTTATGAGGTGTGGTGCTACGACCATCACTTCATTCCATTAGTGAAATGGACGAAACTAATAAACATAGAAGAACTATGTGTAAAGCGAGCACAAATGAAAATAGAACAAGCAGAAGAAAAAGCAGAAGAAAACGAATTGATTGATAAGAAACAAGCGAGAGAGATAGTTGATTATGATGCCTTTAAGAAATGGGCGAGTGGGAAAACGGATATTGATTTTAGTGAAGTGAATGAAGATGATAAAAAGAAAGGCAAACTAATTACTAAATGGGAATACATCTATAAGATGGAGTTTTGTAGAGATAAGGATAAAGTTAGAAATGCGATTATTCCCTTTAACAATAAAATAGCGGCGTATGATATAGAAGCAACTGCGAATGGAAATAATGACATCTTTAAAGCGTATAGAATATCACTCGCTTACAATCACGGGGAAAAGATAAGGAATGTAAGTTTCGGTGGCGAAGATTGTATCACTAAGTTCTTTGATTATCTTTATAAACACTATAAGATATTTGATGGATATACATTCTACGGACATAATGCGGGAAACTTTGATTTACTAATATTAATGAAAGAATATCTATTAGAAAACATTAAGAACTGGACGATAGAAGAAGAAAGTATGATAGTGTTAAATGGTTGCTATATGAATATTGAGATAGACGCACAAGAACCCGAAGGATTGACCGAAGAAGAGAAAAAGTCGTTTTATGATGCGAGAGGCAATCCACCTTCTATAAAGTTTCGTGATAGTTTTAGATTACTTCCTATGGGTTTAGAAAAACTATGTAATGAGTTTAATGTCCCACACAAAAAGATAGGAAAAGATTTAGAAGTTGATTTTAGTGAAATTAATTTAGATAATTGCTACGGACAAGGAAAACACCCGCCAGAAAAACTATTCTCTACAAAAGACTTCTTTATAGATTTATCACAAAGAGTTTATTGCGATTATGATACGATAGGTTTATTAGAATGCCTTAATATCTTTAATAAGGAAATCTATGAAGAACTGAATATAAATATGACTGGGTGTCTAACTGGAGCGTCATTAAGTAAGCAGAACTTCTTTAAAAATTATTATAGTAAAAAGCATATTCCCGTCTATCATATGAATAGAGAGTTTGATACATTCTGCCGTAAAGGATATTGCGGTGGAAGATGTGAAGCACACTATATAGGTGAATGGGATAAAAATTGTTATTACTATGACTTTACATCTCTCTATCCCGATGTGGGAAGAAAACGATTGCCGTATGGAAAACCATACAAGGTTGATGAAAAACGAATAGAGAAATGGAATAGACAATATAACGAGAATAAACAACGACTTCCTCTAATTAATGGAATGATGAAGTTTCTAATTAAAACAGTAGATTTTGATGCTCTCCCTATTCACGGAATAAAGCGAAACAATAAACTAATCTTTCCTCACTTTGACGAATGGACGGAAATAACTTTATGGTCGTATGAGTTTATCTATGCTAATTCATTAGATATTTACGAGTATAAACTATTAGACGCAATCCACTTCGGCGAGCAAATGGTTATAAAACGAAGTGAAAGAAAAACTTACTGGGACGAAGGTTTCCTAAAGGATTTCTTTGAGGACGCAGTTAGTAAGAAAGCAATAGCGAAAAAGAATAAGAAACCAGCACTCGCTCAAAGTTATAAAATTATCGCTAATAGTGGTTATGGTTTCTGGGGTCTTAATGCGAATGGCGATGATGGAAGAGGTCGTGATGGAATGGAAATACACAATAAAAATGATGTATCACTATGGCAGTCCGTTAGTGATAATGCGGTGAATAATATAGGTCAAAGAGGCGAATATGTATTACTACGAACAACACGAGAAATGCCCGTGAAGGATTTTAATGTAGCAGTAGCATCAGCAATCTCTTCATACGCGCGAATAAAAATCCATAAGTTTATGAAAGCGATAAGAGATGTAGGAGGAACACTACTCTATTGTGATACGGATAGTTGTATATGTGATATTAGAATATGTGATTATCCCGAGATAATGGAAGAGTTTTGCTGGGACGGAACTGGTGAAGCATTAGGGTCTATGAAGAATGAAGCAGAAGAAAAGTTAGAAAAGTATTTTGTAAAGAAATACGGAAAATCTAAACTGAATGAATGTATGGAAAAACAGAAGAAACTTGATGATGGTGAGTTTAGTTTTGATAAAGGAATTATAGCGGGTTGTAAGCAATATTGTTTATCTAAGAAAGTTTATGATGGCGGATATATAGAAGCGAGTGCGAGTAAAGGTTGTAAGAAAGACTTAACTTATGAAGACTTCCACCATCTTCTCTATGGAACGAAAATGAAGGAACAAGAAGAATATGAAGCAAAGATATTATTATCTAAACCCGAATGGAAGAAACCGAAAGGATTTAGATTATATGAAGAACAAACACAATTTAGAAGCGGTCTAATAGAACATATGACCGAAGGCGAAGGATACAATATTAGGATTGTTTCCATAGATAAAAGTATGAGGATTAACTATGAGAAAGGTATTGTAGCAAACACAATAGGAGCAGATGGAATATCAGCAAGCGGAATAGTAAAACCTCTTATAATTTCTCAATAGTGATTAACTCAAATATTCCTTTAGGTTTAGTAATTTTATGATAAAAGTTAGAAACATCGTATAACTCACAATTTAATAGATATGCTAAGTCTTTTAATGTATTAGTCTCAATAGTTTTTATTTTTACTTCTTTATTTTTATTATAGTAAAGATTTAATATCCATAATGTATTAGTCCGTCCCATTATAATATAGTGAATATAAAAATTGATAGTTTTAAACGAAAATAAATATATATTAGAAGATATAACAACGATGAAGGATATGACTAAGGAACAACACGAACGCTTTAAGAAGGCAGTTAAAGATGGACTACTTACTCAAAAGCAACACGATAAACTATCACCGGGTCTTTTAGAAGGTATTTTAAAATCAAAGATGAAAGGTGGTGCTTCTAAAAAAAAGAAGAAAAAGTCTAAGAAAGGAAAAAAATAATTCTTATATTATAAACTATGGGGCATAAGAGTTTAGGTGATATGATTATGAAATCGCTGAAGGACGAGAAAAAATCACTACAGAGGCAATCGGCAAAGCGAAAGCAAATGCCTAAGACACCACAGATGAAGCACGCCGTAAGCGTTGATAAAGTAGGAAAACATAAATTAGGACACGGAGGAATGTGCCTACAAAATCATCTAACTCATAAAGAAGGAGAACGACAAGGCGGACACGGATTAGCAAGGGTATAAAAAAAGTCTAATATATGTTAGTTTTTTATTATATTTTTTAGTTTATAGAAATGTCGTTTGATGCGTTAGATATAGAAACAATAAGGAGAATATTAGAAGAAGGCGGTGGAATGGAACCGAGTAAAGTTGATGCTCTAAGTGAAATGAGTAGAACTTTAAAAGAAGCAACAAAAGAAAGACGACAAGATATAAGAGAAGCAAAGGAAAAGATGAAACGCTTTATCGCAAGACCTTATATTATAGAAGGAGATGAGATAGAAGGTTATTATTCTAATCCATTAAATACTGCTATTTATGAAGCGACAATAGGACAAGGCATCGCTGGAGGCGGTTTATTAGATGAAGAAGGAAAACTAAAACCATCTGGAAAACGATTAAAGTTTTATATAGATAGTCGTAGAGGCAATACTTTAGTAGATGGTTTAGGTCGTGCTATTGATAGAGGGAGACAACGAGTAGCAGATGTAGTAGAACCCGAACCAGAATAAAAATATTTTTTCTAATATATAATAGTTTTTTATGTAATCTTATAATATAAATAAGATGGCGGGAAAGATGAAAAATCGTAAAGACGGGAAATGCTTTGTGCGTCGTGCCCCGAGTGGTGGAACTTATCTAATATGTCATAGCAAAAGCGAACTCGCAAGACAAAAGGCACAGAAAGAAAGAAACCTAAAAAAGGCGAAAAAACAAGCGGAAGAGTTTAGAAAGAAACAAAGGAAACTAAATGAAGACCGAAAGAAGAAAGGACTGCCTCCACTCAAACCTAAAAAGAAGAAGGGAAAGAAAGGAAAAAAATAAGTCTATTATATATAAATGGTGAAGATTACTTATAAAGGTGAAACAAGGAATATCCCGAAACGCTATATTCCCGATACATTAAGTAAAGCGGATAGACAAAAACAGATAAAGTCTATCTTTGAGAAAAAGGATAGACCTAAAACTAAAGCACCGAAAAAGAAAAGTAAATGGACGATTGCTTTTGATAAGGAATATGGAAAAGAAATAGATAAACTCAAAGGTGGAAGAAGTCTAAAAAATATAGCAAAGGTTTCGGGTCTTCCTCATAAAGCATTAAAAGAAGTTTATGAAAAAGCGGAGGGTGCCTATTATTCATCGGGGTCTCGTCCTAATCAATCCGCTACATCGTGGGCGTTAGGAAGAACCTACGCGTATATAATGGGAGGTGAAGCAGTAAGACGATTAGATAATCATATTACTAAAAAGCACAAAGTTAAGTTTAAAATTAAAACTAAAAAATAAATTATATAGTATAGTATATGGAAGATATACAAATAAGAGAACAAAAAATTAATGGATTAGAGGTTAAAAAGACCAGTTTTTCAGTAGATAAAAAAGATGCGTCAATTCCTAAACCACTCCCGAGAACTTATAATCACTTTTTATTGATTACGGCAAAACCACGACAAGGAAAAACTACGCTTATGTTTTCACTATTGACTTTTAGAAAATCTCCTTACTATCGTAAGTTTGATAAGATATATGTTTTCTCACCATCATTAGCAACGAGTAAAGAAGATAGATTAAAAAGCGTGCCTAAAGAAAGAAAATTCACAGAACTAAATGAGGAAAACTTACAAAAGGTTTATGATGAAATAGAAGGTCAAAGTGAGCGTGTGCTTCTACTCTGTGATGATGTAGTAAATGACATTAAGAAAAATGCGGGGGTTATTAATCTTCTAAATAAAATGATGATGAATAGAAGACATATCTGCGGAATGGACGAAGATGGAGAAGGTTGTGGTTTATCTATGTGGATGACTACACAAGTTTTTAATAAACTTCCTCGTTCTCTTAGAGCAACGGCAGACTATCACATTATCTTTAAAAGCACGAATAAAAAAGAATTAGATACTATCTTTGATGAAATTATATTAGTTCCTCGTCCTCTCTTTGATGCTATGACTAAGTATGTATTTGATGATAAGCATAATTTTCTTCTAATAGATACTAATGAAAGTTATGAGAATATGTATCATAAAAATCTAAATAAAAGACTAATATTTAATAAAGAAATTGTCCCAGAGATTATCCCGAATATAGAGCGTTAAGATTGTTTCCTTCGTGTTATTTGAGTGAATATATCATCTAATAACTTTTGAGGGATTTTATATCTTTCGCATAATGGGACATTCACTACACCTAATTCTGCTCTACAATTTCCTTTTTGTAAATCTAAATTAAAGTTGTTAAAGAAGTCTGTAGGTTTCCTCCGCTTATCTTTATAGAGACAATACAAAGTTGTTGCTTCTGTATAAGGTTTTAATTTTTTTAAGAGCGGTGAGCGATACATACTTCCTCGTGGATTTTCCATTACAAACTTTAATTTAGGATTTCTTCTACGATAGTAATTGATGATTTCTATTGTTTTTCTCAATATCTTATCACCTAAAACTCCAGCGGGTTTTATCGGTTTCATAGTTGTCGCATCTCTAACTCGTGGAGGAGCGGTTGATTTTTTATTATTCGTAAGTGCCATAAGAGTAAAAGTTCCACAAGGAGGAGACGCCCAGATATAATCGGGATTTAAGTTTTCACTTTTATAATCCCACTTGAGAATATCTACAATAATATCGGCATTAGTTTTTTCATTACTATCAACTGATAAAACTTTCCACCCTCTTTTTTTCGCATTCTTCCCGACACTTCCAGTTCCACTAAATAGTTCTAAAATAAACGGCATATACTATAGTCTTTATTTTATTCTATTATATTATAAAAGGGATTTTTAATATGGTATTAGGAAGTAGTATGGAAGACTTTACAATAGACCAGTTTGCGGGAGCGACGGCATTAATTCTCGGTAGTGTAGGAGGATTACTAATGATTATATGGAAGTCCCGTTGTGAATGTGAGATGAACCTATGTTATATATGGAGATGTAAAAGAAAACCACCACCCGAGCAAAGTAAAGATGATAGTGATGATGAAGAAAAAAATAAACTTACTACTCTTCGTAGTGAGGATAGTAAAGATGTAAGACGAAGTCCTCGCTTAGAAGAAAAACGAAGAAGTTTAGAAAGTCTTACACCGAATAGTTTTTCACCTTCCACTTAAAATTAAAAATTACTATGATAGTAAAAAAATATACTATATAAGTATAAAACGATGAGCGATAGTGAAGAAGAAAAAGTAGAACGAGTGAAAAAACCACGAACCCCCGCACAAGAAGAAGCAGTTAAGCGTATGTTAGAAGGTCGTAAGAAGTGGGCGGAAGAAAAGCGTAAAGCAAAGGAAGAAGAAAAGAAACTAAAGAAGGAAGCAAAGAAGAAAATAAAAGAACAAGTATCTTCGTTAGATGCTTTAACAAAAGAAGAACTCGCAGAACTATCAAAGAAAGCAATAGAAGAACCGCCGAAACTTGTAGAGAAAATAGAACCTCAAATAGTAGAACCTACGATAGTAGAAGAAAAACCACCTACACGGGCACAACAAAGAAAACCGAAAAAACCGAAAAAGAGAGTTGTAATTAATAACTACTATGAAGAAGAAGAAAGTAGTAGTAGTGAAGAAGAAATAGTGAATAATTATTATTCTAAAAAGAAGAAAAAGAAAGTCGCTAAGAAAGTCGCTCGTCGCCCAACGCGACCTCCAACCCCGATAGAGAGTTCATCCAGCGAGGAAGAGAATGATATAGAAATAATGGAAGAACCACAACAAACATATACATATCAAAATACTCCATTTAATCCTATGGGAGATATTATTTTTCGTTGATAATTTTTAATTTTACTAAAACTTTTTTCTAACTACTTATATAATGGATAGTGAAATAAGTGAAATCAAAAGATATTTAGTTAATCTAAAAGTATCCACGAAGGACTTAAAGAAACTAACAAGAGAGGTTAAAGATTTACTAAATGACCCTACATATGTTAGTGAGACTGATGAAGAAGAAGAAGAAGTTTCACAAAAGGACATAAATAAACTAATAGATGAAAAGATAGAAGTGCGTGTAAAAGACGGATTTTATTATCTTCACTAATATATAATGAGCGTCAGTAATAATCAACAGAGAACGATAGACGGACAAAATACTCTATTCTGTGATACAATAGAAATTAATGAAGAAATTATTTTAGGAGGAGATAATGGATTAGAAAACTATGTAATTAAAAGTGATGGAATTAATGCCCGCTGGGCGCAACTTACATCTCTATTAACTGCTGGAACTGGGATACAACTTTCGGGAAATACTATCTCAACTTCTAATGTGCCTAATAGTGCTTTACAAAACTCAACGATAAGTGGTGTTAGTTTAGGGTCAAATCTTAATGCTTTAACAAAAGGAACAAATATAATATTTAGTGAGGGAACTACTTATGATGGGTCTTCTGCTATTACAATTTCTTCCATAGATACTAACACAGAATATACGGCGGGTAATGGAATACAAATAAGCGGTGCTAATGTTATACAAACCCGAACAGATAATCAAACCATTAGAGATAGTGGAGGTGGTGGAGGAAATAATAAATTAGAAGTTATTAAAGTCCCTAATGATTTAACGGCGGGGACAAATATAACCTTTTCATCGGGAAGCACTTATAATGGTTCTACGGCAATAACTATTAACTCAACAGATACTAATACAGAATATACGGGAGGGACTGGTATATCTATTAGTGTAGGAAACGAGATTTCTGTAGTTTTACAAGAAGGGACGGGAATAACTATTGCTGATGATGGTTTCGGTAATCCCGCGATTAGTTTAACATATAATACTATTAGCGGAATAGCATTAGGAAATAATTTAAGACAACTTAGAATAACTACTGGCGGAGGAAATATTAGTTATGATGGGTCTTCTAATATATCTATTAATTTAGATAATAACTATACAGCATTAAGAGTGCCTACATCTTCTACGGGTCTTCCGTCGGGTGCTTTATTTAATAATAGTGGTGTCCCAGCATTCGTCCCTTAAAATTGTAAATTGCCGAAATATACTTAAACAAATGCCGATATATACTATTATAATAATGAACGCTCTACGAAAAGAAAACGCATCACTCAAACGACAACTTAAGTATAAAGATGGAGCACGGCGGGCGGGGTTTGCTATGTTTTACGCGAGTGAAAATAAACTCTTTGAGCGTAATATGGAAGTCAAAGATTTAACTAAAAGATTATTAGAAGAAAATAAGGAAGTCGGTGGAATGCCTACTCACATAGAAAATGAATTAAAAGAATTATATAAACTAACGAAAAAAGATTGTAGTTGTCCTATTTGTTTAGATGATTTAGAAAAAGATACTATGCTATTCTCATCGTGCGGACATCTTTATTGTCCTACTTGTTATACTAAATTAGTTAATCAAACTAATCCTAAATGTGCTATATGTAGAAAGAAAATATATCCTAAAAAAGATTAATCTTCTTCATCACTACTATCTAATAAAAGCGAGCGAATGGATTTTCTTTCTCTTGTATTAGTATCATATCTTTACTTAATACTTTTGCTACTTTTCCAGTTTCATCACAATTTCTATCGGTTCTTCCTCCGTGTCCCGTAGTGTATTGTCCTCCATCATAATTCCATATATAGAGACCATCATAGCAATTAAAAGCGAATATGACTTTTCTTTGACTTTTTCCTTTTGCTCTTCTTAATTGATTAAACATCTCTACTTTTTCTATCTTGTCGTAGTTAAAAAATAATCCGCCACAATAATCAAAAGCGTCGTGATTGTATCTTCTACTTTTTAATTCTATCCAGTAGTTTCTATTGTAAAAATCTACTGCGTCAAATTGTTTTGTCTTCTTTAGTTTTCCATATTTCTTTTCTAAATGCGGTTGAGAAAACATCTCTCCTTCTATACCAAACTTATA
>Ga0070749_10002225_pt1 | contig 13070 bp, 15 predicted proteins | sample VirMetDEL_Nov_18_FD_75180 | JGI IMG/M metagenome (GOLD analysis project Ga0070749, IMG submission 75180) | Aqueous microbial communities from the Delaware River and Bay under freshwater to marine salinity gradient to study organic matter... | ecosystem: Environmental > Aquatic > Marine >...
TAGAGCAAGTGCCAATAGAGCGTATGTTGCTTATTTGGCTCAAGAAGAAAATAAAAATAAAAATATGATTTACAATTACAAGTCCTTTGACATGGAGGTAAAAGATGTGGATCGCAGTGAAAGATAGCAGAACGAGAAGGATACCTCGTAATAGCTACGATCATGTGGAGATGGATGGCAAAATAGTTGAGTATGATGAGCCGTTTTTAAGTATCGGGAAGAAAGGAGATACAGTGGTGGCACAATACCCTGGCGATCCAAATGCTCCCGCAGGATTTACGGTGAATTGTCGGTGTACGATAGGATTTGTACCGAGAAGGGATGAGAACGGAAGATTAATAATGAAAAGATAAAAGATGCCAGTATATTATTGCGAAAGTAACGGAAAGTATAGGATTGGTGATGGAGAGTGTATGTATGAAAGTAGAGCAAGTGCCAATAGAGCGTATGTTGCTTATTTGGCTCAAGAAGAAAATAAAAATAAAAATATGATTTACAATTACAAGTCCTTCGATATGGAGGTAAAAGATGTGGATGCTAAAAAAGGCGAAGTGATCGGCTATTTTAGTGCATTCGGCATGGTTGATAGCGATGGCGATATTATGATGCCAGGTGCATTTAAAAGAAGCATCCAAGATTGGGGACCAGATGGTAAGGGAAGGATTAAGCATTTGTTGAACCACGACCCATCAAAACCACTTGGTAAGATATTGGAATTGAAAGAAGATAGCTATGGCTTGTATTATAGAAGCCAAGTTGGTACTCACCAATTGGGTAAGGATTTTGTGAAGATGGTAGAGAGTGGATTGATTAGTGAGCATAGCATTGGATTTAGAACATTAAGAGAGCAAAAGAATAGTGAGGCTAATGAAATTCACGATGTAATGTTGTTTGAAGGTTCATCATTGACAGCTTGGGGTGCAAATGAAAACACACCCATGATCGGAATGAAAAGTATAAATAGTGTTGAAGAAGTAAAAGATCAAATAAAGGCATTTGAAAAGTTCATTAGAGATAGTGATGTAAGCGATCAGACTATTGAACTATGCCTAATAAAAGTAAGACAACTCGCACAAGCAATAGAGAAAATGAGTAGCACTCAGCCAGTTCTTGAAACAGTTGAGCAGCAAAAAGATGAAACAATTGCGGTGGAGTCATTAATATCAATAATAAATAAAATTTAAAAAAATGAGTGAAGTAAAAGCATTTGAAACTGCTTTGGAGGCTAAATTAGCCGAGCAAAAAGCAGAGGTTGCTCAGATGACCGAGAAGGCCGCGAAGCAATTGGATTCTAAAGTTGAGCAAATCAACGAGCAATTGGTAAAGAGCAACAAGACAATCGAAGAAGCTCTTAACGAAGTTAAAGAAGCTAAAGCATCTTTTGGTAAGTTGAGCGCTAAAGCCGAGAAAAAAGTTGCATCTTCTTATGGTGAGCATATCAACAGCATCAAAGCTGAAATTGCTAACGTAATCGAGAAAGGTTGGAATGAAATCAAAGCTGCTGCTCGTAGCAATGGTAAAGGTTTCAACATGGAACTTGATATGAAAGCAGTTGGAACAATGACTTTGGGTTCTAACCTTACAGGTGATGCTTATGTTTCTTATGTTGACAATCCATACATGAGAGCATACGTAAACCCACATTTGCGTTCAGTATTTCGTATCATCCCCGTATCAACAGGTAGCGTATCTTTCCCTCGTGGAAATACCCCCGTTGGTGAAGGTTCTTTTGGTAAGCAAACCGAAGGTTCTAGTAAGGCTCAAGTTGATTACGATGTAACAGTAGTAAACACTGCATTGTCTTACATTGCAGGTAACGCTAAAGTTTCTCGTCAAATGATTGATGATCTTCCTTTCCTTCAGGCTTATTTGCAATCTTCTTTGATTGAAGATTTCCAAGAGGCTGAAGATACATATTATCTCAATGCAATTGCTTCTGCCGCTACAGCAGGTTCTACTGCTGCTAGTGAGAAGGCTGAGAAGTTCATTGATTATGTTGCACAACTTCGTGCATTGAACTGGGATGCAAACATCGCTCTTTGTACACACGCAGGTTGGTCTGCTTTGTTGAAGACAAAGCCTTCTGACTACTCTGTACCTGGTGGTGTTGTAATTGACCCAAGTGGTAACGTAAGAATCGTTGGAGTACCTGTTATTCCTCATTCTTTGGTAACTGCTGACAAGATTTATGTAATGGACTCTAGCAAATATGCTATTGCTCAACAATCAGGTCTTGCAGTTCGTTCTACTGAGTTCGATCAAGACGATTTCATTAAGAACCTTATCACATTCCGTTGTGAGGCTCGTTGCGAATTGTTACAATTCCAACCAACTGCTGCTATCTACGGTGCATTCTAAATAGGGTGTTTTTTGTACATGGTGATTTACGGGGAGGGAGTCTTCTCTCCCCTTTTTTTTAACTTATGATTGCAAAAGTACTAACAACTGGAAAGGATATGACTTTACTCGCACAAACTACGCGAGAGATAGAGAAGATAATAAGTGGGTGTGAGGCTTTTTTTGCCATACCCGATAAGAATCCAAAATATTCATTTAATAAAAGCATGAAGGCTATCATGGAGTCAAGTGATGAGCCTTTAATACTTTTTGAGGATGATGTAATGATAAAAGATTGTTCTCATTTTGAGAACGCAATAAGCCAATTGCCAGAGGATTGGGATATGTGTTATTTAGGTGCTAATTTAGTTGCGCCTGTTGAGAGATATAGCGATAATTTATTTAAAACATTTGGAGCGTGGACAACCCATGCCGTTATGTATCGTGAGCCTAAAAAGATAGGCCAAAGATATGAGGACACGACAATCATGTTTGATGATTGGTTAAAGACATGGTATCATCCAAATGGGAAAAGTTTTATTATAAGTCCAATGATAGCGTGGCAAAGGCCACATAAAAGTGATTTATGGAATCATTACGCGGATTACACAAGAATATTTGATGATAGTGCAAATAAACTAACATGAACATACTTTACTCTATACATCTTTACGTTCCAAGGCATAACTGCGGTGCAGAGTATATGGCTCATAATTTAGCCAAAGAATTACAAAAAAAAGGACACAATATAAGAGTTTTACTACATCAAGCAAATCATTATAAAATAAAAAATACATATACGTTTGATGGTGTAGATGTTTTCCCTCCAAATCCAAATGTAGTAGAGAATTTATTTAGATGGGCTGATTGTGTTTGTACGCATTTGGACTATACGCATTGGACAATTGGTATGTGTGGGATGTATAAAAAGCCTTTGTTTCATTTTATACATAATACGCACGTATACCCCGAAATCGTAAATGCAGAGAGAATTCAACATATTGTTTATAACTCGCAATGGGCAAAAGAGAAATTGGGGTACAAATGGCCTAATTTTACATTGACTCCACCTGTTGACTACCGAGAATATGACTTAAACATTGACCCAAAAGGTAATAAATATATTACCTTAATTAATTTAAACAAAAATAAGGGTGGTGAGATCTTTCAAGAAATAGCAAGGGCAATGCCACATAAGTCATTTTTAGGCGTTTTAGGCTCATATCATGAGCAAATAACTCCAAACCTACCAAATATAACTTATGTTGCCAATTCGCCTAATATTAAGCAACAATATGCTCAAACGAGGATATTATTGATGCCAAGTGAATATGAGAGTTGGGGTAGGACTGCAACTGAGGCAATGTGTAGTGGGATTCCAGTTATTAGTAGCATGGCTGAAGGCTTACTTGAGAATTGCGGTAGTGCGGGAATATTTATAAAGAAAAGGGATGATATTAAAAGTTGGGTTGAGGCGATTACGAAATTGGATGATGAAAAGGCGTATGCCAAAGCATCAAGAAAAGCAAAAGAACGAAGTCGAGAGCATGACCCTCGCCAAGCGATTGATGAATTTGAAGCCTGGCTCAGAGAAAAAGTTAATAGATACAACAATTAATTATGGCGATATATATAAATGGGATAACGGTTCTTGCTGATGCCTCTCCCGAACCAGTGAGCCTGACCGATGCGAAAACATGGATGAGAATAGATTATACTAGCGATGATACTTTAATACAAAACCTACTACAATCCGCAAGGGTTCATATAGAAAAACTTACAGGCTTATCATTGGTAAATAAGCTAATAAAGGTTAACTTTGATTTGACTGGCTATGTGCCAAATGTGTGGATGGTTGATTTGCCTTATGGCCCATTGGTATGTGTAGATAGCGTTAAATATAAGACGGGTATGAACACATACGATACGCTAACTAAAAATGAGGATTACGAGGTGATTGGTGGCAAATTATGGTGCTATATGCAAGGCAACTACACTGTACAATACCAAGCAGGTTATGGCACACTACCAGAGGATTTAGCTAATGATATTTTAACTTTAACCGCTTGGTCTTATGAGAATAGAGGCAAGAAGTTTGAAGGAGATGCAAGAGGAAATCTACTAAAAGCCTACCCGAATTGGGATGGTCTTAACTTTCATCAATATAAAAAAGTTGTAATATAATGGCTAATGCCAAAGTAAATATGGCTGAATTTAATAAATCCTTTTCCAATTTGGATAAAGTGTTTATTCAGAGTATTGAAAAAATAGAAACTGAATTTAAAAAATCACTTGATAATATTACAACAAATGCTGCTGTTGATACTCCAGTAAAAACTGGCGCATTAAGGGCAAGTATAAATTGGAAAGAAGTAAATAAATTGAGTTATGAATTAAGAGCAGAAGTTCCATATGCAGCTTATGTTGAATTTGGTACTGGTACTTTTGCAAAAAATGAATTAAACTCAAGAGAATTTAATGATTATTGGAAAGAAATAGCTATAAAATATAAAGGTAAAACTGATGGGTTTTTACCCGCACATCCTTATTTTTATCCAAATGTTAGAAAAGAAATACCAAAATTAAAAGAAAGAATAGTTAAAATATTATCTAAAAATGCTTGATTGTGCAAATAATGTTCGTGCTATTTATGTTGCACTTTTAAATGGCAATATTACATATAATGGGAAAAATGTTCCAGTGTATGGCGAAACACCATTTTCTACTATGCCACAAAACTATGTTATTATTGGAGACATAAATGAAATATCAGATAATACTAATCATTCTTTTGGGAACGATGTTGAGGTAACTATTGATATATTTAGTGAGCAATATAGAAAATATGAATTAAGTATTGTTGATAGCATTGCATCACAAATATTAAATATATTAATACCTGATACTGGAGTTGATGGATTTAGTGATACAAATTTTATAGTATTCCCGATGTCAAGAACAAGTAGTAGATATTTACCTATAAAAAACGAACAAAATTTTATAGCAAGAAAAATAATAACAATAAACAATTTAGTAAACCAAAAATAAAACAAAACAATGGGACAGATTCAAGGATCATTGCAGAATGTTGAGATAGATGTAGCGGGTGGCTCATCTTATAAAAACCTCGTATGTCTGCGCACATCAAGCGTTAATACAACTCTTGATATCACCACCGAGCAAACTAACTGCGGAGTATTATCAAATCCTGCCGAGCCAAGCATGACAGTGGATTTTGATGCTATTTGCGAAGTTTCTCCAAGCGTTTCTCAAGTTTCTTACGAAGATTTGTTGACCGCTGCGGTAAACAAAACATTGGTTAGCGTAAGAATCCAAAACCCAGTTGTAACTGGTTCAAGTGCAGGAGAAACATATTACCATCAATTCAGTGGTTATATAAGCGACCTTACTTTGAATCAATCAACAACTGAGTTTATCAACTTTAGCGGTTCTATCGTATCTAGTGGTACTTTGGATATCACTGCTTAATAATTAATTTATGAACTATATTACTATTACTATTAACGATCAAAAAGTAGGACTTAAATTTGGAATGGCTTCATTCAGATATTTATCTGAAAAATTTGTAGAAGGCATTTCTTTTAAAAATGGTGAAATAACTGAAATAGGAATTTCGCATTTAATATACGCAGGTTATTATAACAATTGTTTGGTAAAAGATGTTATTACAGAAATTACTCTTGAACAAATAGTTGACTATGTTGAATTGAACATAAAAAATGAAACATTTTTTAATGAAATTAAAGATGTTTTAAAAGTATGGGGAGATTCAGATATTATAAAAAAATCTGCTGAAATAGTGAGTACCGAAAATGAAGGTGAAAAAACAAAAAAAAAGAATTCTCGTGGGATGAAATAGAGTCCTTCGCATTTGGAGAACTTTGTTTATTACCACGAGAGTTCTATAATATTTCACCACGACATTTTTCATTGATGATAAAAGGTCATCAAGATAGAAAAATGGATAGTTATAAGCAAACTCGTTTATTGATGTTTACTATGGTTAGGTTAATGGGTGATAGCAAGACAGCACCTAAAACACCAGAATCTCTTTGGCCTTTACCATGCGATGAGATTCAAAAACCAACAAATGACGAATATAGGGAAGTCTTTAATAGATTATCTACATGGCAGAAATAGGAGCATTAATATTACCAATAGGAGCCGATCCAAGTCAATTCCAAAAATCTATTAAGGATGTTAAGGATCAGATAAGAGATTTAGGTAAAATTATTGAGTCTACTCCTTTTAATTTAGTTACACCAGAACAAAAATTAGCTTTAAATGCATTAAAAGAAACATTTAAAGAATTAACAAATGAAGTAAAGAATTTTGGTAGAGAATCAAAAATACCAGAAAATTCAATACAAGGCTTAATTAATAAAATTAATGAATTAAATAAAAAAAGAATTTTACTTGATGCTACTAAAAGTGCAGCAGAGATTGCTAAATTAAATAAGAAAATAGACCAACTTGCTCAAAAAAGAGATAATTTAAACGGTCTCGGTAGAGTATTTAAAGATTTACCACCAGAAGTAGATAGAGCAAATCAATCAATAAAAAGAGGAAATACTGCATTAACAAGTTTTTCTCTTGTATTACAAGATTTGCCATTTGGTTTAATAGCTATACAAAATAACATTCCAAATCTTATTCAACAATTTGGAATATTACAAAAAAATTCTGGTGGTATAATTAATGCTTTTAAGGCATTAGGAAATAGTTTGGTTGGGCCTGGAGGTCTTTTATTAGCAGTAAGTGCAGTTACTGCTGTAATAACTTATGCAGTTAAGGAATATGGAAGTTTAGGAGTAGCTATAAAAACAGTATTAGGTACTATAACAGATTTAGATAAAATACAAAAAAGAGCAACTGATTCATTAAAAGATTATAATAAAGAAATTGTAACTAATGGGGAAATAACTGCTAATGCAACAGCAAGTGTTTCAGATCAAGTATTTAAAATTCAAGTTCTTTCTGATGCAATTAAAGATGTAACATTATCTGAAACTCAAAGAAAAAATGCTATTGAAGAACTTCAAAAATTAGACCCTAAAACTTTAGAAAATTTAAGTACACAAACTACAAATTATAAAGATTTAGATGAATGGGTTAATAAATATACAGAATCATTAATAGCAAATGCAGTAGCACAAGAATATTTATCAAAAGTAGTTGCAACTACTACACAAATAAATACACAAACTAATTTATTAGCTGAAATTAGTAAAGGTTATATTGATCTTGCAAAACAAAGAGAAAAATTAAGCGCTCAACCAATATATGATCCTGCTACTGGTGCAGAATTAACAAATACTGCATTAGTAGGGCTTCTAGCTGCTGAAGAAAAATTAAATAAAACAGTTGCAGATCAAACATTATTAGTTAATAATTTATGGAAAGAATTAGACACATATAAAGAATCTGCAAAAAATGCAACTAAAGAAGCATTAAAATTTAATACAGAAACAGGAAAAGGCGTAAAAGAATCTCCACTTAAAATTCAATCTGAAGATTTAGATGCTGCATATAATTTAGAAAAAATAATTTCTAAATTAGAAGAATATGGTAATGTTTTATTAGATGTAAATAAGCCATTAAAAGAAAGAAAAACAGCATTACAAGAAATAATAGGAGTAGATAATGAATATTTTAGATCATTATCTTTAGAAGCTAATCAATTATTAAATTCTAAATCTAGTATTGAAGAATATATACGTATTTTAAAAGATAAAATTAAATGGCAAGAATTTGATAAAAGAGCATCAGAAATTAATGGGCAATTATTAAAATTAAGAACTGAAGAACAAGATAAATTAAATAAAAAATTACAAGAAGCAAATAAAGAATACGAAGATCAATTTAATAATATAGCAAATTTAACTATTGCTAATGATCAATATGGTAATTCAACTGCTAAAATAACACAACAAAGATTTTTTTCTTTTGGTAATTTACAATATGACATAGATAAATATAAAAGTTCAATAGAAAATTTAGGTCAAGTATATGATTTTACATTTGAAGGTTTAAAGAAAAAGAATCAAGAAATATTTGAATCTATTAAAGGATTTTTATATCAACCAATTGAGAATTTATTTGATGTAATTTTAGATAAAGGAAAAACAACTTGGAAGGAATTTGGAGATGCAGTTATTGCAACATTAAAAAGAATTGCTGCCCAATTAATTGCAACTGGTATTGCTAAGGGTATTGCAAATTTAATAGCACCAGGATTAGGTTCAATTAGCACAGGTGCATTTGGAGATTATTTAGATAGCCTACCTTTTGCAGCTAACTTCGGTGGTGTCCAAGGCGGATTAGGATTAACAGGGCAAGTAGTATTTAGACAAAGTGGTAGTGATTTAGTAGGGGTATTAAATAGAACTAACGCAACAATTAATAGAGTTGGCTAAAGCAGAAAAATATAGAATTACATTTAAGTCAATAGATGGAGTATCTTGCGAAGTAAGATTCTTTTACGAGGGCTTTACAGGTAGTGTTACTAATCTAATTGGTGCAGCAAGACCATTTATACTTTCAGAGTTTAATACAGATGAAGATTTATTTAAACCCATGCGTCCACAACTTGCAACTATTAATATTTTAGCAAGTTCAAGTGGGGTTAGTATAGATGATTTTTTATTAGATAGTGATACAGATGTAGATGTTTATTTTAAATATATTAGCGCAACAACATATTATTGGCAGGGTAGATTACTTCAAGATGATTTTCAAGAAACTTGGATAGATACAAATCATATTATTACATTAAGAGTAACTGAAGGATTTGGATATTTAAAAGAAGAAGAGTTAGCAAGTGATACAAGAACCGAATTAATAGGTACTTATACCATCCTTGACTTTATTAAATATGCTATGTATAGCACAAGGAATGGATTTGGTTATTTATATACAATTATAAATAATCTATTCCATGATTCAATGAATAGTGCAAATACGTATCATCCTCTAAATCAATGTGAAGTTGATGCTAAAACTTTCCAAATAGATGCACAAACTTATGACAACTCATATAATGTTCTTGAGAAAATAAATAGAGCATTTAATCAGACTATATTTATGTATGAATCCAATTGGTTTATTATGCGATTGGAGGAATTATATGTGTCTAATAGTACAAATTTAAGAGGTGTTAGAGTAAATGAATTAACAGGAATAAATTCACTTATAGATAAAAGATATGATATAAATGTTGGCGTTGATGAAGAAGTAAAACCTATTTCTCCAGAGATGTTAAGATTTATAAAAAGGAAAACAAAAAAAGACACTATACAATTTAATTATGATCAATGGGACGAGATTATTTGCAATGAAACATTTGAAAGAGGTAGCCAAACACTTAATACATCTACTGAAAAACAATATTTAGTTGATAGCTGGTCATATAACGCAGGTTCACTTGCAACTCCAACAACACCTACAAGTGGAGAATTAAGAAGAGTAGAAAAATATGATGCCGAGGGAAATTTGATTGATAATTATATTAGAATACCAACAAATGCATCTGAAAATAGATATATAAAGTCATGTGGTGTTCCAGTATTATCTGGTGAATCATTTACTTTTTCAATTGATGTTAGATATTTAGTAAAACCAACTGGTCCATTTACAGATACACAATTATATGTATTGTTAGTAGGAACTACAAATAATTACACATTAGATAATGATGGTTTATGGTATCAATCTAATGGTACATTTACCACAAACGTAAAATCATTATCAGTTTATTTTGATGGCACAAATGCCCCAGTCTCTACAGATTGGAATACAATTGAGTTTTATGGTTCAAACATACCAGAAAATGGTGCATTATATGTTTTATTATATGCAAGTACTGGTGGTCATGCTACAGGCCAAGAAAGACAATTTAAGTCAATATCATTTAAGTTAAATAGTAGATTTAATGGATTTAGTGACAATACTATAAAAGCTATACAATCTATATATACAAAAGTAGTAGATGTTAAAAATAACTATAAAGATGATATTTATTTGGATGATGGAATTAGTAGGGTATATAAAGGGACAATTTATGAAAGTGATGGAGTGACCCCTACTGATAAAAAATGGTTTCGTTATAGATACAATACAGAAGAATTTGGATTTAGAAAGCAAAATGCAATAGCACATTGGGAACACAATAGATTTAATAGAAATAAGATTGATGCTAACTTTTATGGATTAACTTGGGATGATAATGGTTCAACAAAGCCAATTGGTTTAATGAATACTATAAAATTTGTTGATGATGATCCAAATAAAGTCTATGCAATATTAAATTTAAAAGAAATAGATTTTAGCGCTAATACTTGGAGTGCAACTTTAATAGAAGTATTTGACCAAGATAAAGATGTTAGCGGAACAATAAATTATAATTTTGAGGGTATCGCTGAAACTGGCGTACAAAATGGTGTTACTTATTTACCAGTTGATTTAATTCAAGGGTCTCAATTTAGTGTAAGTGGTAATGATGGGTTTACATATAATGGTTCAACACCAATTACTGTTGATATTACTTGTACAATAGAAGGTGATATAAATGATGTATCAACTACTCCTTATGATGCTTATATTTACTTAAAGAAAAATGGTACTACTTTAAGTAGTGACTTTATAAACGTAACAACAACACCAACTGCATTTAATTATGATTTGAGTGTAAATGGAGTTACATTAAACACTGGAGATACTTTATATTTACAACTTGCTAATAGAATTGTAGAGGTTGATATTGTTGATAGTTCACTTACATTCTCTTATAGTGTAACTGGTGCTTTGACTTACGATCCTTACGAAGATAAATATATATATAAATAATGGCAGACGTATTAAAGGCAGAAGGAATGGTTATTGCGGCTACGTATAGCAATGGGAACGTATATCCTTTTGCTTGTGCCAAAAATAGTACCGTAAATGTCACAAGGGATTTTATTGAACTTGCTCCTAAAACAAATGGATATTTTAGAGAATTTATAATTGGAAGGACAAGTTTTACTATAAGCGGTAGCGGTTTAATAAAACTTGCTCAAAGCAATATGAATGCTTGGCCAATTTTTGATCCATTTGTTTTAGCTACTGATACTACGTTTAAGTGCTATTTAGATATGATAGACAATCAAAACAATTATAATGTATATAAGTTTGATTGTATATTTCAAGACCTAACGGCTGAATCAACTTATGGTTCAACTCCATCTTATAGTTATACTTTACAAGGAACAGGCCCAATTGAACTTATAAATATAGTTGATACAAGAACGGTTGCAAGTAGCAAGATTACGGGCCTTGATACGGCTTTGTATAAATTAGTGGCTTTGGGATATGGGGGTAAATGGTATTTTAACTATACCGTTACCGAGCCATCAACTGGGGTATTTGAGATAGATATGACGGGAGTAGCCAACGGAACAGTAGTAAAAGCAGCCTATTTAGCAATATAAAAAATCATTAAATTTGTAATAATATGCCAATCCCCGAACACAATATAAAAGCGATTAGAAAAGGCGATACATGGACATGGACTTTGGAGTTTTATGAAGATGAGTGTGAAGAAACGCCTATTAATGTTTCAGATTATGAATTTAAACTTATGGCTAAAAATAGTAGTGGAACAACTCAATTTACCTGGGCAAATGCAGATTTTGTAGAAGGCGCAACTACTAACTCAAGGAGTGTTACGTTGAGTGCCGTTACTACGGCTACATACCCCGTTGGGGAGTTTGTATATGATTTGCAGGTTACTACCGATAGCGGTGTTTATACTTGGATGGCAGGTTATGTTAGTGTTGAGAACCAAGTTACAAGCTAATAAATGGTATTTGTTAAAGTTAATTATGATGTAAGTAACCCAGTCGTAAAGGTGATTTATGATGAATCGCCTATTTACATAAAAACAAACACCGAAACAAAATATATAAAAGTTACATATCAAAATGATGATGTAACTAATATCATAAAATATGATGAGCAGTCGGGTGCGGTAATAAAGGTTAATTACCAAACCACTCCGATTTACATCAAAACAAATGTTAGTGCTACTTATATTAAAGTTAATTATAATAATGTAAGTGGTAGTAGTGGTGGGGTAACAAGTGTTGGTCTTACAATGCCCGAGGCTTTTAATGTAGCCAACTCACCTATTACAACAAGTGGTACTTTAGAGGTAACGGGGGCAGGGAATACATCCCAATATATAAGAGGAGATGGCTCACTTGCTAGTTTCCCAATTACTCTACCTGTTTTGCAAGAGGTAAGAAATCAGACGGGAGATACATTAACGGCAGGGACAGTTGTTTATATTAGTGGTGCTACGGGGAATAAACCAACCGTAAGCAAGGCAATAGCCACAGGCGATCCAACAAGCGCACAAACGCTTGGAATGATTTATCAAAATATTGATAACAATGGTGTAGGGTATGTAGTTGTGATTGGTACTTGCCCTAATTTAGACACATCTATGTTTAGTGAGGGGCAGCAATTGTATTTAAGTGGTACAATTGCAGGTGGTGTAACCACAACCAAGCCTTATGCTCCTATTCATTTAGTATATGTAGGAATAGTAACAAGATCGCATCCTACATTTGGGACTATTGAGGTGAGAGTGCAAAATGGCTATGAGATGGATGAGCTGCACGATGTAGCGGCTTTAAATCCTACGGATGGTGATTTATTGCAATACGTTGCAA
>Ga0070749_10002227_pt1 | contig 13065 bp, 13 predicted proteins | sample VirMetDEL_Nov_18_FD_75180 | JGI IMG/M metagenome (GOLD analysis project Ga0070749, IMG submission 75180) | Aqueous microbial communities from the Delaware River and Bay under freshwater to marine salinity gradient to study organic matter... | ecosystem: Environmental > Aquatic > Marine >...
ATACTGGATTTGTACGAAGCTTAGGATATTCTGGATTTGAATATGGAGATCCTGGATTTTTAATTTGGTCAGGTAGTGCATTATCGGGTAGTTCTGGAACAAAAGGAGGAGTACCATATAGTGGTGTTGGCTTAGAATTATATGCAAATACTGAAAATTACTTTAGGTTCTCAACAACAGATTCTGAATTAGATGTACGAACACAAAAATTCTTTGTAGGAAATTCATCAACATTTATTTCTGCATCAGATGGCAATTTAGAAATCTCTTCCTCTGGGTTAAATATATATAATGGAGATATTACCGCATCTGCAATACAAGTTATATATCAAGGGACGACGATGTTAGATACATCGACTGGATTTTCAGATGGTCGTAATATTACTAGAACAATACCAATTACAACTAAAGGTGAATCAATTCTTCTTCATCAAATTCCTGGAGAAAAATTTATGGGTGTTATATCACAAGTAGATTTAACAGGCGGCGATATAACAGCATCATTTTCATTATTAACCGGTACAGGGTTTGATGATATAAATAAGGTTAGTGGTAGTTGGGGTACTCTGCCTGCATCCGCGGTTTCGACGGCGTCGATAGTAACATTTGAATTTGAATGGGCTGATTTATTAGGTGTAGGTCCAGACACATTTGGTATTTTGAGTATAACTGGTAACGGTCTCTCATCAGGAGCAGGAAATATGTCTGTATTTTCATATAGAAATTTTAGTTCATTAGGGCTTAGTTTTATTCCCAATGTATATGTAGCTTCATAATATATTTTAAAACTTTAACATTTAGTATTATATACTGATGAATAAAACTGTATTATATTTATATAAAATAGGCATTCGAATGAAATCAATACTACAAGAATTTAAACAAAACTTAACAGAACAAACACAAAATGTTACTGTTTTATTTCCAGGTGGGTTTAAACCTATAACTGGAGCACATTTAGCACTTGCTAATCGTTATGCAGAAGACCCACAAGTACAACAAGTAATAATGCTAATTGGTCCGAAAGAAAGAGATGGATTTACCCGAACACAAACGATTCAAGCATTCAACTTAATGAATTCAAATCCAAAGCTTCGAATACAACCAACAGAATTCAATTCTCCTATTATGGCTGCATATGAATATTTATTTGCATTACCAGAAGATACTACCGGACAATATGCAATGGCTGCATCAGCAAAAGGCGATGATTATATAAGAACTAAATCATTTGTTCCTAACGTAGACAAATATAAAATAACGGGAGATAAAAAAGGACGTAAAATTCCACAAGGTGTTGATGCCATTGAATTAACTGCAAATGCAGACCCAATAACATATCCATCAGGCGAACCTATATCAGCAACAGCAACTCGAGCCGCAATTTCTGACGGTGATTATAATACATTTAAACTTTCATATCCTGGCATAACAGATGAAATTCTTAAAAATGTATGGGAAATATTTACAGGCAAAATGATTGAAAGTACATTTTCTCGAGAATGGTGGACGTCTCAAATGCAGGAAGATATTAACGCATTTGTAGAAGGATATATGGATGTACGAACTGCCGAAAAACACAAAAAGAAAATAGAAAAACTTCGTAAATTTTTAAATAATAATACTGGCAAAGAATTTGTATATGATTTTGATACATATGACAAAACTACATTTGGCGTTCCATTAAAAGAAATTATAAAGAATGGAAAGGTATATTGCGAAGGACCAGGATGTAATTGGAATTGGAATATTGCAGACGGCGGCGATGATGTATTTCTTTGTCACAAATGCGGACATGACAACGAACACTCACTAAGGGAGTCAAAAGGATTAGTTGCTGAGTCTACTATATTGACAGAAGGCGGCGCAGCAGGACACATGGCCCATCCATATGATGATCATGGATTAACTTTTAATGAGATGAAAGAGCTAATTGCCAGAGCATTAGAGGGGCAATTAGACATAGAAGAAGCAGTAACAGAAAAGACAGACGGCCAGAACCTACAAGTAACGTGGAAGAACGGACAAGTAGGATTTTCCAGGAATAAAGGCACAATTGTAAATCCATTATCTACAGAAGAGCTTATAAGTAAATTTGAAGGAAGAGGTGATATATCAGATGCATTTCGAGAAGCAGGACAAGACTTACAATCAGCATTTAATAAAGTAGATCCTAAAAAGTTAGATGCTATTTTTAAAAATGGCACTGTATTTGCAAATATGGAAATTATTTATCCGGCAACAAAAAATATTATAAATTATGACAAAGCTCATATACAGTTTCATAATTTAATTGAATATCGAATTGGAACGAACGCAAAAGGAAAACCAACAGTAGATAAAGTTCAGACTGATATGACAGGCGGCACAATGATTCAAAAGATAATTGAAGATGCTAATGCACATATGCAAAATACATTTTCATTTATTCCACCTCAAAAAATTAAATTAGGTCGTATGGTAGATTTTGAAGATCAGCAATCAGCATTATTTGCAGAAGTAGATCAACTTAAAAATCAATTTGGACTTAAAGAGACTGATTTAATTTCTGAATATCATCGTGCTTGGTGGAGAGATGTTATTAGTACAAAAGCTGAACAATTAGGATATGACTTATCAGATGATTTGAGAGATACGTTAGTAGATAGATGGGCGTTTGATGACAAATCAACATCAATTATTGCTGTTAAAAAACAAATTGAAAGTCCTGAATTTGTACAATGGGTAGATACATTTGATAAAAAAGATTTCAAATCATATCAAAAACAAAACATGGAACCATTTGAATCAATATTTTTGAGATTAGGTGCTATTGTATTGTCAAATGTATCTCAAGTATTAGCCGCAGATCCAAGTAAATCTACACAAGAAATTAAAAGAGATATTGCTACAGTAATAAAGCAAGTACAACAAAGTAAAGATCCAGAAATTCTTAAAAAGGTTGAAACCCAATTAAAGAGAATTGAAAAACTAGGCGGATTAGATAAAATAGTTCCTATAGAAGGAATTGTATTTACATTTAAAGGTAACACATACAAATTAACAGGTGCATTTGCACCAGTCAATCAATTGATAGGTATATTAAAGTTTGGTCGTTAATAATTTAAAAATACAGCAAAAAATATCGAATTGATATTTATATTAAAATAGGATTTTCAAAATGGCAGAGAAGCACAAATCAAAATATAAAGCACCAAAGGATTTAGAAAAATCAACGAAACCAACTCCTCGTAAAGATCTTAAAGATTATGAAGGAGATGAAACAGAAAATATGGTGCCAAATTCTACTGGTGAAAAGCAAAAGAATGTACTTCGTAAAACTGACAAAGAAGTAATTGACAATGGATCAATGGTTCCGGACATGAAAGATGCTGATAGAGCTTATAAGGCAGACGGAGAACATGATCCAAAACACGCTGCTAAAGTAATGTCTAAGCGTCAAGACGATGACGAAAAACAAAATAAAGATAATATTAAAGACAAAATTGAAAATCTAACAAGAGAACAAAAAGAACGTTTAGTTAGAGAAATTATTCGTAAAAAAATTAAATCGGTACTTAAAGAACAAGACGAGACTGAAGAAGAACCTTCTGAAGAAGCTGCACCAGAACAAGAAGTACCAATGGAAGAACCGGCAGCAGAAACACCTGCACCAGCTGCACCTACTGCTCCTGCAGAAGAACCTGCGCCACAAACGCCGGCAGCAGAAACACCGGCAGCAGAAACTGAAGCAGCTCCGAAACAAGATTCGACAGCACAATTAAATAGCTTTGTAACATTAATTAAAAATCAACCAACTTCCCCAGAGCAAGTGAAAATGATTTTGAAAGCAGTTCAAAAAACAGGAACAATGACTGACGATCAAGGTAATGAAGTTATAAATCAAGGTAAATTAAAAGAATTATATCGTTATTTAAAAATTGCAACAGATAGAATGTTAGAAAAATATTCATAAATAAAACAAAATAAGTTATGTCAAAAAAGTTACAAAATGTCGATGCAGTTAACAAGATGTTAGCTGGTGAGCATACATTTCAAACAAATAAAACCCATACATTTTCAAAACCTAATAAAGATACTAAAAAAAGATTAGTTGGAGAAACATGGGAAGAAACAGATTCTAAATCTGGCATCACACATCTTTATGAACAAAAAGATGGATATGTGATGAAAACTAAACGAGATTCTGAAACACTTCAATCTACTAGAGATTCATTAGCATCATTTTCAAAATGTCCGAAAGAAACATGTACGTGTCTTTCTCCAAATCATTTAGATCGGAAAATGAAATCAATCCATGGAATGTGTTTTGATTGTGTTATTGATATTGAAAATAAACTTCGAATTGAAGGTAAATTCAATGAGTATGCAATAGACAAAATGAAAACAAATGCAACAGAATGGATTAAACGTGCTGAGAAAGACATCGTAATGTTAAAAGAAGCATATACAAAAACATATGATGTTGTATTAAATGCAGATGGTAAAACACAAACAGTTGACGCAAGAATGACTCCTGCAGAATTTGCTGAAAAGGTAGAGAAAGAGTTTCAAGAGTATCGTGAAAATTTTATGCAAGAAATTACAAAAATAGAGAATAAGAATGATTAAAAAATATCTAAACCAATTTTGGAATTGGTTAAAAGCCCAAACTGAAATTGACGAACATGTTGAAGAAACAGTTTACGAATTTACAAAACGATATGAAAGAGTTAAACAAGAGATTGAAGATGTGAAAGAATCAACCTCAGAATTTATCAAACAAGTAAATGACGTTAAAAAAGCTGCAGCAGGCTCGAAACGAAAAGGTAGAAAACCATCTACAAAGAAAAATACAAAAAGTGCACTTCGTGCAATGAAAAAAGCTGAATTATTTAAAATTGCTAAAAAAGAATTCAAGGTAGAATTAGATTCTAAGTTATCAAAATCAACTTTAGTAAATAAGGTTTATGAACTATACCATAAAAAATAATGAATCACTTTTTTAAAAATATAAAGAATATTATAATAGTGATACTTGTTATTGTAATCATACTAATGCAACAGTGCCATGGCACTTCTTTTGATTTTAGTTTATTTCCAAAAAAAGATAAACAACTAACAGAAGGCACCGTTATTACTAAAATAGAAACTAAATGGGATACTGTAAAGTTTGACAGTCTAGTATATGTTCCTAAATATGTTGTAAAAACAATAACAGAACACGATACTATACCTGCAGATATTGACACAATATCAATTCTAAGAGATTATTACGCAAAATACTTTTATTCAGATGTAATTGATTTAGATAGCTTAGGTACTATTACTGTTAATGACACAATTTCAAAAAACAGTATTATATGGAGAAAAGTTGAGCCATCACTCTATATTCCAACGACAATCATTAATAGAGATTCATTAATTTCTAAGAATGAATTCTACTACGGATTTGGGTTAGCCGGCAATAAAGCTCAATTTAGTTATATTGGCGGCGAATTACTTTGGAGAAGTAAACAGAAAAAAGTCATTGGAGCTGGCTTAGGTATTAACCAAAATCTACAACCCACCATTTCATTTAGGATGATGTGGAAAATTGGTAAATAATATATGTCTCAACAAAATATAAAACAAATCATTACCGAACAGTATCAAAAATGTGCAGCAGATCCTGTATATTTTATGCGTAATTATTGTTATATTCAACACCCAGTTAAAGGAAAAATAAAGTTTAATCTTTATCCATTTCAAGAAGATTCTTTAACTGATTTGCGAGATAGTCGTTATAATATTATATTAAAGTCTCGGCAGTTGGGTATATCAACACTTTCTGCAGGATATGCTCTATGGGCAATGTTATTTAATGAAGACTTTAACGTACTTGTTATTGCAACAACCCAAGAAGTAGCAAAAAACTTAGTTACTAAAGTTCAAGTCATGCATGATAATTTACCTTCTTGGTTGAAGGGTAATATGATTGCAAATAACAAACTTTCATTAAAATTTAAAAATGGTTCACAAATAAAAGCAATTTCATCTGCATCAACAGGAGCACGTTCTGAAGCGTTATCATTATTGATTGTAGACGAAGCAGCATTTATTAGGAATATTGAAGAAATATGGGTAGCATCTCAAGCAACTCTATCTACTGGTGGATCTGCAATAGTATTGTCGACACCAAATGGTATTGGTAACTGGTTCCATCAAACATGGGCAGGAGCTGAATCAGGACATAACGGATTTAATACAATACGATTACGATGGGACGTACACCCAGACCGACATCAAGATTGGAGAGATGAACAGACACGGGTATTAGGAGAAAAGGGCGCAGCACAAGAATGTGATTGTGACTTTATATCTTCTGGACATACAGTAATTGATGGTTCAATATTACAAGAATTTGAATTAAAATGTTCTGAACCTATAGAGCGTAGAGGTTATGATAATGGATATTGGATATGGAAATACCCAGACTATTCAAAAGATTACATAGTAGTAGCTGACGTCGCGCGGGGAGATGCATCTGACTTTTCAACATTTCATGTTATAGATGTAGAAACTGTAGAACAGGTAGCAGAATATAAAGGAAAACTTCCACCTAAAGATTTTGGCAATATGTTAATAAGTGTTGCTTCAGAATGGAATAATGCACTATTAGCTATTGAAAATGCAAATATTGGATGGGCTGCAATACAACCGGTATTAGATAGAGGATATCAAAACTTATTCTATACATATAAAGATGATGGATATATTGATGTAGACGTACAACTCAATAAAGGTTATGATATAAAAGACAAATCAAAAATGGTACCTGGAGTATCTACTACAACACGAACAAGACCATTAATGATTTCATCACTTGAAATGTATATGAGAGAAGGATCTCCAATTATTCATTCAAAACGACTCATACAAGAATTATTTGTATTTATTTGGGAAAATGGCAAAGCACAATCACAACGAGGTTATAATGATGATTTAGTTATGGCATTTGCAATTGGCCTTTGGTTACGGGATACATCATTAAAACTAAGACAACAAGGTATTGAATTAAATAAAAGGGCGTTAACACAATTTCAAAAAACAGATTCCGTCATTTTTACTGGTAATAATCGACCTAAAGATATTGGGTGGGATTGGGATAATGGTTTCGGAGAAGAAGATTTAACCTGGCTTATCAAATAATACAGTTGAAAAACTTATAGTTATATTTATTAGTATAAAAGAATAAATACTATGGCGTCACTTAGAAAACGATTACAAAACTTATTTTCCACGAATGTAATTGTCAGAGCATATGGCAAAGACAAACTTCGTGTAGTTGATACAAACCGCCTACAATCGACAGGTAACTTAACACAAAGTAAAGTAGCCGACAGATATACAAGGCTCCATGGCTCGAATAAACATCGGGTTGGCGGAATGGGCGGATATGACTCAAATTACTATATGCATCAAAATCGTATGCAGTTATACACTGACTATGAAATGATGGATAAAGATCCTATTATATCTTCAGCTTTAGACATATATGCTGATGAATCAACATTAGCAGATCAATTCGGAGATATTCTTACAATTAAATCATCAGACAGCAGAACTCAAAAAATTCTTTATAGTTTATTTTATGATGTAATGAACATTGAATTTAATCTTTGGCCATGGATTCGTAATATGGCAAAATATGGAGATTTCTTTTTGAAATTGGATATTGCTGATGAAATTGGTATTTTAAATGTACGTCCATTTTCTTCATATGAAATTGAAAGATGGGAACAATTTAATGATAATACAGGTGAGTATGATATTAAATTTAGACATATTGTTTCAGAGCAACTTACATATGATGTATTTGAAATAGCACATTTCCGTAACATTTCTGATTCAAATTTCCTTCCATATGGACGAAGTATGTTAGAAGGCGCACGTCATGAATTCCAAAAATTAATGCTCCTGGAAGATGCAATGCTTATTCACAGAATCATGCGTGCACCACAAAAGCGTATCTTTAAAATTGATATTGGTAATATTCCACCAAATGAAGTCGATGGGTATATGGAACAAGTTATCAATAAAATGAAAAAGATTCCACACGTTGATCCAAAAACTGGAAATTACAATATGAAATTTAACATTAATAATATGTTAGAAGATTATTATTTGCCAGTTAGAGGAGGTAATTCATCGACTGAAATTTCTACATTGGAAGGAATGGAATTTACCGGAATAGACGATATTGAATATGTTAAACATAAAATGATGGCTGCACTAAAAGTACCGAAGCCATTCTTAGGGTATAGTGAAGGAGTAGAAGGTAAATCTACATTAGCATCTATGGATATTCGTTTTGCTAGAACAATAGAGCGTCTTCAAAAGATATTTGTTTCTGAATTAACTAAGATTGCAATTATACATTTATATGCTCAAGGGTATGAAGATAAAGATTTAGTTAATTTTGAACTTGAACTTACTGCACCATCTATTATTTATGATCAACAGAAGGTTGCACTAATGAATGAAAAAATTCAATTAGCACAATCAATGAAAGATTCAAAATTAGTTTCTCACAGATACATTTATGAATATATATTTAATATGTCAGAAGAAGATTGGTTGCAGGAAAGAAATGATATTACTGAAGATATTAAATTAGGATTCCGTCAAAATCAAATTGAACAAGAAGGAAATGATCCAACAGTAACAGGCCGTTCATATGGAACACCGCACGATTTAGCAACAGCCCATATGAGTAGCAAAGATGTACTTGAGCCGAAAAACAAAGGAGGCAGACCTCCAGAAGGAATAAAGTCAGGTCAACATAAGAATGCATTTGGATGGGATCCGCTTGGTACTAAACAAATTAAACAAGAATTAGACCCAGAAAATAGAAAATCAGCATTTGTTGGCGACCCTAGATTTTATAGAAGAAATCCTGGAAATACAAGTTTTACGACAGAACATTCAGATATTTTAAAAAAAATTAAACCTAAATCACCAAAAATTATTTCAGAAACATTAAGTAATAGTCAAAATGAAACAAACTCAATGTTAGATGAAAATAATATTTTAACTGATGATTAATATTTATAAGTAAATATACTTCGGAATTGCAATGAAAAAACTAAAACATAGTAAGTATAAGAACACAGGTATCCTTTTTGAGATGTTGGTAAGAAAACTAACATCAGAGACTATGACGTCAGACAAATCAATAACGATTGACATTATTAAAAAGTACTTTGGAAAGAACACTGAGTTGGCTAAAGAAATAAAATTGTATAACGCAATGCTTAAAGAACAATTTAAATCTGAAGCAAAGGCATTAGAATATATTCGAAGCTTAAAAGAAGCGTATAATAGATTAAACAAATCGACACTTCGAAGAGAACGATATAATCTTATAAAAGAAATTTCTAATAACTTCAAGTTAAATCAAGTTTCTAAAATACGAGTCCCAAATTATAAACTTTTAGCATCTGCATTTATTATTTTCGAAAATGATGACGCAGATAATCCAAAACAAATGATGGAATGTAAAAGTAACATAGTCGACTCTATTATAACAGAAAGAGCACAAACAGAAAAACAAAAAGATTCTGTTTTAGAAATGTTTAAAGCTCAACCAAAAGATCAACGATTATTAACATATGAGCTTCTTGTTGATAAATTTAATAGTAAATATTCAGTATTAGATGAAAGTCAAAAATTATTACTAAATAAATATATTACAAATGTTAATGATACAGAAGTATTAAAGGAATATATTCAAACAATTATTCCATCAATTAAATCTGGATTGAAAGCCCATGTTTCTAAAATTAATGATCCTGCTACTAAAATTAAAGTAGAACGATTATCAGAAATGTTATGTGATGTAGAAAATATTAACATTGTAAAAGAATCACACGTATTAAATCTATTACGTTATTTTGATCTTATAAAAGAATTAAACGGAGTACATTAATGAATTCATTTCTAAAAGAAATAGAATCTAAATTCAAAGATTTAGAAGAACAAGATCAAGACAGAGATGGCGATAAAGATTTTGCTGATATAATGATTGCTCGAATGATGAAGTCGGGTATGAGTCGAGAAGATGCAATCAAAAAAGTACGAGATAAAGAGTACAATGAAGCTATTGTAGTAGATAAAAATGCAGACCCTGCCGCAGTAAAAAAAGCACAAGATTTAGCTAAAGATACAGATCAAGATTTGAAAGTCGAAGGTCTCCGTGGAGCACTTGATGAGCCATATTATATTGAAGTATCTATAAGAGATGCTCGTAAGGCTCTTAACTTGTTCTCTGATAAAAGAAACGGATATCCAGAAGTTACTATTTATGGTAGCAATGTATATGCATCATTTGTTCAAAGTGAAATAGAAGATTTAATAGGAGATTTTAATGCATATGATATTGAAATATTAGAATCGTCAGCAGATGACGATATTGACGAAGCTTCAACATCATCAGGAGCAGGAGCATACAATACACCAAAAGCATTTTCTACACCAGAACAAGCTAGACGTAAAAAGAAAATGAAGTATGCAGGCGTCGCTGAGTCAATGGATAAAAAATATGAGAAACTTATTGAATCATACAAAAAATTTGCATTAGGTGACTCAAAAATGACACCAGATAAAAAAGTAAAAGAAACGATTAAAGATGTTTCAAAAAAGCTTCAAGAAATAGAACAACTTGTTCGTTTTTCATCTCGTTTAAAAACAGAATCAGGATTGTCTAGAGATGGATATGGTCCGGCAGTTAATAACGCATTAACAAAAATATCAGAGCGTCTTGTTAAGATTTCTGAAAGAGTAAGAGCATTAGGAGAATAACATGAACAACCTTTTATTAGAATATATACCATTTACACCTAGCGTATTGTCAGAACAAAGTGCTAAACAATATGGCGTTCCTGGAGGCTTTATAGTACAAGGAGTATTACAGAGAGCTGGAGCAAAAAATCAAAATGGACGTATTTATCCAAAACATATTCTAGAAAGAGAATGTAAACGATATACTCAAGAATTTATCGGACAAAATAGAGCATTAGGGGAACTTGATCATCCAGAGTCATCGGTAGTCAACTTAAACAACGTATCGCATAACATACTTAAGGTTTGGTGGCAGAATGATGATTTGATGGGTACAGTCCAAGTATTAGACACGCCCTCAGGAAAGATACTTAAAACTTTGTTTAAAGAAGGAATAACATTAGGAATTTCAAGTAGAGGATTAGGCTCAGTAAAAGAACTTTATAAAGAGGGTGCAGTTGAAGTACAAGACGACTTTGAACTTATTGCGTGGGATTTTGTTTCAAACCCATCTACCCATGGAGCATTTATGCGTCCTTCATCAATGAATGAGTCTGCAGGATCTGTAGAAAAACAATTTAAATATACAACAACAAATCAAATAATTACGTCAATTCTTTGTGATAATGGGAAATGTAGGATATAATATGAAGAGCAATTTAAAATATATATTAGAAATGGTTGAAGGTGATCAACAACCACAACTTACAAAAGAAGAAAAATCCGAATTTGTTCAGTCATTAAAAAACTTTTCTGCAATGTCAGAATCAGTATATGGTAAGGGTGATTTGAAAGAAATTACACAACGTGTTCGTAATATAATTGAACGAGCTGAAATGGTTGTTAATGAAAATGCAGATTGGTTTGATAAAGTATCAATGAATAGACATCTTAAAGAATTGAACAGTTCATATAAAACATTTGAATCGACTGCGCAAGAAATGTCTCAACTGCAGGAAAGACTTTCAATAGCATATGAAGATATAGGACAACAATTAAATAAATACTTTGATGTAGATTAATTTGGTTATTTGAATATTATTCATTATTATATAGGAAATACAGATGAACAAAAATTTATATAAAGAATTTTTTGGTTTGACCGGAAATGAAATAAAAGAAGCGCAGTTAGTAAATAAAATAACTGACTACCAAGGTGGCGTTGTATACAAATTATTTGATACTTCTACATATGCAGACGTTCGTTCTGATATAGAAAACTTTGCAAATAAAAAAGGATTGCAAGTTATTCAAAATAAATTTGATGCTGAAAAAGGTGTTGGATATATGAGATTTACACAAACAAATGATGTTGGTAAAGACTCACAAAGAATTCAAGGATTTATTTCGCAATTACCAGAAGTATTAAAATTCAAATTTAAAGTTATAAACAGAAAATCAAAATAGTAAACACAAAAACAAGTTATATGAATAAAAAACAAAAGTATCACGAAGCAATTATTCCAGGACAAGCGCTTGGAGCAGCAGTTCCAAACAAAGATTTAGGATTTGCAATGAGACTCTGGAAAAAGAAAGTAAAGGATTCTGGTGTATTAACAGCATTAAAAGAACGTAAGGAATTTACAAAACCTAGTGCTGCTAAACGCAAACAAATGTCAGACGCAATATATTGGCAAAAGATACGTTCATCGCAAGAATAATATCAACAAAATCTAATTACAATAAGCCCTAGCAACAATGTTAGGGCTTTTTTACTGTTTTTTAGTACATCATTATATTTATATGAAAATACGCTATTCTATCTAATATAGCGTCCCTTGTTAATCAATAACAATATTCTATTAAGATTCACAATAATCTTATTTCCGAAAAAAATATTTAAGGAGAAAACTTATGGCAAAATCAGATTTGCTAAAAGAAGCGATTGCTGATGCAAATGCGGTTAGAGAAACTGCTTTAGCTAATGCAAAAATTGCTCTTGAAGAAGCTTTCACTCCAAGAATCCAAAGCATGCTTTCTGCGAAATTGTCTGAAGAATTAGAAGAAGACGAAGACGAAGAAGGTATGGGTGCAGAAATGTACGAGCAAGAGGATGAAATGGACATGGAAGCTGAAACAGAAATGGACGAAATGGAACCAGCAATGGATGAAATGGAACCGGAATCAAGCGAAGAAATTGGAGTAGCAGTTGACGTCGATGGCGACGGAGAGTATGACTACGAAGGTGAACTTGGCTCTGAAGAAGGCGAAATGGATGACATGGGCATGGATGACATGGACGACGAAATGGAAGATGATCTTGAT
>Ga0070749_10002228_pt1 | contig 13060 bp, 15 predicted proteins | sample VirMetDEL_Nov_18_FD_75180 | JGI IMG/M metagenome (GOLD analysis project Ga0070749, IMG submission 75180) | Aqueous microbial communities from the Delaware River and Bay under freshwater to marine salinity gradient to study organic matter... | ecosystem: Environmental > Aquatic > Marine >...
CGGCTTGGCGTCAAGGATGCCGTTGATCGGCTCATGAAAGAGGATTGAGCCGATGGCGATACAGTATTCAGATGGCGTCCGGAACGCGAAGCAGGACGCCATTGAAACCACGATCAGCACCGCGCCGATCATGCGTATTCGCACCGGATCGCCGCCGGCGGCCTGCGCGACTGCAGATAGCGGAACCGTGCTGGCAACGCTGACGCTGCCTTCAGACTGGATGGCGGCAGCGTCAGGTGGATCGAAGGCCAAATCCGGCACATGGCAGGATGCATCAGCGGATGCAGCGGGGACGGCAGGGCATTTCCGCATCTACGATTCAGGCGACACGACCTGCCACATGCAGGGAACGGTGAGCGCAACGGGCGGCGGCGGGGATATGACCGTAGACAATGCGGTGTTTGCATCTGGCCAGCAATTCACCGTGACGACATTCAGTATCACCGACAATAATGGCTGACGATAAGTGCTCGCCTTTGCCCCTCTTGGCGCGCTTCCTCTTGCAGACGACATTGTTGAGCGTCTTGCATCGGCAGCCATTACCGAGGCAGCAGATACGCTTGCGTCGGCTGCTGTCCTGTCGATTACTGGCACAGCGTCTATCACGGAAGCATCCGACACGCTATCCGCGACAGCCGCTCTCCAGATATTGGGCGCTGCTGCAATCACCGAAGCGGCAGACACTCTTGCCTCAACGGCCACCAAGGAAATCTTTGGCGTCGCAGCCATTACCGAAGCTGCTGATACGCTCAGCGCTACAGCGCTCAAAGTCATCAGGGGACGCATAACAGGTGTTACGAGCGGGACAACGCGGGCAGATGGTTCATTCGGCGGGGCAGTGCGCGCTGTTGGCATCTCCGGAGGCGGCAAGAGATCGGGCGGGTCCTCCGGTGGAGGAGTGCGCATCGGAGGCACGACCGGCGGCGGTAGAAGGGCATATGGAAACTGATGCTTGAGCCTGGGAAAATCTATGTCGAAACAGAACTTCGGCTTACGGCCGCATTCACGGATAGCGCCGGCACGGCGATTGATCCAGATACGGTGACGTTCAAGACGTTTTCGCCGTCAGGGGACGAGGCAACCTATGTCTACGGCACCGACAGCGAAGTGCAGAAAGCCTCTACCGGGAATTATACAGCCGATATCGTGCCGGGTGAAGCCGGACGCTGGTTTTTCCGCTGGAAAACCACGGGAACCGGCAAAGTGATTGCTCTTGAAGGCGAATTCATCGTCAAGAAATCGGCATTCTTCGACGACCCTCTTACGGATTATTGCTAGATGTCGAGAACCACGACCGAGCTTGCAACCGAAGTCATGCGGCTGCCGAACTGGCTCTCTCAGGATGAGACGCCGGATGCAGCCGATGACGCTCATATCAAGCGAATTTATTCCGACTGGTTTGCCTACGCGCAGTTGCAGGAGCGCGATGTGGTCTACTGGCCGGAAGCCACGATCCCGAATGAAGCCTTCCTCGCCATTGTCAGGATCATAGCGGATATGGCCGGGCCGTCTTTTGGTGACCCCGCGCCGGTCGAGATCGATGTGGAAACTGGAATGCAGGTTTCGATGGGCAAGAAGGGCTGGAACATGCTGCGGCGGCTGACATCGCGGGAGGCGTCTGGGTTGCCAGCGCCAGGGACGTATTTCTGATGGGTAAACCCGTCCAGATCTCTCTCGGTATCCGCTCCAACCCGGCGCGGAACCGGCAGGCAGGCTATGCCCAGCTTATCAACTGCTTTGCCGAAGAAACCCAGCAGGATGGCAAGACCGTCTGGACGATTTGCTCCACCGAGGGACTGACAGCGTTCGGCTCTGCGCTCGCAGGCGGCGGCGTCCGTGCAGGCATCAGCGTTGGCCAAACAGCCTATGTTGTTATTGGTCGTAACGTTTATGCTGTGAACTCCAGCGGAGTCGGAACGCTCATCGGCGGCATCGCGACAGACGGCCCGGTATTCATGGAGCGCAATCGCCGCAACCCTGCCCAGATCGGCGTGGTCTCGGACGGCCTTTACTACGTGATCGACACGCAGGCCAATTCCGTCACGGAGATCAGTGACCCCGATTTACCCTCTCCGATCTCGATCTCCGTGCTCGACGGTTACGGTATTATTCCGGTGATCGGCGCGTCATACATGCTGACCGGCATTGATGATTTTACCACGATTGACGGCTTGGATGAAGGAACCTTAGAGGCGTATCCTGACGAAGTTCTTCGCTCCATGACGCTAGAGCGCGAAGCGGTGTTTTTCAAAGAGACGAGCATCGAGTGGCACCAGAACACGGGTGATCCGGATTTTCCATTCGCCCGCGTCCATGCTCTGGAACTTGGCTGCCTTGCCGGGGATAGCGTCGCCAAGGTCGATACACAGTCCCGCAAAACCATCATCTGGGTTGCGCCAGACCACACGGTTCGCCTAATGAGCGGCTATTCCGGCGAAGTCATCTCGACGAATGAGATTGAGGAACTGACCAAGGATCTCGACGAAGCCGGGAACGCCGATCAGCTTAAGGGCTTTGCATGGGCTTACGCAGGGCGTTTTTTCTACTGCCTAACGAGCAACTCATGGACGCGTGTCTTCGACAGTAAGACCGGGCACTGGCATACACGCGAAAGCTACGAACTCGACCGCTGGCGGGTCAGCACCGTATTCAAATTCGGCAACAAGATCATCGCCGGGGACTATAGCACAGGCCAGCTCTACACGCTCAGCAACAAGGTGTTCACCGAGGCGGGCAACCATCTAGTTTCCGAGGTTATCACGCCGCCGGTCCATGCTTTCCCTTACCGGATCAAATTCAACGGCCTCTATATCGATGCAGCGACCGGCGGCGGCCTGAACTCGACAGACACGCATGCAAGCGATCCGAAACTGCTTGTCGCGTGGAGCGATGACGGTGGTTATAGCTGGTCAACGGAGCGCGAGCGCGACCTCCACGCGACAGCCAAATATCGACGCGTCAAACCGATCTACCGCATGGGCCGCACTGGGCAGAAAGGTCGCCTGTTCCGGTTCAGGATATCCGCGCCAGTTGAGCGCGTCCTGATGCAGACTTCCGTAGATTTCAATCAGTTGGCGGCATAGATGGCAAAAATCTCCCTCCCTTCACCGAACGTGCCGCTGGGCACCGCCAAGATCAACGGCGAAGATCTTCAGGTCAATATCACCGCGTCATGGTTCCAAAAAATGACCGAGTGGCTCAAGAAAACCAATCAGGACACGCTGAGCACGAACGGCAAGCTAACCGTCTCAGCAACGTCTGATACCAACCTTCAATTCTCATACATTGGCAGCGATGGAACAACGCGCACGGGCAATCTCACGCTGTCCTGAGATAATCACTAAATCATGAAGATCAACAGGAGACTGTAGTGGGATTTTTCTCAAATCTTACTGGCGGAGACTCGCGCCGTGACATTCGGCGCTCAAAGGCCAGGGCCGAAGGTCTTCTGACGGAAGGCTATGAAGGTGCGACAGATCGGTATGATGAAGCCTTTGACATCTTCACGCCATATGCGGAGCAGGGTCAAGAGGCGAACCGGCTTTACGGTCAGGCGATCGGATTGGGGACAGATGCCGAGCGCGAAGCCGCCCAAAGTAGATACTTCCAAGATCCTGCCATGCAGTCGATTCTTGGCGATAAATCAAACGCTCTGCTACGCCAGTTGAATGCGCGAGGCAGTACTTACGGTGGGAAAGCCGCTTTGGCTGGCGCTCGCGTTGGACGTGAGAACTATGAGGGATGGTTAAACCGCCTTATGGGGCAAGGCCAGCAGGGGGGGCAGTATGCTGGTCGGCAGGCTGGCATCAGGATGGGACAGGGTGATATGACCTATGGCTTCAAGTCCTCCCTCGCAGGAAATGAAATCAATGCAGGCAACGCCATGGCTAGCACACGCAATACGGGCATAAACAATCTCTTAGGGGCAGCGGGAACTGCTGCGAACGCGTTCGCAGCCTTCTCTGACATCCGCTTGAAGCGGGATATTGAGGAAGTCGGCGCACTCCCGTCCGGCCTGCCTGTGTACAGCTTCCGATATCTGTGGAGCGATGATCTTTATCAGGGCGTCATGGCTCACGAAGCGGTTGAGCTTTTCCCGGATTCGGTCAGCTACACCGATGACGGGTTCGCAATGGTCAATTACGGCGCGATCTCATAAGGCAGACAATTCATGGCATCCTACCATGTCCCACTTCCCCGGTATAATCCAGGGCCTCAGGGTATTGATTTCTCGCCGCTAAGCCGTGGTTTCGAGGCCGTAGGCCAGCGGCTGGAGAAAAACCGCCTCCTCGACCAGCAGAAGCAGATCGGCTCCGCGATCCAGTCCGGCGACTACAGCGGCGGCGCGGCGAAAGCGTTCGAATATGGCGATTTGGACACCGGCCTCAATCTCGCCAATACGCAGCGGCAAATCGAGCAGGATCAGTTCAACCGCAACCGTTTGCTGACATCAGACAAGCGCGCAGCGGCGGCAGAAGGACGATCAAGCGAGCTTCACGGCCTCAACGTCCAGAAGACGCAGGAGGATCTGCGCTCAAACCTGATCATGAGCACCGCAGGGATTGCGCAGGCTATCCGCAATGAAACTGACCCGCAACGCAAAGCATTGTTGGTGCAGAAGTTCGCGAGCGCGCATCCTCGCCTGAAAACCCAGCTAGACGCCTATGATTTCGATCCGGCTAACCCCGATCCGGTGTTGGATATGATCATTGCGGAGGCGCGGGGGCTGACGAAAGCAGCAGACGCCACTTACGGCACGACGCCGCAATATTATACGGATGCTGAAGGCAATCTACGCGTAGGCCAGATGAGCAACAAAGGCGGGTTCCGTCCGGTTGATGTTCCGGGCACGATCCAGCCGACTGTTCAGTTCCAGGATACAGGCACGGCCATCTTGCCATTGTCACGGCAGACGGGACAGCAGGCCGCTCCGGCCATACCGAAAGACATTGCAGGCGAAGCTGCGGCCAAGGAAGTCGGTAAGGCGCAAGGCGAAGCACAAGCTCGCTATCCACAGCTTGCGGCGCAATCCGAGCAAATGCTAGCAACGATCGACTCGCTGCTGAAAGACCCGTACCTGCCGTCAATGACGGGTATGATCGCGGGCCGTCAGCCCAATCTGACGGAAGACGCGGCTCGTGTGCGGAGCAAAGTCAATCAGCTTCAGGGGCAGGTCTTCCTTCAAGGCTATGAGCGCCTGAAGGGCGGCGGCGTCATCACAGACCTTGAAGGCCAGAAAGCAGAGCAGGCGATCGCCCGCATCGACGATCCGCGAGTCAGCTATGCTGATTATGTGGCTGCTGTCACGGAGCTTCGCAATATCGTTGAGGCTGGCGCGCAGCGGGCAAGAGCAGCAGCAGGCGGCGGAACTGGCTCGCCTCCACCTGCAGCCAACGTGGACGCACTCAAGCAGAAATACGGGCTTGAATAATGGCTGAACTCGATCTCGGGCGCATCAAGCGCAATGTCGGCAAGATGGTGAGCCAAGGCGCTCCCGAGGATGAAATCGACGCCTACATCAGCGGCGAGGGCGCGACAGTCGATGCTGTTCAGAGCTTCAAACCCGGTCCAAGCCCAGATGTTGCCGTAGACATGGCCAAGGGCTTCGGTCACGGCGCGAACACCGGCATTGACGCCATGCTCAACGTGATCGGATCGCCTATCCGCGTTCCGATCAACGAAGCAGCGCGGTTGATGGGCTACGAAGGCGAGTTGATCCCGGAACTCAACCTTGCCCGCCGCGCAAATGTTGCACCGCCAGAGACCCGCGCCGGCCGGTTTAGCGAGGCAGTCGGCGAAGTCGCAGGCGGCTCTGTTGTCCCGTTTGGAGCCATGAATTGGGCAAGCCGCTTGCCACAGGCCGCAAACAATCGGCTGTTGCAGCAATTCGCACAGCGTCCGGGCCGTACCGCAGCGATTGAGACCGCATCCACTACGGGGGCAGGATCTGGCGTCGGCATCGCCCGCGATCAGGAATTGGGTCCGGTCGCGGAAGTCGGCATGGGCCTTATCGGTGGCTTTGCGGCTCCGAATGCGCTCAATATGGGTAAGCGCTTCGTCGGTGCAACAGAGGACGCGGCAATCTACGCAAATCGCATGATTGAGCGTGTCCGCAATCCTCAACAGGCTGCAATTAATACGGTTTCCGATAGAATGGCCGGGGCGCGCGTCGATCCCAATGATCTTCGTGATCTTGTATTGGGCAACATCGGAACTCGGCTTGCAAGCCGTGGGTACACGCGCGAGCAGGTTGCCGACATAATTTCTCGCCAAATGCAAGGGGAATCGGCGGATTCGGTCGCGAAGTTGCATGGTATCGCGCCCAAAACGGCACGGAAATATTATAATGAGTATCTTGACGAAAATCCAACCCCGATGGGCGTCCTTGATATGGTCAAGGAAGTTGGCGGCGAGGGCGTATCTGCTCCGGTTACAAGGCTGGCGCGGGCTTCATACAGCCTTTCCGGCGATGCAAGCGGCGATGCGGCACAGGCTCTCGTCTCACGGCAGGAGCTACAGCCGGGCCGCGTGTCTGGCATTGCGCGCCAGTCTGTTGGCGGTCAGGACTTCGAGGCAACGCGAACTGCTGGTCTAAAAAATCTGAGTGATGAAGCCGGGAAGAATTATAAGGCGTTCTACAGCCAGCCTGATCTGGCCATCGATAAGCTTGGCGACCTTATGCAAGATCCTCTGTTCCGCCGGGCGAATATCATGGCGCAACGCCAAGCGCGCGTTGAGGCGATCCGGCGCAATCAGGCCGCCGCCCGCAAAGGCGGGCCGCAGGAGGCCATTCCAGAGATTGATCCCGACAATCAGGTGTTTTCTCCCGAGATGCTTGATCTGATCCAGCGTCAGCTACGCATAGCGTCGGAAGGCTTCGCCAGCAATCCGAACAGCGCCCGTCATGCTCAGAACATACGGCAGGTGTTCCTTGATCGCATTGAAGACCATTATCCGGAATTCCGTGACATCAGGAAATCCTACGCTGAAGGCATGGGGGAGTTTGGCGCTGACGGGGCCTTGAATGCCGGGCGCGAATTGACGGCTCGCCTCGGGGAACGGGCGGATGACGCGCTCCGTGATTTCAACAATATGACGCCAGCGCAGCAAGAGCTTTTCAGGCTGGGCTTTGCTCGTCAGATCATGGATGATGCCGCGAATACGCGCGATGCCGGAGCAGTTGCCAACCGCTTCGGAACAGGCGCATTCCGTGAGATTGTCCGCCGCATTTACTCCGGCGACAAGAATTTGCGTGAGCAGGGCGAGCGGCTAATCCGCAATCTACGCCGTGAGGCGATCACTACGAAGACGAAAAATGATGTGCTTGCCGGTGCACGCACTGCCGAGCTAGAAAGCGACATGGGCCGAATTCAGGAAGGCGTGAAAACCGCCGCCGACATCGCTACGGGCCGTTTCGGCAAGCTGCTGGAAACCCTCTCCAATCGCCTCGAAACACAGCTTGGCAGGCAGGGCGCTACCGAAGTTATGCGCGTCCTCACCGAAACTGACCCGGCACAATTGTTGCCCATCCTCAACCGGCTCGCGCGAGCCGCATCGACACGCGCGGAACGGCAAGCCTACGCCACCGCAATCAGACAGTTCAGACGGGCCGGTGCACGTCCTGCGTCGCAAGTGGGCACGGTTGCGATTCAGGCTGATGACGAATGATTATCGCTGGGTGAGGAATAGCAGCCCAAGGCTTGTAAGGAGCAGGCCACCGGCCGGCAGCGCTGCCCCAACGATAAGCGCGCCCGCTGCTCCGAAAAATAGCAGGACGATTACATAGGCGAATGCCAGATCAAGATCCATTTGGCTATACCTTAAGCACCGCGGTCAAAAACGGCGGGACGTAGAGAACGAAAATCTCCAGATGATCCAGATATGGTGCGTCTGGATCAGAGATCAACGCTCTTTCATCCCTTCTCTCACAGCATCAGCGATGATGGAAGGAAGGTCGCGGCGGAAGCCATCGAATTCGCGGCGCAATCCGGCGAGATCAGTCTCGATACGATCAAAGCGCTGGGTGTGCTGGTCTTGAACAGCGGCAATACGTCCAAGCGTTGACGCCATCCATTCCTGCGTCTCGGCAGTATGCTTTTGAGCGGCTTCTAGCGCTTCGACGCGGCGGGTGAGGTCGGCGAGGTCGTTCAATATCGCCCCCGTGCGGCTTTCGTAATTCGAATCGTGCTCCAGAATATAAGCCCAAACGTTACAAAAAGCGCGCCGGTTGCGATGACCGCGATCGTTTCGATGCTGACGGCGCCATCGTACCACATGAATCCTGTCACCAAGGCCCCGAACAGACAAGCCTCGCTGGCCCACCTCAGCGGACGCAGCAGCCACTTCTCTTTCGCCTCGCGATCTTCATACGCAATCGACATAGGTCAACTCCTCAATGAACCCAGAGCAGATTAAACAGCTTCAACAGCGGTTGCAAGCCGAAGGTCTTTATGCCGGTGATATAGATGGCGTTATGGGACCGGCAACGCAAAAGGCGGCAGAACAGTTTCGCCAGATCGAGCAGCAACGGCAGCGGGCTGAGCGTCAGGGGCAGGAATTACAGGCGCAACAGGCGCAAGCGGAATCTGAAGCCAGATCTGCCGAGGCACGTGCGCGTGAAGCAGAAATACGCGCCCAACAGGAAGCTGCTGAGCGTGCCCCCGGACGCCAAGCGCTTGAGACCGGCAAGTTCCTTACTCCCGTCGCCGCAGGGATGTATTTAGGGCATCGCGCAGCCAAGGGCACGGAAAACCGTCTGTTAAATATGTCGCCCGATATGCAGCGCAATATGAGCGTTGGACGGCGGTTTTCCCCCTACGCCGCCAGAAGCCTGACACGCTTCCTCCCGGAAGCGGGTCTAGCGTTTTATGGCGCTGAAACCATGCGCGATAGCAACCCGGTTCTGTCGGAGGTGCTTCAGGCAGGCGGTACAGGCTTGGCGAGTGCTGGTCTCTACAATGCTGGAGAAGGACTCGCCAGGTCTTTAACAACTCCTGATGTTCCAGGCGCGCCCCCGCAGAATATCCCGCCGCCGCCCCCACCTGGCGGGAACCTTCCACCGCCCCAAGGCGGCGGTCAGCATCAGCCCATGCGCTACGGCGACAGGGCAAAGCTTGCCGTCGAAGCAGCCGGTGGAAAGCCTGGAAAAACCAAGAGCGCGAACATCGCGGCGGTCAAGAGAAACCTAACCCTTGATAATATGCCGGCGGTCGCCGATGCGTTGAACCTTCCAAAGACGGCGGATCGCGGTACAATCCTACAGCGGCTACGTGAAATCTCACGGACAAGCGGCAAGCTGGCCCTTCCGCTGATGGCAGGGGTTGCTGCCTACGAACTGGCCGGCTCGCCGGCAGAAGCCGCCGATGGAACCGTATCGGAGCCAAGCACCGGGGAACGGCTAGGCGCCGCCGCGGTTGGCGGCGGCATCGGGCTTGGCGCCAACCGTCTCCTGAAGGCCCTGCCTGAAATGACCGGAGCTGCCTTGTCGGCCGGCGGACAGATGATGATCCCGCAGATGGCATCGGACATGACCGACTATACGCCGGAGGAACTGAACACGGCGCGCAACTGGGCGGCTCGCAATTTGCCGGAGCTCGCTCAAGTCGGCGCTGTCGGTGAAGCCCGCAATATGGCGCAAGTCCCGGAACGCAACCCGGCGCGTGTCTATGAAAACGCATACCAGCCCAGTGGTCAGCCTTCAGGCTACGGCGGCGCACAGCAGCCCGATGACTTCGACGCCGACATAGCAGAGCTTCAGCGCCTTCTCAGCGCGATGGAGGCCGAAGGCGGGCAACCCATGCCCCAGCCGCAGTTCAGCGTTCCACAAGCCTCCTACGCCCCTCAGAACCGGCTTCTCGCCGTCCGCTAATCTAAAGGAACAGACATGGTTGATTCCGTAGCGGTCCTGCCGCCCGGTTGGCGTGCTCTTGACGCAAATGGCGATCCGTTCACCGATGCCGTCCTCTCATTCTTCGACGCCGGCACGTCAAACACGCGAACGGTCTACTCCGACAGCAGCCTTTCAACGTCGCTTGGGGTCACAGTTGACTGCAACAGCGGCGGCGAGCCGGTCACGAGCGGCAACGTCCCGACGTTGATCTATACCGGAAACACCGCGTACAAGATCACGATCTCGTCGGTTATCGGCGGCTTCACGCGAACCTTCGACAACATCAAGGGCGCTCTCGATACATCGTCGTTCCTGACATCGGCCGCAGTCGCTGACCAGTCCGTCGTCAACATCTCCACAAACCGTTCTATCACCGCATCCGACAAGGGCAAGCTGATCAACGCCAATTGCTCCGGCGGCGCGCTGACGATGACGTTTGCCGATGCCGCCACGCTTGGCAACGGGTTCTTCTGCGGCATCCGCCATGTCGGCACGGCGAACCAGATCAAGATCACCGGAGACGGCGCTGATACATTCGCCATTTCCGGCGCAAGCCCGACAGGGTTTTCGCTGACAGGTCTCGGCCATACGGTCTGGGTGGCCTGTGACGGCACGAACTTCAAGATCCACTCCGAGTGCCCGCCATTGCTCGGGGGCACTGTCGGCATCATCGTCATTGCGGATCGGCTTTCCACGCCGCCCGTTTCGCCAAATCCTGGCGCTCGCTACATTCTCACCTCTTCCCCGACAGGCGATTGGTCTGGCTTCGCCGAGCACGATATCGCCGAGGCGGATGGATTCGGCACATGGTTCAATTATACGCCTGCGACGGACTGCGGCTGGATCGCCTATGTGCAGGATGAAGGTCTGAGTTACCAGTTCATTGGGTCGTCATGGCGGCCGATCATGGCTTCAATCGGCGCTGTGAATGGCTTGGTCATCACTAACAATTCCGTCACACCTACAACTTCGATCGACATCGACGCAGCAGAAGTGATCTTGACTGATTCACAAGGGCTTGGCATCAGGATTAGTTCAGTCGATCTCACAGTTGCCTGCGCGGGGACCGGCGCGAATGGGCTAGATACTGGATCGCTTGCTAACAACACGTGGTACAATCTCTTTATCATTTCGAACGGCACGACAACGGCAGGCCTTGCGAGCACGTCAGCCACATCGCCGACCATGCCGAGTGGATATACATATAAGTATCGCGTTGGAGCGATCAGGACGGAAGCGGCAGCGACTTTCATCCGCGTCAAGCAGGCTGGCAACCGGGCGCAATATACCGTTATCAGCGGCTCGACGACGCCGAATTACCCAACTATGGCATCAGGCACAGCGGGCAGCGTTACAATTCCAACATATATTGCTGTGGCAGTTGCAGATTATATTCCCCCTTCGGCGGTAAGAATTATAGGAGTGCTTAATGGTTTCGTTGCCAACAGCGCGATAGCTTCACCCAATAACGCTACAGGCGCTAGAGATAGTACGTCGAATCCCCCTGCTTTACAAAAAGACGTATTAGGAGTTACAACACAATTCGATTGGGTCTTAGAGTCCGCTAATATTTATTGGGCATCTGTATCTGCAAGTAATTTTATAGTTTGTTTAGGTTGGGTCGATGCCGTGAATGCGAATTAGGCGGTATCAATAAAACGAGGCCCAACGAGGGACAGGAACTAAAATCGTGGCGACCCTTTACAATAGAGCCAGGGTAACGACAGCAAGCGTTGGCACAGGCACGATCACCCTTGGCGCGGCGATCGCTGGCTATTTCACATTTGCCGAGGCCGGCGTTCAAGATGCTGATGTTGTCGCTTACACGATCGAGGACGGCAGCGACTTTGAAATCGGCACGGGTACTTACACAGCATCCGGGACGACGCTAACACGCACCGTCACAGAATCCAAGATCGGCGGCGTGGCGGGCACAAGCGCGATCAATCTGTCCGGCAATGCGACGGTGTTCATCACCGCACGGGCCGAGGATATCGGCGATGTCACCGGTCCAGCCTCCTCGACAGACAATGCAATAGCACGGTACGATTCGACAACCGGAAAGATTATCCAGAATTCCAGCGTCACTATCGATGACAGCGATAATGTCTCTGGAATGGCGACGCTCACATTGCCTAACACCGGCCTCCACCTTCTCGATACCAATGCCAGCCATGATCTTATCATAGCGCCGGGATCAGATCTGACGGTAGATAGAACGCTGACGGTTACGACAGGGGATGCAGACAGGACGCTGACGCTTTCCGGCAATGCGACAGTCAGCCAAGACTATTCAACAACGGGAAACCCGCAATTTGGCACGATCGAACTTGGCCATGCCTCGGATACAACACTTACGCGGGTATCGGCTGGCGTTGCAGCTATTGAAGGTTCGAATATTCTTCTAGCCAGCGGTCTTGGATCAATAACGCAAGCATTCGATGCTGATACACTAAAAGCAGATACTGCAGATGTACTTACAGCAGGTTTTGCTCACACTGTAGATAATGACGGGACACAGTCTACTGGTACGTATACTCCAACTGAAACTACTGGGAATATGAAACGTATCGTTAACGGAGGCGCGTTTACACTGGCACCTCCTACTAACGACTGTACAATCATAGTTCAAATAACTAATAACGTTTCTGCAGGAGCGATTACCACTACAGGTTTTTCCGGTGTATTTGGAGATGCATTTACAACTACTAATGGTGATGATTTTATATGTTCCATAATCAAAATTAATGGCTTTTCCTCTCTAACAGTACAAAATGTATCTTAATGTTTTGTTTTCCTGCCCCATATGTAGCTGCAACTTCTTTAACAGTTTCTTTCATAGCTAGCACTAACGCAACAAACACTACTGCTATAACAGCTCCAGCGTCTATCGACGCTGGGGATGTTCTTTTATATTATGATGTCGCTTATATGTCGTTCATCCCTCCACCCGCTGTTACACCGTCAGGTTTTACTAATTTTGAAAATGAATCATTTTCTAGTGCTTCCCAAGGAAGGTACATGGTTAGCTATAAGATAGCCGATGGCACCGAGGACAGCGCTTCGATTACAGGTATGGATGGAGCGTCGGACACTGGGTTTAAGTTCATCCTGCAGTTCAGAGGGTCGTCGGCGATCGCGAGTATCACGCCACAAGATCTCGGCTTCGAA
>Ga0070749_10002229_pt1 | contig 13060 bp, 10 predicted proteins | sample VirMetDEL_Nov_18_FD_75180 | JGI IMG/M metagenome (GOLD analysis project Ga0070749, IMG submission 75180) | Aqueous microbial communities from the Delaware River and Bay under freshwater to marine salinity gradient to study organic matter... | ecosystem: Environmental > Aquatic > Marine >...
ACGAGCTGCACGCGCTCCTTGGCTTGCACGATCGATGTATCCCGTCATCTGTTGCATCATCTCCGCCTGACGACGCAAGTCGGCTGGCGTCATGCGCTGCGTCAGTACAGGCGCAATTTCGCTTGCTAGACCGGCGATACGCTCGCGCTGGCTTGGCCCACTGAGCACGGTATCTGCGACACCACCCGCAATCGTCGGAATAATGCCTTGGCGCCCCACGGTCGCTCCCAGCGGCTCTCCGACCACTTCTTTGAGACGATCATCGACTAGGCGTCGAATGTTAGTGCGTGACCCTGCGGCAACCTGTGCCTGCTGTAGCAGTGCGCCAGATGTCTGCGCGATCTGTTCGCCAAGTGCATCCGCTGCGTCCTTGCCAAGTGCAAGCTGCAATTTCTGTGCAACCGCGCGGTTGTTCATTGCTTTCAAGGCTGCAAGCGCCTCGACGACTTCCGCCTCATTGCGAGCGCGAGGATTAATCTTTGCGTTGGCCATTAGTTCATCGATGCGATTGCGCAGGGCAAGTTTGAGCTGCTTCGCGCCAACCTCGTCTACGTTCTTCATAGCCAGTGCTACGTCCTCACGCGTAACGCGTGGGTTTAGGATGTCGTTACCCAAGTCCGCTGCGAGCTTCTGGTCAATCGCATCCTTACCGGCTGCGCGTGCCTTTGCATAATCTGGGTTAATCTCATCCAACGCTGACCGTAGTTCGCGAGCCAAGTTCATCTTGGACTGCGCCGCGCGCGCCTGTCCCTGCTGCTTTAAGGCTTGGCCAGCATCGTAAAGTTGCTGCGTAACATAGTCGATCGTGGCCACAGTTGGATTCTCTAGCAAGTCTGGGTTTTCACCAGCTTCACGTAAAAGTGTTTTAGCTCCAGCTAGGTCTGACGGATCAACACGACCAAACAGGTTAAGCACCGCCGCGCCGCCCTCGGTATCTGCATCGATCTGGAAGTCGTAAGCTGCCTCATACGCTTCACGACGCTCCGCGGCTGTCGAGATCATAATGTCAGACTTCTGCGTCAGTATACCTTCGCCTACTGGCGTTGGTTCGCCAAGTACGTTATTTAAACGATCGTTCAAATCGCGTGACGCTGCAAGCGCCGTCTCGTCTAGGTTTTGCTTCGCAATCCGCGCGCCCTCGCTTGGCGTGTTAGCCACGGCGTCTAGGAGCGCCTCTGTATTCGGGCCCAGCGTTGAGATCGATCCATACGGGCCAACTTGTTCTGCGCTCTCTACGGCCTGCGCCGCATCCATGGCCAAGAACTCCTCAACGACATTTGCTGCGTCTTTCTTGAAACCGATCTTCTCGACAATGTCTCGCACTGGCTCACGTAGGTAGCTGCCATACAATGCGCTTAATCCTTCGGCGGCTGGCTGACCTGCTGCACCAAACACTGTGCCTGCGACGCCACCGATGCCAGCTTGGCGCTGCGCTGTTTGCATTGCCTCGTCAAATCCGCCATCACGAGCAAACAAGCCCTCACCAAAGCCGCCTACAAGCCCCTCTAGCGCACCCAAGACGCCTCCGTAGCCTGCCGCCTGTAATGTGCGACCCACAACATTTTTAGCTGTCATAGACGGCGCTGTGGCGGCCGCTGTGGCAATGCCTGCTCCGAGGCGTGATGCGCCGACGGTAAGTGGCGCCTCTTGCTCACGGCGCGCGATTGCCTCGCGTATCGTATCCATGGCAGTCGTTGGCGACATGCCCTGAGTAACTGCGCGCGCTCCGGCGAATGTCGGCTCAACATAGCCACGCACAAACGGAATGCCTTTTGCCATAGACGCTGCGCGTGTTGGCAACTCTCCGGCGATCTCTTGTGCGATTTCACCTCGGTAGATGTCGCCGGCTCGTTGGCGTCCGCCCTTAGACTTCGCAATCTCAGAAATTTTGGCTATGTCTGATGTTGTGTAGCCAGAAATCTGGTCAACAAATGTCGGCTGGCCGCTTGTGCCCTCAACGATGAAGCTGCCATCGCCAAAATCGGTAATGACTTTAGTTGCATCCGCGGGGGGCTGAGCTTGCGCTTCTTTTGTCCAAGATGGGCCGCTTTTAGGAGCCGCTTCGCTGTCTTGTTTTGTCCATGATGGGCCAGCCATTAGAATTGCACCTCTTGCCAACTTGACGCACTATCGCGGTTTCCACCTAAGAATTTGTAAACTTTATTGTCTTCAGGGTCGACAACTAGCTCGCCAATAGGCGCGTTTTCAAACGTAAAGGACGGCAGCTCCGCGGTTTCTCCCCCAGCCCAAGCTGGACGCCCGCCAAAGATGTCGTCTAACTTACTTGGATCATCTGCGCGATTATAAGCGTTAATCACTAGCTGCTTATAGTAGCGGTCAATCTCTTCAAGCGATTTAAGGACAGCCTCTGTTGACCTATTCAAGTTGAGGTTGGCGACTTTTGCCTCTAGCAACGCAAGCTCTGGTGCACTGACTGATCCAAGTGTAGCCCCGCCAGCCTTGATGTTGCGCAGTGTATCAAACGCTAAGTTCGCACGCAGCGTTTCGATGTTTAGTCGCGCTTCGCCAGCTTCAGTAAATGGCAGGACACCAAGTATCATACCAATTGGGCCAGTAATATTTGGGTTTGCTTTAACGGCTTCAGATAAATCACTTACAGTGTTAAGTACTGTCGACGCCCCCATTGCCGTATCTTGGCTGGCAAACTCTTCTTTGCGTAGGCGGTCAATTTCAGCGTTAATGTTATCAATTGACAGCTTAATTGATGGGGCCAAGTCGGGGTATAAGTACGCCTGCTGAAGCATAGCCTCCCTACGCGCTTCAAGTTGCGCAATCATGTCGCCGCCAGCCGCTGCCGGCATTGCTCCACCCATCATAGATTGCACCGCTTGTTGACGTGCTACGGCCGCTTGGCGCTTACGCTCCATATCGGCGCGTTCGCGGAAACCCTCAAGCGTTGATTGTATCGCTGTGCCCTCTTTACCTTGCAACGCAAGTCCGGCATCCCTTAACGCCGCAAAACCAAGCATTCTTCTTTGGCTTCTTGATAGATTCTCTAATGGGTCTTGTGGTATCGGCTTACTCAAAAGCGAATTTAGTGCAGGCGGCACAATAACATTAGGGTTCATAGTGGCAGCTAATGGAGCTCCAGAAGGCATCTCGGGGTCGCCCATAGGGGCAACCAATGGCTTACCAGTGTCAACTGTTAGCTCTGGGTCATCCGCTGTCGGAAGACCATTTGGAAATAAATTTGTTTGCTGTTCCACCGGAACATCTGGCGGCAATATTGTTGTATTTTTAGGAAGGATTGGAAGTCCTGTTTCTGGATCGATTATCATTTTAAATCCCTCTATTTAAAATATTGCTCGAAAACCGCCGCCTTGGCCTATAGCGCCAAAGCCAGATAGTAAGTTTCCAAACGATCCCATAGGATCGCGAGTTGTTGTTGAATAGACAGATGGAACCGCGCCAGATGCACCCGTAAGCACGCCAAACTGCGTCAACGGATACTGCATCTGCGCAAGGTAATCTTGGTATGGTACGTCAAGCTGCGCCTGCGCCAGCGCACGCTGCGCCTCTCCGGCGGCTGTCTGCGCGCCAAGTCCGGCAAGCTGCGACTGTAGCTGCTGCCCTGCAATCGAGCCAAGTCCGGCTGCGCCAGCGCCGCGTAGTTGTGCAGCCTGCAATGCGGCTTGCTGGTTGGAAAGCCCTGCTTGCTGCTGTAGCGATGCCTGTTGGATTGCACGTTGTTGTTGGCCAGTAATGTCGAATTGTGCTGCCTGCTGAGCTTGGCGAAATGCATTTGCACGCTCGCGTGCGATTAAGTCCGCAGCTTGCTGCCCATAATTTTTACGCGTTTCAGCTTCTGCTATGCCTTGACGTGATCCACCGAACGCACGCGCGGCAGACGCCTGCGCTGCCTGCTTGTTCAGCGCTATTTCTTGAGCCCCGCCTAATTCCCTTAATCCGCTCTCAATAACTTGCTCTGTATATGGAGACATATATTGAGATATATCAGCTTCTGCTATTGTGCCAACATCACCAATTTGCGCCGCATCTGCTGTAGGCGTGTCCATTTGCGCCATTTGCCCATATGCTCCAGCCGCTTGGCCGTAAAGCGGATCGCCCATGCTAAGCGCGCCATATCCAGTCATCGCCTGCTGTTGTAGAGGCGTCATGCCGGCAACGCGTTCGCCGGTGTAGGATTCATATGGCGTAGCGAGAAAGTCTTCTGCGAACGGGATCACCGTTTCCTTCAGGAAGTCCTCCTGAAACTGCGGCATCTTTTGCGTTTCTGTTTTACTCGAGCCCATCAGGTTAACTCCATCACATAGTGTCTGTAGATTTCGCGAAACGGTGACGCGTCTACGTATTTATCAAATCCCATTCTGCCGTCCGCTTCGACAGCGCCCAGATCGGCTTTGCGCGCGAGGTTGGCAAATGTTGCGATCGCATCGTTCATCCACTTCTCCATTTGCGTTCCGCCCATAAACTCAATCTTCAGGGTGTTTCTCTGAGGGTGCTTTACGACGGACGTTGTCACGGCCGCTACCAGCGTGTCCTCGACGTGAACCAGCCACATGACTGCGCCCCCGCCTCTTATGTCGTCTTCAACGTCCTGCATGGTGACGTTGTTGGCTTGCCTTGCGACCGCCGGAGCTATGAGCTCCATGCCTGCACCCAGAAACCTGTCAAAGTCATCCTCTAGCACTGGCAAAACTGTCACGCGTGGCGTTGGGTATAAATGTACAACATTATCTGTCATATTAACACCCCTAGCCATGCAACCTCGTAATTGCAATCGTTGACGCAGGCGCGGCAGGCGCAAATGCAGTTGCACTTGTGGCATCTAAAAACCCGCTTGTGCTATCTACGGCCCACATAGCCTCTAAATAATCATTGGCACTTACATCAAAAATCGCAGAGCGCGACACAACCAGCACGGAGTTGTTTTGGTGCAGCGCGTTTTTCATGGTTGACCCTGTAACGTCAGTCCCGTTGATACGAGGCCAAAACCAGAAGTTGACTGTGCTGCCAGATGTTGATGCAATTTGCGCAGAAAAGCTAATCATGTATTGACCAGCTTCAGCGAACACAATGCGACTTGCAGGCGTTCCATTTGTTACACCTTCAGCAATGCTAGAGGTGTATGTTAGTGCATACGCTGTGTTTATAGCTGCCGCTGTCTGGTTTGTTGTGACTGCGCCAGCGTATTGACCGTCCTCTAAGACAATCTGCACAAACGCGCCATCCTTGGACACAACAGGGTACTTGTTTGTCTCATCCCACAGAATAACGCCGTTCTCCGCTGGGCTGTCTGTAGACGTTTTGAAATACAAACGCGGCAACTGGCGCTGCAAATACGTTGTAAGCTCACGCCCCCACGCCTTGAGGTTGTCAGTGATTGGCGGGAGTACTGGTGCAGCCATTAGCGGCGACCCCCTGCTTTAGCCTCTACGCGCATCGTGCCGACCTTCCAATTCGCCAATGTTTGACCCTCTACTTTCATGCGCACCTGACGGCCCGAGAACCGCACAGATGTTGGGTCTGACGGCGTATATGGCCCATGCGTGTATTCGGTGTCGTTTGGATAGTAGCGGCTCTTGAACGTCACGTTGACATCGCCCTGCGTCTGCTCATCCGTAATGAGATCGGTGACTTGCATGATGTTATCGCCGTTGCCAATGCTGATTGGCCCGCTTTCCGCGTAGACTGTCCCACCGCCGTGCGCCAAACCGCGCTCGTGGTCATAGACGACTGCGCTTGCGTCAGACAGCATAGGATAGGTGAACACGTTGCGCTCAACGCCGCATGTGCGGGATAAATTGCCAATTAACCAGTGACCCTCTTTGTAGTCATATGCCACATAGCGATCAATCTCGTTTGAGCCTGATGAACAATAAAACCACCAGATTTCTCCAAACTGACCGTTTGCCAATGCCCATGTTTTGCTAACCTGAGAGGTGTTCAGATCACCAAAAACATAATCGTGAACCTCGCACGGTATCTCTGAAACGGTATTGCCGTTGAAGCCAAAGAAGCCGCGCTGACCCATCCAGAACGTGCCCGCATCAACATCTGCCACAGCGTTTCTGGCGATCAGGCCGCATGACGTTCCAACACGTTCAAAAGAGTAAACGTAGGGTGGGCCAATGTATCGCGCCGTATGTGCCGATGTTGTGGTCAGGATTAGCGTCTGCCCGCGTGTGCGGATCGCTGTCTGTATCTCGCCAGAGCTTTGCAACTCAATGTCGCCAGCCTCGTTTGTGGATGCTGGTGTCCATGTAGTATTGTTTTCTCGGTCACTCCACTGCACCTTGCGAGGGTTGCCGCCTGCGCCTAAAGCAAACAGGAAGCGCTCCTCTGTCACAATCAAGCCAAGGTTGTCTATTGGCGCGTTTGAGATTTGCGCTGCTGTAACTGCGCCGTTTAGCTGCCATTCGTACAGCTTACCGTCAGCAGATGAGCAGGCAACGAGATATTCGCCCCAGTTGTCCAAGCTCCACGTTGTCGCTTCAGTCAACGTGCCAGTTGTGCGGGCTGTGCCGTACGTCTCGCGCCCGTATGCACCGTATCCGTAGCCAGTATTGAATACTGCATCAACCTGACCCGCTGTCAGACCGCTCGGCGTGATGTCGTATGTCGTGTTACTCGCAAGTGCCGCATAAAGCTGATTGTTTGACGCAGCCGCTATGTAGCGCGTGCCATCAATCGCCTGCCAAGTGTGCATGGCGCGTGGGGTGTTTGTCATACCCAAGTCGCCATCTGTGCCAATCAGCGTGTTTTCAGTCCACCCGCCAATCGGTCTGAGCGAATTATTGCGCCAACGAACAAGCGACCCGTCACGCCAACGCCCCGCAGCGTCAAGGTCAGTGCCTGTTCTGTAAAACCCCGCTGGGAGTTTGAGGGGTATTAGAGCCATTTTTATGCCCCCATTGCATCAATCTGTGCCTGTAGGCTATCACATTTTGCTGAAAGCTGCTTGATCGCATTTACCATAACTGGCAGCAATGCGCTTTCTTTTAGCTTCAAGTTTTCAACATCACTGTCGTCTACGATGGTTTTTGCTGGTGCGCCCGCTGCATCAAAGATGGTCTTTAACTCTTGCGCAGAAAAACCAAGGTACTCTTGTTCTTTTTTATGGGTTCCATCTGGGGTTGGCTTTTCTGTAACATCGCCATTTTCATCAAACTCATAGTAATCAGAGCGCATGTCCCATTTGAACGTGATTGGGTTGATTTGGTTTATCTGGTCTAAGCCGAGGTTAAAGTTAGTCTTATCGGCTTTATCGCGCTCATCTGATGTCACCGTCCAAGACACACGAATGTAAGCATTTGTGATGCTATTGTTGCCTAATACGATCTTGTTGCTGTTGCCAGCCAAGTTGCCTGACGGCGAACTTGTTGAGCCAGCTTGATAGCCTATGGCGGTGTTGTTTGATGTGGTGCCGTTGCCACTGGTACTCATTGCGCTATGGCCTAGCGCTGTGTTGTAAGAGACTGTTCCAGTGCCGCCATTGTTTTTATCTTTCAGGCAACTACTGCCTATTGCAACATTTCTCTCATAATCAATGTCATAAGTAGAAGATGTGTACCCGTTTAAATTACTGTTACCGATCCCAATATTATAGCTGTAGTTTGTTGTTCCTGAGCCTACAAAACCTGAATTTAAGTTAGTTTCACCAATAGCAACATTATAGTTGCTAGTGAAATTTCCAGACCCCATAGTGCGCAAGTTACCAGCACCAATGCCAATACCCGCATAAAACTCTTGGGTTGTTCCCGTTGCTGTAGAATAACCACTACCGCCATTTTCTGTGCCAACAAAAACAGCTTCTCTCGCGTCTACGCTTACCCCTGTTGTAGAAGCGCTGTACTTTAAGTTGCTATGACCGACACAAACCTCTGGGAACCTTGCTAAAGTGGGTGATCCTGTTGATGATGTCCATCTAACATTGTCATCGCCAAAAAAGGCTCCACCACCGTTCCAAGCGCCAATAGTGTTCCACCCCATCGCTGTGTTTGCGCCAAATGAAATAATGTTGTTATTTGAAGCCCCCGCACTCGTATTCCAATTGTTAAAACCGAACACGACGCGATCAGGACTGCCTGTCTCTTCACCATCTCTAACCAACACCATTTTGCCACTAAGAGCGCCAGTGCTAACTGAAAGGACAGCGTTAGCACCTTCTATAGCACTGCCACTTGTGCCATTAAAAACAGCGATTTCATGGTTTGTAGTAGATGAAGGGCCAGTGACGCCTCCGCTACTATCAGCAAACGAAAGCCCCCCAGAACCATCTGTTTGCAGCACCTGACCGCTTGTTCCGTCAGTCGTGGGCAAGGCAAATGCACCTGCAAAGTCTGCAAGCTCATTAAGCTCTGCCGCCGTGACCGTCATGGCAGTGCCACCAATTTTCCACGACCCTTCAGTAAGATTTGGCGCGATGGGCGTTGTTCCGTCAAGAAGGTCATCAATGGTATCTAGGTTGGTATTGATTTTGTCACCCCAGCTGTCAGCCGATGCGCCCACCTCTGGCTTGGTTAGACCATACGTTGTTGTTGTTGTATCAGCCATCTAAGTCTCCTATGCAGCTTCTGACCATGTGTCGGTTGGGTCAGTCACATCAGTCCATGTATCTGTTGGCTCTGTAGCCTCTGTCCAAGTGTCGCTACTTGCCGATTGAGTTGTCCATACACTATCATCATCAGCCTGTTCTGTCCAACTGTCGGTGGGAGGCTCCTGATAGTCCCAAACAAATCGTGCCGGCAGGGTTGGTATGCCTGCTGTGATTTCTACAACAGTCAGCGCGTATTCTTGGAAGAATGGCAGTGTGTCAACGACAGGCGTTGTTTCTATGCTAACAGGGGCAAAGTTAGAGATAACCGCGACAGTTGCAGCCTCTACTGTAGGTGCGCCAAGAATAATTCCTTGCGGTACAAAGTTAGAGGTTATTGCCGCAGCAACATCATCCACAATGGGTGCGCCAAGAGTAATCGCTTGAGGCGTAAAGTTACTTATTACTGACGCATTCAGGCTGTCAACGACAGGCGTTGTGCTTATGTCATCCGCACTAAAGTTATAAACAACCGTTACGCTTGCGCTATCTACAACAGGAACACCAGCCGTAATGTCGGTGGCAGGGATCGTTTCATTTTCAAAGACGGACGCGCTGTCAACGACAGGCGTTGTCGTGATATTTGAAAACGTAAGATTATTTACGCCCCCTACACCACCATCATCTGCGAGAGGCGATTTTGCGAGTGCGTCAAATCCTAACATGTCACCACCTGATGAATACTACGAAACATTTATAACACAACTCATCATAATGTTATAGCTTCCATAATCTCCGCTGGCTTCAACAAACCTGCTTGTATTTGCGTCATTCTGGATTTCATAATACATCTTAATTCTATTGTTATTTTCGCCAGTTTCTAAGTAATTCCCATTCCAGAAAGCACCATTGATTGATGGCTCTGTATTGTATGACGAATATGTTGCAATTAGTATGTTTGGCGGGTCATAAATAGTTGCTGTCAGCGTTTGCGTTGAGGGGATTGCGCTTGTCTGACCACTATTGTTTGTTGATGAAACTTGTATAGCTGTTACGGGATTAGTAGGCCTAAATGTAAGCATTATTGCAGCATCATAGCTGTCACTTGTGCGCGTAAATGTTGTTGTCAAGTCTGATGCCGATAACAGCTTATACTGAAACATGTCCTCAAAAGTGCTATTTACTGAAGCTATTTCCGTAAACCCAGAATATACAGTTGGCGCAGGGCCAGTTGCCGTTGACGAGTATGCTATGGCAATATCTCCCTCCTGAGTTCCAGATGGGACTTGTATATTGAAGTTTGTTGTGGCGTAGCTCACTCCGACAAACGTAAATGATTGAGGGGTTCCCGCGCCCGCCGCCATTTGCATTCTGCGGGACAACATACTCATATTAGCACCCCTATTCTGGCTTTACGGGCCACACAACAGAATAAGGAAAACCTTCCTGCTGCGGCACATTTCTCAAAGCAACCCTGTAATCTGATTGCGCCTGTGTCATCGTGTAATCACTGCTTGCCCACCAATCGGTTTCAGCAATAAGAAAGTTTCTATGCGACCTGACACTTTCTTCGGCTTCCTCTGTGGTTTTATTCTCAACAGTGTAACCTATCTCCCACTCACCGCTATAAATAGGATTACCAATTAACTCAGGCATTGGCTCTTTGGTGATCGGGTTTATTGCCTGATCCTCTTCTATGTAGCCAATAATAACCTTGCTTGGCTCCTGATCTCTAACCAAAACCTGTGTTATTTTGTCGTAAGTCGGAAGCTCTTTCTCAGTAACGCGCTTCACATTATAGCGGCGTAATATTACGTCCGTAATTTCTTTAGGAAAGCATGTCTGAGGATTGTCACGACGAAAGTCAGATATACTGTAAGGATACTGAACCAAATCATTTCCTGATACTTTAACTAACATAACTTTTTCCTGCTAATTAAGACGTTCATTGCATTTCTGCCCCAGCCTCAAAGCCATAATAAGTTGATCCGTTGTCGCGTGTGTAAAATGTTAATACTGTTATATCGCCTGCTGCGGGGGCATCTGGTGCTGTGCCACCAGCCCACTGAACGTCCACAGCCCCAGAATTGTAAGTGCGTGCTGGAAAGTTTAACGTGGCAGTTTGCGAATTGCTAACATCATAAACATTTGTTCCATCGTAAGAATTTGCAACAAATAAGTATTGCCCAGTTCCACTATAATCAAAACGTATGTCAGTTGGTGTGAATACAGTGCTATACGAAGTCTCAAACGTCATATCTTTGATATCGTAGGCGTTCTCTAATCTAAACTGAGCGATTATGTTGTACTGATTTTCGCAAATATAAAGTCTTGTGCCATCTCCATTAAATGCAAACCCAAGAGGATACCACCCTTGGTTTAGATTACTTGAATAATCAATTAACGCGGTAGATATATCATAAGCTGTGCTAAGAGAATATTGAGTTATTCTATCAAAGCCGTATCCCATGCTATAAAACTTAGTGCCGTCATTATTGAACCTTACACAAGTTGCCGAGGCATCAACTAAAGTAATAGTTTTGCTGTCATAAGAAGCTGTAGTTATGTCCCATGCTGTACTTAAAGAGTATTGGTAGACCCTACCACCATTAAAATCACAGACAACCAATACAGTTCCATCACTGCTAAAATCAAAGCTATTTATGTTTGTTACTTCACTAAAACTTTTAGTAGCTATTAAAGTTATGCCCAAATCTGGCCTCTGGCTTGTAGTTGAATTGTAATGAAGAATTTCGTTGACCACACTGCCTTTACAGTAAAATCTTGTGGCTGATGAGGAAGCGTTTGGCCCCACATATATCTTATGATCCAATGTCAAGTTTGTGCCAAGAAGAGTTGCATTCCCAATATCATAAGTTGTCGTGACTGACTTGCCTAGCACATTCATGGTAAAAGAATGGCATGGTCTTGCATCTGTTGTTGGCGGGTTGTTGAAGGTGAAATAAAGGTTATCGGTGTGGTCAGAAATGTAAAATACATTGCCACTTGATAAATCCAGAGCGCAGTTTCCTGTGTACGTCCCTTCTTTTTCTGTGATAGCTTCCTCAAGCACATCTTTAGCACTTGCTGTACCAAAAACTTTTGCGCTTGATGTCAAGTTTAACAATGAGCCAGTTGAACTTTCGTCCATTTCATCTCTGGTTATAACATCAACCCCGCCTTTAAAATTACCAACAACAAAATTTGAATATGGCGGGTCATCTCGTCCAGCAAAGAAAATCTCATTGCTGTTTTTATAATAAAAGCCTTCAGGTTCGGCTACGCCAACAGAAGCAAGTGTTGAACCGTCTGAAAGATGAAGGTCATTATCTATATAGAGTTCATCAAATGATGCTGTGCTTAAATCATATGCTGTAGACAAAGAGAATTTTGCAAAAATAACATAATTGGCAATAAGCAAGTAAAGCTCTGTGCCATCATCATTAAAGCTGGCTCTGTAGCCACTACCAGAGGGGCCACCAATACCATCTGATGAAAAAGAATAAACCTCTGTAGTGTTGCTTGTTATGTCATATGCAGTTGTTAAATTATATTCTTTAATGTCGCTATACAGAACTCTATAAAATTTTGTACCATCATCATTAAACAAACCCTGATATGCAGTAATGTTATCCCAAGTATTATGGAGATATTGAGTAAAATCAGCATCGTGAAATGTTGATAAATCCCAAGGGGTTGGCGTAGGGGAACTACTGCCGTCATTGTAAAAGACATAACTAGGGCCAAGCAACCAAAAGGCTGTACCATCAGGCTTCCAAGTAATCGTATCAATAGAGGCATTGTAGAAATATTCATGCTCTAGTGAGGCTGTAGACAAATCCCACGCGGTGCTTAAGGCATACTGATATATGTGGCCTGATTGAACAACAATATAAAGTTTTGTTCCGTCTGACTTAAATTGAAAATCGGTAACTCTAATCTTAGTATAATACACTGGCTCGTTAAGAGACAATTGCGCTTTTTCTAACAGCTTTCCTCTTGCGTAATTACCTTTACCAATCTCCCAAGAGTTCCCGTCCTCAATGGTGTATCTCGTTGTGTCATTATATGAAAGACCTGCGCTAGAAAACGTTTGAAAGCCGCTCTCAGCCGCACCCAACTCTACAGCAGTTGTGCCAGTAGATGCTGCCGCTACTTTAGCTCTATTGGCTAACTTAACCATATTTCACACCTTATGCTGGGTCAGGGATTTCCACATCAAACGTGGCTACAGTAAAAGTATTACCAGACACAACTGACTGTGACGTTGTAAGCGAACCTGTGCAAAGCAGGCGGCTCTCAGATACGTCTGAGATTGCATAGTGCGTTGCAGTGCCTGAGCCTGTCACTGAGCCGTCTGAGATCGCTGCGCACGCTGTCTTGCGGCCTGACGTATCACCGTCCTCTGGCGCACCAAACGATACTGAGGTGCTATTGCCTAGCGTGTAGGTGCTTGTCGCCTCTGTGTAAGTCGTAGGCTCCTGTGAGCAAATGTCTATGCGATCTGCCTCTAAGTCCAGCTTGGACAGTGCGGCGTCTAGC
>Ga0070749_10002230_pt1 | contig 13054 bp, 19 predicted proteins | sample VirMetDEL_Nov_18_FD_75180 | JGI IMG/M metagenome (GOLD analysis project Ga0070749, IMG submission 75180) | Aqueous microbial communities from the Delaware River and Bay under freshwater to marine salinity gradient to study organic matter... | ecosystem: Environmental > Aquatic > Marine >...
CGCGCCTCATCAAGCAGCGCGCTGAGACGTTGAAGCCGCCTGCCGGTCATTACGTCGATGTAATACTCCTGCAGCCGCTTCACTTCTGCTTCTGCTCTTTCCGCGCGGGCGATGGCGGCGGCGGCGCGGGCTGCTTCATGCTTCAGTTCTTCGCTATCCGCCCACACCGCCACCCTGCATTTTCCGACCCACTCATCGCGCTCCTTGCGCAGCTTTTCGATTTCGTCGGCGGCTTCGCGCATAATGTCGCTGTCGCTCCCCCCATGCTATGCTTTCACCGAGTTGAATTATGTCTGCCTTTACGCGCAGCCGCTCCACAATGTCTTCACTCACTCCCCGTCTCCTTCTGCCCGACAACTTGCAAGAACCTCTCCATCTGCGCCTCCCGCGCAGCAGCCCACGCAGCATCCCGCGCAGCCGCATCCGTAGCATCCTCCGCAGCAGCACATGTAGTAGCAGCCCACGCAGCAGCCCGCACAGCAGCCCATGCAGCATCCTCCGCAGCAGCCCATGCAGCAGCCAACGCAGCAGCCAACGCAGCATCCCATGAAGCAGCCCGCTCGGCATCCCATGAAGCAGCCAACGCAGCATCCCATGAAGCAGCCCGCTCGGCATCAGACGCCATCCCGTGCGCGTCACACTCCGCGATTTGCACAGCGGCGACAGCACGCCAGTCGTCGGTGTATCGCAGCGTCTCCCGAGCACACCACACAGCGAACAGCCGCCACTCTTTCGCGTATTGAGGCTCGGCGCGGCACGCCCACAGAGCGTCTTGCAGCCCATTGATTTCGACAATCCTCGCATAGGGGAGCGGCTCGTCGTCCGGTGCTGTTTTGCCGAGACCGGCGAGCAGTTTGCGCCACCCAACCTCGCGTGGACTGTGTGGGCGTATGCGGTTAAGTGTTGTGCAGATCATTCCCCGTCTCCCTGTTTCAGTGCGCGGATGCGTTGTTCGACGCGAGAGCGCGCAGCCCGCATATCACTTTCGCCGTCTTCCCTGCATGAGTTTACGGCTGCCACTCCTGCTTTTGCGCATTCCTCGGCAACAACGTCGATGGCGGCTCTGGCAGCGTCAATGAAAAATCGCTTGTTGCATTCAGCGTTACACCGCGCTTCGCACGGACGGCTTTCACAGCAGATCGCCTGCGCGACAGTCTCGATCAATTCGTCATTTGTCATTTAACGTCTCCCTGTTTCAGCGCGCGAATGGCTGCGGCTTGCGACAGAAGCACATTAGCCATCGTGTATGTGCAGACCCGCGAGTTGTTTTCTGGTATCTTCGCGCATTCCTCGACCACAACGTCGATGGCGGCGCGGGCGTTTGCCTCCCAATTGACCCACTCCGCATTTACGTATCCTTCGTCCCCGATAATATCTGATCGGCAAAGCGCCCGCGCGACAGCCTCGACCAATTCATCGTGAGTCATTTGCAATCCTCCCTTGGGGTGTTCTCAAAATTGCAGGACACGATCCGGTCACCCTCGACCACAAGCTCGATCACGCCGATGCGCTTCGATGTGCAATACTCATCGGCCAGAGCGCGTGAGGTCCACAAAGAGTGCCCGTCGCTACAGACATTGATCCAGCGGTGCACTTGTTCGGGGACGTTGATGGCGTCGACTGCCGATGTTCTTCCAATGCAAGAACCGCCATTTGTGCGGTAAGACACCACAGTATCCCTACTTTCATGTGCAACCAAGGCAATCACAGGATATTCGCCGTTATTAGCGTCCGTGCAAAGCACTCGCACTTTGCGCCCGTCGCGGGTCTGCACGGGCTTTGTCCAGTCGATCATTCCCTGTTTCACAGTGGCACTCCATGCTGGCGCAAGACCTCACCGCAGCGCGGCGTGAATGCGCGGTGGCCGTCGGTTACAAGCCGCACGCGGCGGAACGCCCTGCCCAGCTTCATCGCCAGCGCCTTCTTGCGCACGGTCTCAGGCGTGCGGCCGATGGCGGTCGCAATCTCCTGAATCGTGTGCTTGCCCCACATCTCGCGTATCGCACCCTCCGGGTCCGCAACCTTGTCGCGGTGCTCGGCGCGCAGCGCCGTCCAGACGCTCGATTGCGTAAGCCCGAACATCCTGCCCATCTCCGGCAAGGACATCTTCGTCTCTTCTCTAATGCGCCGCAGCGCCGCGTCGCGCGCTACCGTGCGGCGGTGGTTGCGGTTGGAGCGAAGCAAATCCGCAGGCTCCAGCCCAGCGTCTTTGGCAACCTCCGCAACGATGTCATAGGCTCTTAAGCTCATGCCGTCTCCTTTAGGTGAAACGCGGTCACGCCCGCTTCCTGGAACATCTCTTTCGCCGCCTCAAATTCCTCTGCCGGCATACTCGTCGCGCCATCGCCGTAGACGACGTGCTTGACGCCGCTCTGGATGATGAGCTTCGCGCAGTTGGCGCACGGCATGTGCGTCACATAGAGAGCGCAGCCCTCCGCGCTCATGCCGTTGCGCAGCGCGGTCGCCAAGGCGTTCGTCTCGGCGTGCGCCGCAAAGAGATATTTGCGCGGGCGAATGAATCTGTCCGCCGTGTCCTTGACGCCTCGCGGCGGGCCGTTGAAGCCCGCGCACAAGACCGTCCTGTCGCGCACAAGGACCGCGCCGACCTTGGTTCCGTCCTTGCTCTTGGTGGCTGCGTGCTTTGCAAACCCCATGAGATATTCGCTCCAGGTCATTGGCGAACTCCCTATTCGGCTTCGCGTGCGGCGAGCGTTGCGTAGCCCGAGATGTCTACCCAATGATCCGCGAAGTAGGGGTCGCCAGCCGCGATCCGTCCGATCTTGTGGAGGATCATGTCGATCGACTCCATCTGCGACGCGGACATGCGCCCCTCGCGCCAGTTGGCGCTGCTACGCACCACCGCTTTGAGGTTCTGCGAGATGCTGGCGTTCTCGGCAAAGTCGCCATGCGTCGTGCCGCGCTCGTTAAGAATCTGCTGAATGTTCAAGTTCTTCCCTCTCCCGTTGTGCGCGCAGGGCGCTGTATCTCTGGTGCAGGCGCACCAGAAAGGTCTTACGGCGCTGGTTGCGCTGCTCGTCTTCGAGCATTTCCAGCACCTGGTCTTCTGTCAGGGTCATTATGACCTCATGCAGTTCTCGATAGTTCATCCAACGCAATCTCCGCTAATGATCTTTTATCTTTTAATGCGCGCAGGATTTGCTCGTCAATAGTTTTATTACAGACGATGTTGTAGACCCACACGTCGCGCGTCTGACCGGAGCGGTGCAGCCGGCCAATGGTCTGCTCGTAGAGCTCCAGCGACCACGGCAGCGACAGGAAAATCATGTGGCAGCCGCCCATTTGCAAATTGAGCCCGTGGCCCGCGCTCTTGGGGTGGAGCAGCATCATCTCGATCTTGCCGGCGTTCCACGCCTCGACATCCACCGCCCGCGCTTTCGGATGCCGGCGCTGGAGTTCCGCCAGTTCCTCCTTGTAGTTGTAGACGATGATGGTGTTGGCGTGCTGGTTCTCCGAGAGAATGTCGTCCAGCACTTCGTACTTATGATGCGACAGCCATTCCGCGCCCGAGGGGCCGTAGATGAAACCCCCGGCGAGTTGTTGCAGTTTGGCCGTCACCGCCGCTGCCGTCGGCGCGGTGATCGTCTCGCCAAGTTCCAGAACGAATATCTTCTTCATGGTCTCATACGGCGTAAGGTCCATGTCGCAACGCATTTCGACCGTGTGAAGCTCCGGCAGCTTGTCCTTATATTCGCCCGGCTCCAGAACGAACGTCGCGGGGCGAATCGTTTCCATGACGCGCGGCAGCGCGCCCGGCAGCGGCTCCCAAACGCCAAACTCTCGATGGACGCAGTAGAAGTATTGCTGCATGAACGCGCCCTTGGAACGGCCCAAGAGGCGCTGGTCGATCACCTTGCATTGCCCGAACACGTCTTCCAGGCCGTTCGACGTGAACGACCCGGTAAGACCCCATCGGACCTTTATGCCGTCCAGCATCTTGAGCAGATGCTTGAACCGTTTGCCGGACGGGTTCTTGAGCCGCGTCAGTTCGTCAAAGACAATGCCGTCGAAGTCGCCTTCGATGGAATGAATGTTGTCGTAGTTGGTGACGACAACATCCGTCTCAGCCATGAAAGCCGCGCGGCGCTGCACGGGCGTCCCGACGGCAACCGACAGCGATAGCGCCGGAGCCCACTTTGGCTGTTCGACCGGCCAGACGGTCGCCGCCACGCGCTTGGGCGCGAGTACCAGCCAGCGCCGCACCAGCCCTCGTTGCGTCATGTCCTGCATGGCGGTGAGCGTAATCGCGGTCTTGCCCGCCCCGACAGGGGCGAGGATCATCGCGCGATCATGTTCAAACAGGAAGTCGGCGGCTAGTTCTTGGTAAGGTCGCAAGCCCATCGGTCTATGGCTTCCTTGGAGTTGAGGCACGCATATTTCTGGTTGAGCCGCGCCATGTCCTGCGCGAACACCTTCTGAAGCGCCGACAGTCGCCCCGTCTCGGTCTTCAGTTCGATGAACCAAGTGCTGCCGTCCGGCAGGCACACGATTCGGTCACTGACGCCCCGGTTCGATAACGACGTGAATTTAAAGGCCATACCGCCGAGAGCTTCGACGGTCTTGACCAAATATCGTTCGTAGTCTTTTTCCATGCGGGCACTCTTGCTCAACATTCATTGATGTGTCAATATGCGAATCACAAGAAAGGTAGAGTCCATGAACCACTCAACGATTGTCGGCGGTTCGTCCGCCAAACGGCTCATCGCCTGTCCGGGCAGCCGCCGCCTCATTGATACGGTGCCGCCCAAACCCTCATCGTCCTACGCCGAAGACGGGACGATGCTGCATGATGTCATGCACCGCGTTCTGTGCGGCGACGCGCTGGACGAGGCGGCGCTGTCTGACGCGCATCTTGAGAAAATCAAGTTTGCGCTGGCGTCGCTCAACGAGATTGACCCCGATAACCAGATGGAGTTCGTCACCGAACAGCGCGTGCATTTCGGCGGGTTCCTCGCCGGGGTCTTTGGCAGTTGCGATCTTGTCGGCCGCATCCGCAATCGCGCCATCGTTCTCGACTGGAAATTCGGAGATGGCGTCACGGTCGAGGCCGAAGAAAACGAACAGGGCATGTTCTACACCGCCGCCGGAATGCGGACGCCGGAATTGCGCTGGGCGTTTGAGGGTATCACGGAGATTGAAATCGTCATCGTCCAGCCGCCGTTCGTGCGCCGCTGGGTGACGACGCCCGGTCGCATCGTGGCGTTTGAGCGCACGCTGGCGAGCGCGGTCGAGGCGTCTTTCCTCCCCGACGCGCCGATCAATCACGGGTCGCATTGCCGCTTCTGTGCCGCCAAGCCGGTCTGTCCGGCGCTCACGGGCGAGGTCGAACGGGCGCAGCGGACGCAGATAAAGGGGCTTGACGCCGAGGCGATTGCGGCTAGCCTAGAGGTTTCCACTCTGCTGGAGTCCTGGATCAAAGAGGTCCGCGAAGTCGCGCAGACCATGCTCAAAAACGGCGTGCAAGTGCCGGGCTACAAGCTCGTCCCGAAGCGCGCCACACGGCAATGGGCCAATGAAGCCGAGGCGCTTGACGCCCTCGCGCAGCTGGTCCCGTCGCAGGAATTGACCGAGATGAAGTCTCCGGCACAGGTCGAGAAGGTGCTGAAAAAGCACAAGACCGCCATGCCGGAAGGGCTCATCGTCTCGGTCTCATCGGGTGACACCATCGCGCCGGAGAGTGATCCCCGGCCGGCGGCGATCACAATAGGTGCGGACATCCGCCGCGCCTTCTCTAAACTTAAGGTAAAGTAATGAACATCGTGAAATTCGGTAACGCCAACCTTCCCGCCGCCTCTGATCTTTCCGCCGCGCTCCGTAGGAACACCGAAGCCGTCGCGGGCGGCAGTGGTCAGATCATTCTCAAGATGGACCGTTCCGGCCATTGGGTCTACGGCGCGGATCAGACCGAAGTGGACCGCGACAGCCTCTGGGCCGTCAATCCCTTCTCGTTCGTTCACGGCTATATCGCCTGGGGTGAAGGCGAAGTTGCGGCGGAAAAGATGGTTTCGATCACCGAGCCGTTGCCGGAGGTTGACGTTGCGCCGCCGCAGGCGAAACGCGGCTGGGAGACGCAGATCGGCATGTTCGTGAAGTGCATTGAAGGTGACGACAACGGCATGGAAGCGCGCTATACGGTTACGTCGGTCGGCGGTCGTAAGGCCATGCACGCGCTGGCGATGCAAGTCGCGGATCAGCTTGACAAGGATCAAACGCATCCGGTTCCCGTCGTCAACCTGACGAGCGATTACTATCAGCACAAAGCCTACGGACGGGTCTACACGCCCGTCTTCGAAGTTCAGGAGTGGATCAGCCTCGACGGCGACGACGCCGCGCCTGTCGAGGAAACGCCGGCGCGTCGTCGTCGGGGCTAATGAGCGGGGGCTTCGGCCCCCGTTTCCTTCTGGGAGGGTTGAATGAAAGCCATCATTGTCACTTGCGACATAGCGGTCCCGGTCGCGGACGTTGAGTATATTGATCTGCCGGTGCGCGGGCACATGAGTTTCCCCGGCGCTCCGGCGTGCCCGATCTTCGAGGGGCTGGCCGGGCCGTTCTACGAGGGCGACGGACAAGTTCGTTACGAGTCGTGGTCCGCCATCAACCTGTTATCCGAATGACCATCTGGATAGACTTCGAGACGGCTTCGGAGTGCGACCTGAAGACCGCTGGCGTCTACAACTATGCAAGGCACCCGTCCACGCGGGTTCTTTGTATGGCCTACGCCATTGACGACGGCGACGTGCGCGTCTGGACGCCCGGCGAGGCCCTGCCGGCGTTCACGTCGCAGATTCGGGCGCATAACGCCGCCTTCGAGCGGCTCATCCTGCGGCACGTCCTGAAGCAGGACATTCCGCTGGAGCAGTTCTATTGCACGGCGGCGCAAGCGCGCTCCAACTGCGCGCCGGGCAGCCTTGAGGATGTCGGGCGCTTCGCTGGCGCGTCCATGCGCAAGGACCATCGGGGAGCGTATCTTGTCCGGCAATGCTGCATCCCGCCGTTCAAGACCGATCTACTGCCCGAATTGTTTGAGTATTGCGCCCAGGACGTGCGTGCCATGCGCGCCATCAGTCTCGGCCTGCGCGAGCTCACCGAGGAAGAACTGGCGGATTACCACGCCAACGAGCGCATCAATGATCGGGGCGTCCGCGTCGATCTGGACCTCTGCCGCGCTGCGCAACGCTACGCCGCCGAGGAATTGCGCGAAGTCACCGAGATGGTCGCGGATATAACGGGTGGGCTCAAGCCCCGCTCGCCGCGCCTGCGCGAATGGGTGTTCGCCAACGTCAGCGAAGTCGCACAGGAGTTAATGACCGGCAAGGAAGGCAAGCTATCGCTCGACAAGACCGTGCGCGGCAATCTGCTGGCGCTCGCCAACGAAGGGTCCAACCATGTTCAGCCGCATGTCGCGGACGTTATCCAGTGCGCGGACGATATTTGGGCGTCCAGCGTCGCCAAGTTCGCCCGGCTGGAGGGGCTGGCTGGTGACGACGGCCGTGTGCGCGGGGCTTTTGTGTTCGCTGGAGGGGCTGCTACAGGCCGCGCTTCGTCCTACGGCGCTCAGGTCCACAACTTCGCGCGCAAGTGCGCTGACGACCCCGAGGCTGTCCGCCGCGCCATGGTCCGGGGGCACGCCATCGTCCCGACTTACGGCAAGCGCGTCACCGACGTTCTCAAAGGTATGCTGCGCCCGGCGCTGATACCCGACGAGGGCAAGTCCTTCGTGGTATCCGACTGGTCCGCTATTGAGGGGCGGGTGAACCCTTGGCTGTCGGGGCGCGGCGATAGCAAGTTGCAGCAGTTCCGCGACCATCTTGACCCCTACATCGTCAACGCCGCCGCCACCTTCGCCACGACCTACGATTCGGTCACGGACGATCAGCGTCAAATCGGGAAGGTCCAAGAATTAGCATGTCTTTCAGAAGATACTTTGGTGTTGACGCTGTGCGGGGATAAGCCCATACAAGACGTGTTGCCGGGCGATTTCGTCTGGGATGGGGAACAATGGGTTATAACCGATGGACCAGTCTATAAGGGCGAAAGATACGTCGTTGACCATGACGGACTGTGCGCCACCCCGGATCATCTCGTGTGGGTTGAAGGGAAAGCGGACCCGGTTGAGTTCGGATGGGCCGCCGCCAACGGGTTGCCTTTGGTTCGACCGAGGGCACCGCGTGAAGCTCCAATATCCGAAGATTGCCAAGCGCCTATCGGCGGCCAAACAGCGATGCGAGAACCCAAATTCTCCGGGTTACGCCACTTACGGCGGGCGCTCGATAAAGTTCGAGTTCTCGTCAATCTTGGAGGCGTATGTTTGGGTGTTGGAGAACATCGGTCTTCCGCCATCCATGGATATGGAATTAGACCGGATAGACAACGCGAAAGGGTATGCGCCGGGGAATCTTCGTTGGTCTACGAAAGTGCAGAACCGTCGGCATACGTCGAAAACAGTCAACACGTCGGCCTTTCATCATTTCCGGCAGAAACACCCCGATATTCGCTACGCGGACAATACGTTGAAGAACCTTCTGTCGATGGGGCTGACCTTCGCGCAGATAGCAGAAAGGTGGGCGCGGCCAAGCTGCAAACCAAAAGGCGTGTATGGGACTTGCTCAACTGCGGACCCCTTCATCGCTTCACTGCACAAGAGCGATTAGTTCACAACTGTGGTTTCGGAGGCGGCGTCGGCGCTTTCGCCGCCATGGGCCGCGTCTACGGGCTGCGACTGCCCGAGCATGAGGCTCGGCGCATGGTCGCGGCGTGGCGGGGGGCCAACCCTTGGGCTCCCCTGTTCTGGTCCGAGTTGGAACTGGCTTATAACCGCGCCATGCACAACGTCGGAAAGCAGTTCACGGCGGGGCGGATCACCTATATGTTCGACGGGCAGCACCTCTGGTATGCGCTCCCGTCCGGGCGGGTGCTCTGCTACCCCCATGCGCGCTTCGAGAAGGGCCAAATCACCTATGCCAAAGCCGCCTGGAAGCCCGCCGCCGACGCCAAGCACTGGCCGCGTGCCAAGCTGTGGCACGGGCTAGCCTGCGAGAATGTCACACAGGCGACCGCCCATGACCTTCTGCGTGAGGCTGTGCGCCGTCTTGATGGCGTGGTCCTGCATGTTCACGATGAAATTGTGCTGGAAGCTGACGCGGCGGGCATGGCGAAGCTTCAGGAAGTGATGACGACGCCGCCGGCATGGGCGGACGGGCTTCCGCTGGAAGCAAAATCAAAGGTCATGGGAAGGTACGGAAAATGATTGATTTCCTTATGGGGCTCGCTGACGAAGGCGAGACAATGCTTTTCGTGCAGCAAAAGCCCGTGACGCGGGATGGCGTGCAGCAATTCCACCTGGACGGTTCGCCCAAGTATACCTATCCCGCGTTCAGACCCGGCAAGAAGGCGCTCAAGGGCGCGTATTACATAAACACCGGCATCTTCATCGAAGACCGGTTGGCGAAGAACTTCTCGGCGTCCAAGGATAACATCGAGTTCGTCGCCTTCATGGTGCTGGACGACATTGGCACCAAATCAAAGGTTCCACCTCTGGAACCGACGTGGAAGATGGAAACCAGCCCCAATAACTACCAGTGGGGCTATGTCTTCCGTGTGCAGCCCAACAAGGCTGCGTTCAGCGCCGCCATCATCGCCATAGCCAAGGCAGGCTTTACCGATAGAGGCGCAATCAACGCCGTCCGTAATGTCCGGCTGCCCGGCTCGGTCAATCTGAAGCCCGGCAACAATAACTTCGAAGCGCGGCTGGTCGAATTTCACGAAGACAGGGAGTTCACCCTTGATGGAATCTGCGAGGCACTGGGCGTTACGCCGGAAGAAGAAAGCGCACAAGCGCCGTCCATCCACGTCAAGGATTCGGGCGGCGATACGGTCTTGCAATGGCTGTCCGATGCAGGGCTTGTTCTTGAATCTGCTAACGCCAGTGGATGGGTGGGCGTTGTATGCCCAAATGCCGCCGAGCACTCTGACGGCCAACTAGGCGCGCGTTACCTCCCCTCGACGCGGGGCTTCTGCTGCTACCATGGGCATTGCCATGACCTCGACAGCCGCGCGTTCCTGCAATGGGTGTGCGACAACGGCGGCCCCCGCGTCGAACACGGGCTGCGAGACGACCTGACGGCCGGGATCATGGCCGAGGCGCTTGCCAAGATAAAGCCCACCGAGGCTTTCCCCGACCGGGCGTCCGAAGTGCTCGAACAGGTGAACCGCCGCGAGGCTGGCCGGCAGGATCGGGCGCAATGGTTCGAACGGTTCGCCTACACCATGTCAGACGACGCCTATTTCGACCTCGAGACGCGGCGGGAAATGCCTCGCGGCGTCTTTAACGCCGTGTTCCGGCATATCCAATGCAACAGCCGCCACAACGGCCGCCGTATCGAGGCGGCGATATGGTTTGACGAGCATCGCCAGGACGCGGGCGGCCGGGCGCTCGCCGGCATTACCTACGCGCCGGGCGAGACGGCCATCGTCGCCCGCGATGGGCTGGTCTACGGAAACAAGTGGATGGACGCCCGCCCGCCCGCCGGCACTGGCGACGTAACCCCATGGCTGGAACACGCGGAGCTCTTGATTCCCGATCCTGACGAGCGCCGCCACGTCCTGGACGCTATGGCGTTCAAGGTTCAGAATCCTCGCGTCAAGATCAATCACGCCATCTTGCACGGGGGCGACGAGGGCTGCGGCAAGGATACGCTTTGGGCTCCCTTCATTTGGTCCGTTTGCGGCCAGCACTTGCGCAATCGCGGGCTGGTCGATTCGGACGGGCTCTCTGGCCAGTGGGGCTACGCTCTCGAAAGCGAAATCCTGATCCTTAACGAGCTCCGCGAGCCCGAGGCGAAAGAGCGCCGGGCGCTCGCCAACAAGCTAAAGCCGCTTATCGCCGCGCCGCCCGAGACGATCACTGTGAACCGGAAGGGGCTCCACCCCTACGAGGCGCTTAATCGCCTGTTTGTCCTAGCGTTTACGAATGATCCTGTCCCGATCACGCTTCCCTCACAGGATCGGCGCTGGTTCTGCACTTGGTCGCACGCGCCTCGCATGGCTCCTGACGCCGCCGAAGCTCTCTGGCGCTGGTATACCTCCGGCGGTTATGAGGATATCGCCGGCTGGCTGCACGCGCGGGACGTGTCCGGCTTCAACCCGGCGGCCGCGCCCATGGAAACAGACTTCAAGCGCGCGATGATCGAGAACGGAATGAGCTCCGCCGAATCGGCGGTCCTGGATATGATCCGGCGCGGCGAGGGACCGTTCAGCGTCGGGGCAATCGGCGGGGCATGGTATAGGATCGAAACCGACGTGCAGGCCGCGTTGCCGATCGACGCGCCTAAGGTCTACCGCGCGGCCATCATGCACGCGCTCAAAGAGGCGGGCTGGCGCGACCTGGGGCGGCTTCATTCGGCCGCGCATAGCACCAAAAAACAGGTGTGGGCGTCGCCAACGCTTGCGAACGTCTCAAAGAGCGCCATCCGCGATATGATAGAGCCAGGAGCCACGGTCGTGGCCATGAAAAAAGCCCCGGCGGGTTAGCGCCGGGGCCAAAGTCGTGACAGGGAGGCTCAGCAGCAAGTGCCGAGTCCCATATAGAGCAAATCCAGACGCCTAACAACCTCTTGTTCCGTAAAGACAGGGTTACGGGGCGCCTGGGGTTCCAAAGTCTGCCAGAATTGCCACAGAGGCGCGTTTACCTCATAGGCCGGCGCGTTCCGTGGCATGTCAGGAATGACGCATTGCAGCGCCTCGTATTGTTCTTCAAATGTCATTGGTTCACCCCAGGATCGTTTCCAGCACCACGATTATAACCAGAACGATAATCCCGCTCATAGCGTTTCACCCCGCTCATTATCGTGGCGTGCGTCCGGTTCATTAGCTTCCCTATCTGTGGATAGGATGCGCCCGTCTGTCTCATTAACCAGTAGACGCGGAATCGGACTGCCAGCATATGCGGCCGCCGGTCGTGTTCCAGGAGGTGCGCCGGCCGCATCCCTGCTTCCCGCGCCTCGCGCGCTAGAATCTCTTGAATCGAGCTCACGTCTAACCCTCTCCGTAAATATGCCGCCATGGTCAACCATGGCTTGCAAAGCTTCATCCGATAGGCTTGCCAATAGGCTCACAACGTCTCCAGACATGCCGCAGCTATCCTTTCTGTCTCACGATACAGTGCCGCCTCGATCAGTTTGAAAAGAGGTTCAGAGGGGTCTAAGACGCGGCCAACGTCTATCGAACACACCCACAAGTCTTCGACATACCGGTCGAATATACCTATGTCGGGCTCCGGTTTTCCGACACTAAACTCGATTTCCGCCTCGCCGTAGGCGAACACGTCGCAGCCTTCTTGGAGGTGAAGTTCGTCAAAGATATATGTCGTTTTCATTCGTTTCCTCACAAGTTGGGACGAAATCCCAGTTAGGAATCCAGACGGATTGCGCGCCAAAATGCACGACTCGCGCGCGTTTCGCGCGTCTGCCGCCTATCGTCACATGGGACCATTCGACGCGGCCATCGCCAGACAGCGCCACGCCATCGCGCGCCGCAAGCCAACGAGCGTAGTCGATCGCCTGTCGCTCCTGGTCCAGCACTGGGCGGGGCGGATTCTTGTGCGCCCGTTTAACGCTTTTCAATAGACTCATTGACGTGCCTCGCAAGATACGGCCAGTCGGCCTGATCAAGATACGCAAGCGCCGCCGTTCTGGCGACGCCTGGGTTGGTTGTGTCCTTCACAATCGAGACGAAGGCGCTGTGAAGCGCCTCGGGGGTTGTCTCAACAGTCCAGTCGCGCCCTAGCAGGGAAAGAATGTAATGCGTCGCGTTCATGCCCAGTGCCTCCTGGCGAAAGCCGCGCCATATTCCTTGCGGAAGCGCGCGCGAAGCGCATGGCCGTCCAGGTCAGGACAATCTTCTCGCATCCGGTTCCAAAGCGCCGAGGCGCGGCGCGACCAGTCCCGCTCGCGCGTATCGTATAAAGCGCCGTCGCTCACGAATAGGTGCGTCATGATTCCCTCACATAGTCGCGGTAATCGTCCCGCGTGGCGCGGGA
>Ga0070749_10002231_pt1 | contig 13052 bp, 18 predicted proteins | sample VirMetDEL_Nov_18_FD_75180 | JGI IMG/M metagenome (GOLD analysis project Ga0070749, IMG submission 75180) | Aqueous microbial communities from the Delaware River and Bay under freshwater to marine salinity gradient to study organic matter... | ecosystem: Environmental > Aquatic > Marine >...
AAAGATGTCGGTTACCATTACATCATTAAAATTGACGGGACCATAGAACAAGGTCGTCCGTTAGACAATATCGGAGCTCATTGCAGTGGACAGAATCAAGGTAGTATCGGAATCTGTTACATCGGAGGAATGAGTGCAAACGATAGAACACCAGAAGATACAAGAACTGAAGCACAAAAAACAGCTTTAAGAAATCTTATTCATTCTTTAGACTTAGTATTCGGTGGATTAACCGTTCACGGTCATTCGGAATTCTCTTCTAAACCATGCCCCTGCTTTGATGTATCTAAAGAGTTTAAAGCATACAATGAAAAGTAAGACATGTACAAAATGTAATATTAATAAACCTGCTAGGGAGTTCTACAAGCGTAAACTCCCTAGCGGGAATGTTTCTCTTAGGTCTTATTGTAAATCATGCCACTACCAAAAAACAGAAGAGGCTAAGCGAGCCAAGATGCGTGTTAATTTTAAGACAAGTGGATATGTGGTTTACTACCTTCCAGAGCATAACTACATAGGCATGACAAATAACCTTCAGAAAAGACTATGGACACATAACTACGCAGGGAAAATAGTAGAGGGGTGGGAAGTAGTGGCAGATGGCTTTGACTGCCCTATGAAGGCTCACCAAATGGAGCATACTCTTCACATGATGGGATATGAAGGATTTCAATACATAGGGTAACATGAAAACAATGTACACAAATAAAAAAGAGGGGCTTCGGGCCCCTCTCTCTCTTCAGTCCTATAAGTCGGTAGCGAAACGACTGCACGGCCTGTGCTTTATAATTTACGTCCTCTGTTAGCAGATTTAGTAACTACTCTTAAATTAGCTCTAGAGTTGTTTTTTGGATTACCATCCTTGTGGTCTACGTCTTTTCCGTCTCCCTTTTTAACAAGTCCGATTCTTTCAAGTACTCTGCGAGCAAAATTCCTTGACGCACGGTTGGAACGCTGTTCGGGTAAGGCGTTATACTTTTTATTGTAAGCATTCTTTTTAGCCTTTGCTTTCGGGTTACCATCATAATATTTTTTAGAACGAGATGCCATTATTATCTAAACTGTTTAGTTATTTTAGCCACAGACTTAGGCTGGGCGACAAACTGTTTTCCTTTTTTATCGCCTTTAGACTTCGCCGCATTTGTAGCTCTTCTTTGCGCAGGAGTCAACGCTTTCCACGCAGCGTCAGGTAAGTATCGTCTTTTGCCTTCAGACTTCTTACCGCTGCTTGTGCGCCACTTCTGTGCTGTCCACTGGCGTAAACTTTGCTGTGATTTTGATAACGCCATTAAGATGTGTATCCGCCTCCTTTTTCTTTGTATCGCTTAGCTAGTAACTGAGCCTTGCGCGCTGACCATTGGCCTGCGTTCCCTCCACTTGTACCTGCTAGGATGGACTGAAACAAACGCTTACGCATTGACGGCTTTGTGTAGTTTCCTGCCTCGTTGACTTTAGATTTACCTCCAGCTTTATACTTAATTTTAAAACCTTGTTTAGCTTTAGGTGCTTCGTGGGTATAACCCTCTTTCTTTAGTCTGTTGTGGTCCTCGACTTTATTTGCTTTAACAGCCTTAGAACCCTTGTACATCATGTGAGGCTTGAAACTCTTCATTACTTTTTCTTTTTGATACGCATTCCGTATCCAGCCTTAGGTATCATTTTACCGCCTTTAGAAAACTTCTTGCCTTCTTCGTCTCTACCCGTTTCTCCGCGTCCTTGAGTTTGCTTTGAAGAACGAATACGCTTAGCACGTCCTTCATCTCCTTTTGTCTCAGCTTTTTGAGCACGACCTTCTCTCATGTCGTCCATGAACTGACCAGAATCATACAGCTTTTGTTCTTCTCTAGCAGAGTCTAAATCTTTTTTTACATTAGGGTCTTTCGTCTCTCTGTATTTAGCCTTTAATGCCTCTATATCTTTAGAGCGGTCTTTAGGTGGGTCAATAGCCCCGCCTTTTTCGTAAGTTGAATAACCTTTCTTTTTAATCTTCATGTTACTTGTTTTTAAGTCTTTCGTTTTCTTTTTCCAAGAAGTCAACCTTAACGCGAAGTGCGTGAACCTCTGCTGTTAGTTCTAATACGATGCGTCTTAACTCATCTTTTTCTTCTGCAGACTGCGCTAATAATTGCTCTAAGTTTCTCACCCTGTGTTTTAAGTCATCTCTATATTGCACGCCGTCTGAGTTCTCTATGTTGTTTTTTCTCTCCTCTACTTTTGTCCTTAGTCTAGTTTCTAAGAACTTCCATATACCTGCAGACCCAGCGACTGTAACTACAGTGATTACTATTTGCGTTATATTGTCCATAATTAGCTTCTGTGTAACTTTTCTAGTATAAGCCTACGCATACTACCAAAAGACGCTAAAACTAGCACAAACCAGCCGTAATGAGTTGCTGTGGGCATCCCTAAGCACGACAGATATATAATTGATGTTGACGCATACACTCCGAATGTAATCATAGACGCTCTTACGCGACATTTAATATCTTCTTTACTAACGCAATATAACTGAAATATACCACTAGCAATAATGACAACTCTCTCAAAATACAGCCCTCCTAACTCAGCTCCTAATGCGAAGTGAGTTAAAAGAACATTGACCAGCGCTAAAGTGATTTCCGTAGGTTGAGAATCACTGTGGCTCCAAATCTCTAGTAATTTATTAAGACTCTGTTTCATTTCCTACCACTTAATTTTGTTGGCAACAGCCTTGCACATATTGATAAATTCATCTTGAGTATACTGCTGTTTACTCATATTAACCATCTTGTGAACCCACTGAAGATTACCTTCAATGTATCCCTTTGATGAATCTATTCTATCTAACGAGGCGGTATTTTTATTTACCTCCATAGCGTCAATATCCCAGCCTGTTAAAGCGCATTTAAAATCTTGTTCAATCAACAAGTCTGCTAAGTATTCAAATTCAACTTCCCAGTCTATAAGCCTAAGTGCAGCGTGTGATTTATATTTTCTAGCAAATGAAATTCTAAGAACGTCTTTAATCCAGCCCTTGTGACCATTTTGCTCGGGGTTAGAGTTAGAGCATTTCTTACATTCTTTACCTTCATTATAAGACATTACAGCATAGTTGCGTCTGAGGTATGATTGCTCACTACCACAATTAGGACAAGGTTTATACCAACGTCCGTCCTCCCCTTTATACACTTCTTTTGGTAGTTCTAAAGCGAGAGCCATAACGGTAGTATTAAAATCCATTTCACCTTTGAGGCCCACCACGCCGCAGACATCTTACCCTTCGCTATATTTCTGCGATGACGAGCTTTAAATGATGCGCGTTTCTTCTTCATCTTATCAGACTCTCCTGCTTTAGGCTTTCCTGCTGTAGAGGCACCCTGCTCTCCAAAGCGAATAGTTTTAACTCTATCCCCTTCTTTAGCTACTACGACATGAGATTTACTAGGGTGACTAGGAGTACGCTTGGGTTTGTTGAACCCGCTGACTCCTATTCTTTTAAGTATCCCGTCTTTTTTTACTGATGCCATATATACCGTGCTGTTGTAGGTGCAAATATACAAAAGAGAAAAAAGGGCTTAACCCCTCTTAACTCTTAAAGTCTGTTCGCTACATGCCCATTATTTCGTTAATAAAATCGTCTTCGTTTTCTTGCTGTAGCTCATCTGCAAGCTCACCTCTTTCACCTTTACGCTGAGAGATTAGTTTAGACTGCTCTACGGCTTGCTTTTTAACGCGGCTGTCTTTGCGGTCCTCTTGCATTTGCTGTACTTCCTTCTTCATGTTTGTAGAGGCTTCAGCAACAGCTTTACTGTTTGCACCTTTTAGCTGTTCTAATTGTAGCTCAAATTGATACTTCAACTGCATAGACTGCATATCAAGCTGAGACTTCATCTGCTCTTCTTGCATTTTTAACTGAGAGCGTAACTGCTCTAATTGTGCGTCCGATTGAGCTTTTGCTTGTGTCGCTTGTGCTTGTGCTTGAGCCTGCGCTTGAGAGTTCTGCATTGCTTGGTCTTGTAAACGCTTCATGCGCTTTTGACGACGGACAACAAGAAGTCTTTCTGCTTGGTCGATATCTTTTAGTCTGCGGATAGCAATAGCATCCTCAATGTCTAATTCTTTTTGTGCTAGCGCTTGATTGATGTTCTGTTCTAAATACAACTTATCTTGGTCGCTCATCTCCGTAGTTACAGAGACGCCAAAGTTGTACATAGGTAGTTTCTCAAACTCCTTGATGGTATTCATCGCATCCTTACCTACAGCCTTGACATAGGTCTTAAACAGAATAGAATCCTTAGGAAGCACTTGAAGGCATTTAATTACATCCTCACAGACTTTCTTGTACAATACAAGGGAAGAGTGCGTAATGTCATAGATAGCGTTGTTAGCTGCCGCCATTTGCTGTTCTCGCACGCCTACTAGTGCGTCACTCTTTGGTGAAGAGCCATCCATAACCTCATTGATACCTGTAGCATCACGAATCATACGTAAGTAATGGTTGTACAGCGCAATAAGCTCGTTGATGTTACGAATGGTATTGTTAATCTCTCTGATTGGAGGGTTTTGGAATCCACCCTCTGGGTTCTTAGAGCGGTAGTACATCACACCAGTCTGCTCGTAGATATCGTGCAAGTCTAGCGGAGATAAATCACCACCCGTACCTAGTTGTACATTTTCTAACCCCTCAATGTCAATCATGATTCCGTCTGGCTTCGCCTTAGCAATAGCCTGCTGAATCTTTAAATGCGTAAGCTGTAACTGGTCAGCAAATCCTGTGATTCCACTAACCATAGACTTAGGCATCATACGACGAATGTTTGTGCTAACTGCCGAGTAAGACAAGGTAGTTCTACTGATGTCGTGAATGTTGCGTGGCTGGTTGTGCTTCTTTCCGTAGTTTACAAGCATATCACAGCCCTCAATGTAAATACCCCCGTACACACACATAATATCCATGTAGAAAGGCTTACGGTCAAATACAGACTGCGTAGGCATCTTGTACTCTTCACCTTTAAAGTAGAATCCAATGTTGCCGTACTTAGAGTCTTTCTCCTCGTAAATCATTGTATCTAGACCGATAAACTCAAAGTCTAAAACAGAAATGCGGAACTCATCGTATCCGTAGGCTGTTGTTCCAGATGCTTGGTCGTAGTACTTTTGACCTAGTCGGTCTGCACTGTTCCCGTATTTGTTTTGCACTTGGCTTGCAATCTTTTGATACTGCTCCTCGGTTAGGTCCTTAGCCATACGCTTTAAGTCCATAATCGTCATCTGACGAATCTCACCAGCGTAGACAATGTCTTTCATAGACGGGTCTTCTGTGTGAGAGTGAATGAACTGCGCAGGGTCAACATAGCGGGTTACAATACCGTAGTTAGGGTCGTTGTCGCGTTTAACAACAGCCATACCACAAACTACTAAATCCTCTAGCGCGCGACGATAAGTAGTATCGTTAAAGTCGTTCCACTCTAAGGTTAGGTGTGTAGCCATCTGCGCTGCAATCTCTGCAGCAATCTTAATATTGGTATCTAAGAATATCTCAGCTTCTTCAACAGTATCTGGTAGTGCGTCTAAGTCTGCACCTACTTCTAATCCAGTCTGCTTTAGTTCTTTTAGAAACTCTTTGTTTTCAATTTGAGATTTTACTCGTGCTTTTTTATCTTCTTTCTCATCGCGTGACACAGGGTCAATAGCTTCTACATTGGGGTAGGGGCGGCGAGACAGAATCTTGTTTACAACAATCTTAACAAACTTTGGAACAATAGGAACTGGGGTCCAGTCTAAGTTCAATAAAGTCCCGTCTCCGTTTGAGGGGTCTAGGCTGTTAAGAATCTGTTTGTATATCTGAGTGTTTTGCGTACCGTTAGCGTAGTCTCTGTTGTTTTCAAACTCCTTGAATCTGCGCTGGTATAATGAGTTGGTGGCTACCGTTCCTCCCCACTGCCCCATAATAGCCTTAGCGTATTTAAGGCCGTATGATTTAGATATCTTCTCAATTGACTGAGCTGTTGGGTCGGGGAAGTTCCCGTATTTTCCTTTATCGTTCATTTCGCACGAATGTATTTATCAAATGCAAATATACAAAAAAAGAGGGCTGCATTTCTGCAAGCCCTTTAGTTGTAGTTTATTTAATATTTTATGTTATTCTGAAACCTCTTTGTATTCCCCAGTATTCAAATCTATCTCTACATTACCAAGCTCTTCTTCTAGCTTAGTGGTGTATTCTTTGAATTCAGAATCTTTAGATTTTACTTGAGCTTTAAGCTGTTGTAGTTTAGAATTCGCATCCATAATGGACATCTGTGTCTCGGCTAAAGATACCTTGAGGTTTCTAATTTCACCTACGATTTCACGCAGGTCGTTAAGCTGTTGTTTTTTTAATTTTCCCATAATGTATTAAAATTAAATGATGAATGGTACTCCAATTGTAACTGGTCCGCCTGCAAATACAAAACTAACTTCATTTGTATTAAGATTAAACTCTATTCTTCTAAGGTCCCCTAAGTTTGCTCCGTCAAGAACACCTTCTGGTAAATCTGAACTTGCAGCCTTAGTAGACAGCGTTGAAGACAATGAAGCTACGTTTGTAAGTAAGCCACCAATAGCGTTGGCATTTGTATTGATGTTATCAGCATTGATGCCTATGTTTTGGTCTAGTGTATCAATGTCGTGGCCATCTACAGTGCCGGCGTTATCTATGTCTGATAATATTCGCATTAAACTTTATAAATTAAAACTCTGAATTGGTCTTCTAGTGGTGCTGTAACAAACGAGATTTTTACATTGTTCTCATCTGTTCTAGTAATATCTGTATATACTGTCTCGTAAGTAGAATTATCGTACAACTGAACGATAACGTCTCTAGTGTTAAGGTTGTGGGCGATATCAAAAGATGTGTTTAATGCATCTCCAATATTTGCCGCAGCACGTAAGCCATTAAGCGAAAACGGAGTAACAGCTAATGACCTGCTGGTCATTGCGTTAGTTTCCTCGTCTGTAGCCAACTCAACAGCACCCTTTGCAGTCTCTGAAGCGTCAGCGATAGCTAAGTCAATAGTACCAGAAGAAGTAACTGGAGAACCAGATACAACAGATAGTGGAGCTGTTGCTGTAACACCTACTGAAGTTACTGTACCCGCACCGATATCTGAACGAACCTGTGCACCTGTACGCTTTTTAATTATACCGCTATCAGAAACCAAGAAAGCATCTGTATCTGAAGTAGCTGCTACAATACCGCTTAGTGTAAGTGTGCTACCTTTAATTCCTAATGCTTGGAAGTTTGCATAAGCACCAATGGTTACATCTCCAGTAGAAGAAGCATCGTCTCCAGCAGAAGTAGTACAGACTACAAACTCGTCTTCAGACTCATCCCACATCATATAGGCGGTGTTCTCTGCACCTCTGAACACAGCAAAACCTGCATCGTCTACAGGCTCGTCTGGAGCGCCAGTGTTCAATAGTATAATGCTGTCCTCTACTTGAACAGTCTCAGAGATGGTCGTTATAGTAGAACCAGATACCGTAAGGCTACCTTCAATAGCGACATTGTTTGAGAATGTCTTATTGCCACTAATCGTCTGTGCGCCTGTGGTGCGCACGACTGTGCTGTCTAACGCAAAGGTGACTTCAGAACCTCCTGTAATGTCAGCAACGCTAGTGTCAATACCGTCACCACCTGTAAAGGTAAGTGTGTCTGAGTTTGAAGCTGCCGCCTCAGTACCTGTGTCTGCCGCTAGGCTCTTGTAAATGAATTGTGCTGAACCTTTATCCGTGTTGGTAATGGTCATCTCCAGAGCACTTACCGTAGTGTCGTTACCGTCACCAATGATGGTAAAGATTTCGGCAGAGCCTATGTTATCGGATGTACCAGTGTTACCTGCAATGCTGAATCCTCCGTAGTTGTCAGCATCGTCAGCACCTGTATATCCTAATGCTGCTAGTGTAACAGTGTCTGAAGAGATACCTACGATGTGACCGAAATCATCCAAGTCAATAGACTTAATGTAAGCATTCCCCGTGTTTGTTACATCGGCCTGCGTAGATGTATCAGCGTGCTGGACAGTTACGAGACCACCTGCCTCAGAGGCTGTTACACCATTTGTACCTGTAACACCAGAGATGGCAGAACCACCTGTAGAAACAGCTAAGTCTAGCCAAGCAGTACCGTTGTATACACGTAGGATACTGCTCGTTGTATTATAGTACAATTGACCTGCTTGAATGCCGCTACCAGTAGGGTCGTTAGGACTATTCTGAACGCGGATGTTCTGAATCTCGTTATTGTTAAAGTTTACGTTCTGTAAAAAGTTAATAGCCATAGCTTATTAGTTTAAATACGCTTTACCAGAGAATGGCGCTGAAAATGTTATTGTTAGTTTATTGGTATTGATGTAGGTAATGTCTCCGTACATCACTGTATCTGCCGAGGAAACCACAGTTACCGAAGGCTTCTTGTTTAGGTTGTGTGTGATGGTCCATAGTGCAGAAGGGATATCCTGTGAAAATACATAGTGTATATCACCACTTCCTCCAGCACCGCCTACAACGATTTTAGGAGCACTTGTAGCAGATACCGTTACATCGGGTCTAGCAACTTGAGAAACTGTCACAGAAGCGGTCTCAGCGGCTTGCACGGAGATGCTTTGCTCAACAGACTCTACCGATACATTGGTGGACTCTGGGGTGTCTACAGTTATAGCTGTAGACCCCTGCTCATCAACACTAATGTCAATGTTATCTGTTATTGTGATGTCAATGTTGTTAGCCATTAATCAGTGATGTCTGGATTTAATACCAATGTTCCTGTAATCCAAGTCTGTACTGTACTGTCTGAAGACTTCGTTGCTTCAATGTCGTATAGGTAAGCACCTGATGCGAACTGCATATCCGCAGCAGCCTTCTTTATAACGAGCGTTCCGTCAGAAGACTTGTCAAAGTCTGTGTTTGAGAAGGTGATAATCGGTTCAGCTGTTGCTGAGGACTTCACCTCCATACGGAAGCTGTATTGTGTAACATCAACAGCTTGGTTAGAGCTGTCGGTGATATTCATTGTCAACTTGAAGGTATCTCCTTTTCTACAGGTGATGTCTAGTTGCTGTGCTATGTCTAAGTTTACTGATGCCATAATGCAAATATACGATAATTAAAGCGTGGTGAGTTTGATGCACTCAGCATCGGATAGGGCAGTTGGGAAAAACAAAGATTGCTTTAGTACAAACCCTTTACCTTCTGCGACAATACGAGAGAATTCAAATGTATTTGCTTGTAGTGTGTAATCACTTCCTAATTGTGAACCATTTGTATAAACCTTTGCGACACCCAAAGTAGTGTCTATTGATAAAGCCATTTTAGTCATTGAGGTTTTAATATTTAGCCCTCCACCTATTGTAGCATACCCATTTATTGCATCTCTAAATCTTGCATTGGTTGCATCAAAGTGCAATCTAATCTGTTGAGTATTGTTTGTTGTCGGCGCTAAATACAACGCTTGGTTTTTATCATCACCTAATTTTTGCAACTCAACAAACCAAGTGCCTTGCCCTGCTGCGCCTAATGGTGAAGTATTAATATCATTTTGAAAGCTATCATCCCCCCTCGTAACGCTCCCGCCCGAATGGTTCGGGATGTAGCTTGTTGGGTAGGAGCCGAGTTCTACTTGTGCGCCCCAAATCTCTGCATCAGTAGTTGAATCAATTTCTATTTGAATGTTTGTAAACGATGCAGTAAAAGAGTAGTCGTATCTTTGCCAATTTGAAGTAAGGGATATACTTAAATTATAAGAGCCACTATTATCTCTTAATTTTATATCGCCACTTCCTTTTGCATAAATAGAATAAGTGTAGGTAGCAGAACTTCCGCTTATTCCTATATAAATCCTATCACCATCTACAGCCTCTATTCGTGTACTATTTTGTAATCCTTCGGGACTTGTTCCGTAATTACTTGTTATTGTAGGAGAACCTATTTTAGACCAAGCACCAAAGTATTCCGACTGCGCTATAACATTCGTCCTACTCGGCTCCAATAAAAGACTCGGACAAGTCGCGCCCCCCGAATAATCTAAACGGGGTTCGTCCTCTAACAATCCCGCCTTTCCCGTTGTCGCTCCCGATTCAATGTAATCCGTAGCGGCCAAGCCGATTTCCAATTGGGCGTCTTGGATGTAGATGGAACCCGTTGTTTGGGATACCTCCCCATCAGTAGGGTACAAAAGAATTAGAGACACACCACTTGCATTAAGTGCAAATGTTATACGATACCATCCGTTACTTACATCTTGAATATCAATATCAATAGCATTGTCAGAGCCAAATAAACTACCATCTCTTAAATCAACATAAGCATTTGCAACTGCTGTTTGCTGTAAACGAACACGAATACCATTAGCAGTACCTTTTTTCGCATATATGCTAAATGTGTGCACTCCACTAAAACTAATACTTTGGTACAACCTTCCACCAACGGTAGTGGCATCTAACTCCCAAGCATTAGAACTACCATCGTATCCGCTTTGGCTGCTTGTTACATTTGAGTCTATAGTCGCCCAAGTAGTATCAAACTCATTGGAGCGCAACAACAGATTCTCCCGCCCTTTCTCAATCAATCCCGTAGGGCCTACACGAGTAGCCGCAAGGTTTGAACCTCTTGAAAAGGTGAAGTCCCCGCTCCCATCTGTAGGAAGCTCGCTAAACAGCTTACCATCTTCAGCACCAGACGGTGTCATCCAAAGGCTTGCCGCATCATATAAACTTACTAGACTCATAGCTGTTCAGTAGTGTTTGCTTGAATAAACTCTCTAACCTCTGGGTTGGTCATCAGCGTGTAGCTTGGGGCGGTTCTACCAGCCCCTAGCGCTACTAGCGCACTAACCTCTGATTGTAACCACGATGCTTCCATCTCGTAGACAATGTAATCTACTTCGCTAACAGTAACAGTTACAGGAGCACCAAAGAGGTGCTTGTACTTCTCACCGTACTGCTCCCACGTGGGGTGGATAGTAGTCATAGAGTTTACAGTACCGTCTTCATTGTAGGTAAATGTTTCCCAATCGTATCTGTCTAGGCTAGCAGGAAGCTGTTGTGCTTTATCCGCTGCGGGTACTGAGATGTAGATATTTCCGTTCATTGTTATATGTATAAGTTTTTCGTAGTGTTGTAGTTATTAAGGACCTCAGAAGCGGTCAATGCTCGGTTATAGATGCGCGGTTGGGCGATGCAGTCTTTATAATATCTTGACGCTCCCGAATCTTTCCCAATCAAAACATCGTAGGCGTTTGTCATTGTAGATGCTTCGGTTCCGCTTTCTTCTCCTTCGGCGCCGTCGTAATATGTTTGTATAGCTCCCGCGCTCGTTCTCGTTACTACTAAATGATGCCAATTACCTTCGTCTAATGTTGCGGCTATTGTAAAACTCGTACCATTGATAAAGAAACGAGGCCCAGCGGAGCGGGTGTATATGTAAGCAGTTGCACCCACACTTAATGAATCTCCTAAACCAATCACACCATTATAAGAAGAACCCGTATTTTCATAGGCTAATTTTGCCCAACATTCAATAGTAAACGAACCCGTCCCAAAATCCAAACTCGCATTATCGTGAACCTCTGCCCAACTATTCCCATCAAGATTGAGCGCACCTTGTTTGCGCACGTTTTCAAATGGATTCACGCCCGTGATGTCGCGGCCACTTGTTAGACCTTGGGGGAGTAATACGGGTGAGGTTTGGGCGGTTGCGCCCGTGTGAACGTATGGGCCAGCGGTTGCGCTTTGTTCTAAACTTGCGCCCCAAATATAATAGCCGTTTACACCATCACCAGCAAACGAGTTTGTATTTTGCTCACTTGCGTATAAAACTATCCTACCAGTAGCAGATGCGGTAGATGTTGCGGTAATTGAGATTCTATACCAATCATTATTGTAACTTGTTATAGTTGGGTTTGTAACCCCACCATTACTTTCAACGCTTCCCGTATTTAAATTAAATACTGCATATTCATTATCAAAAGCATTGCTATAACCCCCGAATTCAAGTCTAAAGTAATCAGCCCCCGAAGATTTTATAAAGGTGCTAAATGTATATAGCAATCCATTGGTTATTGAAACATCTTGATATTTATAATGCGTACCATTGGTGGTTGTTGCCACGATTTTATCAGCAGTTGTTTGTCCATCGGGTGCCGTTGCATCGTCTGCCGTTGTGGTTAAATTTGAGGTAGTCCAATCCGCATTACTAAAATCCTCGGAATAAGTAAAAATATTCGTCCCCTTATTCCAATCAATAACCGCCGTCTGCGCTACAGGTGCGCCGATGCCGTGCGTCCAAGTGGCACCATTGATGGTTCCGTGGTTGCCGTTTTCGCTACCATCGTATACCGTAGTCCCCGCACCTTCCATCATTGGTAGCCATAACTTTAAAGCTGAATCAGACACTCCCGTAGGTACTACCTTTTCTGGGTTGTTGTATAGTTCGGCTACTTGTGTGGCGGTGAGGGCGGTTGAGTACACCTTCACGCCAGTGGCTTCGGTTTCCCCAAAGTTACCCGAATAAGATGAACCAACATTAAAGCGCGAACTTGTGTTTGTGTAACTTGAAACGCTTGTGCTTCCGACCAGTTGCCCGTTTAAATATGCCTTTGCAGTTGTGCCGTCGCTTGTGCAAACCATATAGACAAAATCCGTTGTATTACCGCTATAAATGGTTATATAATTGCTTGAACTTCCGTCGGGATAAAAATTAGAATCCTCACCGCTTTTATAAACAAAACCCAATAGGTTAGCAAAACTATTCCCGTTACTATTACCCATTAAACCACCGCTTCCGGAATCTACGATTTTGAAATAACCCGCCATCGTGTAAGAATTCCCGTAGTCAAAAATGTTGTTAACTCCGTTTACTATTATTTGGTCATTAACCCCATCAAAGTCTAACGCCTTACCAGAATACAGCTCAGCTCTATTGTACTTATCTACAGGTCTATCGTCAACCCCTCTAGGGATTAAAGGCTTATTTGTTTTATCTGTACTTGCTGCCATAATTAATTAGCTGTTCCGTTATGGTTACCAGTACTATCT
>Ga0070749_10002232_pt1 | contig 13045 bp, 21 predicted proteins | sample VirMetDEL_Nov_18_FD_75180 | JGI IMG/M metagenome (GOLD analysis project Ga0070749, IMG submission 75180) | Aqueous microbial communities from the Delaware River and Bay under freshwater to marine salinity gradient to study organic matter... | ecosystem: Environmental > Aquatic > Marine >...
GCAAAAACCGGCATATAGTCCTACACCCGGACCATTTTTACCGGAAGGTGCTTTTAAACCGTTGCCTACCCCACAACTTCCGACAGATACTGGGGGAGGTAATGGTGGTAATAATGATAATAATGATAATAACCCAAATCCGCCATTGTCTCCGCAAGATGTCATTGCAAGTATAGTTAGCACCTCACCTCGGGGAGAGATTGCGGCCCAGCGCATTACCGATTATGCCGCCTCACAAGGTTTGTCTTCGGCAGACATTGCCGGTGCCCTGACTCCGAATATTACATCAAAGTTTGGCCTTTCCGGTCCGGTGACCGCGGACCAAGTAGCGGCGTACACAACTAAAACAAATATGTCCATTGATCCCGCCTCACGGATCGCGGACCCTACTAAACGGTTGCAGTCTTTAGCGACCAATGCAAGTGCGGTGGGTAAAGGTGACTATACTGAACAGGAACGTGCCTTCCGTATAGTGGATGAAGCGCGTAGGCAGGGTTTAAATTTAAATCAATTGGCTGGCGTGTTTGGTGTTACGCCGGAAAAGGTGACAAAAGTGGCAGGTAAATTAGGCGTAGATTTAGCCGGTTTTGCAAACGGTGGTGAGGCTTCCGGTGGCATAGGTGCTATGTACGATAAGGTTCGTAACTTCTTTCAGCCGAGCTTTGAAAGAAACTTAGGTCAGATGACCGCGGAAGACATCGAGCGGATGACGGTTGATCAGGCTAAAAATGCTATGACCACGTATGAACGGATGATGCGGGAAGCGGGTCAAGATCAGGAAGCCATTCAACGCGCACAGGATCTTTACCGCATGGAAACGCAAAACGTTTCTGATGATGCGTTGATGAAAGCGGCTGAACAGTTGCGTATGGAACGCAATCAGTCTGGTACGGCTCCTTTTGCGATGGGCGGCGTTGTTGACGATCGGACCGCGGCCCTTAACAGCCGTTATGGTGGTTTAGGTTCTATGAGTGGACAGATGGGTAATATGATTAACCCTGACATATTGTCGTCACTTGACCGCATCATGGACCGTCGTAGAGGTTAATTATGGCTGAGAATAACCGCCCGGTAGGCTCTTTAATGGATCGCATTACTAGCGATCCTAATCTTATGAATGCGATAGACGACATTGAGATTGAGGCTCCGGGTACGTTAATGATGTCTGAGACGATGCCGGAAGGCATTGAGATCGAGATGGACGAGGAAGGTGGTGCCGTTCTTGATTTTGATCCGATGGCGGACAACATAGACGAAGGTGATTTTTATCGCAATCTGGCGGAAGAGTTGCCTACATTTCAGCTAGGATCTATTGCTAACGACTTATTGTCTGAGTTTGACTCTTGCAAGTCCTCTCGTAAGGATTGGGAAGAAACTTATTCAAAGGGCCTAGATCTTCTTGGTTTCACGTACAAAGAGAAAACCGAGCCTTTTAGGGGCGCGACTGGGGTAACTCATCCGCTTCTTGCCGAAGCCGCTACGCAGTTTCAAGCACAGGCGTTCAATGAACTGTTGCCGCCGGGTGGTCCTGTGCGCACTGCCGTCATTGGTGCTCCGGATAAAGAGAAATCAGAGCAAGCACATCGAGTCAGGGAGTTTATGAACTACTACCTGACCAACGTGATGGAAGAATATACGCCCGAATTTGACCAGATGCTGTTTTATTTGCCGCTGGCCGGGTCCACTTTTAAGAAGATTTACTACGACGAAACCATGGAACGTGCGGTAAGTACGTTTGTTCCTGCAGAAAACCTTGTTGTTCCTTATGAAACCAGTAGCCTAGAAACATCCTGTTTAATCGCGCAAGTTGTTCCGATGTCCGCGAATGATTTACGCAAGAGGCAGGTTTCTGGGTTTTATTTGGATATTCCGGTTACCCCGGCTCAAGAAGCAACTAACGATATAACCCAAGAAATCGATAAAATTCAAGGGGTTACTCCTTCTAATCTTAATTACGACTGTACGCTAATAGAGTTCCACGTGGAACTTAATTTAGCGGGATTCGAAGATATGGACGATGAGGGAGAAGAAACCGGTATAAAACTGCCGTACATAGTGACCGTAAGCCAAGATAACGGGCAGGTCCTTGCGATCAGGCGTAATTACCGCGAAGACGATCCTTTGCGTAACAAAATACAGTATTTTGTGCATTATAAGTTCCTCCCGGGGCTCGGCTTTTATGGCCTTGGCCTAATCCATACGATAGGCGGCCTATCTCGCACGGCTACAGCGGCTTTAAGACAGCTTATTGATGCAGGCACGTTGTCCAACTTACCGGCTGGCTTCAAGGCTCGTGGCCTTCGCATACGTGAAGACAGCGAACCCCTACAGCCCGGTGAGTTCAGAGATGTTGATGCCCCGGGAGGCACCATACGGGACAGCCTGATGCCTTTGCCGTTCAAAGGTCCAGATAGTACATTGTTCAATTTACTGGGTTTTGTGGTAAATGCGGCGCAACGTTTCGCAACCATTACAGATCTGAAAGTAGGTGACGGGAATCAGCAAGCCGCGGTGGGCACCACAGTAGCTATGCTGGAGCAGGGAACCCGCGTAATGAGCGCAATACACAAGCGTTTACATTATGCGATGCGGATGGAATTTAAGTTACTTGCGCGAGTTATGGCAGATTATCTGCCGCAAGAGTACCCGTACTCTGTAGAGGGCGGCGATCAGAGCATTATGGCCGCGGACTTCGACGACAGGGTAGATGTGGTTCCAGTATCTAATCCAAACATATTCTCTCAGGCACAACGTATTGCTTTGGCCCAATCTCAGCTTGAACTAGCTATGCAAGCGCCACAGCTACACAATCAGCATGAGGCGTTCCGGCGTATGTACGAAGCTCTTGGAGTTCGCGACATTGATAAAATACTGCGAGCGCCACCAGAACAGGAACCGGTTCCAAAAGATCCGGCGCAAGAGCATATTGATGTTCTGGATGAGGTCGGATTACGAGCGTTTGAAGGTCAGGATCATCAGGCGCACATCATGGCGCATTTGACTTTCATGGCATCAGGCGTGGTTCAAAGTATGCCAGCTTTTGCTATGTCTCTGCAAAAACACGTTCTTGAGCACGTAAAGATAAAGGCTCGAGAACAAGCCGCAATGACGTTTATGCAACAGAATCAGGGCCAACCCGCAACGGAAGAACAGATGCTGGATATAGAAACTATGACTGCCCAGATCATAGCGCAGGATATGCAGAACATCCGCCAGATGAGCCAGCAAATTATGGGTGGTGGTCAAGGACCAGATCCATTAATTGCCTTGAAAGAACAAGAACTTAACATAAAGGCTCAAGCCACACAGGCAAACATAGCCGAAGGCCAAGAAAAGTTAGATCTGGAAAGGCAGAAAATGGTTGAGAGAAGTCGTCAGTTTGACGAGCGCCTAGATAGCCAAGAACAGCTTTCCAGAGAAAAAATGCAAGCATCTACCCAGCGCGAAATAATGCGTTTAAACGAGAAAAGAGGGCAATAAAATGAGTTGTGTAAAAATAGTAACCGGTATGCCCGAGGCTCCCGCCGCTAAGAATTACGCGGATATAAAGGGCCAAGGTAAGATTCCATACGCTAAAACTGTTGTGGAGAAGACTCCTAACATTGGTTCCGGCATCATGGTAAAAGGCAAAAAACGTGGTATGGGTGCCGCAGAAAGAGGCGGCAATTATAGCTGTTGTTAGGTGCCACTATGCCATTAAAGTCAGGCAAAAGCCAAAAAACAATTAGTTCAAACATAAGTAAGTTGCGAGATGAAGGCTATAAACAGGATCAAGCTGTAGCTATAGCCCTTAGTAAAGCAGGGAAATCGCCAAAAAAAATGTCAAATGGAGGTCCTGTAAAAGGATTTAGCCCGATTGTTCGGGTAAGACAACGTTTTCAAGGAATATACTAGGCGCATCTTGCTTTTTTTCTTAGGGAAAAAGCATGATAGAAGTAGCCGCCGCATTGTCTGTGGCAAATGCGGCTTTTAATGCCTTGAAAGCGGGCGTTGAGCGTGGAAAAGAATTGCACGAGATGACGAGCTCGTTAACAAAATTCTTTGACGCCAACGAACAAATACATGAAGCAAGGATAAAAAACCAAGAAACGTCGGCTACAGTTAAGTTTTTAGCCGGGAAAAGCGTCGAGGAGGAAGCAATGGAACTGGCCCTCCGAAAACGCGAGATGGACATGAAGTACAAGGCTTTACGCGAATTGTTCATTTACAGTGGGAATGGTGAGACATTCAGGGAATTTGAAAGACAACGTCGAATAATTAAGCAACAACGATATGAAGCGGCTAGAGCCGCCGCAAAACGTAAAAGCGATACGATTGATTTTGTTATAGTTGTTGTTGGTATTGGAATTGCCGTAGGTGCAATTCTTATATTGGCTAGTTTGGCTAGTGCGGCAAATGCCGCTAATAACTTTTACTTATAGGTGATACCGTGGCAGTCAAAAAGAAAACAGTAGCAAAGAAAGTTGTAGCAAAGAAAAAAGTAGCCAAAATGCCGTCTGCCGATCAAAAAATGGCTGTCCATGAAGCGGAATGCGCTTTGCGTTATAAATCTATTGAAGAACGACTCGAAGCGGGTAGCAAAAAATTTGATAAGCTTGAAAGATTAGTTTGGGGCATATACCCCTTAATTATCATGCTGTTTATTGTAGAGAAACTAGGGGGAGTCTTATGAAACTAGACCCGGTTCTTTTGAACACCGCACGTAGGTACTCAATGCTTGCCTACGAAGATCAAATCCCCGACGCCATAAAGATAGAATCTTCTTTTACCTCCACCACCGCGTATTTCGCTTCTCGTAAGACCATTGACATTATTGCTTTTCGCGGTACGCAACAGGGTCGCGATTGGTTTACGGACGCTTTTGTGGTTCCGGTTCCATATGCGGGCAGATTATGTCACGGCGGGTTTACGCTGGCGCATAAGTCGGTATGGAAAGAAATAGAACCTATGATTGATTGGAACAAGCGAACTTTGATATGTGGTCACAGTTTGGGTGGAGCGTTGGCCGAGCTTTCATGCGCTATTATCCACAAGAAACATCCTAATCTAAACTTAGTTACTTTTGGCAAGCCAAACACGTTCTTTAAGGGCTTTAAACGGCCTATGGAGCTTGATAATCAAATATCAGTGGTTCAGGGTAGCGATATGGTTGCGAGGGTTCCTAGGCTTTGCTACGGCCCCAGCGTGAGCCAAACAATGTTGTATTTCTCTAATGCTGGCGTTGATTTAATCAATCCGGACGCTTATTTCAGAAAAAACGACAGAAGTGTCAAAGATGCGCTTTCAGATCATTTTATGGAAGGATATGCCAAGAGGCTTAAAAAATTCTTGGAAAATCAAAAAGGAAAGTAAGATGCGTATTTTATTAATTATTGCTGGATTATTGACTGCAGGATGCACCTCTGTAGAACAAGTCATTGATAATAAAGAACTATATTGTTCGGGGCCATATAAAGGTGTTCGTGCCGTGGGCCGTGCAGTCTTGAGCGGGACTACTGGTGTTCTAGTTCCGGATGTTTGTGACACTATTGATGACATAGTTGCCAAAGATGGCGTTTAAGTTAAAAGGACTTTTAAAGCTTGTAGCCCCCACGGTAGGTACGGCTATCGGTGGCCCTATGGGTGGTATGGCCGCAAAGGCTGTAGCACAAGTCTTGAATTGCCCTCCAGATCCTGAAGCTATTGAAGACGCTTTAGAAAATGCCCCTCCAGAAAAACTAGAACAAGTTAAAGAAGTAGACAGAGAATTTGCTATAAAAATGAAAGAGTTAGACATCGACCTTTTTGCTAAAGAAGCTGATGATCGAAAAGATGCCCGTCGTACTTTTGGTACGGATCTCACTCCCAAGATGTTTTGTATGTTAGCTCTTGTTCTTTATGGCGTTTATGTAATGACCGTTACTATCATGCCGCATGATCAAAACGATGAGACAATAATTTCGCTGGTTTTGGGCCAGTTATCCGGTATTTTGGGTACTTGTGCCGCTTTTTTCTATGGAGGGAAGAAATAACATGGCAAAACAAGTTAACAATTTCGAGCTTTTGCAAGAAGGAAAAGGCGTCAAAGGCACTTCTATTGGTCGTGGCGCATTTAAAAGAAGCACGATGAGTAAGCACCAGAAACGCAATCACAAGCGTTACAGAGGTCAGGGATGAGAGACAGACTTATTGAAATGCTACGTCGCCATGAAGGGGTAAAGCACAAGGTCTATTTGGATACTGAAGGGCTTGAAACCATTGGCGTTGGGCGAAATATTTCAGAAACCGGGTTAGGTTTGACGGATGATGAGGTGGATTATCTTCTGCAGAACGATATATCTCGGGTTGAAAAAGAGTTAAATGCGGCTTTTTCTTGGTACTGGGAGCTTAATCAGGCTCGTAAAGATGCCATGATTTCACTAGGATTCAACCTTGGTTTGCCCCGATTATTGAAATTTAAAAATGCTTTAGAATCAATGAGTAATGCTAAATTTGACGATGCCGCTGATCATTTTTTAGACAGTAAATGGGCAACTCAGGTAAAAAATAGGGCAATAGAATTAACGGACATTATCCGGTCTGGCGAATATGTTTGAGTATCAAGCGACCATTCTTAGAATTATTGATGGAGACACGGTTGATGTGGACATAGACCTTGGCTTTGATATGTGGCTAAGAAAACAACGTATTCGGCTTTCCGGCATAGATACACCGGAGTCTAGAACTACGGATAAAAGAGAAAAAGAATGCGGCCTTTTGGCTAAGAAATTTGTTGCGGACAATCTGTTGTTAGGATTTAAATACATCCTGAAAACTAAGGAAAAGGGTAAATATGGTCGTTATTTGGGTACTTTTATGTGCCCAGATGGCGATTTATGTGATCTTTTAATTAAAAATCACCACGCCGTAGCGTATTCTGGTCAAAATAAAAAAGAAATACAAAAAGCCCATGAAGAAAACCGTAAGCGGTTGATTGAAAAAGGCTTGTTATCGAAATAGTATAGGATATACTACGATTTTATAATAAGTTACATGGAGGTATTATGGATGGATATAGGATTGTCCAGTTTATACAAAAAACCATCAACGATAGAAAATCATCGGTATTAGATATTTTAGAAAACGATGGAATTAATTCCATGGAGCAGTATAGAACGCTCATGGGCGAATTAAATTCGTTAAATTACATCGCACAGGAACTCTCGGGCCTACTTGAACAACAGGAGCAACTAGATGACTGAATTGCATTTACCCGACCACATCGCAAAAGAAAGAAAAAAAGAGACTCTTTCTAAAAAACCATTGACTACAGACGTAGCGTATGTCAAACCGGAAAGTCGGGTATTAGACCCCTCTAAATTAAAACAATCTTTGATTGATCGTATGCCCAATCCTACGGGGTGGCGTATGTTAATTTTGCCCTATCGTGGCAGTGCTACTACGGAAGGCGGCATAGTTATTCCTGAAAAGATCTTGAACGATGGTCAGATCCAGACCGTTGTTGGATATGTCCTCAAACAAGGGCCCTTGGTATACAAGGATAAGGACAAGTTTCCCGAGGGAGCTTGGTGTCAAGAAAAAGATTGGGTTGTTTTTGCTAGATATGCTGGCTCTAGGTTCCGTATTGATGGTGGCGAGGTTCGCATAATCAATGACGATGAGATTCTAGCCACTATAGGCGATCCAGAAGATATTATTAGTTTTTAAGGGGTAGACCATGATTGAAGAAACAAACATTGGCGACGACGAGACAATCGAGCTAGATACTTCTGAGGCAGAAGAGGTTGAAATTGAACTTTCTGATGAATCAGAGGAGAAATCTTCCTTAAAAAGGGAAGAAAACAAAGATTCAAATGAAGAAGACGAGCATGAGCAATATAGTGCCTCTGTACAAAAACGTATTGATCGGCTTACCAAAAAAATGCGGGAAGCTGAGAGACAACGTGAGGAAGCACTTACTTATGCTCAAAACGTTAAAAAAGAAGCGGATCAGTTAAAAACTAGGGTAAAAAGTCTAGACGAAGGCTATATGACCGAATATGGCACTCGGCTTCAAATTGAACAACAGCAAGTAGAAAAAGATCTTAAACGGGCCGTAGATCTAGGCGATTCCGATGCAACCGTAGCCGCTCAGAAAAAACTTACTGAGTTAGCCGTAGCCGCGGATCGTTATAATCAGGCTAAACGCACCCATGAAGCGCAAGAAGCCTACGAAAAACAACAGAGTGCTATTCCCCCTGCTCCTGAACCCGTCCGTAGACCAGATGTTAAGGCTGAAAGTTGGGCTTCAAAGAATTCTTGGTTTGGACAAGACGAAGCTATGACTTTCGCCGCATTTGGAATTCACAAAAAACTTGTGGAAGACGAAGGATTTGACCCAAAGAGCGATGAGTATTATAGTGAGATTGATCATCGTATACGGAATGAATTTCCGCATAAATTTAAAGATGAAACCACCAGTGCAGTTAAGAAACCCGTCCAAAATGTAGCTGGTGGCTCTCGTAGTTCTGCGAGACCCGGACGCACAATGAAACTCACGCCAAGCCAAGTTGCTATTGCAAAGAAACTGGGTGTGCCACTTGAAGAATACGCGAAATACGTTAAACAATAGGAGAAGATAATGACTACGGATACCAAAAAAGGATTTGAAGGCATTGATCGGTCTCCTCGCGCAAAAAACGTTAGGGAGAAAGAGCAGAGGCGTAAACCTTGGGCTCCCCCCTCCATGCTAGATGCACCACCTGCACCCGAAGGGTATGCACACCGTTGGATACGGGCCGAAGTGCGCGGTTTTGATGACCGTAAAAACATTTCTGCTCGTTTAAGAGAAGGATATGAATTGGTTCGCGCTGATGAATATCCAGATTTTGAACTACCGGTAGTCGATTCAGGAAAATTTGAAGGTGTTTTTGGCGTTGGCGGTTTGATTCTCGCTAGAATTCCGTTAGAAACGGTTACTGAACGCACGGAATATTTTCGTCAGAAGAGCCAAGATCTTATGGAAGCTGTTGATGAAAACATGATGCGAGAAAATGCTCACAATACAATGACGATTACTAAACCTGATCGTCAATCTCGTGTAACTTTTGGTGGCCCACGTAAACAGTAGGTCACCCAACAGGAAGGAGTATTCCTTATGGCAAATCAATCAACTGCCTATGGTCTTCGTCCTATCGGGATTGTTGGTAGCGGTGTAAATTCTACGGGTGTAACCCAGTACGAAATTGCCTCTAACAACACCAATGCAATTTATCAGTATTCCATAGTCGTTCCTTTGGCGGCTGGAGTTATTGATCAAGCTGGCGATACCGCTGGTGGTACAACTCAGGCATTGGGTGTTCTGATGGGTGTTGAATACCATGATTCGGTTCAGAAAAAACCGGTATGGCTTAACTATTGGCCGGGTTCTGGTTCGGTTAGTGTTGACACAAACTACCCTGTAAAGGCGTATGTGGCTGACGACCCGAATCAACTCTTTAAAGTAGCTTCAGACGCTACCTTGACAAACCGCGCTACAGCACTTGCAACTGTGTTTTCAAATGCTTCTCTCGGTACGTCAGCCCGTTCTGGTTCATCCAGCACTGGCGTATCAAGCGGAGCACTGTCCGTTGCTTCTGTAGCCACTACAGCAACTTTGCCTTTGCGCATTGTTGGAATTATGGACGATGCTTCTAACAGTGACTATACCGCCGCAGGTATACCGCTAATTGTACGTCTGAACGCACATTTCAACGCTGGAACTCGCAGGTTTGATTCTCAAACTACTGCGGATTCCACCGGCATTTAAGGGGGTTTAACCATGGCTATTTCTCGCGCTCAATTAGCGAAAGAGCTAGAACCCGGACTAAATGCCTTGTTCGGGTTGGAATACAATCGTTACGATAGGGAACACGCCGAAATTTTCGACGAAGAATCCTCTGATCGTGCGTTTGAGGAAGAACAGATGTTGTCGGGTTTTGGATCTGCTCCGGTTAAATCCGAAGGTGGTTCCATTTCTTATGACGACGCGCAGGAAACTTACACTGCTCGTTATACGCATGAGACCATATCTCTCGCGTTTAGCATCACTGAGGAAGCTGTTGAGGATAACCTCTACGACCGTTTGGCTGGACGTTACACCCGTGCTCTGGCACGTTCAATGTCTCAGACCAAGCAGGTTAAAGCCGCTTCTGTACTAAACAATGCGTTTAATACTTCTTATCCGATTGGTGACGGGGCCGCTCTTTGTTCCTCTGCTCACCCTTCATTAAGTGGTAATCAGCGTAACCAGTTGTCAACTCCGGCTGACCTCAATGAGACTTCTCTTGAGCAGATGCTGATTGACATCGCTGGTTTGACTGATGAGCGTGGTCTGAAGATTGCTGTTCGCGGCATGAAGCTGATAATTCCTAAAGAACTGCAGTTTATTGCAGAAAGGGTTATCAACTCTAACTTGCGTTCTGGCACTGCAGACAACGATCTGAACGCCATGAAGTCAATGGGTATGCTTCCGGACGGTGCTGTGGTTAACCACTTCCTGACCGATACTGATGCGTACTTCATAAAGACTGACGCTCCTAACGGTTTCAAACTGTTCCAGCGCACTCCGATTAAGACTGCAATGGAAGGTGACTTTGACACCGGCAATATGCGCTTCAAAGCTCGCGAAAGGTATTCTTTCGGGGTTTCCGACTGGAGAGCCGTTTTCGGCACTGCAGGAGCCGCATAATCTCTTATTTGAGATTGGGAAAAGGCGGCATTTGCCGCCTTTTCTTTTTTGGAGTATAGTTATATTTGGGCACCAATTAGTTTCGTAGACAGGTTACTGCCCGCCTGACGTTGCACAGACTACGGGACGAAACCTTGTGCATGAGGTATTTCTAATGGCTTCGACCACTTTTTCAGGTCCGGTGACCAGCACCGCTGGTTTTATTTCTGGTTCAGATTCCCTTGTAACTGTAGATGCAAACGTCACCCTGACGTCTGCCGCTAATGCTGGACGCACTATGCTTCTAGACGTTGCTAGTGGCGCAACCGTAACTCTCCCCGCCGCTTCTGGTACGGGTAATACTTATAGTTTTTTTGTAAAAACTACTGTAACTTCAAATAATTACATCATTCAGGTAGCTAATTCTTCAGACACCATGTCTGGCGTAGCTATTGTGGCTAACGATGGTGGCGACACTGCTTCTATATTTGAAACAGATGCCAACTCAGACACCATTACACTAAATGGGTCCACTACTGGCGGCATTCTTGGTGCCACAATTACTCTCCAAGACGTTGCTACTAACAAGTTTTCAGTGAATGTCACTGGCGCGGCTACTGGTACTGAAGCTACTCCGTTCTCTGCGGCGGTTTAATTTAGAGGTTTAACTAATGGGTACATTAAATAACCACAAAAAACCTGCCAAAAAGAAAAAAGCCGCTCCCAAAAAGGAAGCGGCTAAGAAAAAGGAGTAAGCCATGTCTAATTCAGACGTAAAGTCCAAGCGTCTGACCGGAACTGGCGCGGCCTCAGTGGGTCGTGCCCGTTTGCGTCAGGTGCAAGTTCTTGTAGGGGCTGGAGCCGGTAGATTAACGTTTACGGATGGTAATGGGGGTTCTACAGTTGTCGATTTAGACTTTGTGCAAGCCTCTACTCACTCTGTAAATATTCCAGACGAAGGTCTGTTATTTACCGACGATGTTTATGTAAGTGCCGCGACAAATGTAACAGCACTAACTATTTTCTATAGCTAGGGTAAGACTATGTCACGTGAAGTCTCGTCCATAACCAGAATAGGAACTTCGGAACCTTTTGAATTACAGGTTTCTCGTGGTCAAATTGCATATCACGAGTTTATTCACAAATTTGGCTATAATCCAAGTATTGGGAATTCAAACGAGACTGTTTGGTCAGAAGGCGGCTTATATGTTTATCCTACAGCCGCTTCCACCATGTATATTTCTAGCAGTTCCACCGCGGACACCTCTGCGGGGACAGGAGCTAGAACAGCCACTGTGTCTGGGTTAGACGCAAATTTTGACCCAATAAGTGAAACTGTTTCGCTAAACGGTCAAACAGGGGTTCAGTTAAACGGTGCTTTGAACTGGTATCGCGTCAATCGTATTGTTGTAAACACTGCCGGATCTGGCGGAGCTAATGCAGGCGTTTTGTATGTAGGTACAGAAGCGACGCCTTCGGGCGGTGTTCCAACAAATAAATATGCCACAGTTAGCATTGGTGACAACCAAACCCTCATGTGTCTCTGGACTGTTCCAAGAGGTTACACTGCGTATCTTCACCAAAAAGATGTTTCAGCCTCCTCCTCTGCTGGCAAGTTTTCTATCTTTACGTTGGTGGCAAGACCTGACGGTGGTGTATTTAATGTTAAGGACCGGGTGACCTTAGCCAATAACTCAACCAGTATTCCGTATTGGAACCCAATTGCTTTTTCCGAAAAAACAGATATTGAAGTCCGCGCAGAGGCTGATTCTGCGGGCGGCACAATTACAGCTTCTGCGACGCTCGATATAACTTATATAAAAAATGGGGATGAGTTGTAATGAGCTCTGCCAAAGATGTTACCAGAACTCCTTCGGGAAAAATTAAATATAGAGGGGAGACTTTTGCTGGTTTTAATAAACCTAAAAGAACTCCGGGCGAAAATAAGAAATTTGCTGTATTAGCTAAAAAAGGTGAGGACATCAAGATAGTTCGTTTTGGTGATCCCAACATGACTATAAAGAAGGATCAACCGGCAAGACGCAGAAGTTTTAGAGCTAGGCATAGTTGTGATACTGCAAAAGATAAATTTACAGCGAGATATTGGAGTTGTAAAAAATGGTAGCTCGTGTAAAACAGGGCACCGTTGTAAAAATGGCTAAGGGCGGCCGATGGTGGACCCGTATTAAAGTTAAATAAGGGGTGCGGAGCAGTATTATCCAACAAGCGAAAAAGAACACGGTACGCATAAGCGTAAGCGTAAGGGTTAAAAGGTAGATAAATGGCGGTCTCTGGTTCTAAAAATTTTGAGTTAGATGTTGCTGATTACATAGAAGAAGCTTTTGAACGTTGCGGCAAAGAAATGCGCACAGGATATGA
>Ga0070749_10002235_pt1 | contig 13026 bp, 15 predicted proteins | sample VirMetDEL_Nov_18_FD_75180 | JGI IMG/M metagenome (GOLD analysis project Ga0070749, IMG submission 75180) | Aqueous microbial communities from the Delaware River and Bay under freshwater to marine salinity gradient to study organic matter... | ecosystem: Environmental > Aquatic > Marine >...
ACCCTCAAGGATCTTGAACTCCTCCTTCATCGCCGCATGGAGCCGAGCCTGGATCGCAGTCATCACCTTCATCGATCGCTCAATCAGAGCGAGAGTGGTGCCAACAGGAGCCTGCTGATTCATGTCACTGATGTTCAGGTCAGTGAGAGAGGCGAACCGGCGACCCTCTTCAACAATGTTGCCTAGAAGTTGCGCGAGAACCGTAGACGGTTCCTTGTAAGGGAGGAAGGTGATGTTCTCTGCAATCGAGCCACTGGGGACATCAACGTCTCTGAACTCGCCGGGGGAGATCGGAGTGTCGTCTCCTCGAATGCGAAGCCCTCTGGACTTCAAGCCACCCGGCAGGTTGCTCAGAGTGCCTGCATCAACAAGCTGCCTGAGGATCGACGTGGCCGACTTAGCGATGCCACCAATCATGTGGACAAGGCCGAAGCCGTAGAACCCGAGGCCCGGAACATACTCGTAATGAACGAAGTGCTCCCGGCGCATCCGGTTCGGATCGTCTTCCATCCAGTTTCTTCGGATAGACAGGATCTCTCTGGAGTCGGCATCAATCGTCACAACATACGGAAGAGCGATGCCAGTAGGCTCGCAGCATTCGTCAAGATCTTCAAAGCCCTTAAGATCCACATCTACATGCATCTCAAGCACAGTGTGTCGGCTGTCCGAGTCATAGCTGGGGCTTTCCCCAGTAATGTCGTCGTACTTCTCCTGAATCTTGCCCTCGACCCCAGAGCCGGGGGAGATGTCTACGTCACGGTAGAACCCGGCAACCTGAAGCTTGCGGATGTCGTTGGCGCTCCGCTTCATGACATGAGTGATGCGCTCACAGGTTCTCAGGGAAGAAGCACCGTAGGAAACGACGAGATCCTCGGAAGGGATGAACATCGCGCAGGGGCGGTTCATGTTGGGATCCCAGTAGATCTTTCGGAAAGCAGACCCAGCCAATGGAAGGCTGAAGAGAAGCTTCTCGGTCTCAGGTCTGTACTCAGACATCACCTCAGTCGTGAGGTAGTTCATAAAGTCCTGAATGCGGTGAGACTGCTTCTCCTTCTCAGCGGTCATCTTGCCGACAATGCGAGTCTTAACCGGACCACTAGCAGGGAAGATCTCACCAATAGCCTGACTCTGGAATCTCACCACAGCTTCGGAAAGGATAGGATGAGTTACACCACACGCTCCCTCCCAAGGAGCGGTGCGATCTTCAATCTTCATCCCAAGCTGGTCGAGCCCCTCGATGTAGGACTCTTCCCAATCCTTGCGACTGCTTTTGTCCCCAAGGAACTGGCCTACTAGATCAGATGCCAGAGCACCCAAGTCCTGTTCGTCCATGTAATCAGCAAGGTTCTCTCCAAACGGGACGATCTGCTGATCAGCGGCATCAGGGTCAAAGTCGATCAGAACACCCCCATCTTCCATTTCCATAACAACGGAAGAGGGGCTCTCCTCGATATCAATTTCAAAGCTCTCCTCAGGTAGGAGGTCTTCAATCGATACAGGCATTTCTGATAGTGACTTTTCTATCGCCAAACCAAACCTCTAAAAGAACTTTCGTCCATCAGAATCAGAACTCAGTCTAAGAGCTTCTCGTCTCTTTTTCAGACGACGGACAGCATCCCTGCCGTAGTTCGCAGTTCTTCTCTTTTTCGGAGTATCCTTACCGGATTCCCAATTGTCACCGCCATGCCAAGCTGCTGCCGCCCTGGCGAAGTCCCCACCATGGTTTTTGTAGTGGCGAAGAAGCTCTTTCTTTTGAGCAGACTCGATCAACCTCTGTGTATCAGAATCGGTGATCCCGAGGTTTCCCCCGTAGTCCATCATGTCTAAAAACTCTTTAGGCTTATAGTTGGGACTATCGGGGTCTTCGTACTTCTTCCTGTCATCGCCGCCGTAAAACGCAGCGAGTCTTTGTCTGTCCCTAAGGAGTGACAGGGCTGAAAGTTCATCTGAAGTCAGGCTGTCACCCAAAGCGGAGATCATCGTATCAACCCGCTGCCCCGTGGTCTGCAAGGGACCATAAGCAGTCGAGCCACCCTTCGGTTTGAACCTCGTTCTGATAAAAGGAGTATTGGGGTCTGACTCCTTTTCTCGGATGATCTGGTAGAAAGTTTCAAATTCGTCTTCTTCCATATCCTCTTCTTCTTTTGAATCAGGAAGTATTTCAGGCTTCTCTTCTGACTTTGTTTTTTGAAACAGGGACAGGAGGAAGAAGAAGATTCGATCCAGTAGATCAATCACCTACTGGAAATATTCCTAGTCATCTCCGAAACCATTCGATCCATCGCCCCACCTTTGCGGAACGGAGTTCGACCACCGACAAGACCACCCCCCATCATTCCGGAAACAGACTCAGCAACTCCAGTCGTAGAAGTGGGGACAGGGGCAGATCGGCCAAGGAAAGAATCGAGGTTGAACGGAGAGATAGGCGAAGGTGCGGGTCCACCCATCGCAAAGATTCCAGACTCCACCGGGGAAGACTGCCTTCTTCCTAGAAAGGAAGACATATCAAAAGCTTCTCCTTCGGGGAGTCTCGTAGTGCCTGCACTGTTGCCTGTGTACATCTGGGCAAGACCATCGGGTGAGTCAACGTAGATGCCCAGAGTTCTTCTGGGACCACCAAGGTATGTAGGACTTTCGGAGGAGCGCCCAAGGAAGGGGGTTTCAGATCTGGGCTGCTGTGATCTCTCGGTGGGCCTGCGTCTGTAGTAGTGACGGATGAGGTTGTAGTTGCCGGGGTTAAGAAGCCTTCCCGCATTCCTCTCGGCTTCATTCAGGATGCTGAAAGCTCTAGTGGTGCTGCCTGCGTGGTCGTCGTAAAAAGCGGTGGCGTCTCGGAATCTAGGATCTACACGCTGTCCTCTAGCTAGTGCGTCTTCCCTGAGCGCAGTTCGGAGACCTACGTTGGCATCCAGAGCGCCTCTGCCGTACTGGCTGAACCTTTCATCCGTAACCAACGGAACCATGTGGCCCCTGCTGTTATCTCTCAGAAAGTCTCTGAATTGGTTAGCACTCATTAGTAGTAATCCGCCTTGATCGGGATGAAGTCTTCTTCCCCGTCCTCATCTGAGTCGAGGGGCAAGAACCCACCCTGCCTGAATCTGATCAACGCCTGCGTTGACGAGTCTACGAGGTCGTCGTGGTCTCCCGCTGGGAACGAAGCAAACTCTTCGACCACTTCCTCCGCAAACCTCTTCTCTGGACGCCAGACAATGCCGGAGGCGAAGAGGTCAGCGATAGCATTGACTCGCGCAATCTTGTCGTTCCCACGGGAGGGCGTGTACTCCTGCACAGGCACGCCTACCGCTCTCAGCTCAAATATGAGCGGCATGCCTGCCGCCTTACCTTCAACGATGAGGGAGTCAGGCTCCCACTTCTTGTAGTAGTCGAGGGCGAACCTCTTCAGGTCCGGGAACTCCATCCTGTCCTTGAACGCCGACAGAAGGATGAGGTTCGGCTGGAACTTGCCGTCATCCCCTTCCCTGTAGAAAACACCCCATGTAGTGCAGGCCGAGTAATCCGACCGCTGCGTCTTGAGGAACGCTGTGTCCCAAGATTGAATAATGAAGTCGCAGGGGGGCGGTTCTTCATCTTCCCAGATCTTCCACCACTCCCGCTTTACGATCGCCCCTTCTTCGGACGTGGGATCCTGCTGGTATTGGGCTTGCCACTTCGATGTGGGGAGTTCGGCCCGGAGCTTCTCTAACTCATCGAGCTTCCAGAACTGGGGCCAGAGGGCGCTGCCGGATGGGAGAATGGCAGGTAGCTCGATTACCTCCCACTCGTCCGAGCCCGATCGCTGTATCGATGACTTGAGGATCTGACCAGTTAGATCCCGCTTGTGCCAGCGAGTCATCACAATAACGATCGCGCCGCCGGGCTGTAGACGCTGACGAGGGCCGGAGGTGTACCACTCGTATGTCCGGTCAAAGACGGAGGCATCAGCACTTTGACCTTCCTGCTCAGAATGTGGATCGTCGATAATGAGCAGGTCCGCGCCCTTACCCGTCACAGCGCCCCCGACCCCGATTGCGAAGTACTCCCCTCCTGCGCTGGTGTTCCAGCGGCCTGCGGCCTTTGAATCCTGTCTAAGAGAAACGCCGGGGAAAACTTTTTGGTAGTCCTCACTACCAACTAGATTCCTGACCTTTCTACCAAAACCTACTGCCAGCTCTGCTGTGTGAGCAGTCTGGATAACTTTCTTCTCTGGGTAGCGCCCAAGGAACCAAGACGGGAGGATGTAGGACGCGAACTCAGACTTTGTATGGCGCGGCGGCATGTTGATGATCAGCCGCTTCAACTCTCCCTTAGCCACTCTCTCAAAAGCATCTGCCATTAGCTCGTGGTGGCGTCCCTCGATAAACGACGGCCACACTGCATTGACGAACTTCAGATACTTCTCTTGCCCTTCTTTCTGAACCTTCAGCCCTTCATACTTCTTCACAAGCTTATGAAGCTTCCTGGCATGGTCAGGAGAAAGCTTGTCTAGATTGTCGAGAAGAGGCTCAAGTCGGGCTAAGTCATCAAAATCTAACGACAAGACAGAGTTCCCACCCACATAGTCAGACTCCAAGAGTTATTGGTGCCGGACGGTAGATAACCAGAACATGGCATGTCGTTCTAGCCAGACCCCAAAAACAATAAAGGCTGAGGGGCATCCAGGCCCTCAGCCTAAGTAACCAATATATAGAAGGTTTTTGGGAAATCAGAGATAAGCACCCCTGGTGTAGGGAGTATAACAAATACCCCCCCTTGACACGCAACCCCTCGATCAAAAAAACTTTTTCAGCCTGGGTAGTATACCCCACAGGTAGGAGTCCCTTAAGGATTTTGTAAAAGCTAAAAATAACAGACTAACTAAAAGACTCGCTGTAATCCCAGGTTCAGGAAGATAGATAGGTAAATGTTTAGACCAAGCACTGTACCCGAGATCACCTTGAGCCCTGGATCTAACAAGGATTGCAGACTCCGGTATTTCCACAAAAGCCTGAAAGCACTCTAAGCAATCATCAACAGGCTGTACCAAGGAAACCCATTCCCATTCCTCTGACCCAGCCCTTTTGAACTGGAACTCCCATGAGTTGATCTGGTCTGACTGGGACTGGTACCAGAAAAGTTTATACCGAGGCACGGGACTCCTTTTTAGCGGTCAAATGATTTCAAATATATCTGGTTGTGTTGGGATTAGAGATGTTTTGGAAATGGGGATTGTTTGAGCAAAATAGTATGTAGGGGTTGGCGTCCGCGCGTGCGCGCGAAGGGGGGTTGGGGTGCCCCGACTAATACACAGCAGAGTGTCAACCTCCGGGTCGCTTCTGACAGGCTCGCCTAACACCTAATACACAATGGCGTGTCACATCAAGTAACCATCAGGCTTGTCATCGTCATCCACTTGATCATCGCTTGCGTTGTCTTCAGTGCCTTCGCCTAACGGCCTAACACTAACATCCTCTGCATTGCGAAGAGCGAGTTCAATCTCTGCAATCACTTCGGCATCAGACATAACATCGTCTGCCTCTTTCACTTCGACTCGTTCAGTGAACATGCCAGCGTCCTGACCTAACAGCCTCAATGCATTGATGCGGTCACTTGCTCGGTCGGCACTGTCTGCTTCAGACCAGAGGCGCTGCCTGACTCGTTCACGCTCGCCAACCTCTCGCCTAACACGCTGGGCTTCAGCTTTCTTTCTGAACTCCTCAGAGAAAGACCTAACACCAGGGTGCTTCCACAACCGGCTTGCTTCATTCGCCTGCGCCTTCTTCTGCTTAGGACTGTCCCCTTTGCAGTCATACACCTCACGGTAAGCATGTACCAGCGTTGGGCTTTTACCTTCCAGCACCTGCAACGCAAAGCGACGTTGTCGCTCTGTTAGTTCGCGTGCATCAGCCTTGTCTTTCTTACCTGCCATCGCCCCTACCTCTCATCATTACGACAGAGTATGTAGGAACAGTCATGGGTCATTCAATAGATGACTCCAGTTACAAAGTACTGTGTATTAGTCGATCGCATAACATTGTTAGGCGTCGGCATAACAACATTAGGCATGAACCAGTGGCTGAGAGGTGGATGAGGGCAGGTCTGAGCCCGGACACTTTGAAACATTAATGTGTCAAAATCCTACACGCAGATGTGTTGTTTTTATTTTTTACAAAACTTTTACAATTGCAACTCCGGCTGTAAGTGGCTGAGATCATTGAGCTTTTAGGATCGGCTCAACTAACAAGAAAAAAGGTAATAAAAACAGGTAGATAAGAGTGATTTTGATTTGTCAATAGGTGAAATGAGGTTTTCTTCGACACATTCAGGGGTAGGAAAACGTAATGATTTCAATGGCTTATCCCCAAAGTCTTTCTTCCTTTATGCCTAGACCCTGAGACCCCAGACGTGATGAGACGCACTTGAGCACATCGGTGGCGGAGCCGACTCTCTGGACATGCGACGACGGTCGCAGAGAGGCAAGGCGACGGGGACATAGCCCGAAGCCTCCTCCACTAGCCGGGCTCATACCTCGGCGGTGCCGCCATGAGCGGGAGCGAAGTGAACGGAAGCCATGCGTACGGTGAGGGTTCACTTCGGCGCACACGCCTGTGCAGTGCATGCCTCGACGGTTGCATGCACACGCGGGCCTCTGGCGCAGGACGACTCCCGACATAGGTGGGAAGCTTCAAAGCGGATCGACGCACTGCATGCATGCAGGAGTCGAACGCCGCACTCGCGACCTTTCCAACGGTTCGCCTAGCGCACTCTTCGGAGTGAACGCCTAGCCCCACGCAATGCATTGCGATGAGGCCGGTCTGGTTGGATGGCATCGAGAGTGTGTGTGTCGGTTTAGCTTTGAAGTGAATGACGCATCCCCAATAGCGTGACGCGACGAGTGCCGGACAGGAGGCATTGCAGAAGAGGCATGACGCGAGCGCACTGGGATGCAACCGATCGAAGCAAGTCGAATGCAATGCAATGCAGTGCATGTCGCCGACTCAATTCATTCGCAGCGTATGGTCACAAGCGTATGACTCAATGCCGGGAGGCATCGAGAACACAGCGCCATTCTTCCATGACACGTCTGCGATCAGTCGAAGGGGCAAACGCTCTGATCACTTGTCCTCTCATCCATGAGATGAGTGACGCCAGTGACTGAACGAGTGCAAGCCGTTAGCGAAAGCGATGACCTTCATGAGTGACATGCTCTGCGTATCAATGCAGGGTGACTCTCTGACTTGTGTAGATCGGGTCCATTGGGGCGAGCCAAGGCAATGAGAAGAACCAACGCGAGCAAAGTGCGAAGGCATACAACCTTCAACCAAAGCCATGACCGTGCAGTCGAAGTACGACTGTCCAGTGTTCTTCGCTGAAGCCATGACCCCCGAACCCTTATGGGTTCCTTTCTACTGTCATGCACTGCATGTCAGTAGATGGGAATGCATGGGCATTCCATTTCAAACCATCATGGAGAACTAGAACAATGAGCATCGACAACCTCACCATCGAAGAGTGCATCACCCTTGACGTTGAAACGCTTGAGCTTCTCAACGATCAGGACATGCAGGAGCGACAGGCGTTCGACTGGGAAGCCGCGCTCGCCATGTGCAGTCAGTACTCGGTCGAGTGTGCTGACGGTTTCTCTTTCGCTGAGTACGTCGAGGAGGATTGGAACGGAACTAACGACCTCTTCGACATCTACTCCTAGACATCACCATCAACACGAGGAACTAGCATCATGAAGAAGATCGCAAACGTTAAGACGTCACGACATGAAAACATGGGAGCAACTCTCGTTAGGTTCGTATTCGAGAACGGGTGGGCGCTTTCATGCAGGCTCGAACGCCTAACGACGGAGGTTGCAGTGTTCAATCCCCGTGGACTCTGGCGATCGAAGACTGTCTTCACCGAAGTACTTGGAAAGAACTACGACTACGCCGATTACTTCGATGATTCGGAGTGCGTTGTCGAGTATGCCACGCCGGACGAAGTCGAACGCCTTGCCAACTACATCGCAGACATCGAGGAGAACTAGCATGAACATCCAGAACATCGACATCAACAACCTTCCGAGCAAAGCGTCTGTAGTGCGAACCATTCGTGAACGATGGGATGTCATCGTCTCCGTCACTGTGACTGACGACTGACAAGACGCTGACTGTTTCAACATAGAGAGCACACGTCGTTAGGCGTGTGCTCTTTGTTGTTGATGCACTCATGCTTCAACTGCAACGAGGACAACAATATGAACATCCGAACTATCCACAACCATGACGAGCGACTTTCCAATGGGCGAGTCACTTCCTGCTACTTCAATCTGCACAACCATCACTGGTCAATGCAGCAGCGGGGACTTGTCATTGGACATGCAGAGCAACTCGTCGCAGATGATTGCTCGTTCACTGTCCGACCTTCGGGACGCAAGCGCGTGCTGAGGAGGGCAAGAAGAACGTCCATGCCTTTGCGAAGTCTAGGCATTGGCACGTTAGTCCACTGCCTGATCGAGACGATGCCTTCGAGTTCTATGAACTGCTTGGTTATGTCGAGATCTCCTACAACCCTTTCAAGGCAGACCACTTCTATGTGAAAGCAACTGGCGAACGAGTTGACCATGCAGAGCGCGTGATCCTCTTCGCCAACAAGCGAGTCATGGCACTGAACCCCACCAAGGACTAGCCGACTGTCTCAACACAGGAGGCGCACGCCTAACGACGTGCGCCTCTCATTGTTGATGCACTCAAGCTTCAACTACAACGAGGTGAACGAAATGAATCTGTATCTGATCAATCGAGACGACCCCAGAGACGAGATCGATTACGACCAGTTCCGAGGGCATGTCATCGCAGCGCCCGATGAGAAGACTGCCAGGCAGTTCGCTGCCAACAGAACCTGTCGCTCTTGCGACGTGAGTGTCGGGTGCGATCACGCATACAAGGGTGTCTTCCGAACTTGGCTCACGTCTGAGCAGGAAGGGTTGGCCTACCCGCACTTCTCAACCGTCACTCTGCTCGCGTCCGACGTTGACCTTCCGAGTGGGATCGTCATGTCTGACTACTTGGCAGGGTGAGGGGAGCGATCATGATCGAAGCAATCCTGACTGTCGTTGCGTGCATGGCATTGTCGTATGCCCTCTGCCGCTGGGCTTCCAACAACTTCAAGGGGTATTAGTTGTGAGTGATGAACGAATCGAATGGTGTCGAGCAACCTTCTGCCATCGACGCATCCCTACTGATGCAGAGAGGAAGGTGTGTGATCGATGTTGGGATGAAGTCCAACAGCGAAAGGCAGAGGCAAGCCAGCAGAGTGCTGGTCACCATGACGAAAGCATCTGCCCCACTGACAAGTTGCAGTGGGCTTACGATCGACCCGCAGTGCGGGGCAAGTGGGGAGGAAAGCAATGGTGAACGAACGAATAATGGAACTGCGACACCATCAATGCCCGAGGTATGAGTCTTGGGTTGAGTACGATGCTCAAGGGATCTTCCTTGAACGTGTCTGCGACAAGTGCGTCAAGTCAAAGCTTGCGAAGTACCGACCGGAGATCCTGAGTGGGTACAACCAATCGGATGTCGATGAACCCATCGAGCCCGACTTCTAACTTCAACGAAGGGTGAACGCCCTTCCATCTATCGGTGTCATCCATCGGTAGATGGGAAGACGTTGTGTCTTTCATCTGAACAGCAAGAGGAACAAGTAATCATGAAGCTTTCTATCGATAACCTGAAGCCCCTGTTGGAGTGCTCGTTCAAGGCACAGCTTGACCCGGAGAAGGTCCGGCTCAACAAGCCTCCGATCCTGTGCATCCAGGGCAACCCCGGCACTGGCAAGACTGGAGTCGTGAAGACTGTCGCGAACATGCTCGCTGACAATGTCGCACTCAACGAGTTCATCGGATCGTCGTATGGCACCGAGGACTTCGGTCTTGGTGTGCCTGACCATGACACCAAGATGATCGAGCAGTACAGCACTGGCGTGTTTCAGGGGAAGTTCCCCGGAGCCGAGGGTGCCGACCTCATCGTGATCTTCTTCGATGAGTTGGACAAGTACAGTGGTGACATCCAAGCCATGCTTCTCTCTCTCATTGAGAGTCGGAAGTTCCATGGAGAGGACATCGACCCTCGCATCGTCTTCGTCTGCGCCATGAACCCTGTCGATGGTGGTGGTGAGTCTGACCTCATCCCGCCGCTGCAATCGCGACTCACTCACATCAGTTCCGAGGTTGACCCCGAAGCTTGGTGTGAGTTCGCCATGCAGAACGACGTGCATCCCGCCGTCATCGGGTTCATTCACTGGCAGTGCTGCGGCAACCACTCCGCTGCATCGCTCAAGTCCCTGTCGAACTACGACCCGGACACGTCTGAGTTGAACACGGCTTCGCCTCGCTCTTGGTGCAAGGCGTCCACGTTCATCGAGGATGACCTGCCTCGACCGCTTCTTCGCGAAGCACTGGCAGGAACTGTTGGTGCCATTGTCACTGAACAGTTCCTGTCCTTCATGGATACCTACCTCACCAACCCGCCGCCGACTCTCGATGAGATCATCGAGGATCCGCAGGGTGCAGCCTTGCCTGCTGATCACGCGACCATGTTCGCTGTGATCTCCATGCTCGTTAGTTATGTGGCGAGCAAGGGCAAGCGGTCTCGCGACAAGGACGCCATCAAGTCCTTCGTTGTTGATGCCATCGTTGAGTACATCGAGCGGATCCCGCACGAGGCTCATCAGCATGTTGCCATGCAGCAGTGCTGCAAGGCGAACCCTCTGTTCGCAGAGAACAAGTCTGACATTCTGGCGCAGTGCTAGAACGTCAAACCAACTGGACAACATCATCTAGGAGTACAGACATGTCCATTGATATTCAGGCTCGAAACCTTTCCATGACTCACAAGCTTCGGCGCTGCATCACTGGATGCCCCAGTGGTTGGGTGACTCGCAAGGAAACGTCACTCACCATCGCCGAGGTTCACGGCATCGCCGACAAGCGGCGAGCGCAGGGGAAGATCAACGTCTTCGCAACCGTCGAACTGGAGGCGGTGAAGAAGCACATGAAGAGGTCTCGCAACTTCTTCGACCAGAACAACCTTGCTTGGGGTGAGAACTGGAGGCTCATTCCCAACACCAAGCTCGACGAGCAGTGGGCTTGGGAGGATGCGGTGAAGAGCGAGAACATGGGCCTCTACCGCATCGCGATCGCCTCGGTGCAGGAGCAGAAGGAACGTGATCGCATCGAACTGAGTGAGGGTGGACAGGCCAGCCTCTACAACCCGGACCTGTACCCCGGCGAGGATGCGATGCTCGATCGGTACACGTTCACCTTCGAGCCCGGAGTTGTGCCTGACCCCACGCGGGACATCAGGTCCGGCTCCAGTCCTCAGCAGATCGATCGGCTCAAGCGTGAACTTGCTGAGGCTCACAACAGGAACGCAGCGGATGCTCACAACACGATGCTCAAGCGCATCATGGAGGAGGCTTCTCACGTTCAGGATCGGTGTGATGGGTACACCGGGGGACGCAAGGGTTCGTTCAACGACACCCTGATCCCTCGGTTCACCAAGCTCGCTGAGTTGGTGAAGGCCAACAACATCTACGAAGACCCTGACCTCGACAAGCTTTGCAACGATGTGTTGGATGGCTTTGCAAAGATCGAGACCAAGGATCTTCGCGAAGATGAGAGCCTTCGGCAGGAGGCCAGCGCAAAGGCTGGCGACATCATGTCGAAGCTCAACAAGCTGAAGTCCAGCAAGTACTAGTCTTGCATTGAGAGAGGAGGGGCATGGTGCCCCTCCTCTCTTGGACTTCCTACTCGGAGAATCAAATGACAAATCGGCTCACTGATGAACAACTCATTCGATACTTCTCTCAGGTTGTATCGAAGAACGGATACCTCGCACCCGTCGCTCTTCGACTGACTGTCATGACTGCAACTGTCTGGCAGGGGCGATCCGTCGAGACGGCAGCAACCGACGGGGAGTACCTGCTCTTCAATCCTGAGTGGGCATCCACTCTCACGCCCGAAGAGATCAAGGGTGTGATCCTCCATGAGATCTGGCATGTCGCTGCTGGTCATCCTTGGCGAGGCCATGGGTACCCGCCTAACGAAGCCAACATCTGCATGGATCATGAGGTCAACGGATTCTGCTTGGACTCCGGCGCAACGCTTCCGAAGGATCGTGTGTGGGATCCCAAGTACCGTGACTGGAAATTCGAGCGCATCCATGAGGATCTCTTCGGCACTCCTCCTGAAAAGGAGGAACCCGAACTTGATGTAGGACAGCCTGGCAAGCCTGAGCAGGGTGAGCAGGGGCAGCAGGGTGATCAGGGTGACCAGGGGAAGCATCCTGAGCAGGGCAAGGGCACGGGCAATGAGCAGTCCGACACCGAAGGCCCTGCATGGGGTGAGGTGTGGGAAGCCAGTCATGAGGACGGCACGCCTCTGACCGAAGAGGAATGCCAGCAGGCACTTGGTGATCTCGCTGAAGAGATCATCCGGGGTGAGACCGAACGCCTTCGCGCCGGTACTCAGGATGGGTACGGCGGCAGTGCTGTGATCGATCGTGTCATGCGACCGAAGGCAAGCTGGACGAAGCGCATCTCTGCACTGATCAAGAAGACCGGCAAGGTCATCGGCTCTACCTACCGAAGGCCGAGCCGACGAACGATGGCGACCGGAGTCATCTCTCCGCACAAGATCAAGTCGAGCATCGACGAGATCGTGATCGCGGTGGATGTCTCGTACTCGGTGGACATGCGTAGGCTGCGCTCCTTCTTCGATCATCTCGATCGGCTGCGTGAGACTGTCTTCATCAAGAAGATCCACATCCTTCCGTTCACTCACGTTGCGAGCAACGATGCAGTGCAGGTTGTGCGTCACGGGCAGAAGCTGCCTCGCAAGTTCCAGATCGGTGGAGGCACTGCCTTCGCTCCGGTCTTCAACTGGCAGCGACGTTATGCCAAGCGTGCGGAGATGGTGATCGTGTTCACTGACCTTGGCTCCAACGACTACGGGGTGAAGCCCAAGTGCCCTGTGCTCTGGGCTTCTTCGGATCCCATCAG
>Ga0070749_10002237_pt1 | contig 13019 bp, 23 predicted proteins | sample VirMetDEL_Nov_18_FD_75180 | JGI IMG/M metagenome (GOLD analysis project Ga0070749, IMG submission 75180) | Aqueous microbial communities from the Delaware River and Bay under freshwater to marine salinity gradient to study organic matter... | ecosystem: Environmental > Aquatic > Marine >...
AAGTCGTAAGTGTATAAGCATTTGGGTTTCCATATGTACCAGGTGTGTCTGTTGTAATTACACAACGGGATTGTACAGTTCCACTTATTGGTACATCAAGTGCTTGTGCCGATAATGTGAATAGACTCATAGCAAAAATAATACCTGCTTTTTTAAGCATTTTTCTCTCCTATTTGTATTGCTGAGAAATCATTTTCTCATGCAATATCTGTTGTGCTAAACCGTTTCTTAATCCGGCTTTACTATCTGGTAATTTTTTGTCTACCAAAATAATTGTTTCTTTATATTGTCCACCTGGAATAGTTGCAGCAAGATATGTATTATTCAATTGATCTTGCATAATACTATTCATTTGTTCTATCATTTGATTCTCTGCAAACAATGCTGCAGCATCTGAGATAGACATTAATTTTTCTAGTCTATATTTTCTCTTCTTTTCTTCTGCTTCTTCTTTTTCTTTTTCTTCTTCCTCGGCTAGTCTTTCTTCGTTTTCTTCTATTGATAGTTTTTCTTCGTCACTTAAATTTACAAATTCATCTTTTGTAGCATCATATAAATCATCTAGATTTACGGTAGGTATGTCTGGTATTGGTGTTTTATATCCTGGACAACTTGGACTAAACTGCGGATCATAACAAGGATCAACTTTATAACTGTAAATAACAGTTGCATCTTCGACAGTGCCAGTACCTTCTACTTCTATAGAACCATCGCCCCATGCTGCTTTTGGAATATCTCCAATGCCAATAAGTTTTCTAACTTCTATTCCACCTTGGTGTCCTGACCAGTCTTCTGTGTCTCTAAAGACATAGCTATTTCCATTTGCATGTTTATTTTGTACATGAACTTTCATGTCATCTGCAGTGTTTTTATTTGGCGTGTATCTATAAAATACGCCATTAATATCTAAACCCGGTGGTGCCGGCAGAACGTCTTTCATGCTCCAACTCAAACCACTTTGAGCAGCATTTCCTGTAGTACCGTAATAAGGTGCTATATTATCAGAGTAACAATAAGAAGGCAAGAATGCCACCAATGCTCCAAGTAGCAGTTTGTTTAACATCTTGTTTTTTATCCGTTCCATTTAATTCGTGTTTCTTTTTATCTTCGTGTGACTCCCAACCGATTTTAGCTGCTTCACCTATTTTACCATCATATGGACACGGAGTACCTGCCATCATCATGGCATCAAATACTTTTTTATCTTGACACATTACACTCACTGCAGCTACTTTCATACCCATATCATATAATGTTTTTGCGTTCTTTAGTCGTATACAATTTTCTTCTGTAAATGTAGTACCAGCACTAATACCAAGTATTTGTGTTTGTACTGCACCTGCAACACCTATTGTACATAAGTCACTATTACTACCACTACTAAACTGTGGACTAATAGCACTTGGAGGCGGAGACTTTACAGTCGTTTCCATGTTTCCTTCAGTAATAATTTTACTGTTTGTTGTACTTTCCGTTACTATTGTTTCTGCATTAGCCACGCCAATGAAAAATACAGCTAGACTGTAAATAAATATTTTTTTAATCATAGATTCTCTCTCTGTCATATATAGTAATATTTATTAAAGTCCTATTTATATTATTATTATTTATATAATGTCAAAAAAATGACACCTATAATAATTTGTCATATTATTACTGTCAACTTTTTGACAAATCTAATCCGTGTCATGTACGTGAAGTTGCAAAATAGCATAATGAATTACTTTCATTAAATCTTTTCTTGCATCTTCATTAGAACCTTTATTTCCATATCTTTGAGCATATTTCATAACATTGCCCATATTAAAACCAGTACCATGACCGGCATCATAAATAAATTCTGAAGCTTGAAATTTCTTTTTAGAATAATGTGCACTATAAGTTGAATCAATATATTCAGCAATTTCTGAAATATATTTGTTTTCACCAAACTTATAATTAATCATGATATCTTCAGAATCTTGTTGTTCCATTTCAGCGTTGCCACTAAACTTCTTGAATAATTTTTTCATATACATCTAACTCCTGTTGAATAATATCATAGTGCTTAATAGCTGCACGATGTACATCGTTATCTTTTTTTGCTAATGTCCAAGCTTGAGCTACAAACTCATTACGTGGAATGTTATAATTTTCAGTGGCAATACTTTCACCAATAACAATTTTATGTTTCATTATACATAATCTCCCCAATACTCATTCCAGCAATTTCCGACAACATCTGACGCGATACCGATATCAAATGAATTTGTAAAACTAAGCTGGTTGATAACTAATGCTTTGGCTTCTGAAGTATTTTCTGATTCAGTAATGATTTTTTCTAGATCTAATCCGAAAACTTGCTCTTCAATATCCATAATGTGATTTTTCATTTTTGACATAATATTTCCTTTCACTGTCTTTTTTCATTTTATAAGTATATTATACCATGCTTTTTCGGCTTTGTACACACTTTTTTTCATTTTATTTGAATTTTTTTACATAAAAATGAGTTTCCATCCATGATTCTGGATGGCATTCAGGATAATAGCAAAACAGGTAACAATGTGAAGTAGTACCCATAATGTTCTGATTATATTGTGAACGTGATCGTCTTTTTCATCATTGTCGTAGGCATGACTACCCATTGCCTTACACCAGAAGTGCCAGAGTTTTATCATACGACAAATTCAGTGATCATTGGAAAGATAGGTTCAATTGCTTTAGCACAAGCAATGGCAATGTCTCTATGTTCTTTTTGAGTTTCTGGTCCAGATCTTAATTCAACATAATGAATCCAAGAGCGAAGAGATCCATTCATATACAAGCGAGATTCGGTTAACCCTTCTGGTAAAACGGCTCTTGCCTGTTCTTTTGCTATTCCTTTTTTGATTGCATCTTGGTAGACTTGTTTACACATCCATATGGCTCGTTTTTGATCTCTTTCCCAATCGAGTTGGAAAGTTTCATCATCAACTTCGATACTATTTTGTCTATTCTTATCGTCTTGCATTCTCGCTTCTCTTGTAACAAAATGTAGCTCCTCTACTGGATTTGCATATCTTTGACTAAATTCTTGAAAACTAAAACTACGATGTCTTAAAATTTGTCTAGCAATATCACGAGTTGTTGTAATTTCTAGGCAAGCAGATACCATTTCGAAAGGTGACCAGTGTTTGTGTTTGATGAGATATCGTAATAGTTTTTCGGACGTTTCGGTGTTATTTTGGTTTGATGGATTGGAGACACGGGCGCAATACGCAATGAGGTCTTGGATGTTTTCTCCAACGTATAATGTGTCTTTGGGTGTGTGTGAATATGAGATAATCCTAGCATCATTCATTTCCTTTTTCCTTTTCTAGTTGACGCAATTTCCATAGCATCCAATCATAATATCTTTCTGGTTCTGGATCGTATTTTTCTTTTTTATCAGGCAGCTCAATAAATCTACCAGTACCAGTTATATCTTGTGTAAATTTATTCATTAGAGTTTTTGCTTTCTAATTGTCTTAATATTTCTTTAAATTCTCTAATTACCATTAAACAATTAGGCATATCATTTCGATAATTTACCCAATGCTGACTATAATCTTTTTCTACAGTATGATTATCTGCTGCCATTAGATTTTCTTCTACTGTTTTTTCAAGTTTATTTAATTTTTCAATGTCATAAAACATTATAATTTAAAATCTCCAAATTTTTCATGAGATAATCTTTCACCACTATTTGTTTTATCAAAAACTGGAGTATCATCCATTAAATTTTGTTGTGTTTCTTCAACATCATATAAACGCATTTTAGATCGATCTACTCCAATTACGAATCTTTTATGTTGAGTAGGATCGTTATATCTATTCTTCAATTGTTTAACCATCATCTGACCGTCTTTTTGAAGTTCTTCAGTTGATATTAAAGCAAACATTAGATCTGCGGTAGCGGGTAATCCAAAAGATTCGGACGTGTCTTCAAGCCCAACATCCGAGTTACTATAACCTGAACGAGTCGTTTGCGTTGCAGAGAAGATCGGTAAGTCGAACTCGACAGCAAGACCACGTAGCTCTTCAGCAATTGCTTTAATGTAAGTGTATGAATTGATTGCTCCTCCCATTGCTTTCATTCGAGATGATGCACAAATATTTAAATAATCAACAAAAATAACATCAGGTTCGAATTGTTTCTTTAATTTAAGTTCATTTAGTAATGCTCTAAAATGACCCGCATGTGCAGAACCAGTTGGATATTCTTTTACAATTAGTCTACCAGTTGTTTTACGTGCAAGATTATTTACCTTTTCGGTAAACATGTCTTTTGACATACTATCAAGTTGATCGATAGGAACATTTAAAAGATTAGCATCAATACGTTCAGCAATACGTTCTTCTGCCATTTCCATTGTTATATAAAGAACATTACGGCCTTCTACTAAAGAACTAGCTGCGACATGACACATGAATAAAGATTTACCAACACCTGTACCTGCAAGGGCAATGTTAAGTGTTTTACGCGGAACACCACCTTTTGTAATTTTGTTGAAATAATCTAGATCAAAAGGAATGCGATCTTCTTCTTTATGATAAAAATCATAACGCTCTTCTGCATTCTCAATATAGTCATGACCTATATTTGTATCAAAAGCTACGCCTAAAGCCTTTTGTAGGAGTTCAGGTAGAGCGTTCTTCGTAAGCGAATCATGTTTACCATCAATAATTGAAATGGATTCCATTATAGAATTATAAATTGCTCTATCTTGACACCATTTTTCTGTATTATTTAATAGCCATTCTTGATCAATCTTTTCAATAGTAAAAAGCTGAGGAACTATTTCCATTGCCATAGTAAATTGATCTTGAGACATATTAGCATCTTGAAGTTCAATTGATAGTGATTCACTTGATGGTAGTTTATTATATTTTGCTACATATTTACCGACTTCTTTAAATAGCGTTTTGTAAACACCTTGAAAATAATCAGGTTTAATAAACGGAAGAACTTTCCGCATATATTTTTCATCAGTAAGAAGATTTCTTAATATAGTTTGTTCAATATTTGCTTGCATTATTACCTATTCTTATAAACTTCATCAGCACTTAATTCTTCACCAGTCGCTCTATCTGTAAATTTTGCAGATCCTTCATGTACACAAGTGTCTAAAATATCTTGTAAAATAAACCCAGCATATTGTTGTAATTCTTCATTGTCAATATGCGCATCAGGATTTGGAGAACTTATAACATGAAAATTAAAAGACAAATTATCAGTTTTTTCATTAATTGCAATTGCATGAAATTTAACAACTGTTTCTACAAATTTATCTTTAAGAATTCTAACTGACCAATTTTCATCTTGTTCTTCATTAAGAATTAACTCATAATGTACACCTTCAGATAATTTTATCATGATAATTTATTCATTAATTCATTTGATTTTTCTGGATTTTCAATTAAATGTTTTTTAGCTACATTTAATCTTTCAATTCTTTTTTTAACAGATTTAGTTTGTTTACTATTTTTTGTCCAATAATCAATTTCTTGATTGATTAGATCTAAACCAAGAGACATTGCTTTTACATCTCTTACTACACTTCTACTATTCATCATTATTCAATTTCCTCAAAATCAATACTTCCTTTTCCACCAATTTGGTAAACGCCCTTTAAATATTCTTTAAAGTCAGTTTTTTCAAATATTGGTTTCCAAAACTCTTCTTCTAAAGTTGCGGCTTCTCTTACTTTTGGTTCAACTAATTCACCAGTTTCTTTGTCAACTCTACAATACCATCCATTAGACGGTTTAGAAACATAATTACCTTGTAATGCTACATCTAAAAGACCTGACCATTTTTGCACACCGCCTTCCCAACTAACACTAATAGGTATTTTGGATTTTTCTTTAACATATCTTGACTTTTCTACATTAATAACAAAATCATAACCTACAATATCTGTACCTTTTTTGTTTTGTCTACGGCCAAGAATCCAAATATTATCTGCTGAATAGTAAATACCTGTACCACCAGAAACTATAGCTTTTGGAAATAAACCAATTTCCATATATGTATGATTAACTGCAATCATTGGAATATTTTTCATATTTAAATATGGAGTACACATTCTAAATAGACCTTTGAGTGCCTTTGCTCTTGACATATCTGCTACTGATTTTTCATTAATCGCATCTTCCATTTCTTTTTTTGATGCAAGATTACCTACAGAGTCAATCATAATAACTACTTTATCATCTCGATCAAGATTTTCTAATTGACTAATTACATCAAACTTTAATTCTTCAACATTTGTAATAGGTGTATGAAGTACACGACTAGTATCAATTTCAAATTGTTCAAAATATTTTTGAGGTGAACCAAATTCTGAATCATAAAATAATAAAACTGCATCATCATATTTTTTTAAATATGCACTAGCCATAATTAAACCAAATGAAGTTTTAAAATGTTTAGAAGGACCTGCAAGCACTGTAAGTCCAGGTGCTAAACCGCCATCTGCATCACCAGATAAAGCAATATTAATCATTGGTGTGTCAGTCGGTATCATATCTTTGTCATTAAAGAACTTTGAATCTGCTAAAACCTCTGATGTTTTAACTTTTGAGTTCTTTTTTAGTTTATCCATAATGGACATGCATTACTCCTTTTTTATTATATAAAGTATTATAACATATATTCATATATTTGTACATCTTTTAATTCGGAATAGTATGTTTAATAATATATTCTTCAATATCAATTGTAGGTTTCCAACCTAATATTTTTAATTCACTATTATCTGCTGTATTATTTTGAGCCTCACATGGATCTCCATCTGTAACTTCAATCCCTTCCCAACCTGCAAGGATTCCTAATTCGTTAACAATTACACCTTTACCTGTTCCGATGTCATATGCTCTTTTTCTTTTTTCAACAGGAGTATCCATAATAGTTTTAATGGCAGAAATAACATCATCTACATGAATAAAATCTCTTGTATGTCTTGTAAGATATGGAATAGATCCATTGAGTAATTTTCCAATTAACATTGATTCTCTTGCACCATCGCCATAAACAGTAGTGAATCTTAATGCTGTTTGACCCTCAAATGCTGTTTCTTCATTTACTTTTTTACTTGTACCATAAGGTGACAATGACCAATTATGAATACAAGAAGAAGATGCATAAAGGAGTGGAATATTTAAACCATAACATATTCTTTGAATTCTTGTTGTTGGTTCTACATTATTTTCCCAATATTCATCTGGATATTGAATGCTTCGTCTCACGTCTGCATCCGCTGCAAGATGGATTACCATATCAACATTAACGTCTATATTAAAATCACGAATGTCTTTTCCTGTTTTACGATCATATGGTATGATATAATGTCCATCTTTTTCTAGTGCTTTCTGAAGATGACCTCCAATAAATCCACCAGTTCCTGTAATTACTATTTTCATGCTAATCTCCAAAAAAGCTATCTAATGTAGGGGTTTCTTCTATTTTATCATCAGTCCATTCTTTGCCGGTCCAATGAGGATATGCAGCTCTTGATAAATGAATTGATTGCGGTTTTTCCATATATTGAAAATCTAGTTCACCTTTTTCATTTACTAAATTTTCTGTCCATTTATATACATCGCAATTAAGGGCATCAATAAATGCATTGCGTACATCTGTTCTTTGTTGCCATGTACCATAGAAAGGAGTGCCTTTGTACCAACCAGTTTTTGGCACTTTACGTGATTCATTTTCAATAGGTAAAGGTTCCCATACTTTTACCTTCGCGTTATATTTATCACCGATTCTAGTGATCTCATCAACATATCTTTTTGCTAATTTTTGTGCTTCTAAAATTGGATCATCAAATCTACAAAGATGATGCCTAATATCAATATTACCAAAATATGTTTCGATATTATCATATTCTGCTTTTTCACAAATAAATGTTTCAAATCCACGATTAATTGAACCGTGTAAAGTTGAAAACGGAACAGATATATTTTCCCATCCTGGACGATACATACTAATTGCGTGACTGTCTCCAAATGAAACGTTTTTATAAAATTTAATTTTATTTGGATCTACAACTTCTGCTTTTGTCATTGCTGACAAATTATCCCAATCAACATCCCATGTTAAATTTGCTTTTGTTAATCTATCTTGAAATAGTTTAGCATAGTCAGGAAATTCTATTAATATGGATTTAACAGTGCCTTTATATTCAGAAAGTGCTTTTACAAAGTCTGTATTTGTATAGGCTTGAATCCCACCAAATAAATTAAGACTACCACCCCAATCAGAACCATGATATACATAAACTTCTTCATAAGGAGAATAATCATATATTTTATTGTTAACTAAATTGATAGTTACATCATATCCAGCATTTTTTAATTGATCTGCATAAATGATACCTTGTGCAGCCTTATGCGAATGAATTTTGTTTGATATCGGTCCTAGACCCGTTAGTAATACTTTTTTCATTTTTACTCCAATCTCTATATGAATCGATTCGATCGTATATAGTTTCATCATTTAATACTGGTTCGGTACCTACGTTCCAAAATAAAATATCTCTACCTGATCGTTTAGGTATATATCGCCATGCCTTTGCATCATATGTGTCAATACTTGGAAATGGTGGCAATTCTTTTGTTGGCTGTGTAAACGCTTCAGGTGCAGAAATAATATTATCATGTCCAATTTCACCGGCTTTCATATTTCTTGCAACCGCAACCGCATAAAATTTAGCATTTGGCCATGCAATTTGTAATGCTCGATGAAGTACTCCAGTTGATATTACTGTCCATACTTCTTCAGGTTCTTTTATTTTTGATGCTGCCTTCACTATTCCAGCTGTAACTCTTTCATGTTTTAAACCGAGTGGAATAAAATATGCATCTTCTTGTTTATCTGCCCAGTCTTTTGCTATTTTATTGAGATTAGGCATAGCAGCAATACGATGAAAATCATATTCAGCACCACGTTCAATACAACAAGCTTGGTGGTGACTGATTCTCTTGGAAGATGGCATAAAAAGTCTAACACGTTTTCCGTATCGCCTTGCCACGTCCAAGAGTGATACGCCTGCAAGACCCGTCCGAGGTTGAACATAAACGAGAGTAGACTGGTTAAGATTAGAAATAAGACAATCTCCACCTCGTACTTTTGTACCTGTAATGAGATCATCTCGTACAACTCTAACTCCATCATATTCCTCCACTACCGGATCAGGATTTGGATCTTCCCATCCCTGTGCTAATTCTAAATAATACTTTTTTGCTTCATAACGATTAGTTACTCCCTCAAGTCTAAGTATTTCTACATCTTTATTAATTTTATCAATTATATGTTTATTGTGTGACATTAATGTAATATCCTACGTGGTAATGTCCTACATTGTTCTTTATATTCTTCGACTGTTAATCCAGCTGCAGAAATAATAGTATCGTCAGATGGATGATGTTTAATATTATTAAATGTTTCAACTAAACCAAGATCTAACATTGCTTTTTGTCTGCCATATGGATGATTTTTAATATTACTTGATGACCATACTTTATCTAAATCAACATGAGAGTAATGTGCACCAGGTCGTACATAATTTTCTACCCAACGAATATAATCACAACAAACATCTTCTGCGTTATACGGCACTGAACCAGTGTCTTCATAAATCTTAGTCATAACTGCATCAAGAAATTGTTCTCTTTTCATTTTATTAGTATTTTTAGCAAGATAACTAATACATTCTACTGCATTTGTTCCATAATAAAAATGCGATTCTCTATTAACATATTGAGGATACCAATCGGCAATATCAGCAATTACAGCAGCATATTGGAACGTGTATCTATTTAAACCATTCTTTTGATTCCATTCTCCCATCCATTCACCAATTTCTCTTAAATCTTTTCTAGCATTTGATGCCTGTAACCATTCTGCCATTTCACGAGCAAGTCTTGGTAAATATTCTCCAAGATAATAATCACCACCTCTTTTATAATCACCTTGAGGTTTTGGAAATTTAGGAAACTGATAACCAACAGAAGTGTAAAATGGTGTAGTATGTTTTTTCATATACCATACCATCTCTTCAATTGTTTTAGCTTTATGTAAAGTAAATAGAAGAGTATTATGGTAACCAGATGGTTTAGTGCCATAATTAATTGCTGAACCAGTTACCCTATGTAAAATAAAAAGATATAACCATTCTGGTAAATCAAAATCTTTATGTTTACCAGTCCAGTTTTGAGCAACTGTTTCTCTTTGATATGTAGCTTTACCAGCTTCCATCTTTTTCCAATATGGGTGATCTTCAGTCCAACCTGACCAACAGTCATTCATAATCTGAGAAAACCCTGCATATTTTCTTTCAACAACATCATAAAGTTCAATATAATGCATTAAGTCATCATCCATATTTGATTCCATATGAGGAATCATACCATATGGTTCATGCGTTGCAACATTACATTTTATTTGCTGTTCTTTTGCTTTATTGAAATATCGCAAAAAGTCATCATAATATTCAGTTAATTCAATATTAAGCGAATTCATAATTTATTCCTGATTCTTTAAATAATTTTTGTGTTGTTATCCACGATTCTTCCCATCTTTTATCGATTGGTAAAACTTTTCGACTCATCATAACATTTTTTATTCCAACTTGAATTATGCCTTTTGCGCAATCATGACAAACTGGTAGTCCGTACACATATAACGTCGAATCATTCAAGGAAACACCATTATACGATGCATTATAAATGACATTCATTTCTGCGTGAACTACCAGCTTGTATTTTTCCTCTCGGTCTTCATAACGAAAATCAAGATCATTTATACCTCGAGGAAACCCATTATACCCTTGAGATAGGATTTGCCCTTGAGCACCTACCGCAACAGCACCAATTTTTTTTGATGGATCTTTAGACCAGCTTGCAATATGTTCTGCAAGATCTAAAAATCGTTTATCCCATTTATTTGACAAGGTCAAAATGCCTTTCATAAACATGTAAGTTTTGCACTTGCCATGTAATTGTACCTATACTAATATCTTCTGCATCTAGATCGCAAATACCTATATCTCTACCTGACTTACGAGATGCATTAATATCTTCGGACATCATTTTTAAAACATGAAGCTGCCAAGCATAATCATTCTTGTATCCGAACACGACATCGTTGGAGCGCATTTGGACCACAGCGTCGAGTTTGCCATTGCGAATGTAATAAGTAACAGCATTAGTGCATATGAAATCGTTTTTACCATTTTCATCGTACTCCATCCAGATTGATGGCCTTTGATAAATCATAGAAGCTCTACGACTATCAGGATTTTGAACTAGTTCATCAACTGCCATACCATATTGCTGATAGTACTTATCAGAATAAATGAGTTTACCATAGTTTGAATTTATTTCACCATATTTATTTGCAGAATATTTCCATGCTTGAGGAGGCTCACGGTCATCGCCGTAAATATCATTAATATTATTGCTTTGAGTAATATACCAAAGAATTTCTTTGTCGACATATTCTTGATTTGGAGTACCAAAGATTGAGGGTTCATCTGCAAGAAAAGAAGCACCAATCATTTCAATAGTTTTTTGACCAGTTTTATCGATTGTAAAGTTTTCATTTTTTAACTCATCAATAAAATAATTACGAATATCACTTACTTTCATTATTTTCCTCTTTTTCCCATTTAAATATATCTTCAATTTTTTCTTCAACTTGTACATTAGGCATAGTTTTATATTTTGTTAATAATTCCATAATGGTAATATTTTTCCATAACTCTTTTTTACCAGTTGGAAATATAATTTCATATGTACGTTTAATATTCATCATAGCTTCCAATGCATTTTTTCTTCAATAGCAAAACGTGCACCATGAATATAATCTTTATCTTCATCTGATAGTGCAGGCCAAAATTTTGCTACTGTTTTTATATGTTCTTCAACTTGATCTGGATTTTCTAAATGCACATTATTTTCCATAAAAAACTGAAGTCTATCCATACGAACTTTTATTTTTTCTCTTATGTTCATGATACCTGTAATGCTACATAAATGAGTGTACCTAAAATGCTAAAATTAATAATCATATTTACATAATGAGGATTTGGTGTCATTTTTTACTCCTTAGTTTATTATACATATCACGATTTGGATCTTGACCTTCCATTTTACCACGCATATAAGATACTGCAAATGATGCATAGTTAATCATATCTTTGTAAGTATCTTCGAGCGATTCGAAGTTAGGATCACCTTTACTTTCTAGAATAGATTGCGCGCGATAGATTTTACCTTGAATAATGTCATGGATACTATCTACACCGCGACGATAGTGCATAGCTTGAGTTACATTTGACTCTTTGTTTTGATAGTCATCTGATTTTTTGAGTTGTAACTCGATACACTCGTTGAGGACTTTAACTGATTCTTTCATATTCTTCTCCGACTTAACCATTATATTATACCACGTTTTTGCACATTTGTACATACTTCTTTCCACGTTTTTTCAAATCTGTCTTCAGTATAGATCATTCGTTCACTATTTCCCCAAAGTCTTTGAGTATATGAATCAACCATTCTACAAATATCACTTTCTGACCAGTCTAATGGAATAGTTTGACCCTTTATTGCATAAAATAATTTATTTGCTTCTTTTTTACTTATTTCCATCTTTTTCCCAATCATGTCCATATTTTTGTTTCCATAACATATAACCACCATCCCATGGTGTTTTCAAACCAAAACCACATTCTAGTTTGTAGATTCTGGTACCATCATCATCATATTCCCAGAATCTTTTATCTGGATCTAATTCAATTTCTTGTTCGTGTCTAAATTGTTCAGAACCTATTGGTGTTTGATTTGAATCTAATAATGACATTAATCCTCCAATCCAAGTTCTTTTCTAGTAATTGCTAAATATCTAGAATACTTTGCTCCTAAAGAACAAAGTAAACCATCGGCTAAATCTGGTTCTTTGTTAACAAGCATCTTAAGAACTTCTTCTCTTTGATCGTAACTCATATCAC
>Ga0070749_10002241_pt1 | contig 13010 bp, 20 predicted proteins | sample VirMetDEL_Nov_18_FD_75180 | JGI IMG/M metagenome (GOLD analysis project Ga0070749, IMG submission 75180) | Aqueous microbial communities from the Delaware River and Bay under freshwater to marine salinity gradient to study organic matter... | ecosystem: Environmental > Aquatic > Marine >...
AAGTCAGATGTTCTAAAAGGATTTCTACGAACTGGTTTGCCGAAATACCAAACGCCCTTTGTAGAACCAAGGTCGGTTATTTCGTTGCCTGTGTTGCTTTCGTCTGCGACCCACTCACCAGAACGGAAGCGTGTGTCTTCGTTTGTGCCTGAACCTTTGTAAGTTGCTGAACCAACAGAGCGGTCTGCTGCTCCACCTCTGCCTAACTCACAGAGGTAATAAGAAGAAACCTTGTAAGTTCCGTCATAAATACACTCTGTTCCGTCTGTTCTGTAACCCTGAATGTAAGTTTGATTTTGGACTAACTTGTCGTCAAAACAACCAACTACATAAGTAGTAGAACCACCTACAACTATTTCTGTGTTTTGTAGGTTCTCTGTTTTAGCAACATCAGTAGGAGAGCGTAGTGGGTCTCTTACACTCTCAAAAGACCAAATAAACCAGTTCCCTTCTTTGAAAACCCAAGTTATTCCATAGTAAGGAATAGACATAAACACCTCAAAAGTGTTAGGGTTGTAATCAAGTTTTACGCCTCTGCGTTGTTCTCTTTCAGCAAAGTCATAAACCATTCGTGGTTGTGGTAGTGTGTCGTCGCTGACGCCAGACAAAGTAAAAAAGTTTGTAAGAGGGTTGGTAATAAAGTCCCTGAAAAATGGGTCTATTCTATCGCTTATTTTTTGGAAAGTAGCAGTCCCGCTTGTAGCATAAACGCCATTCTTATCACACCAAATAAAACTATTTTGTGTTTCTACTAATGAGCGGTTATTTAGACAACCAGTAGTAGTAGAAAGATTTACAAAAACTCCACCTGAAAGTTGCCCGACATTTGTGTCTGGGTTAGGTGAGTTGTAAATGTAGGTGTTATTTTCTGTAAAAACCCATAAGAACTGCTTGAAACCTTTTATTGCTACAATAGGTTCTGGTGCGTCAATCTCAACAAAGTTGTCTGTTTGGATTGCTGTAAAAGCAAATAATTTGTCTTCACTAAACTCATTTGTAAAATAAATGCGCTTACCAGCAGCAATAGCAAGTCTGTTTCTGAAAAGAGAAATAGCAGAAACGTTTTGGATTTCGCCTTCTAATAAGTAGTCAAACCCGTCAAGGGAAGACAAGTCAGTTAGTTTGAAAGGAATAACATAAGACGCTTCACCTTTGCCCTCATAAGTGTTCCAGTCATAAAAGCGGTTGTGTGCTGTGTCTTGTCTTTCGTTGAAAACGACTGGGTTGTAAATGTGTAGTCCTAAACCCTGTGCGCCAAAGACAACGGCGTTTCCTATGTCTGTAAATAAAGCAACCTCGTCAGCGTCATCGTCAGCACTAATGTAGCGTGTGTTGTCTATTCCACGCTCGTCGTCTTCTATTGTTTGGTAATGGGGATAAACTTTATTTAGGTTTAGTAAGTCCTCTGGGATTTCCTGTGAAGACTTTTTGTAAATAACCTCTTCCCAACTCTTATCGAGCGTCTTGTCGTAAATGTGAAGAGTGTAAGTTCTAATAAAGTCGCCTGAACCAACTAACCCGTTATTCCAAGGTGTTCCTTCGTGTGAGGTGTCGCCTGCCGCATAGTTATTGTCGGTTCTAATGTTTGCTGTGTAGCAGTCTGTTTTGGTTAGTGTAAGGAACTGCTCGTTTCCAAAAGCAGTTTTTACATAATGAGTTCCTAAATGTTGTGTTGCTCCAACATTTTTTTCGTTCCAAGTTTTAGAGTTTGTGCCTGTTTTTAGTGTGGTGTCTATTTGGTGTAGTTGCCCGAAACCCTTGCGAACCCATAAAGAACCTTGTTTTACTTGTAAGTTCTGTAACCACGCAGACTTTTTGTCTAATGTGGAATAATCCATTCCACTTTTTAGGATTTCTATTTCTGTTCCTTTTACCGCCATTTATGACGCCTCCTATGTAATAAAGTCTGGGTTAGTGTAAGTTACATAAAGGTTTGCTGTCGCTTGGCGACCTGACGTTAGGTAATCTTCTAACTGCTTTTCTCTAAATGCTATTTTTCTTTCTAATGCGTTATTTACACCAACGTCGGCAATAGCATAATAACGAGCAGCATAAAGAGCAATAAGGTCGTGGAACTGCCCCAAGTCGTCAATAAACGCTGCGGCAGCAGCAAAATCTACATTATGGTAAGGCACATACTCAAAAGTCAAAGTGCCTCCAAACTGCGCTGCGAAAATAAACTCTGTTCCTTCTAAACAAAACTTACTTGTAAGATAGTCAGGTGAATAAACTTGTTCTCTGCTACTTACAGGTTTTAGAAACTGACCGGGGAAAGTAGAACCTGCCGACTGAAAATAAAGACGAACAATCTTGTAAAGACGAAAACCAGCAGTAGCAGCAGGACCTAACGCTCTTTGTGGAGCGCCTGTGCTGTCTGTGATGTCTTGTGTCGCCAAGTCAAACTCGGGTGTAGTAGGCGTAAAACTTGTCCTAACTTTGTAAATAGAAAGGTCGTGTTCGCAAACTCTACTGCGGAACTGGTCGTAACCCAAACTCAAATAGCGTGCTACGTCAGCATTGCTAAAAAAGGTTGTGTCGCTTTCGTCAATAAAGTCTCTAAAAACCTCTCGTAGTTCTGTTGTATTCATTTAGATAGTTTCCCCTCCACCCATAGCATCACGGGTAAATGTTGCTTCGTCTCGCTGTAAAGAGTTTAGTTCTGCTTGTTGGTCTGCTAAATCTAAACCTTGGTTGAGTTGCGCCATTCTTGCTTCTGGTGAGTTGAGTTGGACTACGTTTTCTGCGAGTTGTTCTTGGTTATTTACCTGACGTGGATAAACCTTGTCTTCTCTCATAATGTTTGTTTGACCGCCCATTTTCTTATCAATAATAGCGTGGAAAACGTCTCTAATGTATTCTTGTCTTTCCAGTGGTTTAGAATAGAAATCGTCGCTCTTTATGTAGTTGCTAAACACCTCCATAAAGGCGTCAAGGTTGTCCGTAGCAAAGATTTCTACTTGCTGTCCGTCTGCGACTGCGGCAAGGATTTCTTCTGCGTGTGCGAGGTCTTCCATCTCCTCCAAGGCATAAGCATTACCAGTTCTAAAAGTCATTTCTTTTAGTGCTGTTTCTTTGTCTATTAGACCAAGTTGGAGCATCTGAACTATGCGTGCGTCCTTGTCGTCTGCTTCTGCTCTAAACATAGAACCTGCCTCAATAAAGATTTCAGGGTCATCTACTATGTCTGTGTCTCGTAGTTGTTTGAAAATAACTTTACCAGTTCGGTCAAGCATTCTTACGAACTTTGCTTCTTTGTAATAAGTCTTCATCATTACCAAAACAACTTTCGCCATTTGCTTTACAGCGTCTTCTATTTGCTGCTGTGTTATTTGTAGTTGTGAAATGTCTTGTGTAGCAAGTGCTTCTATGCCTTTACCAGAGGTTACGCCGACTTGTCTGCGTCCAAGTGAAACAGAGTGAATGCCTGCTACGTCTTTCATTTCTTCGCTTATTTGCTGAATGTTTTGAATAACATAAGCAGGTAGTCCCGCCATAGGGATTTGCTGTGGTGTTCCACCAGCAGGGTTGTAGAAAATCTTTTCACCTGCTCTGTTTGTAATAGCGTTTGGATTGACGCCTGCTGTTTTAGGCACTAACCACTTTGGGTTAGACATAAGTTCTACGTTCTTTATTATTTGCGCTCTCGCTGTGTTGTAGAGCGTTTGTAGTTCGATAAGTGGTTCCAGCAACCCAAGACCCCAAATGCGGTTAGGAACGTCTGTGTAGCGAATGTGCTGGAAGGGCATAATGCCTTTTGGTGTTTTTGTTTTGAAAAGGACTTTATCATTTAGACAAATGCGTAGTTCGCCGTGTTTGTCGTAAAAGTCATAAGTTTCCAAGCGTCCTTGTGGAACAGAGTGGTTTTGTGCTGTGTAACCATAGTCGCTTGTTTGGTCTTGCTGTGTGTAAGAAGGTGCCTTCATAATGTATTCTTTATGTTCTGGGAACATTTCAGCAAGTTCTTCTCTAACGTGAAAACGACGAATAGCAACAAATCTGCTGTCGTTGTAATCAATAGCACCCTTCTCAAAGAAAATGTCGTAAGGTGAAATAACCTCCGTCATTACACACTCTTTATCTGGGTCGTAATAAGTGTTTAGACCAACATTACCGCAGGACACTAACCATTTTATCGCCTTCTCTAATAGTTGCTTACAATCTGCGCTGTTCCAGTAGTAATGTAGGGCAGTTTCGCTGCTCTTTGCTTTTACTATGTCGTCTGGTGTAGGAGATGCTGGAAGAACAGCAACAGAAGGGTAGTTTATTGTAAGGCGTGAAATAATGTTTCTGTAAAGGTTTAGGAGTAAGTTGATTGTTGCTCTTTGTCTATTACCTTGTAGTTCTCTACCTACAACATAGTTAGACATAGACCGGTCATAAACGAGGTGTTGTCTTCCTTCTAAATAATGTAAGCATAAGTCCCAAATGCGGGTAATGATTTGTTTAGAGTTGTTGCTGTCGTCCAACAACCTTTTTATGTCCTTGTCTTTTATCATTATGCGCTCATTCCTTTTGCGGCGGCGGTTGCTTGTTCTGGTGAAATCTTACCTGCCTTCATCATTTCCATAAGTTTTTTCTTTTTATCTGCGTCGGCAAGTCCTTCCAAACCTTTCATAATAGCGCCCATTCCGTCTTTGTCTTTATTTTCCTCTGCTTGTTCGCCTGTTGCTGTAAGTTTTCCCAGTTCTGTTCCTACGCCTGCGCCTACCTGTGCGCCTGCTGGACCACCCAAGTAAGCACCAATAGCAGCACCGGCGGTCGTCAGCACAGGTCCTATTATCCCAGAACCACCACCGCTTTTTGGTTTGGAACCATAACGTTCCATCATTCTTTTTGCTGCTTCGCTTCTCATTAGTAGTTCTCCTCGTAATGTCTAATAATGTCGTCAGGTGAGACAACAGAAAACTTATTTTTTGTTTCCTGCTCTTCTTTTATTTTATTCCATTTTTCTACTAAAAAAACACCCAATAGTGCGTTTAGTGTAAAAAGATTTGTTGCTGTGAAAAATAAAACTAACTCTAACATTTTGCCTCCTTTACTTACAAAAAAAGGGGGTCTGGGAAAAAACCCAGACCCCCAAGGTTTAGTGCTAAACTAATGTTTAGGCAGGGAAATCTAAACCGGTTAGAACCGCATTTGCGTTGGGACGCATACAAACGAGGTTGTAATACCAGCGGTAGTAACCTTCGTAAGCATCTCTGTTGAGCGTGCGAGAAAGAACATTTCCGTCAAGGTCAGCAAAACCTTTGCTTTCCAGTTCGGTAATCTTCCAACTATCGGTTTTTAGCATTACAACCAAACCTCGGTCAATGTGGCGACTGGTTTTGAGTGGAATGCCGTTGAAACCGAGCGAGGTGAAACCACCATCGCCGTTCTTGGCGCTGTCGGTCATTGTGAATAACTGACCGCTTGTAGCAACGAGTAGTGCTGTGTATTCACTACGCATTGAGGGGTGGATAAACAAGTAGTTTGGTTCCACACCTGCTTCTACAAGCACGGCGTCCATAGTGCTTTGGAGGGCGTCCAAAGACACAGGGGCACGAGGGTCAGTGCCGGCACCACCAGAAATACAACGTCCGGTTGAGCGGAGCGCAGCGTTGGCGGCAGCGGAGCGGTCGATGCGGAAATAATCATCACCGCCGTCTTGGACGCCTGAAAGTGGTGTAGCAAAGAGGTTTCCGTAGATGCCGAGTGGTTCAGCGTCAAGGAAGAAACCTGCGTTTTGTAGAGCAGTAATAACAGCAGCACGGGTGTCGTCAATAACGACGGCAATAGCGACCCCTGTTGGAACTGCTAATGAGTTGTAACCAACGGCAGAAGCGCCGGGGATGGTAAATGTTCCGTTTGCTACGGAAGCAGCGCTTACCTCACAAACACCACCAGTAATGTCGGCGTAAGTGTCTGTGCGGACAAACTTGACTGAAATACCATTGATACCACCAAGAGCGGCAGCAATAACGGCAATGTCATTGAGTTTCTGCGTGTCGCCTGAAAACTCAACTGGATTACCGGGACCGATGTTTGCCTTCTGGTGAGTGAAACCAACGCAACGACCACCTGAAACCATAGTGCGGTTTGAGGCATTCTTTACGTCATCAACCAACTTATTCATTTCTGCTTCTACATAAGAAATGAAGGAGTTGGAACCGGCACGGGCAGCGCTGATTGCTGGACCGGTAAGTGAGAAGCGACCATAAAGGAACTTTGCGGTTACGAAAAGTTGTTCGTAGGTCTGGTTGCCGAGTGGTAGGTCGCCTACTACGCCGGGGGTGCCGGGTAGTGTGCCGCCTTCCGCACGGAAACCTGTGCTTGGGTTACGAGCGATGTGTAGTGGAATAATGACGTTACGCCCAGACCACTCTACGCTTGCTTTATCGAATAGTTCATAAACCATTACCTCTTGGTTGATTTGCTCTTGGACTGGTCCAAGGTAAAACTCTTTGAGGATTTCTTGTAGGGTTTGTAATGATGCTGACATTTTATTTTCCTCCTGTTAGTAATAATGTCTAAAAGATTGGTCCATTACGACCTTTTAGTAGCGCACGAAGCGCTTTACTACCTTCACTAACAGAACTTATTTTTTTTGTTTCCGTGGGAACTAAACCTTGTGCGGGTGAAGAACCTTTGCTATTGCCTCTTGGAGCAGGGGTAGGTGCCTTGTTTTCCTCCAAATAACGGGCGATTGCTTGTTCTTCTGTTGAGGCAACGAAAGAAGAGTATGCTTCTGCTACTTTTCTCAACGCTACGTCGGGGTCATTTACTACTGCTTGTAGTAAGACCTGTTCTGGGACACCGGGGTAGTCGTTTGTAACGTTTTGGATTTCTTTTTCTAACGCCTGTTCTGCTTGGAATAACTCAAACTTTTCTATCCTACTATTGAGTTCGGCAAAACGTTCGTTGTCGTAAGAACCGGTTTCTTCATAGTCGTCGTCGCTATGACTTTCTAACCAGTCCCAATCGCTACTAACGTCCTCTGTCGTGTCGCTTTTACGAGCGGAAGCAAGGCGTTCTTCGTAAGATTGTAGTTGTTCTCGCAAACTCTCTACCTCTTGTTGGTATTCGTTGCGTGCTTCTACAACTGACTTGAAACGCTTGTAGGGAACTCTATGTCCTTCGTCCTCACCTGACGAGGGTGAGTTATTATCGTCGCTTACCGAAGAAGCAAAAGTTTCCTGTTGCTCGTTTAGTGAAGATGCTTCCTTATTTTCATCTACCTCTGGGACATTATTGTCTGGGGCAGTTTCACCTTGAACGCTTGGTTCAGGGTCTAATGAAGAACTGCGTAATGCGTTCATCAGTTCTTCTTTTCTTTCATAACTAATCATAGGTGCTGAACCTCCTATTTACAGCAAATCAACAGGGTTGTTAGAACTCCCAGAAACTTTGCCCGTTTTACTTACCTAATCACCATAAATGGTAGTGAGAGGACTTACATAGTCATCAAAACCATTATTTTGTTGGTCGTAAAAGTAGTTTTGTTTAGCAAGACGCTTGTAAGAGTTGCCTGTTTCCAACTCCATTTCTATCATTTGTCTTACACTTGCGGGTCTTTTTTCTCTTCTTTCTTCGTCAATCTTTATGTCTATTTGTTCTAAACCTTGTAGAGCAAGTCCCAAAGACATAACTAAATCGTCGTGTTGTCCGCTTGCTGCTTCTGGGCGTCCTCTGTCGTTGTAAATAAAGTTATTCATCTCAAACTTTATTCTCACGTCGTTTATTGTAACCCAGCGTTTAGAAACAAACTCATAGAGACGGGCAAGCAAAATAGGACGACTGCTTCTGCTTGTGTTGAAACCAAACTTTTCTGTGTAGCGGTCTTCTGCTTTGTCGTAGGAAATGCGCCTGAATAGTTGTCTTCCTTTCATAACTAACTCATCTACAACAGCAAGACCATAAGAGTTGCTTTCGCAAACTACAAGTGGGTTGTAGCGCTGAATAGCAGCGTCTATTTCGTCAATAAAAGTTTTTACAGGCACTTTGTCGTAATAAGAAGCAACAACATTTATGTTGCCTTTATTTGTAGCGTCAATAATAACAAATGCGGAATAATCGCCATTAGGCGAACCTGACGCCGTATCAACGCCCATCAAATAACCTCGGTAGTCCTTGGGTGGGAAGAACTCTACATAACCCGTCTGCTCCCAAGCAGAAACGCCAAATGTTATGTTGAAGAACTTACTACCAGAGGTAATAAACGCTACGTCTGCGGTAATAGGGTATTCTTGGTTGAAAGTGTTTAGGTTATTACCACATTTACCACGCAAGGTTTCTACAAACCAAAATGCTTCGTCTGGTTGTAGGTCGTTGTCTTTTATGTATTTTGCTTCTTCGTCTGTAAGGTCTTTTGGTGCTTTATTACCTCTGTAATCTACACCTTCCTTCCAAGAAATAAAAAGTTTCTCAAACCCGTTATTGTCTATCCAAAACTGGTAAGCGTCATTTAGAGAGTTTGCTGTGGTTTCCATAACAATAAACGAGTTGCCTGTTGCTGCTTGGAACACAGAACTAATAGTGTCGCCTACATTATCCCAGAAGGCGAACTCGCTTGCGTGAATGTTTGTGAAAGTAGAACCACGAAAAGACTGGGAGTTTGCTGACGAAACCCTAATAGAACCTTTATGACTGAAAGCAAGTTCTCTTACTGATTGGGTTTTAGTTCCAAACTTGAAAAACCTTGGTAGGAACTCATAGTAAGTTTGGTAAATGCGAAAAATGTTTTCTGCTGCTTCTCTTGTGTGAGCGATTACAGCGGTCTTTTCGTTAGGTGTAAATAGTGTCTTCCAAAAGAAAAACGCAGCAATAAAAGTAGTAGAACCCAACTGCCTTGCTTTTAGAATAGCGAGGTGTGGGTTCTCTTGTAGGGTCTCAAAGATTTTTTTTTGTGCTGGGTTTAGTTTTAGAGAAATAACTTGGTTATTCTTATCAACTATTTTGAGGTAGGTGTTTGCGAAATAAACAAAGTCATTAGCGCACTTTACCAGTTCCGCTTTTAGTAGGTCCTGTTTCCCCATTAGTCGTCATAATCCTCTTTCTCTTTTTCGTCGCAACCACACTCACTCATAGGTTTTCCGCACTTGGGACACATTTTATCTGGTTTAGGACCGGACATCTGAATACCAATAGTAATAGCAGAAACTTTATCAAGGTCTATGTCTTTTAGTTTCTTCATAAGTTTTTTTGCTACTGCTTTCATTTTGTTTTCGTTCATTTAGATTTCCTCTTTGCTGCTTTACTACGCTGGATTGCTTGCCATTGTTTAGCATCTACGCTTCTTGCTTTACCACCACGAAGAACTGACTTTACCCTCGCCATCGCCCAAGCGTGTTGTGAAACGCCCGGTCTATGACCGCCTGACGCCCACGCTGCTAAACCTTTGCGGTAAATAGCGGCAAGTGGTCCGTAGGGCAATCCTTTTTCTTTTGCGAACTTGCGTAGTTTTTCCATTTAGTCCCCCGGTAGTTTTTCTTCGTAGTCGGCAGGGGTCATTTTGCCTTCTTTGTATTTTTTAGTTCGTAGGCGTTGCGCTGCTGCTCTACGTCTTGCTACATTTTTAGACAGACCTTTTGAGTATTTAGCAGGCATTCCTTCTCTGTAAGGTTGTTTTTTCATAGTCTTTCCTCCAAAGTTTCTGCTCGGTAATAGCAGTTTTCTTTTATTTCAGCGAGTTCTTTTCTTGTTTTGTAGTTTAGCAAACTCATTTTTGCGTTCTTTTCAACTACCTCGGTGTATTTTGCGTTTAGTTCTGTGTTAGTTTTTAGTAGTTTTGCGTGTCTTCGTTCATAAAACCCTATTACTCCCAAGAGAGTAAGTGCTGTGAGTAGTATTATGATTATTCTTTCACGCATAAATCCTCATTTTTTTCTACGCTTTTTGCTTATTTCTACTGCGGCAAGTTGTTTTAGTGCTGCTTTTCTGCTCTTTTTCTTTTTAGAAAGGGGTTTTTTACCCTTACTATCATAAACTCTGTATTTTTTGCCTTCTTTCTTTATCATTTGGGTAGTTGCTCCACAGGAACGTCTTTGTCCTTCATTTTCTTTTTCTTTTTTAGACGAGACTTTTTATTCAGCATTTTTACTGCTGCCTTCTGTTTGTAATAACCATCCATCATTACAGGGTCTAATGTTTCCATAGTAGCAGGCATTTTTAGTTTCCTTTCCATTTTGCCGCTATGTCTGCTACACCCTGACTACCTATGTAGGCAAGAGCAATAGCAACCCAAGCGTCAGCATCAACTTTGTCTATTAGTAATAAACCAGTTGTCGCACCCCAAACTAATAGTTTGCGACTGAACCATTTAGAAAGTAGAGCGTCTGCTGCTGGTTTAGGCATTTGTTTCTTTCCACTCAAAGGCAGGGTGGAACTTATCCAACCAACCTGTTTCTGTTGCGTCTGCTGGTGGGACAACAGCGTCCGTTCCAGTTGCGTCTTTTGGAAGGTCTGTGGCGTCGTCATCCACTTTGGAACAATCTTTTTCTGGCGTTTCGCACGAGCAATCGTTTCCATTACATTTTACCTCGCAATCAGGTCCTTTACACGCTGAAAGCAGAATAAGCGCCGAAGCGAGAATAATAAGTAGTTCTTTTACCATTTTTTACAACTCCAATAACGGGCAGAGAGTTTGTCCTTTGCTGTGGAGCATCGGTGTCTTGCCCTAAATGATTTTCTGCGAGCAGGATTGTCTTTCTTTATTTCCATTTTCGCATCGCCGTAGCGAATGATTTTTGTTTTTCCGTCTTTGACTGCCTTTACAACAAACTTTTTTACACCATAACCGGGTTCGCCTTTTCTTATGCGGCGAGGTTTATTAGCAGGCATTCTGTCTTTTTCTTCTTTCGTCATTGTTATTACTCAATAGGTTCGTAACCCTGCGACTGCCACCAAGTTCTCGCTTCTCCAATAGAACGAACTTGCTGGGAAGAAATGTAAGGGTAATCAGGTAGTTCGTAAGCAATAGTCCAGTAATAAACCTTTTCGTCCTTACCAGACATAAAAGGTGTGTCTTCGTGTTCTTCTTCACAAATGTAAGTTTGCCAAATAACCATTATGACCCCCCGTAAGATGACGCCCATAACCCAACTCTACTCAAACCAAGCACCTCTTCTTGTGAAAAAGCACCGGGAATAACAGCAACTAACCTTATTGCGCCTTGGTAAAAAAGAGCACCAAGAGCACGAGAACCTAAATAAAATGCGTTTGAGTTGTAGGTTCCTGTAAAAGTTGCTGGGTTTAGAGTGGTTGTGGTGCCTCTAATGCCGTTTGTTGCGTTGGTTGTAGCGTCAGGGATAGAAAGTGTGCGGTCATAAGAACAAACTTGGCAAACCCATTCACCAACAGCGTCGGGTCCTGTAACACCTATGCTTCCGTCTGTGGAACCACCGATGCCGTAATACCACTCATTAGCGGTGTTTAGACCCATTATCATTGCGTCCCCAGCATACCAGTAAGGGTTGTAGGTCTCAACAATAGACATAAAAGAACTATTAGCGTCTGCTTCACCCACAACAATAAGAGTAATCTTCTCATAACCAGCGGTGTCTATGCCGCTGAACTTGGCGAGCGATTGAGCGCCACCAAAAACTACCCCTCTTTCGCTCATAACTGGACGGAGAGCGCCGGAAGCAGTTGGAGACACACCCTTCCTTGCTGGGAAGGAAGAAAGGACAGCAGGGAGCGCTGTGGTCGTTTGTTTCCAATCTAACCATAGGTTAGGGTCAAGTCCCCCTATTTGTTGTTTGCTTACGCCCTGTAACGCTTTTACTTTTTGGGTAGAACCAATAGACATAGTAGGGTTGCGTAAGCGTGCGCTATGTTTATGTTTTATTGGTTTCATTAGTGAGCGATTACTCCCCAAGCGGAAAAGGATGCGCCAGCAGGTAAGTTGCCGCTTGCTCCGTCGTCTTCTAACTCAACAGCGCACTTTTCAGCGCCTACTGCTGAAACAGCAATAACATCCTTTTGGAGACCGGCACCTGACGTTTGAGTAATAGAGCGAATGCCTACCTCTTGGTCTTCTACCCAACCTAAACTATCAAACCACCACCAAACTTTCCAACGGGCAGTTACAGGACCACCAGAACCATTTGTTAGTTCTGCTTCTAAAACAAGGGTTACGCTGCGGTCTGCTGCTGGAAGGTCAGGGTCGTTGATGGTGTGTCCGTCGTCATAACGAAGGGGTCTGCCGGTTCCGGCAGTAGTAACCTCGTGTAGTAGGGCGGTGTCGTGGTGGTCGCCACCTGTGCCTTCGATTGACTGCGTAGCGTCAGTAGAAAAATGTTCTTCTAACCATAGTGGGTTGCCGTTCGCACGAACAATAGTAATAGTAGTTCCAACGGCAGTAACGCCGTATTCACCTACGGCGTAGGCGGCGTCAAGGTCGTTTTGGTATTGTGCGGCAGCAGCAGAAGCAGCAACAGCAGCAGTTTCGGCAGCAATAGTGGTGTAAAAAGACGTAACACTATCTACCTGAACGATTAGGACAGCACCGCCAGTAGCGACACCAATAACCTCCAAAGTTGCGACATTAGAGGCAATGTCTCTGCGGACTATTGGGCGGGTTTTGTTAGGAACAAACAAGTCGTATTGTTTATCTGATTTATTAGGCATTATTTAGTCTCCATTATTTTTTGATTGATAGTAGTAGTTCGGTAATGTCTTCACCCGCTTCTTCTACTTTTAGAATGTCCCATAGAAGACGGATGGCGTCCAACTTTATTTGTTCGTTGCGTAGTGCGGTGTCTTTATCCATTACACGCACCTCGCTAATAAGTTGTAGTAGTAATGCTTGTAGGTCGTTTTTGTTGAGGTCCTGCCCCCCCATTTTACAAACCATTTCAGCAAGATTTTTCTTTCTTTTAGGCATAAGATTTCTCCTTATTTGACCTGCTTTACTTACAAAAAAAGGGGAGCAGGACTATTTGCCCTGCTCCCCCTGCTACAAAGAAAAAATGTAAGTTATTTATTTATTTTTATTGAGACAACCCTTTTGTCCCACACATTCACAAAGATAGGAC
>Ga0070749_10002243_pt1 | contig 13004 bp, 7 predicted proteins | sample VirMetDEL_Nov_18_FD_75180 | JGI IMG/M metagenome (GOLD analysis project Ga0070749, IMG submission 75180) | Aqueous microbial communities from the Delaware River and Bay under freshwater to marine salinity gradient to study organic matter... | ecosystem: Environmental > Aquatic > Marine > Coastal...
TACGTGATCGCCGATTTTGAACGTCCAGACACGGTGGCGGTCAAGGTCTACGGACACGCACGATATACGTGGCTGGTCCTGTTGCTCAATAACCTGTTTGGGGTGCTCGACTGGCCGATGAACTACGATGAGTTTCAACGATACATCATCGCGAAGTATGGCAGTCTGGATCGCGCACAAGCAGTGACGACGGAGACGGAGTATTACTTCAACGCATCACACACACATGTTACCGCGACTGCATATGCAGCACTGTCGCGACCTAATCGTGGTGTCACCCTTCCAGCGCGGTATTGTTTTACCGCAGCAGGAGCGCCGATTGACGCCGCGACCTACGACACGTTGTCCGCCGCGGAACAGGGGTCCGTGCAAACGCCCTATGAATATGAACTTGACCGGAATGAAGAAAAGCGACGTATTAAGGTTGTCAACAGTCAGTTTCTTCCGGCGATTGACCGCGAGTATCGCACACTTTTTCAGGGATAGACAATGAATAACTTTACGGGACCGCGTCAGGTTCGGCTGAAGTCATGCACCATCGGGTCACCGTTGCGTGGAGAAAACGCGTTCGATATTTCTCCCTATGTGCAGTCGATTGATATCTTTGAGAGCATCTTTCAAAATACGCTGGTCGCGCAAATTCAACTGTACGAAGCGGATGCGTTGCAAGAACTGCTTCCGATTGTGGGCGTGGAGTCAGTCTATATTGAGTTTGAAACTGATCAACCAAACTCAAACGAGACATATTCTTTTAAACAAATTTTTCGCATTCATCGGCTGATTAACCAGTCGTTTCCCAAAAATGAAGACCGCGTGTATACGCTTGAATTGGTGACGCCAGAGTTTTTCAATAGCGTAAAAATGCGAATGACCAAGCGGTATCGCGACACCACGGCTGCGGACGCGGTGCGGGATGTCTACGAACGTATTTCTCCCGAAAGCACGCGCGTGCCGCTTGAAATTGAAGCAACCCGTGATCGCATTGATGCGTTTATTCCAAACTATACACCGTTGCAAGCAATTAACTATTTAACAATGTTGTCGCGCACCGTTGATACCAACGAAAGTAACTATGTGTTTTATCAAACTCTTGATAAAATTTATTTTCGTAGTATCAAACAGATTATTGAACAGGGTCGTGCGAACGAAGAAACCGCACCGGTCTTAAAGGTCAACGCTAATCAGCTTACGGGTGCACCAACGGTTGACTTAGACGTCGCGTATAACTCCATTATTCAACTGCACCAAAACGAATCGTTTGACGTGCTTCGCGATATTTCTACGGGACTGTTGCGAACCAAAACACTGCAAATTGATTTTTTCGGGCGCACATGGAATGAAGACGACTCGCGCTATACGGAGTATTTTAAGAATACCGCGCACCTTGGCGCGCATGCGTGTTATCCCGACAACTTTGATCAAGCAGTCAGTCGCAACGTCAAGCAGTTTATTGTGCCGTCAAATATTTCAATCTCACAATCGTCGTTCGTCGAGAAAAATGGGGGTATTCAATTTGACCCATTGGTCGAAGCGATGCCGATGCGAAACCGGCAATTCAAGGCGTTGCAACGGTCCCGCACCGTTCTGCAAGTGCCGGGTCAGCCGCAAATGCGTGCAGGAAACGTCATCAACTTGGTCTATCCCACGTCGCGGGTGCTGCAACAGAATACCTCGTCAACTGGCGCAGATGTCAATGCGAGTCTTCCGCGCATTCCGACGCCGTATTACAGTGGCTTGCATCTCATCACACACGTTCGACACGCGCTGGTCAAGCGTTCGATCAGCATGATGGAATACACCGCACACGTTGAAGTAGTGCGCGACGCGCTTGGCACACGGTTGCCGTCGTTTCAAGCAAAGTCAGACACGGATGATAACTAATTGGTGGTGAGCTATGGAAATTGGTCCTCAGTCATTTCAACTCGGCCTTGATGGATTCGTATGGTGGATTGGTGTCGTTGAAGCACGCGCCACTGATCCACTGGGTGTGGGGCGCACCAAAGTGCGAATCTTCGGGTGGCATGATAAGAATGTCGATGCGGTCCCCACAAACGATTTGCCATGGGCGTATCCGTTGCTTCCCGTCACGCAGTCAAACGGGGTTCCTAACTATAAAGAGGGGGATTGGGTGATGGGATTTTTTCTTGATGCTCGTGTTGCACAGCAACCCGTCATTGTCGGCGTGCTACCGGGTATCCCCCAACAATCACGGCAACAGGCGTAACCTATGTCAGCAATTCGATTTGGATTTAGCGATGCGCGCACCAGTGCGGAGTTAATGCTCGCGCCGGGACGACCGTTGTCGGTCAGCGTCCTGAGCGGTGGGAACATTAAGCTCGGACCGTTCTCGGTTGATGCCATCGGCGCGATTAGTGCCGCAGCCGGTGCAGCAGGACTGTCCCCCGCAACCTTTACACGGTTTCGCGCCCAGCTTGAGTCCAAAGCACAAATCAAAGCTCTCGGCGCGTCGATCAATGCGTCGTTAAGTGCATACAACAGTGCAACCCAATTGATTCTTCAGGGTCAAACGACCCTGCGCGACTTGTCCGTGTTCGGTACCGCATCGCTGACCCCGAGTAGTGTAACGGGTGCGGTGACGACATTTTTTAATGTCAGCGACTTGGTGCAGCTCTCGGGACTTCCGGTCGGCGACTTTGCCTCCGTGTCCGTGCGTAGTGCGGCGTCCGCGCAATTTGCGGCGCGTGAAGCCCAGTTAACCGCGTTTGCAGGGTCGATTACCGCGGCAGCAAGTAACTTCAAATTCTTCGGCGCACAGATTAAAGAAAACTTCAATCGACAACCGCGACCCACGGACGACGAACTGGATGCTCCGAGCACGCCTGCGCTGGCACGTGGGGGCGATGCCGCAGAACAAGACACCGCACGCAAGACCAAGAAAGAGCTAGTCTCGCGCGGTATTAAAAGCGCGATTGCAAACCCCCAATCGTGGGTGCGCGATCTCGCGACATTGAAAGAACCGCTGCGGTCATTTAAGCTCAACCCCGGATTTAGTACCGCAATTAACATGGTGTTTGCGTCGGACAATGTGTCGCAACCAGCATCGAGTGAACCGCTTGCTCCCTTTAATCCGCAGTTTCCCTACAACAAGTCCACGGTCTCGGAAGCCGGGCATTTATTCGAGCTAGACGATACACCGGGCGCGACGCGCGTGCATTTGTATCATCGGTCGGGTAGCAACATCGAAATGCAGGACAACGGGGCGGTCGTGTACAAGTCCGTGGGGGGACGCTACACCGTGACGCACGGGGATGACATTGTTAAGATTGAAGGTAAGTGTCAGATTCACGTGGATAGCGATGTCTCTGTGTATGCAAAGGGGGATGTCAATATTCAAAGTGATAAGGCGGTCAACATCAATACCGCCGAAGATTTTACGGTGCACGCAAAGAATATTAACCTGCGGGCAAAACGCACCTCCACGATTGACGGCACCACTATCGACCTCCGATATGTCAAGCTCCCCGGTGTGCCCGTGCATACTGCGACCGGAATGGCGCCGCAGCTTATTGCCGGCGCACTCAAAGCGGATTATCCCGACGTGATGGCAAAGATTGCCGCACAAAAAGCGGTGGACCGCAAACTCAATACCGCGTATCGGAAGCGCGTGCTGGCAAAACTTGCGGTGCCAACTGCCGCGAGTGTCGCACAAGCGACGCGCGATGTGATGCGCGTCGTTGAATACACGCAATTCGGTTCCTTTAGTCCAAACTTCAAGTGGCCGTCGCTGAAACAACCCATTGTGGTGACGGATCCGCCGCGCACCAACCCGTTGAGCAACCCGCTCATTTACTCGACAAAATCGGATGCCGCGCGCGCGTATCGTGGTCGGCTGTTTGATACCCCCGATGAAGTCAATAACATCGAATTGTATCAAGCACACATCGACACCCGTCGCGAACTTCAAGATATCGCGGAGACGGGGATTGCGATTCCCGGTGAGAAGACCACGCCAACACTGTCACGCGTCAAGCGGACGGTGCCGCGCGCGGTCAGTTATCCAAATCGCGATGCGTTCCGGAATGTGCGCGTAAGTCCGGGGGTGCGTCTTGGAAACAGCAGTTTCACACTCGGCGATGTGGTTGACGTGTTTCACTCATCCGACGTGGCAAACTTTATCACTGACCCTGTGACGCTTAGTGATGCGTATCGCGACCCTGTTACCGGTGAAGTTACGCTTCCGCCCGAGCAGGGTGGTGCTGCAAGTGGTCCCTCTGCGCCGCTCACAAACGTTGGGTTGTCCGCGCCGGTCTTTGCGCTGCTCGAACGAATGATCGCCGCGTATCCGTTGCCACTGGGGGCCGATGAAAGTGTTGATGAATTGAGCCGCGAATGGATGGATCGCTGGACGCAACAATTGCGATACACCTTCCCGAAGGGTCATCCCGACTATCCGTGTCAGACGGAGTATGGTCATAAAAGAGCTGCACCCGACCGTCCGCGCTCCGCAGATGCGATGGCACTCAAGAACGGGTCGCAACTATTGTATTGGGACATGTTCTCTGTCGGCACGGGTCGGCTTGCAATTAGCGCAGGCTCTCGCGCCGGTGACATTTCGGACCAAACCTTTATTCCGGTGTCTCCAGTAAACCATCTGGGCGCTGAAGGTGAACCCTATACCGCGTATGGTCCGTGCCCGGGTGGTACGGATCCGTCAGACCCTGGCAGTTCGTCTGGCTGTGGTGGAGGACGAGTGCCGGGTGGGTATGACTTTCTCGGCGACTGTAGTAGTGGATGTGCAACAGGACCAGACGGTTGTGGCACCTATGCGTCGGATGACGAGTGTTTGCAGCAATCTGGTTGTCAGGGTAGTGCTCAGTAAGGTTACAGGATTATGCCTTTTATTACATCAAACGGAACCATTATCTCCGTCGGGGTCGGTTGCACCGGTCACATCGGTGTGAACGGCGCGCCGATTGCTGCGCTGGAAGCGATTCAAGCGGTCGAGGGAGAGTGTGTCGGCGGTGCGGTGCTGCTTGGTCCGAATGTCTTGCTGTATCAGCGATGCGCGCCGGGGGATGCGGACTGTCGGTTAGAAAGTATCAATCTGACGACGGAAGCGATTACGATTATCTCGGAGATTGGTGCAAGTTTTATTGTCGGTTCCGGACAAGGCGACTGGGCCGCGGGTCTTGCAGCACCATCAGGTGTGTATTATCGCGATAGTTTAGGTCGCCGCGCAGAAGGTTCGTTCGCTGCGGGACTCGGTGACGACTACACCGGGAAGTGGTGTGCAACAGTCAGTTACAGCAACGACTCGGGTATCGTCATCCTTGACAAGTACGGGAATGTGACAACCCTGACGGACGGCAGTTATAACGTCGGCGACCAAAACGCGGGACTGCCCGTGCATCTGCGAAATGACATCGCCGCGTTTGCGCGAGGCAATGCCGTGTACTTCTCCTCGGGCGAACGGTCACTGGTGCGTACGCTTGGGTTCCGACATACCGGTCGCGCACACTCGGACAACCTGTGGGTGTCGTCGTGGGACCATACCTCTGAAGCGGTCGTTGTCTGGAAGGTCGGTGACGAAGGCAACGCACTGGTCGCCGCGCGCGGAGAACGTAACTACTATCCCGACCTGCACGAATATGCGAATGGGATGCTCCTTCTTGTCACCAGTGCAGGGCAAGGCGATACCTATTCCGACCTTCAACAGTTTGTCATTGACCCCGACGCGGGCACCGTCAACGGCGTCACCGTCGCGACGGTTGATATTCGCGCGACCGAGGTGGTGACTATTCCCGTCGGCGAAGCGGTCATTCAAACGACGACGACGGAGACCGTCCAAGAAGGACCGGATCCCTTGAAAGACGACTACGTGACAACGTCAGCGCGTCCGGATCCGTTGTGGAAGATCGCCGCAAAAGGCATCACACCGCAACTGGGACTCACGGAAGATGATATTGTGTACAACCTTGCATTGCTCGCGCAAAACGTGTTGCAGCCGGTCAAGGATGTGTACCCCAATATTGTGGTGCGAAGCGGGTTCCGTCAAGTCAACAGTGGAATCAGCGCGCACGAGCGCGGACAAGCGGTGGACTTGCAGATTCAAAATCAAACACCAGAACTGCTGCTTGAGGTTGCAGACTTTATCGCGAAAGAGCTGCGGTTTGATCAATTGATTCTCAACTATAGTGAAACGCCGGCGCAGTCGTGGATTCACGTCTCGTTTGACGAACAGTCGTTGAGTCAAACCGTCAAGACCCGCGACTTTGACGATACGTTTCACGATGGACTGCACCTGATTACCCCCCTGACCGGTGAAGCTCGCGCGGCAAAACAGCGCGAGTATGAGTCGTATGTCAATGCGATTAACGCTGAGATTGCGAATCTGGAAGCCCGAGAAGAAAAACTGGCGGTCAAGACGGTCTATGCGGATGCATTAGTCGAGACCGGCAACGGCGGCACAGGATTTGATTGCGGTGCTGCGGCACCGATTCCGATGGACGAAGACGGTCTGACGGTGGTGACCCGCGTGTTTGACGCAGGACGCAACGGTCAGCCGTGGGATCTGACGAATCCCGATTATGAAGCCTACAACGGGTGCGGTCAGTTTGTGGAAGCGGTCATTGACGCCCTCCCCGGTAGTTGGGGACACCTGATGCGGGATGGCTACGCGCCGGAAGCGTTTGGACATGCGGTGGATGCGATTCTGTACAAGAGTGACACGCCGCTGTATAACGGGAAGTACTATCAACTGGTGTATATCATCGAAAGTCCCGGTCGTCCGGATGCTGCGCCGTTCTGGTTACCGACCTGCGAACCGACCGGAGATGCGGTCGCGGATGCGCCACAGGGTGGATGGTCGCGCGACCCGATTACGCAACCGACCGTAGCGCCGGGCGCGCAGTTTGGGTATGTCCGTGCGGACTTGGATGCGAACACATGGACCGCATCAACCGGCACCTCGTTGTTCAGCACAATTGACGAACCCGGATTCTCAAACGATGCGGACTACATCGAATCCGCCGAGTCTGACGGGTTGCTGACGATTCAGTTGCGTGAAGAGTACACGCTGATTGCGGAGTGGACAAAGTATCGGGTGTCCGGTGCAGAGACCTACGAGTTTACGGTCACCGAAGCGCAGTGGCGCACCGTCAGTGACTGGACGAAGCTCGCGTTGTGGTTGACTGTCAACGAGACAGAAACCGCGAAGTTTGCTTTCGGGGAATTGACCCCACCCACACACGGGTCGTTGACCTTGCGGTTGCGAATTGATATGGGTCTGTAACGACGCTAAATACTACGACTATGCCTGAACTCACCGCACAATCGACACGCCGTCGTCAATACAAGGACGTTTCGCTGACGTTTGCGAAAAATCCGGTTACCGGGGATGTTAATGCGGTGGTCGATGATGTAGCGATCAAGCGTTCTCTACGGATGCTGTTATTGTCGCGTGAAGGTGAAACGCCGTTCTATCCCAATTTTGGGTCGCGTATTCATCGTCTGTTGTTTGAACCTGCGGGTCCAGTCACTGAACTACTTCTCCAGAATGAGATTAGTGCCACGATTAAGATGTTCGAGCCGCGAGTAAATATACAAACGGTTGAGGTGCTTCGCACCAGCGATGAATTAGGGTATAACATCAATATGGTGTTTAATGTGGTCAACTCGACCGAACCCGTTACTCTTACACTCTATCTTTCTCGACTGCGATAAGCTATGGCGACACCCCCCTCACAACTCCAAATTGCGGAACTTGATTACGATCAGATTCTTGAAAATCTGGTCGAGTTCATGCGTGCAGATCCTGCGTTTTCTGATTATGATTTTACCGGTAGCGGTCTAAATCTTATCGCCCGCGTGCTTGCGTATGTAACGTTTTATAACAGTTACTACCTATCTGCCGCAACAAATGAGTCGTTTTTAGATACCGCACAATTGCGGTCCTCGGTGGTGTCGCACGCACGGATGCTTGGGTATCAGGCGCACGGACGGACCAGTGCCACCTATTCCGCGAATGTGACCGTGGTGATGAGCACGAGTACCGCAAGCACGGTGACGCTTCCGCGTAATACCAAATTTGAGTTAACGTCGAACACGTCGTATACGTTTTATAACCCCAACAGCGTATCGCTCACGCAAAACACCGCGAACACCGTGCTCTATGAGTCTACGGGTGTGGAGTTGGTTGAAGGGTCACCGGCCACCTATCGGTTTGTGGTTGACACCAACAACCCCACACAACGGTTTATTATTCCGTCCGCGAATGTAGACTTCCGACATTTTACGGTGCGTGTGCAGGACAGTGCGACCAGTGATGCGAATACGGCATTCACTCGTGCCACAAAACTAATTTCACCAAGCGCGACTGATGCTATCTATCTGGTGCAGGAAGCGTATAATGGCTATCCCGAATTTAAGTTTGGGAACGGCATTGTGGGCAAAGCCTTAGTTAGCGGCAACGTGGTAGTCGTTGATTACTACGTGAGTCGCGGTGCTGCGGGAAATAGTGTGCGTGGTCCGTTCCGTGTCGTTGGTACGCCCATCACCAATATGGTGCGTGGTGTCACCGCGACGCCCGATGCGAACACCACCCCGAGTAATGGGGGCAGCGATGCGGAAAACGTGGAAGCGGTGCGGTTTCTTGCGCCGCTCACCTACGGCGCGCAGAATCGCTGCGTGACCGCTGACGACTATAAAGCATTGGTGCTGGCGAATCACGGTGACGATATTGCCGCGATTAACGTCTTTGGTGGTGAGCAAGGCGATCCCTACGACGCGCAGGAACGTCCGACCTTCGGTCGTGTGTATATTGCCATTAAGCCGACCACGGGGCGCGTGCTGTCAGAAAAAACTGCGTCGGACATCGTTCGCTACACCATTACGCCGCGCAATGTGCTCGGCGTCATTCCGCAGATTGTTGATCCGGAGTATCTCTATATTTTGGTGCGGACGCGGGTATTGTATGACCAGTCGCTGACCACGCGCCGTCGTTCAGAACTTGCGACAGCGATCTCCACCAATATTGCGTCATACAGCACACAGGCGTTAGAAAAGTTTGACGCGGCGTTTCGGTTTTCTCGTTTGTCGCGAGCGATTGACGATACCGACCCTGCAATTCAGAGTTCAATTACGCGGGTCGAACTGCAACGCCGTATTTTCCCAACACTGAACACCACGAATGCGATTGTGGCAAAGTTTGGTGCACCGTTGTTTAAGAACGGAACCGACTCCGCCATCGTGCAATCCACATCACATCGGTTTGGATATACCGCTGTCGATGGCACCGCGTATACGAACTGCTGGTTGCGTGAGTCCGATGGAATCGTGCAGGTTATGAACACGCAAACCGCAACGCAATATACGTTTACTGCAACGTTGCGAAATGGAAAAGTGGTGGATCAAGTGTCGTATGTCGTTGACACCGGCGACGTGCTCCCTGCATCAACCGTGACCCGCACCATTCGTGAACTGTATGCGCGCAATCCCGGCACGGTGGTGAATCAAACACCGACGCAGGAGACCATTCGTCGCACCGTCATTGTCAACGATAATGTGGGCACATTAAATATTACAACGGGTGTCATGACGCTCTCAAATTTTGTGCCCACCAGTATCGAAAACGATGCGGATGATATTTGGATTACGGTCGTGCCGGCACAAACAGACTTGACCCCTAAACTCAATCGGTTGTTAACGATTGATCGCGACACCATTGCGGTGGAAGTGGTGGAGCAAAGTGATACCGCATCCACAACGGCGTTCTTCCAAGGCGGCATTCTTCGATAACCCGTTATGCAACCATTCACTCCCGGTCAAGACTTTCGTGCGCTGATTCGCACCGCAATTCCCGACATTGTCGAGGAAGAGTTTCCGCTCTTTGTCGAGTTTATCTCGGCATATCTGCGGTTTCTCGAACAGCCGCGCACGTTTACCTCCAAAACCATTACGCCGCAGTATGGACCCGAGCAATCGTGGGTCGTCACGGACACGGTGGGAGGTCCGCTGTACGAAGCACGCAAGCTGCTGGAGTATCGCGACAGCGACTCGACTATTGAAGATTTTCGTCAGCAATTTTTGGCGATGTTCGGGAAAAATTTTCCGTCCTACAGCTATGTCTCAACGGACTGGATGGTGCGAAGTCTTCGCGACTTCTATCGTGCGAAAGGCACCGAAGACAGTCTACGGTGGTTCTTCCGCATCTTTTTTAATGCGGATGCGGAAATTTACTATCCGCGTATTGACATCCTTCGGGCAAGCGAAGCGTCATGGTACGCGCCGTATAGTTTGAATGTGTCGGTGCCGTTGAACGCCTCGAATGGCGATCTTGCAGAATGGTATATTGGAAAACTCATTCGTTCATCCACCGCACAAGCTGTTGTGGAACGAATGACCACCTTTACGATTCGAAGTGCCGGTGTTCGCACAACGGTCAACGAACTGTTTCTAAAAAACGACACCATTGAAGGCACCTTCCTTCCGAATCAAATTATTTGGAATGACCTCGGAAATACGTCGGGTCCAGAAATTCGCACGACCATTCTTCCGGTGGTATCGAGCTTTACTGTCGTTGTGGGTGGCAGTAACTATGCGGTCGATGATACCGTGTTGGTTACCACCGTGGAAAACGCACCCGGCACGGGTGCATACGGTCACGTCACACAGGTGGCGAATGCGATCTTTGGCGGCATTACCGTCGCGAATGCGGGGTTGGGGTTTGTCAATGCAGAACCGTTAGTGTTCAGCAGTTCCTCTGGTACGGGTGCCGCAGGATATGTGTCAACCACGAATGTGAGCGGCGAGCTTCGTCTCGATTTGACGGTGGAAAGTTTGCTGGACGAAGTCACCGGGAACACTGACCCCGGTGGCTATCCTGTTGAACCCTACGACACTGAAAACATTAACTTTGATAGTGCAATTAGCACGGTGTTCGATTTGTATGACCCCAAACCGTTTATGACGCCGTGGGTCTGGACCAATGCGTCGAACACGACGGCGACGCTTGCAGAAGCATCCTTGTTTGTGAAGAGCATCTCTCCGGAAGCGTTTATTGCCAGCAACGATCTCTTCCTGTTGAGTAATGCAAACGACGCGACGACGACCTATGCGACCGCGAGTGCGACCGCAGCACCCGTTGGATATTTTGGTGGCGGTGTCTACGCGGGCAACACGTCCTTTGATGAAGGCACGACCACGCGTCTGTATCTGGCCAACATTACATCCAACACGCAGTTCACGCAGGGCAAGTATCTCAAGCAAAACTACGCAAACACGCAAGTCGGCACCGTGAGCACCGTCAGTGGCAACACGACCGTGACGGGAGCAAATACGGCATTCCGCCGCACCGCACCTGCGGGTACGCATCTCAAGATTGACCCAACGGGTACTGCGTTTGACGCGGTCGTTGCGTCCGTCGAAAGCGATACGTCACTGACGCTGCGACAGGGTGCAAGTGCGACCCGCACGGATGTTGCGTACGGCGTCTATCCGTTCGGTCTCATCAGCAACACCATTACGTGGCGCGCACAGACCGAGTATGGGACCATTGCAACAGGCGTCCTGACATCAGCAGGAAGCGGTTATACCGTTGCTCCGCCGATTACAGTGGATAGTATGGACGCCCGGGTGCAGGAGAAATTTTATTGGGAGTCGTCCAATACCACAGTTCTCGCCCAAAGCGGAACCCAGCCGCTGTTTCAGAACGCGAGCCTTCAGGTGCAAGCCGGTGATAGTCAGATTGTGCGTATTGCGGTCGATGATGGCGGTGTCGATTATCGTGACGCGTCCAAGATTGTCGTCACCGCGGTGCACGGAAACGGTCGCACCGGCAACAACGCATCTATTACAGCAGTCACCGGTGCAATCTCACAGCACGAAGGTGAGTTTACCACAACCCGTAGTTTCTTGAGTTCGAATAAACGGTTGCAGGACAGTGACTACTATAACGACTACACCTATGTGGTCAAGGTCACGGAAGCGTTTAATCGATATCGCGATTTGCTGTTGCGGCTGGTGCACCCCGCAGGATTCAATCCAAAGGGACAAGTGGTTGTACTGGATGAGGTGGACTTTAATGTGTTTGCAAATGCGGCGATCGGAAATGTGATTGTCACGTTTGCGTCATCCTCCGCCAGTCCGTCATCGTCAGCAAGTGCATCAATCAGTCCGTCGGCGTCGGTCAGTCCGTCGTCCTCAAATTCTCCGTCGGTGAGTGTGTCGGTCAGTCCGTCCGCATCAAAGAGTCCCTCGGCGTCGGTCAGTCCGTCGGCATCGGTCAGTCCGTCAGCAAGTACGTCGGGAACATCGTCGGTCTCATCGAGCACGTCGGTGTCGCGCAGCCCGTCTGCATCCGTCAGTCGGTCAGTCAGTCCGTCGTCGTCAACAAGTCCGTCGGTCAGTCCGTCCGCAAGCCCATCACTCACGACGAGCGATTCAGCCAGTCCGTCATCGTCAAAGAGTGCGTCGGCCAGTCCGTCGGCATCAAACAGTCCGTCACCGAGTGTGTCGGTTAGTCCGTCGTCGTCAACAAGTCCGTCCGCATCCGTGAGTCCGTCTGCGTCGGTCAGCCTGTCGGTCAGTCCGTCATCGTCAAAGAGTGCGTCGGTCAGTCCGTCCGCATCGAGCAGTGTGTCGGTCAGTCCGTCCGCGTCGAAGAGTCCGTCCAGTTCAGCCAGCAAGTCGGTCAGTCCGTCGGCATCGGTCAGTCCGTCCAGTTCAAGCAGTATTTCGGAGAGCCCGTCAAGTTCCGCGAGTCTCTCAAAGAGTCCGTCGGCGTCGGTCAGTCCGTCCAGTTCCGCAAGTCCGTCAATCAGTGCGTCGGTCAGCCCGTCCAGTTCCGCAAGTCCGTCGGTCAGCCCGTCGAGTTCGGTCAGTTTATCGCAGAGTCCATCCAGTTCAAGCAGTTTGTCGGTCAGTCCGTCAAGTTCCGCAAGTCTGTCGATCAGCCCGTCGGCGTCGGTCAGTCCGTCCAGTTCAAACAGTGTTTCAAAGAGTCCGTCCAGCTCCATCAGTCCGTCGGTCAGTCCGTCAAGTTCGAA
>Ga0070749_10002245_pt1 | contig 12999 bp, 5 predicted proteins | sample VirMetDEL_Nov_18_FD_75180 | JGI IMG/M metagenome (GOLD analysis project Ga0070749, IMG submission 75180) | Aqueous microbial communities from the Delaware River and Bay under freshwater to marine salinity gradient to study organic matter... | ecosystem: Environmental > Aquatic > Marine > Coastal...
TAATAACCCCTTGAAGAACTGACCACCTGCGCTAGCCGCCGTGCCATCTACGATATTGTTTACAGTAACTCTGATAAAGCCTCTGGAGTCTATTGCTTTCGCGTTTACTCCATTAGTGGAGTTAAATCCAACGTTATTATTTATAAGAGCTTGGCTCCCTCTACCGTCAGGCAAGGAACTCAGCATGTAGTATCTAGAGTTTCCTCCTGGGGCATAACAACCAACAGGCTTATAAGCATCTCCACTAATAGTATAATTTAGGTTGTGCCCTAAATCTGGCGTTGTTGGAAATCCTGGAACCCTCGTAGACCCGGACTCTAATCTACTCATAGTAGGTTTGGAGTCTTCTGGGAGGATGTTATACCTAGTTATACGTTCCGATCTCTCTGCTGAGTCTGTGCTTAGATAGTAAACTGCTGTTTCACTACTTCTGTAACTAAGAGAACTAGCCCCTTCGTAGCTTAGAACTCTGAAAGTTCCGTCCCCAATAATCGTTGCAGATAAATCTTTACTGTGACCATGCAGAGAATACCCAGCAGCATCTTTCCCTAGAGTAGCTGCTCGAACAGTATAGTTTGAAGTATCGTAAATACTAGAAGCTGAAGGAATCCCACTGAAGCCTCTAGGTAGGGTCATCCAAAACGCTATTTGGTCACCTAAGTGATCCATAAGCATGTTAGACTCCTCTAATACTTTCTCGTTTCCTCTATAAACTTCAACTACACCTATCATTAATTAACTCCTAATCTACAGTATATCTAGATTCACTATTTGATTTGTTGATACATTCTTGGTTGGAGCATACCAATTAGGTGATAACCTGTGGCTTAGGCGGCTTCCACCATTTTCTAAATGTATTGATGATGTTTGAATTTCTACTCGACTTAGGAATGAAGTGCTTCTGTCTTTACCTCCGAAACCAGCAAAACTCTTTAACACAATTCTAGTCTCAAGATCAGTTAGGGGGAGCTGTATGGGATCACAATATTCTGTATACATAGGACCTATCAGCTCTCCAGCTAAGTCTATTTTAGTGTAGTCCCATAGAGTATCATCTCTTAAACTAATACTAGCTAAAATGACATGCTTGTCTACATTATCTCTATTAGGAACCATGAAAACTTCAATAATATAATGTTGGTTTAAGTTATGGAGAGAACTTGTATAAAGAGTTCCGCAACCAAATATAGTATTAAAGTTTATTGATTTTTCTGAGAATAGATCAGAATCAAATACCAAAGCTGGTTGGTTAATTGTAGCTTCTGGCGTATCAATTACCGGATCGTAGTTTCTAGTCATACAATTATAGATCAAGGACTCAACTGGTTTTTTATCAAAACTAAAAGTGTGAGTTAATTCGTCTAAAACTGTTTGTTTATTAATTTGAGTTCCTGTATGTGCAACCCACTCTCCGTTTACATCATAATGATAACTTACTCCGTTTGACACAGGAGTGTGAATCCATACCCCTACTTCAGCGTCTACTAGTTCAGTTCCTCTATCTAACGCTGCTAAACCTTCAAATGTTAAACTGAACTTATGGCCGGGACTTAGGAAAGTATTAGCTCTAAACTCTCCTCTTGTGTCACTTTGATCTGTCCCGCTTACGTGGAACCTCAGTCTAGGTAAGCCATTGACGCTCTTTAGTTTTATGGCTGCTTGATTTCTTTCTTCGCTATCTAAGGAAACATCCTGTAAATCATAAATAGTAAAGCCATTATTTACTGACGTTCCTGAAGTAATAATTAAATCAATATCCTTAACAGTCTCACTATTGATTACTTCAAAAGTAGGTCTTCCTGATTCAGCGACGACTAAGTTGGTTGAGCTAGAGAGGGCGTAAGAATTATACTCATCTAAGTCTAAGAATAGTTGAGATCTTAGATTTAAGAAATTACTATTTGGTATACTTGAAGTAAATAAGTTTTTGCTTAACGCTATAGGACCTCGTAGATCAAATTCTGAATTTTTCAGAATACTACCAAAACAATGGGTTAATATACTAGATTTATTTTCATCGTAATCAAAAGAAACTAAAGGATGATAATTAAAAGTCGTTAAGTATTCATAGTAAAGTTTATGTAATTTTCTTCCGAATGAATAATTAAAATAACCATCAATAGAACTTAAAACAGTCTCTGAACAAGAAGCTCTTCTGTTAGCTTCAGACCCTGAAAAGTTATACCAGTAAGATTCAGAATTAAATCTTGTAGGGTCAGCTAATACATCTCTGTATGCTTCGGCCTCTAATTTTCTTTGCTCTATTTTATAAATCAAATACATGAGTGGATCTGCTTGCCCTCTATCTTGATACATTGAAGATCCGTTTAAATCAGTAAAGTAATTTACTGATCCTCGCGTGGGGAAAGTAGAACTCAAGTAATAACCAAAATAAGGATTAGCGTGATTTATAGAGCAGTATTTATACACATCTGGAATGGAGGATAAATTGCCACTACAAATGCTGCTGGTTGAAGCAAATTCAAGAGAAGAAGGTATTAGACCTCTAGTGATTAGTGCAGAGTCCTGGAACGCTCCACTAACTGGGAACCCTTCAATCCTTGCTAGTCGTGAGACTGGGGGGTTGAATCCCGTTCTATCAAAATAACCAAATAAGTTTAAGGCGTTCTTGAGGTTCTTTCTTCTAAGTGTATTTCTAGGAGCTAGGACTACATTATCGGTGTTAAACGTTACCCCAGAGTAGGTTGAGTCTGGACTCGCTGAAGGTGAATATAAAGATTTTAATCTATACCGACCTAAAGAACTAAATTCTACTTCTTCATTCACCAATATGTCAATACCACTTACTTCTTTTTCTGAGAAGTTTGATCCGCTTAACGAAGTTAAGTAGTCGTCACTATCAAAAATTACTTCGGAAAAATAATTAGAGGTTATAGAATCATAGTCATCCGTGGCTGAAGTAAAAGCATTTACCAGAGGTATGGTGTGTGCTGGCGAGAATTCTTCTGCTGTTCTACCTAAGTAGATTAAGCCATATCTTGTGTCAGCATCGTAGTTTATGTCATCGAAAATATAATCAGCGATTGAAACGTTGACCATGTAATGAGAAGATTTTCCTGACCATAAAGGAAGATACTTTACTTTATCATTTTGTGTAATCTCAGTTAAATTATCCCAGTTAGGAGCATCCTGTTTTGATGTAGTAAAAATTAACCAAGAGTTGTTATAAGAAACATCATCTAAATTACCTATTGTGTTGTCATAAATATAATCTTTAACTTTTGCTGCAAATTCTGCTGTTACGCCAAAACAAATTAAAAGATTTTCTATTTCATCAATAAAAGGTTTATTAACCTCTGAGGTTACGTAGTAAGGGATCTCTTCAAATGGAGGTATTGGGTAAGTTTTATTTCTATACCTAAAAGTAAACTCTTCATCATCAATAGGAAATGGCTTGCCTGCAAGACGGAAAAGGCTTGGATGATTAGTGAATAATGTAAGCAAAATATGATCGACAGAAGCTTTGATATTATCATCAAAGTTGTCTTCATCATAATTAGTTATTCCTAACCCTAAAGCTACATCAAGAGTAAATGTAGTAAAATCTTTATACAGGTATGATTCCGTTGCTAAAGCATAGTAGATTAAAAATGGAATGTAGGACTCCCACAAATCAACAAAATTAGATTCGAAGTTTAAGGTATCCGGGCTAAACAGGTTATTTATAGCGGCCTGAATGCTTTGTTTCGTTCCTGCTTTTTTGTAAATTGATAGAGCGTTTGCTAACTGTAGTCTCCACTTATTCCTGTCATGACCAGCGAGCTTCCATCCTATGAGGTAAGCTACTTCTGGGAGATATTCATCTGGGCAATCTTGGAGATCATATAAAGTCTTTAGAGTATCGGCTTCATTCTGTTGATCTGCGAAAGCAAACGAGAAAGCTCTAATCAGTCTGAAGAAAGCTCCTTCACTAACTACGTTAGCTCTATACTCTCCGGTCTGGTAGAAATAATCAAAGGAGTCCTCTACGTAAGTGTCGTCTCTATCAAAGAAATCAGTAGAGTAGATGATACTATTTAACGTCTTGAGTTTTTCTAGTTGTTGGGTGCCACTAACATACTGAGTTTGCCCAGACACAAACAAGGGAGAGATGTAGTCAGTATTGTTTCTCCATGTATATTCAGTTATAGCATTAATACCATCAACAAAAGTTAGAGAATCGTTGTTATAAATTCTATCAACAAAATAATCTGAAACGATTGCCGAAGAATTTACTGTAACTGGTAATGTTGGGTGAGGGTCTGTTGCTAGTAAAAAGAACCATCCAAGCTTGTAGCAATAATTGTCTACTGATGATGGAGTAGCTCTTAAATCATTTAGCTCTGGGATTAGGGTCTCATCAACATAGCTTTTAAAGCTGGCGCTAGTAGAGAAGTCTCTAAAAGATTTATTAAATTTTAGTAAGACTTCTCGCTCAAAGCTAGACTTATCTAAGTTACCAAAGTTATTATTCTTAATAAAGAATGTTGATATACCTTGGAAAGATCCAATGGAACTAAAAATTGTGCCAGTAGGCACTGATAAAACTTCAGTTATGTTTGAAGCTAACTTAATGTGAGTATTGATAATAGAGTCTAGAACATCAAAGCCTTCTCCAAATTCATTCCTATCTTCGATAAGATAGTAATTTGGAATTAAGTTCTCTATAGCATCAGAAAAATTTCTTTTGCTATAGAGTTTTTTATTTGGAGAAAAGTTTTTACTATTCATTATACTCTCTCAATATTAATAGTGTAGTTGTTTAATTGAATAAACTCATTAAAATCAATAAAGACTCTCTGAGGATAGTTATCTATAGTTGCGAAAACTACTTCAGGCAACGCAAAGATTTCTCTAGCTAATTCTTGTGGGATAAAACTTTCTCCGAAATCTCTATTACCTACAGAAAAATATTTTGTAATTACATTAGCTACTTTAGTTTTAATAGCCTCCTCATCTTCTAGTAGTTCTCTAGAAACTCTAATTGTAGTGATTAAATCTAGAGTTCTAACTAAGCCATCCACAATAACAACATCATCGGTTATCATCTTTTTAGGTTCTATTGCTTCTAGTAAGTCTCTCTTAAATACAGGACTAGCTTTCTTAAGCTGTAGATCATTAGCTTTCTCTAAAACATAAATATCTATTATATTTGCTGATGAAAAAGCTCTTCTAACCGCCGTAACTGACTTACCGACTAAACCGTAATTAGTTCTAAATGAGTTACAGAAACTGTTGTAATCACTCAAGGTAACTAATCTATCCTGTCTTCGGAAAGACAGCGGAGCATATTTCTTAGCTTGATCAATTGTCTCTGCGTTAGCTCCTCCTGTAGCGACTGACGTGTTCTCTAGTGTGGCTTGAAGCGAAGCCCCTCCTGGGATGGTCAGAGGTAGTGGAGCGTTTATAAAACTCTCTCCTATGTTGCCTCTCTGCCCTCCGCCAACACGGTAAGTTACAGTGAAAGTATCTCCAGGTGCCGGTGACTTTGCTACAGCGTTGTCTCCGAATACAACCGTGGCTCTAAAATCGTCATCTGCTACCAACTGAAAAACTTTTGAATCAGTTCCGCTTACAAAGAATAAGTTTTCTGTTTCAGTATATCTACCTCTAGTCTCAGAAACTCCTTCTATAAAAACTTCAACCGATCCTTCTACTATCGGAGCTAATTCTAGGTTAATAGACTTAATTCCAAAATCAGCATTAAATTTTCCAGTTTTCTTTACTAAAGCTCCTTCAAGTAACACTAAATTAGTGAATATAATACCTTCTTGGTTGACACTTTCACTTTTAAGTAATTCTATAGAAGAGTCTGCATTTGAATTTTCTAAAAGACCATTAGTAACTTTGTATAGGGTAAAACTTAAAGATTCTCCGTCTTCTGGGGAACTGACGGTGATGACTCTAGAAGTTGCAGGAATCGTTAAAGTAGCTCCAGGGTCTGAAACAAAGGCATCAGATGGAAATGTTAGTTTTGCATTTGCGATAGCTGCTGTAGGCCCTTTCATACGAACGCCTATTAATTCTAGTAACTTCTTTATGCTGTTTCTATTTTTAGCTGTTCTTAGATAGTTTTCATTAGCTAAAAAGTCTGCTTTCATTGATGTCACTGCTCCGACATAAGAAACTAAATCAATCAACATGACTCCTAAATCAGAACTTACAAAGTTATTGTAATCAAGTGGATAAACAGACTTAACGTAATTAACTAAGTTAGTTCTAATTGAATTAAAATCAGAGCCAGCATAGTTAATCAATGATGCTTTCTTAGCAGAATCAAATTCTCTTGCTAGCTTCATGAAGTCTGAGCTAACGGTTCCATTAAAGTTCATATTGATACATCCACTTCAAATTGAGTATTCTCATCTTCTCTAATTTGACAAGACAATTTAATTATTAAGGTGGGCAGACCATATTTAGTAGATTCTTCTTGTCTATAAATTTTTAGTCTGTTTACTTTTACATAAGGTATATAATTACTTATAGAAGTTAATATTCTTGCTCTAGCTTCGACTACTAAGTTTTCATCAAAAGGCTCAAATAATAAAGACTCTAAGTCGCAACCAAAAGCAGGTAACATAACTCTCTCTCCGGGAGCTGTAGAGAGAAGCTGCTTTAGATTACTTCTTGCTAAAGATATCTCTACGTTAGGTTGAACATAACTTTTCCCAGGATTCTTTTTGAAGGGAAATCCTATACCAGTTCTAGGTATATACTGATTTTCTTTTGTAGTTGATGCTATTTTTGGTTGTAGAAGAGTTCCTACAACAGTCGTATTAGTATCTAAATTAGCCATAATAATATATACTATCCTATGATCTCTTTGTATTTATTAAATAGCTTCTTACCTATGGTAATTAACGACGGAGCATCAAAGTGAATACCAGTGAGATAATAAGTCCTATCAAAACCTGCATAGGGTTCTGTTATAAACGAAAGATTATCTACGTCAATAAGTGATACATTTAAAGATTCACTATTAGCCGCTTCGTTTTGTTGTGCTCTTACTTCGTCAGTAAAGATGAACGATACTGGTTCTGGCCCATCTGGACTCAAAATGTATTGACCATATGCAGGTAATTCTTTTTGAGCTTGTGTTATAATCCAAGGAGTATCTTGTGTAATTCCTTGTATACCTTTTAGTTGATCTTGCACTCTCTCATACAACACCTCAAAATCTGTTAGCCATCCATCAGCAACCACACTTGAGAATGCAGGGAATCTCATGGTTCCTGGATACACTGATGCTTCATTTTCTCCTTGCATCATTATTACAGCTTTAACTTCATAGGGTTCTGGGACTGCGGCCAATGCGTTAGTAACGTCCCTATTCAGTTCATAATATTTGTGATAATGAGGCACTGTGTCATCAACGGTTGTAATGGGATTAGCTCCTGCGCTAAATGTCCAAGAGAGACCACTTGGGAGTCCCGGTAACAGGAGTCTAGAGAAATCATACATCCAAGTTCCGCCATAAGCATTCTTAACAACATAAGCATCTGTCTTAATAGATGAAGATATTCTTATATCATCAGCTACGTGCTTCATGAAAGACACGACAGGACATATTTTTGGATTACCTGTTGTTCGTCCTGGGATTGGCGGAGTGTCGTTTTCCGTGGCTACGTATCTAGTTCTGTTATTCTTTTGGTTAGCGTCCAGAGTAACCCAGCTACCCTCATACTCATTTCCACCAAGATCCGTTGTAAATGGATCCCAAATCTTGGCCCCATCAATTGGCTGAGTATACTCTAGCTGACCCACTGAAGATAGATCAATTAAGTCACCTGCAATGTTACTCTGTCCAATTGCAATGATAACTGGTCTTCTCCATTTAAGCTGTTTAAATAATCTTTCTTGATGCTTATAGGTTTGATTAATTCCTACAGTGTTTAATGTTTTGCTATAAAACTTTACACTTCCTAAGAAACCACGAAGACCACTAATGAGACCTCCATACTCTCCACCCATGAATCCTCCATTCTTGTAGCCGTCTGTATAGCCACCACCTAAAATCCATGGAGTAAAGAAGTTACCTAACTTCGGGCCTGACTGAAGAGATCTTGGAGCTAAAGGACCTACTGACGTGGTATTATAGTTGAAGCTATTATTTTGCTTAAAGCTAGGAATATTTAAAGATCTGTATCTATCGACGCCAAATACATCAGTAAGGGACGAGGTTTCTAAAACCTCACCGTCTAAGTAAATTGATACACTATTTGCCCGGTAATCAACAGATAAAGAAAGAAGCATATACTCATGAACTAGATCTGCTAAACTCTTGCCACTTGCTGTAGTTTTTGTGCTGGAGACAAACATCCCCAAATATCCATTAGTAGTATCACATTCTGGATTAGAGAAGAATGTTGCTGATGAAGCATCATAAGATACAGTTGGGGCTAAAACTAGGCCGTAACCAACAGAAGGGTTTTGTAGACTGAAGTCGTTAGATGGTAAAGACTTCTCTGTCCATCTAACGTCTGTTGTGAAACCAAAAATTAAGCCTCTAGTGTAGTCACTATTCTGTGTAAATGGAACTAAGTTGTAATCTTCATCTCTTACAGCACCGGTTCTAATTCCAACATTCTCATTAGCTAAGATTAACCGATATAGAGAAGACACACCGTTGTCCTTCCAACCAATATCAGAATCCTCTAAAGTTGGCATGTGAATCCAAGTCTCAAAGCCGAAACCATACTTACCATAGGTCCAGTCTTGGAATTCTTTTGAATCAGGTAGTTTTGCGAAAGACCCTAGTGCAGAAGCCCCAATTAGAGGGGCTGGTCCAGAAGCGTTTTCGCAGATACCCTTAAAATAAGGTGCTGCTAAACCAAGATCTGTAAAGAAGTCTTTAGAGCTTTTAGATATTAAGAAAGCATTACCTTCTTCAGTTGAAGTTATACAGTTATTTAAGTTTGCTACTGTTGCAGAAGGCATAACACAGTCTGAATTCAAAAAGTTATAGAGAGCAAACAGCCCATCTGTGTTTACAACTTCACTCATGTTTACTTGGTTAGCACTAGCATCAGAAGCCTTGAGACCGTCTGTCATTATTGCATCGAATCCTAGATCTGGGAAGATTAGGTGGTTCAGCATGGTTTGCTCACGGCCCCTAACCTTGCTCTGAACAAACTTACCAGACAGAGGTAATACTATTCCTGAAACACTATCAGCCTCAAGGACCAAAGCTTGTTGATCAACCAAAGCTAAAGACAGATTATATTTACTTAAATAACCAAAGTCATTAATTGGAACCTGTCCTCGCGGGAATGCAGTTTCTCCTCCAAAAATATTTGGAGCTTTGACAGCAATCTCAATTTGCTTCTTTCTTCTGTCTACTTTAGTATTCAGTTGAGTAACTTCACTTAACAAAGCTTCTTTGAAGTTATCAATAATTGATTGAGAAGTCCCTGAAGCAGTTAGGTCTTCTATTTGAGTTTTTATATCTTGCATTCTCTTATCACGTTGACCCATAAGGGTTTTTAGTAAGGAGTCTGCATTATATTCCTCTCTCATTGCGGCACTGTCATCAATCACAGAGGGATCAAAAATAGAGTTTACCCATTTATCATATGTTTTTCTATTTATTTCTTCGCCTCGACCACCAATATTAGGATCAAAATTGAACTTCCAACGTTCAGCTAAGTCGATAGAATTTTTTCTATCTCTTAGTTGAATCAAGATAGGAGTGATACCTTCATCAGATCGAGAATCATAATAAAGACCATCGTTAGACAATATGAATTGACCATCCTTACTTAAAGGAGGTCCATACACAAGGCGGATAAGCTCTTCGTCTTCTGCTGGCTTTGCTATCTTGAAGCCTGGGAATCTATCTGCTAAAGCTGGGTTAATTCCTGGCTCTCTGTCTGGGTCTTGTGCGCGGAGATCAAGTTCAGCTTCAATTGCGGTCTGTATTGAAATAACTTTATCGTTTAGAGCATCTAGCTGCTCTAGCCTAGCATTAGCTAGAGCAACACTCCCTGCAATTCTTTCTCCTGTGTAGGATTCAATTGACGTATTGCTTGGAGAGGAAAGAGCATTCTTAACTGCTTCTAAGCATTCTTTAACTTCTTCTATAAACTCTTTTGCGGTCTCAATAAAGCTATAAATTTGCCCAGCAAACTGAATTAGTGCTGCGATTTTTATCGGTAGTTGTGGGTCCCAGTCAGTTAAAGCCCATTTAGCTCGTAATTTCTTTAAGCCTTCTTCTGTAAAATATTCTTCTATACCAAAAAAATCAACAATCTCTTTCCATATTTTTTTAATTTCTTTATCTATTTCTGCTTGTATACTAGCGGTTACATCATGGATTACTGTAAGAATAGGAGTTGGTAATAAGAATAAAACTGCCTCACTGATATCTAAGACACATGTGGGTAGACCGAAAGCTCCTACAGCAGCCGTAAGTAAACCACCCCCACCTGCTATATTACTACCAAAAGAAGTTAAATCAAAATCCGCCATAATTCTCTCTTATATAGCTTAGTTTTCTGCTTGGTTAATAAGATCTAACTCATAATCACTAAACTCAAAAGTAGGATGAATTGCCTTCCTAGCATTTAAGGTCGGGGCTAGGGGTGCTAACTTAACGAAAGCACCATCTAAAGTTGCTCCTAGCGGACTTAATTCTAGAACTCCAACTGAGTTTTGGGTGGCTTGTCCTAGACCATATTGCACAATCGAGAGTGCGTTAATTCCTGAATCGAAAGCTCTTTCATCTACATCTCCTCCTACTATTGTCTCTCTTGCAGCGATATCATCCCCCTCAAGAGGTATCACTCCCCCTGTAGCTCTACAGACACTTCCAGCAGCTAGGTTTATGTCGTTCTTAGCATGTAAATTTATGTCTGTTTCAGACTTAATATTTACTCTATAACCGTGGATAAAGATATCATCATTTGGTGCTCTGATGATTATAGATCCATCTGAATTAAGTTGAATTTTTGCCTGCTCTCCAAAAGCCCGCAACATAATTCGGCTTCTGTGAATCTCCCCAGACCAAGCTACAGAGCCAAACGTTTGATATTTTTTATGAATAGATCCTGCAAATAAGCATACGTCTCTGGCTTCACTATCTAATTTAATATTTCCATACGGCTTGAAGAACAAGCCATCTGGTGGTGTTAACATCGGTCCCGCTATGGGCAAGGCAGGTATAAGTGAGTTTAGACCAATGCCTTGAGATGTTATGTCCACTCCATTGCCATAATATGATTGAATAGTTACCTTACCTGCTTCGGAATGGACTGTTATATCATTTTGTGTTTTTAATAGAATCTCTCTAGCACTGATGGTGTCTCCTGTTGAGTATCCTAGCTTATAGTCTCCGCCAATGATAAGGCCGTCACCTAACTCATTGTTTAGTAACACCACATTTCCGTTTTGGCAATCATTCAAGATGAGCCTCTTACCAAAACCTGATCTTATATTTACTCCTGAATATAACCCTTTTCTATCAGCTCTATGGTTTAATGATATACTGTTTCCTCTTGAGTCACTGATATTAATCATTTCAGGCTCGCCACTGGCATTGAATAACCCAGGAGGAAATAGCCCTTTTTTCTTATAGTCTTTTGGGATTCCCTCTTCCTCATAAGGTTGTTGTTTTATGAAGGCTGATAATCCATCTCTCTTCTTAGGAGGCTCAAAGATTTTAGAATAGTCTTTATGGATTGTCGAAATATAAATGTATTCTTTTGCTATAGAATCAGTTTCTGCATACATGATAAACTGATTTCTTGTGGGAATTGCAAAGAATCCTGTATTTCCTGCTCCTGGGATATTCTTTCCTCCGAAGGGTGAGGCATAGGTGACCTTATCTTGGGTTGCGTAGTTAGGATCTAATCTTTGGACTGTTAGAGATCCTGCTACTGTAGACATGACTTATCCTATGTATAGTTTCATTTTTTACGCCTCTTTTGGAATATCATTAGGAAGCCTCAATCTCTGTAATGTAAAGTTACTATCACAAGACGTAGGTGTTATCTTATGTTTAATTCCTATTATAGTATATCCTGCCGATAAGTAACTATCAAATACTTGTGATGTGTTATCTCCAATGAGTTTAGGTCTATTTGCGTATAACAAACAAGGATAGTTTAACCAGTAATTACTAGAGATATTGAAAAATGGAAGTGTATCTATCTCTACATTAAATCTTAATTTGCTAGTAAAATCAAAGATCCTATTATAAAGGACTGCTGCGTCAGCATAATCGCTTACAGATCCAATCACTATCTTACTAGTAAAGTAGTCTTCTGTTGAGAATATATTTTCATCCTCAAAAAGACCATCATCTCTAATTAAATCACCTACTATTTGACTGAGTAGTCGTTGAGTTAATTCTTCATCTGTATTAGTAATTGAATCAAAAGTAACTTGATCTAAATCAACATTAGTGAAATCTAGTTCTTTAGTGTCTTCTAAAAACACATCATTTGTTATAATATAGTTACCTAATTTTGTTAGTTTAGCTGAAGCATATTCTCTATTTTTTCTAATCTCTTCTTGAACTAAGCCAGCGACTTTAACTCTTAAATTTGTATAAGCAGTTTGATTATTACTAGCTCCTGCTCTTGGTTGATTACCAACTCCACTGTCTGGGAAGATTTGTCTTGAAGGTTTTGTGTAACCAAAGGACAAGGCATCTACTATACCTGATCTTATCTTCTTAAATGAAGCTAATTTTTTAGCTCGAAGTTCATTTTGAACTAATGCTGCTTGAGAGTAAAACTTTGGTGCTTCGGTGAATACACCATAAAGAAAAGCCGTATAAAGATTATTCTCTTCTGTCTTTATAGATAAAACATTAGGATTAGCTACATTATATCTAAACACTGGGAAGTTTTCTATATTACTCGTTAAGGATTCGCTCTCTAGTAACGACTCCATCGTATATTTTTCGGTGTCCTTAATTTTAGACTCGTATAAGTTGAGACTTCTCCAGCTAGTGTTTAGATACTCAAATGCTCGATTATTCTCAGGTAGTTGGCTAAA
>Ga0070749_10002246_pt1 | contig 12998 bp, 24 predicted proteins | sample VirMetDEL_Nov_18_FD_75180 | JGI IMG/M metagenome (GOLD analysis project Ga0070749, IMG submission 75180) | Aqueous microbial communities from the Delaware River and Bay under freshwater to marine salinity gradient to study organic matter... | ecosystem: Environmental > Aquatic > Marine >...
CTCATCACTTTACTAGCCGTTGGCTTAGTCATAGCGGTAGCGCTGTGAGCAGGTGCGGTCTATGCGGTGGCACGATAAGTCTAACTGTCGTGCCACACGCAGAATTATGCGAAGATGACGTGAAGGCTTACGTCTTACCACACGAGAGAGAGGAGGTTTATGCCCCCCGAGGAAAGCGATTTATCAGACGCGGAGTTCGCGTGTCTGATAGTACGAGCGTGCGGAACACGCTTCGTACACTTCGGCTTTGACCACGCAGGTCAATGCCGTTTCTGCTTAGGAATACTACACGTAGCCTAGCGCTACTGCTCAAGCCTCACGCGAATCCACGCGTGGGGCTTCTTTTTTTGCCCACCCTACGCCTGTGCGGTGCTGGCAATAACAACCGGAACACTTCTCGTGTGACACACGAGCGAGAGTAAATTTATTGCGCGTGTTATACTCGCCCCCACGCGCGCACGCGTCGCAGATCATTTCCGTGTGGCACGCTCCGCGCGCCTACGTGACGCGCGATTGGTTTGTGTTGGTTGCGTGTATCCATTGTCGTCACTTGGAGTATCTTCTGTCGTGAAGAGTGGCAGACTGCGTATCGCCGTGTGATACTGCTCAAGATAATCAACCATCACGTAAACTGTACCGGATAACTGTGAAATTATTTCCTGTGTCGTGCGTAAAGCTTCTATAAAATCCTTGTCTTGCGCTTCAGTCCACGTCGAGTTCTCGATCATCTTCGAGATCGTCTCGTAACTCTCCTGAACTTTCTGTATTCCCAACTTGTCCATTGACTTCCTCCTCCGTGTAATCTCGTTCCTTGCGTGGTCGTTGACCACCTAGATAGTTTAGTAGGTTATTCATGGCGCGGTTTATACGCATACGCGCAGCGTCCTGACTGATAGATAAATCACTCGCAACTGCGGCTATGTCAGAGCCACCACCGAAGCGAAGATAGATGATGCTCTGTTGTTCCTCGGGTAATTTCTCGAGTGCTACCTCTATGTCAGCCATCATAGCGAACCAGTTACCACCCTCAGCAGCAACCTTCCTAGTACTCGTGAAACCCAAGTCTGTTAGTGCTGGTGCTACGAGATCTCCACGTAGCACAGCCGGAAGAATCATCTCAACGATCTGACGATCGTAATAATAATTATCTTCTACACGATAACCCACAGCGTTAGCCTTCTCACGCTGACAGAAATCTTTAGCTGCGTTACGCAGCGAGCGCGCTACAAGCTTCGTCGATTGTTTGCCGTCGAGAGATTCCCACACCTTGACCTTGTTTGGATGTTCCATAAACCAAAGCCATAACTCCTGCCTGATATCTTCAGCAGGAACCATGTGGTATTTACGAGAAAACTCATAGGCTATTCCGCCAACAAGATTCTCGTAACTCTCGACATCTACCATGCGTAAACATCTCCTTCTACGCAGAACGAACGCCCGATAATTGGGACATTGACAGCCGTGACATTGGATCTTCTGATGTACAAGATAGTGAAACCTTGTTGCCAGTTAGCCGCACCTGTTGTCAGATAATCAGCCTTGTTAAGATCCATGAGATGACCTACTTCGACTCCGAAAAGTCTATCGGAGATTCGACCATTGTAACCGACATGGTAGTGCTGGATCCCCTGACGATGGGTGTGTCCACATACGACAGATAATCCGATACGTCTTGCAAGGCTAAGCGCAGTTCCTCCCGAAGTCTGTATAAGATTACCTTCGTCTCCGTGGGCAAGAGCCCATCCTGGGGCAAACTGCCAGATTCTGTCATGGAAGGTGATATCAAGTTCATCGTATCGAAGCAACGCTTCATACTCCAATTCGCGCAAGCTAGCAAGTGCTGGAGCGTACTTGTTGATGTAGTTGCTGATTCTATCTCCATGATTACTCCTCATGACGTGGAAAGGTTTATCCCCTAGTGCTTCTTTAAAGCCTTCCATAATCTCGGAAGTCTTATCAAGACCAGACTGTAAAGTTCTTGCGTACTCCGCTGCTCTACCTTTATTCCAACGAGATGGCTCAGGAGAATCTGCTTCATCTCCTACACAGTAAAGTTCGTCAGGCTCAAAGTCCTCGACGAACTGTTGTACTGTAGTGATGGCTCTGCCATCGTGACTAGGTGCTTGTATATCAGAGAGTACTACCACTCGCTTTAGTTTCATTTACGTTTTGCCTTTCGCTTTTTTGGTTTCTTCTTGGCTCTACGTCTGTTTTCTTTAGCGACATTGTCACTCTTACGTACTGTCCGAAGATTCGACGGGCGATCATCTCCATCACGACCTCTGTTGTTTTTATGGTCGACTTCGACATCTCTCGGGAGAGTCTTGCCTGTTCTCTTCTCGTAATCCACGCGTGCTTTGTTTGAAGAAGTGGTTTCAACAGAACCATCTTTCTTCTTTCTTTTGAATACATAGATGGGTCTGCCACCGTTCTGTTTACTTCCTTTGTAAGGACCGAAGATCTTCATTCGTTAGGCCACTTTCCTCGCAACACCATGAGTGCGATTATTGAGTAGTTAGCTAAGTCCTTGAAGGAATCCTCAAGTGACTCGTTCTCTGGATTAGCACCGCTATCCAGAAGATTATTTATTCTTGCTATCTTGTCCCAGATACGGACACGTAAGCCATTGAGAGGACCACCAGGAGACATTGAGATATTGCGAGGCCCGTAGTCCTTATGCTTCTTGAGAAGCAAGGTGGCAAGTTCATCACTTGTTTCCCACACATCCATCTCAAAGAAATCGACATCGAGATCGTCAAAGAGTTCTTCTGCCTTCTCGGTCAACTCCCAACGGTCATCACTCTTCATCTTTTTCCTCCTTAAGTAACTTTTCCACACCTTTGTAAATGTCCTCCATCTCTCCGGCAACTATTGCTTCTTCCATGAACTCTTCAAACTTACCTTCGCTAGCGTTGATAAGCGTAAGAGCCGCACTTTGTAGGCACTCAAAAACAGCCTTTGCATCACCATCACGAAGGAACTTGTCGATGTTCTTCATAAACTCAAACATATCGAAGTTGTACTTCTTGGTGATACGCACACCCCACTCGTATTCAACGCCGTTGTGCTCAAGAAAGTCGAATATATTTACGAACTCTTCTTCACAACGACAGACGTAATAGCCATCATCTGTTGGAACTATTGGGTCCTCTATCATTGTGCGCTCGCTATCTTTTCTTTGAAGAAATCTGCTCCGTCTGAGAGGAAGATAGAGTTGACATCTTCTCCTTCAGGCATCTGTATTGAGATGAGATTTGGCAATTCTCTAGCGAGGTTCTTTGAGAACTCGTGCCCTGCGTTGTCCCCATCAGAGAACAGGAATACGCGTTCAAAGTCAGCCAAGAGCTTAGTGTAATGTTTCTTCCAGTTGTTAACCCCGGGAACGCCCACCGCAGGTATACCGCAAACGCCATCCAACGTGATGGTGTCAATTTCACCTTCGCAAATACAGATGTATGACGATGCTTTGAAGAAGGCGCTGACATTATATAAATGAGTTGTCGCACCACTAAGTCCAAGATACTTAGGTTCCTCGACTCCGAGCGATCTGAACCTAATATCAACCACACCCGACCTCGTAACGTACGGGATTGCGAGTCTGCCTTCATACGCTTCATGACCCGTTAGCGGATCTAGTACGACGCCCAAACGTGCTTTGACCGCTGCCTCCTGAGTAATCCCCCGTTCTACGAGGTAGTCCTCCGCTTCTAGGATTGCGCTGTGGTAATACTTCGCCGCTCGCGTTAAGGATTCTCTCTGCGATGTTGATTGCTTCACGAAACTCTACCCTCTCCTGCGCCATCACTAGCGCGAATCCGTCTCCTTTTATCTGACATGCGAAGCAACAGAATACACCTTCATCGGTATTTGCGCTCGCTGAATTGTGCGTATCATCATGAAACGGACATTTCATAGAAAACCATCCATGCCTACGTGGCACGCGAGCACCATAGTGCTCAAGTATTGGACGTATCGCTGGCTTATTTCTCACCTAACGCCCTCCTAAGAAGTTCTACCCATACTGATACAGGCATTGTAGCATACCAATCAGCAGGATTCCCTTTGCCTTTGCGCTTATGAATTACTGCACCAGTCCAGGCTTTGGCGTTCTTTGTCTCAACTTCTAACTCTGCTAGCCAGCCAGCAAGATCTAATTTGGCGTGATTCTTAACTTCGATACATACGCCATTGATTCCTGATATGTCACCCTTATCGAGAGTAGCTCCCGCAAGCCTTCTTTCGGCATACGGGAACCACTCTTGTAGGTACTTAACAAGATCGCGCTCTGCTTGAGAGCCCTTTATCTTTGACCTACTTGACATTTAGTACCAACCGTTCCTCTGCCAGAAAGCCCAGGCACGCTCTGGCGTGCCGTACCGATGAACGATGTACTTAAGTCCTCTATTAATTTGGTATTCAATTGTAGAGTTACGTGGTGTATTTAGTACCTGCGCTATGCCATAGGCAGATGAAGTAGGATTCTTTGCTTGGTGATTCCAAGCCGATTCCTTACCCCATAACTTAGCCAAGGCAGACCATTGACGTTTAGGATTATCAAACATCTTGTTTACCTTAGCACGTGCCAACGCTTTTGCAAATGTTTTATTGTCTATCATGAGTGGTTTTATGCTCCCCGGAACTTCGACCAAAATCGGTTTCAGGGGAGTATGGGTAATCAACCACGCACCCACACCGTGGGGCAAGGTAGCCACAAAAATTGCAATCGCGGACAGCACCGATACCGTTGATAGTTTCATGTTTCCTCCGTTGGAGCGGTTGCTTGTGATCCACAGTCAGCACACTCCATATCTAAGAAATACATCCCTATAGTACCATCCTCATCGAATGTTACCTTCAGGTTCCATACGAAACATCCACACACACATACCGTAGTTGGTTCACCACGGATATCCATCGCCCGTGTATAGTCGGGACGTAACTCGGTTATGTCTTTCACTTACTCTGCGACACTATCTGTATCGGTGGGTAAGTATTGATGTCAAGCTTACATGAGATAGCCATGGCTTTCTTTGCTATCAAAGTAGCCGCTTGAACTGACTTGATCTTCTTGGGATCCACCGAGTAAAGGTATCCAAGAGCGAACGAGCCACCCGAACCAGCAGCATAATAACCTGATTCGGAACACAGGAAAGATAAGTCGTCACCTATCGAGAACAATTTACCATTGAACGCGAGTAAGTAGGAGAAGGTTGTTTCTTTCCTGTCACCGTCTAAGTCGTAACCATTGGCCTTTAGGGCATCAATCATAGACGGAATAATAAATTTACCTGTGAACTGGATCTCATCGCCATTCTTGTATGTGGGCGGTGTCCAGTTGTAACTTAAGATATCACCTGGTCTAGAGTCCCCCGTGATGCCAAGAAGGTATTTACCTATCTTGACAATCTTGGGGGTTCTAGGTGATATCGTCCGTTGGTTTTCCTCAGTAATCTGAGAGTCGGCAGCCATCACTATGAAGTCTTTACCTTGTATCCCAACGAGCGTTGTCATTATGACCTTTCGATGTCCGATACGTTCATTACTTCAGGATTAAATGTCAGCCAGAACGAATTCTCCCCGCTAGCATCGGCCTTCCCGTACCGATTCTTAACAGGTGCAACTGCTATAAACCCTGGAGCATTGGAACCCACAGTCAGAATCAAAGCTGGCAACTGAGCAACCATGCCCTGCAAAGCAGAACGTGGCTGACACGGATTACCAGGATAAGACTCTTTCGTGTGGTGTAGTACAAGTACTGATGCGTTGGTATCCCTTGCGAGATACTTCAACTCCTTGATGGTAGAACGCATACCAGCGAATTCTTCTCCTGAATCATTGGCAACATCCATCAAGTTATCGACTACGATTAGTGTAGGGGCACATCCCCACAGTTCCTCGAAAGCCGAAACCTCCATATCTAAATCAGCCAATGTAGGTGCTGATTCAAATGACCAAAAGATATGACCTGAATTTTCGTTAATGATCTTCCTGGATTCGTCAACCTGTTCTGCGAGCATGAACTCGGCATCACTTTGAGTGCGTCCAGTAATCATCGACAGTAATCTCATAGCCATCGTGTGAGCATTAGTGTCAGCGCTAACGTATAGCGTTGGCACCTTAGTACGCAACGCTATCGCTAGAGCTAATGTTGACTTACCAGCACCAGGAGTGCCAGCAATCATCGATACTTCTGCTCGGCGTAGTACAACCTTGTTAGCATCGAATGTGCGGAATACCGTTGGTAACGGTTCTCCACCTATGTCTTTGCTACCAACAGCACGAGCAAGAGTTCTCATGTCTTAGAAAGAACTCCATTCAGGGTCATTCCTGCGTATCCATTGTGGATCACATTGGTCAGGAGTTCCCTTAGGAGAAGGACACATGAATGCCTTCCATGGACCTTTGGCACCAGTTCCGGTGCGCTTGGTCATCTCACCATGCTTACAACTGCGACCTACTGGAGCAGTCGATGGTGTGAATGTTTGCTGCGATGTTACTGGTGTAGCACCTAGCGGAGCAAGATTGGCTACAGCCTGGTTAATGCTAGTAGGTGCGCCAACTAATGAACCAGCCATCGTAGTTAGCAGTCCTTCTGCATCTACGGTGCCTAGTGCGAATTCAAGATTGTTCTTGAACTCATCGTATGTATCTCCGCCAATGACGAAGATACGTCCGTCAGTCATCTTAGAACTGACTTGGTATTTCGATACGGTCATTTACCGTTCCTTTCCTGTGTATTTTTACCGTTAAGCCATTTGCAGTATGATAGCACGCCACACCGTCCACAGTTGTTAAAGTTAGGCAGGAATATATCCTGCTTGCGTGCCTTGTCAAATCCTAGAAACATCTCCTCAACACGTTCAGGTGCTAAGTGTTCAATGTTCCACAGCGAGATGTGACCAGAGCGTGCATCCCAGAAACCTGCCTTATCGACAGATACGCCATGCTTGTCTAGAGCCCACGCATAGACAGCAAGTTGAAGCGGATGCTTCTGAGATGACGCTCCAGTTTTGATATCGACGAGCACACGATTCCCGTCGAAATCAGTCATAACACGATCAATAGCAAGCTTGACCGTGGTATCTCCCACCGGAATTTGATATTCCTTTTCAACAAAATCTTCATAGACATCCCAGCCAGCAGAGCGGAATTTGATCCAACGATCAAGCATCCACCAACCCTCGCCATACCACCAGGACATATCCTCTTGTCCACGGAACTCCCAAGTACTCATGTCACCATGAGCCTCTTCGTCTTGTTTGACTTGCTCAAACCAAGCGGCATTCCATAGTTCATCAGGATTAGTTGTATCACCGAGTTCGCCCTTGTCGAACATCTCGGTTGCTTTATGCACGGCAGAACCACCAGTAAACCAAACAGCGTGTTTCTCTGGTACTTCTTCGATCTTTGTTAAGTAGTATTTCCAACCGCATTCCAGCCATGTATTCATGGAGGAATACGAAATGTGTTTAGGTAATTTGCTCATAGGTACATCATATCGCAGTCATGGCGCTCTGTATAATCGAAGCCACAGAAGTAGCAATCCATAGGTTCATCGCAGTATTTGCAGATATACTTGAATTGCTGTTCGCCACAACAGAAAAATGTTGTATCTAGGATTACGTAATGTTCGTTCATGATTTACCTGCCCAACCATCTCCCTTGAAATGAACCGGATTAGGTGTATATACACGCCTCATCGGCGTGCCGCATACGCAGGTATAGGTAATCTTTATATTTTCAAACGCCAGCTCGACCTCGTATTGGTCATCGCACTTATCACAGTAGAAATCATATCTAGGCATTGGGTTCCTTTCTAGCCCCGAACCCTACCATACCGCAGGCATAAATGCCTGAGCCCCTGATTCTAAGAAATGCCCCCCCTCCCCCCATAAAAATCTTATGGTGAGTCAGGGGAGCAAGTTGGCTAGGCTGTATGCCCTCGCCCCTTCATCTGAAGTTTCTGCCCCACGGTTTCCCGCCCGAGAATCATACCACATAAAACAAAAAAAGACCCCCCAACCCTAAAGTCAACAGGAGTAAATTGACTTTGAGTTGAGGGGTTTTTAGACCCGGGGGGTATATCTAACTACCCCCTGGGGTTAAAAGTGTCTCAAATCCCGCTAAAACCACCCTTAAAAGGGTATCCTAGGGGATTAGTTAGAGCCTCTACCAAACTGTGTAGCCGAGGGATCCAACCACTTGAGCACTGGGCCGAGGAAGCCTGCGACGGCTGCCATGCTTAGTGTCTTGAGGTCGGTCTCACCGGCTAGGTAGAGAGCGATAGCGGCCGAAGCTGCTGCACGGAACCAAGTAAGGGATACTTGCTTCAATGTTTCCATCAGTTTCCTTCTTTCGTTAGGGTCACCTTCCAGGTATGAACCTTGCAACAGGTACAGACCACGGTAGGTACTGGTGTTTCTACTGTAGCAGAAATCTTCTTCTTAGGTGTAGGTTGAAGTAAAGCTTTGACCGAATTGACCACTTTGGGCTGATTTATCCACCAGAACCAAGGGCTAGTATCGTCAGATTTATCAGGACGGATAGAGATATGTAGATGCTTAGTGTGAGGGTTGCTACCACTATAAGGGCGATTCCCAGACTTAGCATACTTACGATTCCAAATCTTCTTATTGAAGATGAGGTACTGTACTCTTTCATCTTCCTTAAACTTCTCAAATAGTTCTGCACAGTCAATCCCATTTTTAGGATCGTGTGTCAGGTCTACAGCTAGCCCAGTATTGTGGTCCGAAGTCGGGTTTGCTTTCTGATGAGCAACACTCGGTAGTAATCCATCGCTCGCCTTCTTCCTCTTTGGGGCAATTGCAGTTGCCTGTCGGAGTACAGCAAGGGCAGCAGGGCTTGCCTTCTTGGCTATCATTCATTTCCTCAGTGCTTCTTTGACTAGTTCGGTTAAGAATTCTACTTTTTCTTCCAAGGAATTTACCTTGTCTTTGATGCTGGATCCACCATTAGGCTTAAGTTCAGCTAGATAATGCTTGACCAACCAACGCACGATCCCCGCGAATGAGGCTGCTATGGAAACTATTGCTACGACCAGCGCAGCCCAATCCACGGCATTCATTATAAGACCGTTCTAACTGTGATGGTGAGCATTCCTCCGAATCCATCGAAACGCTTGTCCGGTGGCGTCTTACGGGTAAAGTTCATTCTTTCAATCAAGGCTTGTACTCGCTCTCCTGTTGTGAAGTCCTGGACGTTTATGATGTCTCCAATTGCTTCGATTTCCTCGAGCAGTTGAATACGCTCCCACGCACGGCCTTCATAGCCAGTCCGTACGTTATAGCGGTCGGTTTCCACGTCAAAACACCATACAGGGAACTGAATCAACCTTTGGCGCTTGGTTGCTGGAAGAGCTTTTACCTGATAGCCCTTAAATACTGGGCCCAGACTGGTATTGCTTGCGCTACGTGAGAGCGTAAACTTGTATGAGATGTACTCCTGTGGGCCTTCAGGGCTAGATGTAGCAGCCTCAGGTGTACCAGTAGAGGAGTTATAAGTGATAATCGTGTAGGTGTTGTTAGATGAATCTACTGTGCGTAGATCGATAGCACCATTAGTGACATCACCACGTCCACGAACAAACTTATAGTTCTTGGGCTCTAGAGTTCCGTATCTGATACCACCAGTTTGAACGTATCCAGTAGGGACTAGAGTGCTAGCTTCTTCAAAGTATATAGCTCCATCTGTGGTAAGCCTACCTGTAGAAAATGCTAGGCGATCAGTAATACCAATAAAACCAACAGCAGTAGTAGGACGTGCCTCAGTTTGAGTAAACTGTAGATCATTTGCATAGGCAAACCGTAGGCTTTCGCCTTCAATAGTAGTACCTAGATCGATACGGATTAGTCCGGCATCGGTAGACCCGATACCTGTAGTAGCCCAGATAAATCTATCGCGCGCAGCTAAATCATAAACTGGTTGTCTGGTCTCAACGATTAGTGGACCATAGTTGATAGATCCGTCTTGATCATTTACTACAGCGATACGGACACCACGGCTAGTACCAATAGCCATATAGCCAAGGTAGTAGAAAATCTTATGGACTATTTCCCCTGGAGGTAGCTCGGCAGCCACAGATGCCTGGGTCAAAGTAGGCATAGCACCGCTAGTATTCAGGGTGTATTTTTGGATAGTAGAATAGATGCCAGAGTGTCCAGCAGTATAGATAGCAGGACCAGAAGCCGTGATACTGGTATACACATAGTTTGTGTTGGGATTGGTATACACGGGGCTTGGTAAGGTTGTAGCCGTAGGCGATATCTCATAAACAGCATTATTGATACAGGCAACAATACGATCTTTAACGAACTCCATCTCAGCACTAGTTACAGTAATGGAAGGAGTACTGAGCATTGGTGTAGGAGCTACAGCAGCGCCATCAGAGATAAGTTTCTTGTTTATCTCTAGTTTAGTAGAGGCGGAATCATTAGTAACCCAATAGCCAAACTTACCGTCATCACAGATGGCATATACAGGGTCACGTACACCGGTATTGTAATCAACCCAATGTTCTATATTTCCGTTTGAGTCAATTCGATCTACATCGTAACCATCGTGGATAAGAACACCATTGTAAGTTGTACCACCTGTTGTCCATCGGACAGAGCGGATATGTTGCTCAGATTTATTATGCGTTGTGCTTACAGTTGTGGTCATCTCATGGATAGAAGTACATGATTTGAGCAGGGTAACTTCGCCCTTAGTCCAAACATTTACGCCTTGAGAATCAAGAAAACGATAACTTATCGATTCACCAGCAGACGGGTCAAAGAACTTGATACCAGCTCCACCATGGAAAGATGACTGAGAACGCATCCACCAGCCAACTAGGGATTGCTCACCTGGCTCTTTGGCGTTATCGAACTGATCTTTCCGATATGGAGCTGTCTCGCGCTGATAAGGATCAGCATCGGTAGGAGCCATGAAAAATGGCAGCCCACCGATAGCTACATCGTAGTCCTCAGCATTGTTAGTCCATAAGCCAGAGAGAGTGGGGTTACCTATGTTTAACGGAATATCTTCAGAGATATCCGGCGTAAATGATGCCACTTAGGCTCCTTACTTGCTTAGTGCTGCGATTTCCTCGGCAGTCAAACCGAGTGCTGCTAACTTAGCCTGTGCAGATGCCTTTGCTTCTGCTGCTGCAGCCTCTGCTGCTTCTTTTTCTGCTTGCATTTGTGCAGCAAGTGCAGCATCTGCTTCACGCTGTGCTAGTTCTTCTGGTGAAAGAGGTAGTTCCTGTACTTCACCTGTTGAACAATCCACTATGATTTTTGTATCTGCCATTTCAGTTCCTAACTGTTTGATATTCCGTAAAGAGTAGCGGTTGTATATTGAGAAAAATTAGCACCATTATCACTATAAAAAGTAATAGAACTAATAGAATTTGTTTTTTGCCATAACCCTGCAGTAAAACCATCATAATAAACTGTAGTTGCATTGCCTTCGTTTACATAATCTGCACTTACTGTTTTGTAGGTAGCACTAGTATAATTAGGAATATATACTTCAAAATTACCAAAAGTATTTGAGGTACCATTAGTGGCTGGCGCAACACCAGCGTAAATAAAAGAACCAGTTGCTGTTGCCGAAACAACAGTTGTTCCATCACCTAGTAATTGTCTATAAAAATAACTACTAGATGTATCGCTATTGAATCTCATATCAATTTGGTCTTGATTAGCCGACCTATTAGTTCTTGCACTTATCTTAACTAATAAATCTGTATAAGTGCTAGGAATACTAGTAAAGTCAATACTTGCAGACCCAGACGAGCCTACTGTGACGGTGGCTATTTTTTCATAAGTCGCTGCCATTATGCCGCCTTTATTCCGTAAAGAGTGAAGGTTGAGCCTGTGGAAATTTGTGGATTAGTCATAACAAAATCTAATCTGTTTATAGCAGATGTGCTACGCCACAGACCTACAACAGCAACAGTTCCACTAGCCGCATTGTTAGCGCGTTGAAGCCAAGTTTTGTAAGTAGTCGTATTAGAGTAGTTCATAAAATGAAGTATGCAATTATTGTTTCCGACAGTAGTAGAAAACACTATTCCTTCATCTAAATAAACGCTCGCAGTTGAACTTCGTCTAGCCGAAGTCCCTGTGCTTCCATTTCCGACTAAACGAGTATTTGAGTAATTGGTTCCGGTATCATTATTTATCACAATCTTGATACCGTTGTCTACTGTTTCAGCACCATTAAAAACAACTACAAGGTCTGTGTAACTACCACTAATTGAAGTAAATGAAACTGTTGCTTGTGCGCTAGGCGCAGTATAAGTTGCTATCGGTTCATAAGTCGCAGCCATTATGCCCCCTTAATGCCGTATAGGGCGAAGTGTGAGTATTGGGCGAGGTTTGCTACATTGGAAGTTAATTTGATGCTAGTGACAGCATTGGTATTCATCCATACTCCGCTTCGTATTGCAACTTCACCGCTTCCATTTTTATCAGCGCCAGTCAAACTTCTAGTGGTTGTATATTTATTTGTATTTGCATAATCTAAAATGTCAATAATAGTCGCTGCAAAAATATCTGTTGAATTCGCCTGAGTATTAACACCTGCTCTGATAGCGCTGGTGCTAGTATTGGCTCCCGCACTAGCGCTTGTTCCATTACCTTCTAATCTATGAGTTGCATAATTATTGCCTGTGTCAGAATTAAATTGTAGATACAAAAGTTCTACTCCTGTTCCTGCTGTTGTATCTTTACTCATTCCGCGTATTTGTAAATGAGCGTAATCGGCAGGTATTGAAGTGAATTCCACATTGGCAGCGCCACCCGAACCAACTGTATATGTGGCTATAGATTCAAATGCGGGTGGAATAAAACGGTTATTACCTACCAGCAAGTTACCCCTGCGTAGTTTATTCTTTATGCTGACTACAGCCATCAGATAACTACCTCTACCCAAGAAGTTGTAGCCTCATCCCAAGAATACATCTTGTCATCAGTTGGGTAAGGCACTGGTGC
>Ga0070749_10002247_pt1 | contig 12997 bp, 16 predicted proteins | sample VirMetDEL_Nov_18_FD_75180 | JGI IMG/M metagenome (GOLD analysis project Ga0070749, IMG submission 75180) | Aqueous microbial communities from the Delaware River and Bay under freshwater to marine salinity gradient to study organic matter... | ecosystem: Environmental > Aquatic > Marine >...
ATTGGCGTACATAGACCAGTTAGCTAAAGTAGCTTATGCAGGTAATTGGGAAGAATACGATGAATACGAAGAACTAGACTCTATAGCAGGATACTAAACTATGGTTAAACTTTACGACATAAACGAAGGTTCGGAAGAGCCTATGGTGATCCAAGAGTCTCTTGACGAGTGGGTACAACACAAGGTTGATTCGTGGCGCGACCACTTTGAAGCTAATTACTCAGAAAAGTTTGATGAGTACTATAGACTCTGGAGAGGTATATGGGCTTCCGAGGACAAAACCCGTGAATCAGAACGTTCGCGTATTATTTCTCCGGCCCTACAACAGGCTGTGGAATCCTCAGTGGCTGAAATGGAAGAGGCTACGTTTGGCCGGGGTAACTGGTTTGACATTAAGGATGATTATCGTGATCAAGAGACCGGTGACATTGCGTACCTGAAGAAACAACTCACTTACGACTTTAAGAAGACTAAGATACGTAAGGCAGTGGCTGAGTGTCTTATCAACAGTGCTGTGTTTGGCACGGGTATTGCAGAGGTAGTTCTTGAGGAAGTCAAGGACATGAAACCCGCCACACAACCTGTGATGGACGGACAGATGCAAGCTATTGGTGTCAACATTAGTGAACGTACAGTTGTTAAACTACGCCCAGTAATGCCTCAGAACTTCCTTATTGACCCGGTGGCAACTACGGTTGACGATGCCTTAGGTGTCGCTATCGATGAGTTTGTTTCTCGTCATACTGTAGAACAACTACAGGAACAAGGTATTTACCGTAACACTTACCTTGGTAATGCCGCTGAAGACTTTGACATTGAGCCAGATCAAGACCTAACTATGTATCAAGACGATAAGATTCGCTTGACAAAGTACTATGGTCTAGTCCCACGTCACTTACTTAAAGAAGAGGCTGACGAAGGCGAAGCTGATTACACTGAAGGTGATGACGATAGCTACTACGTAGAGGCTATTGTTGTCCTCGGCAACGGTGAGATACTTAAAGCCGAAGAAAACCCATACATGATGCAGGATCGTCCTGTCGTTGCGTTCCCTTGGGACGTAGTGCCTAGTCGTTTCTGGGGTCGTGGTATCTGCGAGAAAGGCTACAACTCTCAAAAGGCGTTGGACGCTGAGATTCGTGCGCGTATTGACGCACTCGCCCTCACGGTACACCCGATGATGGCAATGGACGCCACTCGTATCCCGAGAGGTACTAAACCAGAAATCAGGGCAGGTAAACTCCTGCTAACAAACGGATCACCAAGTGAAATATTACATCCATTCAACTTTGGACAAGTTGGACAAATTACATTTGCTCAAGCACAAGCACTACAGGGCATGGTACAGCAAGCGACTGGTGCTGTGGATTCAACAGGGCTTGCAGGGACAGTTAATGGAGAAGCTACTGCTGCTGGCATCTCTATGGGTCTTGGGGCAGTCATTAAACGCCATAAGCGTACTTTAATTAATTTCCAAGAGTCGTTCTTGATTCCCTTTGTGGAAAAAGCAGCATGGCGCTATATGCAGTTTGAACCAGAGATTTACCCTGTTAAGGACTACAGTTTCTGTGCCACAAGTAGCTTAGGCATTATTGCTCGTGAGTACGAAACTACACAGTTAGTTCAACTATTGCAGACCATGTCACCAGAGTCACCTGCGTATCCTGTGTTAATACAGAGCATTGTTGACAATATGAACCTAAGCAACCGTGAGGAAATCCTCAATACGCTTAAACAAGCACAACAGCCTAACCCACAAGCACAACAGGCGCAGGAGGAAGCTAGACAGGCTCAGTTGGCGTTCCAGAACGCACAGACTGCTACCCTACAGGCTCAGGCTCAAGAGTCCTCAGCGCGAGCTCAGAAGCTCTCAATGGAGACACAGGCAATTCCTATCGAGTTGGAACTTGATAAGATCAAAGTATCTACAACGAATCTACAGGGCGGTACTCAGGACGACATCGAGTTCGAGCGTAGACTTAAGATTGCAGATTTAGCACTAAAAGACAAACAACTTAACCTAAAACTAGGAGCTACCAACAATGGTAATAACTCAACAGCAATTCAACAAGGCAATGGAAGAGATCAACAGCAGCTACAGCAAATTAGTCAAGCGCTTGGAGCAGGTGGAGTCCCAACTCAAGGAAGCCAAGGCCCCATCTAAGAGCACAGGAGCAAAATAATGCCTAAGTCAACCAAAGACCCCAAGCTTGCCCGGGCCGGGGTCTCTGGTTACAACAAGCCTAAGAGGACTCCGAACCATCCTAAAAAGTCCCATGTTGTTGTAGCCAAAGAGGGCGACAAGACCAAGACAATACGATTTGGTGAACAAGGTGCAAGCACCGCAGGTAAGCCTAAGGACGGTGAGTCTGAGGCTATGAAGAAGAAACGTAAGTCATTTAAGGCTAGACACGGTAAGAATATTGCTAAAGGTAAGATGTCTGCGGCTTATTGGGCTGACAAGGTTAAATGGTAATGAGTTGCGGAACAAAACACAAAAAAGGTAAGAAAGTTAAGAAATAACTTGACAATTGGCATGATTTATGCTATAATTAGTACCTAAGATCACAAGCTGTCCTAAGGGGGATAAACAGTAATGAATCAAACACAAGTCGAGTCATACCTTAGAAACATGAAAGAGCTTATTCGATCCGATGGTTGGAAGGAGCTTCTTGAAGAGTTCTATGAGCAAATTGACTTACTAAACGACCTCTCCTCTATCAATAAAGTTGAAGAACTTTGGTACAGGAAAGGCCAGATAGACGCCCTTACCCGGCTTACCAACCTTGAGTTTGAACTTGAGGCAATTGAGGAAGAGGTAGAGTCTTTCTATGAGGGTACTTAATGATTTTACTTGTGACTCCTGTGGGGTCACTAAAGAACACTTTGTAGATTCGTCAACCACAGCAGTTAGGTGCGACTGTGGCGCTGAAGCTACAAAGAAATTGAGTGGAGTCACATTCAAAGCTGACATTGGTAAGAATGCAACAACTAAATCAATTCTTCAATGGGCTAAGAAACGTGAACGTAAACTCAAACACGAACGTAAAGCCTCTTATTCGGGAGAGTAACCTTTACATAACATCAATCTCCATAACTGAACACAGCGGAGTTTAATAATGGCAGCAGTAATACTAGATGAGCGTCTTGAGGACGAAAAAGACAACATAGAGGAAACAGAGGAAGAGGTAACACAGGAAGCTTACACAGAGCCAAATCCTGAAGAAGATGATCTTCCCGATAAGTACAGAGGTAAAACAGCAGCAGAACTTGCTAGGATGCACCAAGAGGCTGAGAAGCTTTTAGGTCGCCAAAGCTCTGAGGTTGGAGAACTTCGTAAAGTTGTCGATAGTTATATTCAGACACAACTCTCAAACCAAGCACCACAACAACAAGAAGATGACGAAGAAGTAGATTTCTTTGTTGATCCCGACAAGGCTATGGCTAGGGCAATTGAGCGTCACCCTAAGATCAAACAAGCCGAGGAAGTGACTAACCGCTACAAACAACAAACAGCGTTATCACAACTACAGGCTAAACACCCAGATATGACTAGCATCCTTCAGGATAATAAGTTTGCTGAGTGGATTCAAAGTTCTAAGGTACGTACTCAACTATTTGTTCAAGCAGATCAGCAATACGACCACGAAGCGGCTGATGAGTTGTTTACTATGTGGAAGGAACGCCAAGGTATCGTTCAGCAAACCGCAGCAGCGGAGAAGGCGGAACGTAAACAACAGGTAAAAGCTGCATCTACGGGTAATGCCCGAGGTAACCCTGACGGTAATCATAGAAAAATCTACAGACGCGCTGATATTATTAAACTAATGAAAACTGACCCAGATCGTTATATGCAGATGTCCGATGAGATAATGCAAGCGTATCAAGAGGGTCGCGTTAAGAGCTAATCTAGGAGATTATAATGGCTACTTCAACTTTCCCATCAATGACAGGTGCAGTGGATAACACCTCAGCAGCAACTTTTATCCCAGAGATTTGGAGTGATGAAGTCATCGCTGCATACGAAAAGAACCTTGTTCTTGCTCCATTGGTCAAGAAATTGTCAATGCAAGGCAAGAAAGGTGACACTATTCACATTCCTAAGCCTACTCGTGGTTCAGCTAATGCTAAAGTAGAAAACCAAGCAGTAACTATTCAGAACGCTGTTGAAGACGAAGTAATCGTCACTATCGATCAACACTTTGAATACTCACGTTTAATTGAAGACATCACTGAAACTCAAGCACTAGCTTCACTTCGTCAGTTCTACACTGGTGACGCAGGTTACGCTTTGGCTAAGAACGTTGATGATGCTTTGTTCGCATTGGGTAAATCATTCGGTGACGGTGATGGTTCTGATTGGACTAACAGCAACGTATTTGAGTTGGGCACTGGTGGTGCTTTGGCTACTTACGATGGTGTTGTATCTGCTAATGAGTTTAGCGATGTAACTATGCGTGAATTGGTACAAGCAATGGATGACGCTGACGTTCCTATGGACGGTCGTTCATTTGTTATTCCTCCAGTTCTACGTAACGCTATCTTAGGCAACACTCGTTACACCTCATCTGACTTCGTAGGTGGTCGTGCTGTTAACAACGGTCAGATCGGTAACATCTACGGTGTTAACGTTTACGTTACTTCTAACTGCCCATCTTTGGAATCAGGTGCTGCTCGCGCTGCATTGATGTTCCATAAAGACACTATGGTCTTAGCTGAGCAGAAAGGTGTTCGTTCACAGACTCAATACAAGCAAGAGTTCTTAGGTACATTGTACACTGCTGACCGTCTATACGGTACTAAAGTTGTACGTCCTGAGACTGGCTTTGCAGTCGTAGTTGGTGCATAAGCACTGACAACTTAGGGGAGGCTTGTGTCTCCCCTTTTCTTTATCGTTATCTTTCGTAGTGGGAGTAATAAATGCCAATTTACCGTGGAACAGGTGGCTCAGGTGATGCCTCTACAGATGCTTATGCTTCTCAGGTAGCTGAATATGCAAACACAGCCACTACTAAAGCTAATGCAGCAGCAGCTAGTGCAACCGCAGCGGCAGCCTCAGCTACAGCAGCAGCCGCTAGTGAAGCAGGTGTAGACGCTGATCGCGTAGTAGCAGAGGCAGCCAAAGTAGCAGCCCAAGCAGCTCAGGCAGCCGCAGCAACCTCAGAAACTAATTCAGCTACTAGCGCAACCAACGCAGCTACTAGCGCAACTAGCGCATCTACTAGCGCAACCAACGCAGCTAACAGTGCTACCGCAGCCAGTGCCTCTGAGACAGCCGCAGGAGCGTCTGCAAGCTCTGCTGCAACCTCAGCTACTACAGCTACCACTCAGGCTACTAACGCCTCTACAAGCGCGTCTCAGGCAGCTACAAGCGCATCAGCAGCTTCTGCTAGTGCTGCCGCCGCCTCTGCTTCAGAAACCAACGCAGCAGCGAGTGTAACCAATGCTTCCACATCAGCAACTAACGCAGCGGCTTCAGCAACAAGCGCAGGAACTAGCGCAACAAATGCAGCATCTAGTGAGACAAACGCTGCGTCTAGTGCTACTTCGGCAGCTACATCTGCAAGTAATGCGTCAAGCTCGGCAACAGCCGCAGCAACTTCAGCAACTAACGCTGCAACTAGCGAGTCTAATGCAGCAACATCAGCATCAGCAGCATCTACATCTGCATCTAACGCTGCTACTTCAGCAACTGCTGCGTCTACAAGCGAAACAAACGCAGCCGCTAGTGCAACAGCAGCCTTAAACAGCCAGACAGCAGCGGCTACTTCAGCTACAAATGCAGCAACCAGTGAAACCAATGCAGCCAACAGTGCCACCGCAGCCGCCGCAAGCGCAGCAAGTGCCGCAGCATTAGCAGGAGCTACCATTGGTTTTTATAAGGCTGATAGCTCTTACGATTCTATTGCTTTAACTTTAGCGTTAGAGCTTCCTTTCTTTGATTCAAGCAGTGTGTCGAAGGACATACCAACGGTGACAGTATAATGGCTAAATTAGTTAAAAGTATTTACACAGGCGCAGACGTAACTGCATTAGGTGAGGTTACAACAAGCGATACTATTGATGGTAACTATGTCTTTAATGATGATGTAACTGTCAGCGGTGTAGCTAAAGGTGTGGTAACTACAGATAATGACTTGTCGTTTGACATGGCTGTTACTAACAACTTCAAATGCACGCCAAGCTCTACAGGCACACTAACCTTCACTAACATCACAGCAGGACAATCAGGTAACATTTGGTTAGACAATAGTGCAGCCGTAGTAATCTCAGCAGCCTCTACAACCTACATCAGTGCAGCAGACCTAACCAAGATTAACTCTGCGGGTGTTTACTTCTTATCGTACTACTCAGATGGTACTAACGTATTGGTGAGTGCATCTAGCGCAGTAACATCAGCAGGAGCGTAACATGAGTATTATTCAAGGTCATGCCAAGAGTGCTGATGAGGGTTTCTATCCTGTCACTATAGATCAGTCCTTACGCTTTAACGATGACGACAGTGCCTACCTTAGTCGCACTCCTAGCTCTGCGGGTAATCGTAAGACTTGGACATGGTCTGGTTGGGTTAAGCGTGGGAATTTGACTGGCGGAAATGTTTTACTTGGGACAGGAGTGACACTAAATGATTCCTCTTATCTATACCTTTCTATAACTGGTCATTTTTTTAAGCTGACAAACTGGACACAAGTAGTTGCACAAACAGACGGTGTATTACGAGACCCGTCATCTTGGTATCATTTAGTTTGTTCTTTTGACTCAACTCAAGCTACAGCATCAGACAGGGTCAAGTTATACGTTAATGGCGTATTGTCTAATAGTGGGACACCTTCCGTTAGTCAAAATGATGAGTATGGAATTAACAAAACTGAGCGTCACGATATAGGTGTACTTTATGAAGCAGGTACCCCGCAGCAGTACCATGACGGCTACCTAGCAGAGATACACTTCTGTGACGGTACAGCCTACACAGCAGATGACTTCGGTGAGTTCAAGAGTGGCGTATGGGTAGCTAAGACTCCATCTGTTACATACGGTACAAATGGGTTCTATCTAGACTTTGCTAACTCTGGTGCATTAGGTACAGACTCAAGCGGCAACAGCAACACATGGACAGCTACTAACCTAGCTGCTACTGATCAGATGTTGGATAGTCCTACAAATAACTTTGCTACGTTGAATCCTTTGGCAACACGAAACAAGCAAGCAGCGTTAGCTGAGGGTAGCTTATACGCAACTCTTACAGCACCAAGCACTGATAATTGTTATTCTAATGTAAAACTGCCTACGTCTGGTAAATGGTACTGGGAAACTTATCACTTACGCACTGGTCATGGATTGGCGATAGGCATCACTAAAGATGAGTACGCTGGCAACTTGTCTGCGTCTCCAACCGCATATACTTATTACAACGCTGATGGCACTAAGTGGAATAACAATAGCAGTAGCGCATACGGCTCATCATTCTTTGCTACTTCAACTTGGTACACTGTAGGTGTTTACTATGATGCAGATGCAGGAACGGTTGGCTTTACTTTGGATGGCGTAGACCAAGGAACTGCATTTAGCTCACTAGATACATCTGAAGGATACTATGCTTGTGCTAGTAATGAGTCTGGCTCTGGCACTATATCTGTTTACTGGAACTTCGGCCAAGACAGTAGCTTCGCAGGTAACAAAACACCACAAGGCTACACAGATGCTAACGGTATCGGTGACTTCTACTATCCTGTACCAGATGGAGCATTAGCACTGTGTACAGCTAACTTACTTGGCGATGATCCTACTGACACAGTTAATGCGCCTATAACTACAAGCGGCACGTTTACGGGAAATGCCAACGCTGACGGCCCGTTTGTTTATATTGGTGGTGTGCCAGAAACGATGACGATAAATGGCAACGCAGTATCATTTGCTACTCACGCAGATAGAACAGCCAATGGATTTAAACTAAGAACTGCATCTGCTTCATATAATGCCTCTGGCTCAAATACCTTTAGCGTTTCTGTTGTCGGATCTATAGGTAAGTTTGCAAACGCACAGGAAAACCCATAATGGCATTTGCAGAGATGCCATTCAAGTATAGTAACGCACGATAGGAGCGACTAATGTACAAATACAACGGTAAAGTTATTAGAGCAGGCCGCTCTTGGGAAACCAACGAGGGTGTTAAGCATCCGTCCTCTTGGATGCGTTGGAGTGACGAAGAGAAAGCAGCGGCAGGGTTAGTCTGGGAAGATGACCCTCTGCCCTACGACTCTAGGTACTACTGGTCACACGGTGTACCTAAGTCACTTGAAGACGTAGCAGAGGTTGACGAAGAAGGTAATCCATTGCTTGACGCTGAAGGCAACCAAGTAATCACCAAGGGCTTAAAGTCTCAGGAGATTGCCAAGGTTAAAGCTCAGGCAGGTGGTGAACTGGCTGCTACTGACTGGTACGTCATTCGTGCTGCTGAAGGAGGTGCTCCTGTACCTCCTGAGGTGCTCTCTGAGCGTCAAGCCATTAGAGACAATAGCAACGCTAAGGAAGCAGCTATCGTTGCTTGTACGACCTTAGAGGAGCTTATAGCACTAGAGAACCCTGTAGTTGACTTAGGAGTATAACATGGCAACAAAGATTATTACAAAGAATGGCTCAGGTGTTCCTGCTAATGGGCAATTAGACACAGGTGAGTTAGCTGTAGACTTGACCAATAAGAAACTTTATTCGTCAACTGATGGTTTGGATATTGTTGAGATCAGCCCCGCAGCATCCATAGTTGTTAGCGTTAAAGACTATGGTGCAACTGGCGATGGTGTAACTGATGACAGTACAGCCATTCAAGCTGCTATTGATTCTGTAGGTTCTAGCGGTTCTGTTTGGTTTCCAAAGGGTGTTTACTCCTGCTCAAGTATTAACCTTACTTGTGATCTAGACATGGACGTTGGTGCTTTGTTACTAAACAACCAAACATCGTATGGCTATGTCATACGTATTGATGTGGCTAACCTAAAGATTGGTCGTTTGTTTATTTCTGGTAACAATCAAGAGTGTACCTGTCTTGACTTAACAGCAAATGCCAATAAGTGTTACTTTGAGTTTGTTAAGATTCAGAACGTCAAAGCTCTTGTAGGTCAGGCGTCTACGTCTAATGCTGCTATACGGATAGCAGGAGACTATAACATCTTTGATAGTATCTCTTACTTAGACTTAGTAAACGATGGTACTTCCAATGGTAGTTTCCCTCAAGCACTAGCAACAATTACTGATGCACATGAGAACAAAGCAGAATCAATTACTGCGTATAACTGTCGTTCTGTAGTTGTACACGCATCCACAGGGGCTTTGTACGTAGACTCGTTGCATAGTTCTTATAGTTATGATAATGGTGTATATCAACTAAGCGGTACTCTTGTTGTAGGTAACGTATATCACACAAGTGCTGTACAGGAAGAGGCCGTTGTCCTTAAGGGAGGCAAAGCTAACATCGGTAACATCACGTTGTACGGTAATGGTACAGCAGTTGGTTTCGATGCTATCGATTATGCACACATTGGTGAGATCGTAAGTATTCCAGACGGCACAGGAGACACTAATAGTTGGTTCTTCCGTGTACGCAATACAGCCACAACTAATGGACGTATTCATATTGGTAAGCTATCAGGTACATTGCGCGGTGCAGGTTTGTGGTATGCAGGTAATGGCGTATATCCAAATGCTGAAATTGAATACTTAACTATTGATGGCGGTGATGTAACCTTTGAATATGATTCAGCAATATGTACAGATCCATCTACATTTATGGATATACAAGCCTGTCATGGGTTTAGCATTCGTGACTTGAATGTGCGTATTGTAGACATTAACAACGCATTAACTACACCAATTACATACTTCTACATGAAAGCACCAATTGCTGTTGACCTTGAAAAGCCAAGCTATGTTGCTAACGTAGATGTGTATATTGTTCAGTCAGATGCCATTACCTTGGTTGATATTGCTAATGCTAACTGGCGTGGACAATACTTTGCACAGGCTGCTATCTACTCAAATGATGTAGTATGGCAAGCAAACACAGGGCCATACTTGCGTGAGGTTGCTTATTCAAATGGCACTAAGAACAGCGCAAGCACAACGCCAACAGTAGGCACATGGCGTAAAGGTCAGGACTTTATTCTATTGGATGCAACAACAGCACCATTTAGAACACGCTGTACTGTATCAGGTACGCCCGGTACTTGGGTTGATTATTAATATAGCTTTTAGGAGTAGTAAGATGTGGCTAGTTCTGTACTTGTCAACTTACACATACATCCTTGTAGACTCTACACCCACTTTTGTTAAAGCGTGTATATACAAAGAAGTCAATAGTAAGAGTGACAATAAGCACTGGTACTATAAGAATCACAACTACATATGCCCTAAAACACTTCACGTACTATAGAGGTAACAATGATAGCAGAATTAATGGCATTCAATGCTGCCTTTGGAGTCGTGAAGGAGTTTGTAGGTAACGGTAAAGAACTTACGGATTGCTTTGCTTCCATAGCTCAAATGACTGAAGCAAAGGAAGAGATTAAGTTAAAACAAGCAAAGAAGAAACACAGTAGCTTTGCTGACGATGCCGCTGAGTTTGCTGCATTGGAACAAATCAAACAAGCTGAGAAAGAACTAGAGGAAATCATAAGATACGCAGGACGCGCAGGGCTATGGGAAGAGTATCAAGCATTCTGTAGAGATGCACGTAAGCGTAGACTTGAGGAGAAGCAAGCACGTATTGCCCTCATTAACAAACGTTGGCAGTACGCAAGCATTGGTGTCGCTGCCTCTTTAGTGGGCGTAGGTCTGTACGCCTTGTTTGTCATTATTAAAGCTATATTAGGTTAACAATAATGGAAAAAGAAATACTAATTCTACAGGCCAATCAAGAGGCTATGTCGGAAGACATCAAAGAAATCAAAGAAGCTTTGAAGGACATTGCTAAAGCTATGCGTACATTGTCAGCTTTAGAACAAAAGCACCTTGATATGATACAGGACATCAACAGAGCGCATAACAAGATTGCTGATCATGAAGGACGCCTACGTAACATAGAGTTCAGTACAGCAAGTAATCTATGGATTGAGCGTATTGTATGGGTAGCTGTAGCTGCTATTATTGCAGTGTTTATTAAAGGTATCTAATATGTGGAACTTACTCATAGCTCCTTTAGCTGAACTTGCGAAACAACATTTTGCAAACAAAGTTGAAGAGAAACAAGCAAAGCATCAAGCAGTTATTAAGCGCATTGAAGGTGAGCAGAATTGGGATGAAACTCAAGCAAACAACGCAGGTAACTCGTGGAAGGATGAATGGTTTACTATTGTGTTGTCAGTACCTATGATAGGTGCGTTTATGCCTTCTGTCGTGCCTTACATTGAAGAAGGCTTTAGAGTGTTGGATGGTATGCCTGATTACTACAAAGGCTTCTTAGGAGCTGCTGTAGCGGCTTCATTCGGTATTAAAGCATTAAGCAACTGGGGTAATAAATAATGCCACAACAAGACAATATGTATGTAGACATAGGCCAATATGCAGACTTAGGTGTAGACCCTGAGTTGTTTGGAACAACACAGACCAATGAAGAAATACCTGAGGGTGTATTGTCGTGGTCTGAGTACAATAGCCAAGCTAAAGACCTATATGGACAGTACAAAGAAACTGGTGACATCACTGAGTTAGGTAACTTCTTAGCTAACACTCAGTACTACCAAGACGGTAAGTCACGTTCATTCCTAGAGACCTTTGGTGATAATCAACTTAACAAGAAAGGTCAGTTGAACCTAGAGAAAGTCTCTATGGCTGACTTAAGTTTCCTTGACCGTGACACTAAAGCACAATTAGCCGTTGGTCTTGCACCGTCAATGATCGGCTTAGACCCTAAGCGAGCTATGGACTTAGCCACAGGCGGTACGTTCTCTGTAGGAGCTAATGGCCAAAAGCGTTTTGAGTGGTCAAACAGCGTAGCGGGTGAACTTGGCCCTATGGGCATGATGGCTGTCAACGCTTTACTTATGACCATAGGTGTTCCTATGTTAGCGAACGCTGCTAATATTAGTAACTTAGCCGCAGGTGCTCTTATGGGTGGTGGTCTTGGGTACGCACAAGGTGCTAGAGGTTTAGACTTAGTAGCATCAGCAGCTTTAGGTGGCTTTGGTGCTGAGGCTCAACAGCTTGCTAAGGCCGCTAACGCAGCTAAGGCAGCAGGTGACATGGCTAAGTACTCACAGTTAGCTGCTCAAGCAGGAGAAGCCTCTAGGACATTCCAAGCAGCCAATGCTATTAACGCAGCACGTACAGGGAACTACATAGGTGCTATTGGTTCAGGCATAGCAGCTACGGGTAATGCACAGTTAGCCAACACGTTTAATGCAGCTAACGCCTTACGCTCTGGTGATTACTTAGGTGCAATCAATTCAGGTTTGTTAGCCACGGGTAATGATTCCTTAGTTCAAAGACTTGGGGGTGTCTTAGGTGACGACAAGGGTAAGTTCTTAGGTGTGCTTGACGCTGACCCTATGGCCAGAGCAGCCTTAGTGTTTGCTCAGTCTGGAGACCCTGCTTCGGCCCTAACAACGTACATTAAGTCTGGTGGTGGTGTCGATGGTTTTGGGTCAGGTATTGACATAACGACTCCTGAGTTCCTTAAGGAGTTTGAGAAAACTTATCTAAGACCCGCAGGTGATGCTCTAGCTTCTTTTGATAAGAATGTCCTACGTGACATTTATCAACCAGTAGGTGACGCTGTGAGCGGCCTTAACTTAGGTGGTCTGTTTGATGGAATGGTCTCACCTACCGCACTTTCGGCTGTCGGTGGAGCAAAACCACAGATGCAACAGCAACGAGAGTACACTTTATTTGAAAACCCATATCAACGAGTGATGCCTTCATGACATATTTAGACCTAGTAAACAAAGTACTGATTAGGCTTCGTGAAGACGAAGTTACTTCAGTGTCTGACTCAGCTTATTCAAAA
>Ga0070749_10002248_pt1 | contig 12995 bp, 5 predicted proteins | sample VirMetDEL_Nov_18_FD_75180 | JGI IMG/M metagenome (GOLD analysis project Ga0070749, IMG submission 75180) | Aqueous microbial communities from the Delaware River and Bay under freshwater to marine salinity gradient to study organic matter... | ecosystem: Environmental > Aquatic > Marine > Coastal...
CCACCCGTAACACCAGAGTATCTTGTATTCGCCACCATCAGTTCAACATCATATTGATCTCTTGAAGGATGCATGTTGAATTCATAAACAGAAGTGTTAAATTCATTATGCATATAGTCGGCGTGATCTAGATCAGCAAAATTCTCTACGAAGAAACCAAACTTAAATCTATCAAGAGTTGAGTCAACGGAACTAGGAATGACTTTATTTTTTACTTCATTCTCAAGTTCAGAAATGTTTGCGTAGTATTCTAGAGCAAGAATTCTTCGCTCTAATTGACCGATTTCTTCCATGGTATAACCAGGAAGTTGTTTGTCGATTGCTTCTGTCTGAATTGCAAAAACAGAAGCTCTTTGACTGGTCATCCGTGGATTCATTCTAGTCTTAATCAACTCTCTCATTGGATCAGAAAGATTTTTAGGAACGCTAGGATAAGGCGGAATAGTAGCAGAATACAGAGTTAATTTACTTGGATCGTTGTGGTCTGCTTTCTCAGTTCCCTCAAGTATTTCAAACCGACCATCGGAATTTAAAATAATTAAATCTTTTCTTCCGAGATACCATGAAATATTACAGAACATGTCTCCTTCTGGTACTGGGAAAAATAAATCGCTGCCAGAGAACCTTGAAGTTTCTATTGGTAACGCAGGATTGGTCGGCGCTGTCGCAGGATTTGTTGTCGCAGTAACTGTATTAGCAGTGGCTGGACGGAAGTCAATACAAGTTCTAGTATCAACATAATTGCCAGAAACATCAATAAATTCTGGAATCTCCATCGTGTTAATATCGGTTGTCAAACCAGAAAGAGAAACTTCATCGTTTATTGTATATGAAGATATTGATTTCGCGCCTTCTCTATCGTGCGCTGTGTAATCGAACTCGACCAAGAAAGTCATACTAGCATTTGCGCTGAACGTAGAATTTGGAGATATAACCAATTCGCTAAGATCGTAATAATTTTTATTTTGTTTGTTGTTGATATAAAAATGATGCGTGATATCTTCATCGCTTGTTGTCGATCCAAGATATACTTTGCGTAGACGAATTACATCAGAGTAACCTAAGCACCATGGCCCGTTCTCCCCTGCAACGTTTGTTGATGTGTCAATCTTAACAAAAAGATTTCGAGTTGCAGTTTTCCCGACTGGCGTTGTTGCTGTTCCGGTAAATCTTTGATTCGCAATCAAAGTTACATTCGCGGTTGCTGCCATATCTATATCGAGATCGAGTGTTAAATTCGTCCCGCTGACAGTTGCTGTTGCTGCCTGTCGCCTAGACATAGGAACTGGAATTCCTTTTGGATAGCATCGGAATATTTCAGCAGTAGATTCGCCGATTGCGCTAAGTGCATTTACTGGCGAAAAGATTAAATTTTCATCATCAGTGATACTGACTACTCGAGCAATTGCTGTATTCGATCCATCAGAAACATAAATGTAATCACCAGCCTCAAGTCCGCCAGCATTTTGCGAAGCAGTGAACACAGAATTGTTACTGTGCAATGCGCCAGTACTATCGTTAAATGTAATTGTTTCTGTACCAACATTTTGAGTTGAGATTAAATCTTCTTCTGGGATAACTAATATTTCATTTTCTTCAAAAGAAGAAAGTGCGCCAGAGTAAGTCCACAGAGAATCAGTTTTCTGAGCAATCGCCGAGGAAACTCCTGTTGTGCCGATAACAATATTCTCGAATGTGGTTCGGTATTGATAATCAACATTAGCAGCTGATGCTAGTGGTTTCCCAGTGTCAATCAACAAACTATTATACTCTTTTAACTTGAGGACAGCACCAGAAACGGCACCGCCAGCGCCAGTAGTTGTCTCAAGTTTAACATCAGCAATCCCGTCTAATCCAGTAGCATTATCTGCTAAGATTGACCTAACACTGACAAAATTCTTACCAGCATTCATACGAATATCAAACAAGTACAATCTGTAGATCGCTCCAGGAGTTCCCTGATCCGATCCACCGTGGTACATTACGCCGCGAACCCTTGCCTTACCTATCTCAGCAGAACCCGCGAGAGAGACCGTAGCAACGTCTGACGACGGGGAATTGGTCATATACTGAATAGCAGTATCGCGCAAACTAACTTGCTGCCCAATAGTGAATGCGTGGACGCCAGAAAATTCATTGACTAGAACATAATTACCATACACAATATCAAATACTGTGTTAGATAATGAAAGTGTCTGTGTTCCTTTACTCACATCTGTAGCAAAATTTCTATCAGTCTTAACTCTATATCCATTGATATATGCGTGACCAGGATCTATGACATAACTGAAGTGCGTATCTGAATTGGCGATTGCCAACGTTGATCGCGTGGTCATATTAAACTTATCTAAGACATAGTTGCCAGATTCTTCATAAGTTCTTGTTGCAAACTCTTCGCCAATGTCATCATACTTTTGCGCAGAGGTGAAGAAATATTTTCCTTCAGAAAATTTTACTAACGATAAAAATTCTGGATCTTCTTCTGCTTCCTCGTTTGTTTTAACAGACAACACAGGAGTGAGTTTAAGTCTATTTGCTCCAGGAGCATTATAATTTAAAAACCCAGAAGCATTATCTACCAACGAATTATCAATTGCGCTATTGGCAATTGTTTCTTGTGTTGTGAATCCTACGGAAATTGCATTTGGCGTGTTTGCATACCGATCAATAATTATAAATTGCTCATCGGAACGAAGGAAATAACCTTTCTGATAAACAGTTCCTTCTGATATTGTAACACCATAAGCAGAACCTACTGGATTGCTTACACTTGCAACAACAACATTAGCAAGATAAGCATTACCAGTTAAATTCAACGTACCAACCTGAGCACTTGAAGCAGAAGTAGTGGATACAGTTACATATGGATCAACATAGTAATTAGAACCACCAGTAACAACAGTGACGTTAGCAATTGCTCCAGCACCAGTTGTTAACAAAGAAGCAGTAGCACCTGATCCAACGAAACCAGTAACTACACCTTCATTTCCTGTTATGTCTGAAGTGAAATTATAATCTTTACCCCAACTCCAACTGTCCGTATTTGCTTGAATTAATTGAGATGTCACTGGTCTAATTTGTAATACGATCGCATCTGAATTAGCAGTTGTGTTTACAGAAGTAATAACTGCTTCTGCCAGAGTTGTGTCTTGCGTAAGTGTTTCACCGACTTGGAAAGATCCGTTGGCGAACGAAGTGCCGCCGGAAGTGTTTTGTACTTCAATTGAAGAAAGAATAACAACACTGTCGTTATTTGAAAATCCTTGAGAAGCATTCCCGATACTGACGCTGTACAATCTTTTATTTGAACTATACACGGTCAGCGTTTCAGCTGCAGAATATGCTGTCTTGTCTTTTGTGTTGCCGCTGTTCAAATAATTTAAATAAAGAGTTTTTAATTTTGGATCTTGCGATTCAAATCCTGTGTTAGAAGAAACGACTCGAGCGACAAGATTCGCCGAATTTTTAACCAATAAACCTTCGTAATTCGCAGGAACTGCCGCTGTGCCTTTGGCAGTGGCATCTTTTAATTTGACGTATGGAATAGAAGGATGAAAAGTAAACTGACATCCATTTATAATACTGCCTCTTTTTACAATGTGGTCGCCAAATCTTTCAATTTGTTTTTGTAGAATAGTTTGAAGTTGGTTTAACTCACGAACCTGCACTGGCACAGAAGGTTGAAACAGGATTTTATAATAATCTCTGTTAACATCATAGTCGTCAAAATATGGCGATACCGAAAGATCGGTTTGAATTGGCATGGTTTAAAACTCCAAAATTATACGGACGTCTTCTGATTGGGATTCGAATCTTTCAACAGGAACATCGTTTTGTAGGTAGATAATTTTGCCCCTTGTTGGGTCAAGATCACCTTCATATTTAGTAAACTTGACAGAACCAGCGTTTGCTAGTATAGCATCAGAAGATACACCCTTAATTGATGCATTTGTATTTAGTTGACCAGTCACAAGAGTTAAACTGATCGAAGAAGAATTTGAAGAATGAACCCTCGCAGTCGCGACAGGATTCTGTATAGAATCTCCTTGGTAAACAGTCTCGTCGTTTTGGAACGTTCCTGTTATATTGCCGAAACATCTTGTCATTTGATTGTATGCTTCAAAATTATATGACGAGGTATCAGTTCCGAATCTTTCATTAACATCAATACCAGAAACATTCGCAACCGCATATGTGTTTGCGCCAATAATCATTCTTCCTTTTAAAAATCCATCATCGCAGTTTCTCAAATATATTTTACTTGAAGAATGAACATCATTAATTATTCCATTTGCTGTAATTCTTGAATGACTTAATTCAACATTTGAAGAAGTAAAATTGATAGCATCAGCAAGTTCAAAAGAAGTGGTATTTGTAATTGAAGCAACCGTTGTAATAAAATTATATGTTGGATCTTCTTCGATTGCAGACAAATAGACATAATCGCCGACAGTCAATGAAGTTGTATAATCAATTACATTTGATTGGTTTGTTACAGTCGCGTTGCTAGAAGTAACACTAACATTTCCATTCATCTTAATGTTTTTCAATTGATATACTTGCTCGCCTTTAATAAAAGAACCATCTGAACCACTTGTATTATCAATAGAAAGTTTCTGATGATTAATTTCAATATTAGCAAATAATGGGTCTCGTATTACTCCAAATGTTCCAAAGGTATTCTCAGCAGAAACTGTATTTGATTCGCTTCTATAAAATGTTGTAGTAAAACAAATAGCAGTTGCTGCTAGTTCCGCTGCCGCATTAAAACCATGACCGCCAGAAGGAGGAAGAATTGGGCGTACCGCCGCTTCTGTTGGAACTACAAGGGCACCAGCATTTCGATTATCAGCATCAGCAGGAACACCTTTCAATACTGATGCTGTCGCATACGTGTAGTCTTTACCAGGATTCAGCATTTCTACACGATGAATACTATTAGATGCATTCGCGTTTACAATTGCTCTTGCGAATGCATTTACTGTTTGTTCTCCGGTTGAACTAATTACAATTTGCGGAGAAATGTCGTATGTTGTTGTCTCGTCTGGCGTTGTTGCAAAAGTATTTGGATCACTAGCATCAACACCAGCAATTGTAATTCGTATTCCTGTACCAGGAATTGATGTAGAGTTGACTACTCGTTTAAATTGACCTGCTCCAGTGCCGCCTGTTAAATGAATAATTGTATTCGCATAAAAATTTGTCACAGTAGAAGCACTAGAAGGTAACAAATATGTTGTTGTGTTTGAAACTTGTATATCAGATTGATTAAACTGCGAGCTCAAATAATTATTATAATTTTTACCGCCACCGTCAACTTTAGTAATAGTGATAGAACCATTAATTGAATTATCTGTAATTACAGTGTTTGCAACAACTGGCATAAATTCTTGCGCAGAAAATTTCTTGAATGTATCTGAATCAATAGTATACATGTATTTCCAAATATACCCATCAGAAGTTTCGTAGTAATCGTCGCCAGACTCAAACAAATTTGGATCATATGAAGCATCAGAAAACAGCGGTTTTGCTGTCGATGGCGCACCGCCATTATTATATAAGCATTTATAAACATGCTTAAAAGCAATCTCGTCTACAACAACAAAATATTTTTTTGTATCTAATCCGCTGTCGTCATCATCGTACATAGCATAAACTGTGTTCGCAGTCCAGTCATACCTTTTTACTACCAGACGAACATCGCTTCCAGAAATCTTTTTACCCAGAATCATATTCCGGAAAGGATCAACAACCAGTTTACGATAACTTGCTACTGGTTGTGTTACATCCTCGAGAGTAGAACCATCAGCAACATGATCTCCTATGAATGCATAGTATGAAGTGTTCGCTGCTTCTGTAATAGACTCAGTCAACTGCCGAAGCATGTGAGTCTTAAATTCGTTTGGTACTATTTGCTTTGGCATAATTAACTCAGCTCAGAAAGTTTTTGTTCTAACTCTTTTACTTTTGCGTTTGTTTCTTGTAATGCTTTTACAAGATAGGGAACAATTTTAGTCATATTAATTGTTTGAAGTTGCTCACCGTCTTTTTCACCAGTGACGATTTCTGGAATAACTGCTTGTAATTCATGTGCGATAAAACCGACCTGCTTATCATTCGGCGTTTCTTTAAAATTGAATTCAACAACTCGCAGATAATCAATTAATTCCGCAGCAGACTCATCAATAGCAACAACATTTTCTTTTACACGATAATCAGAAGTGCTATTAAAATCAGCAGCAGTTACTGTTGTTGTTGCAGTTAAATTAACGCACTCAATATCACCGATAACGTCTAGTGTAGAACTTGGCGTTGCAGTTCCAAGACCGACCTGTTGCGTAGAATCAATGAAAATAGCAGTAGTTGCCGCAGTATCAAATTTCATTGAATCGTCAGTTTGATTATAACTAATGATACCTGCATCTGACACTGTATCATTAAATGTTATGTACTGAGTACCAGTACCAGTAAACCCAATGTTCGCAGAACTGGTCGTATTACGCGATAAACTTAATGTACCATCTGAATTGAAAGTTGCTGTTGCGGTTCCCTGTGTAGAGTTATCATCGATAGCAGTTGAAGTAAAGGTTTCAGCAGTTAAAACATTTGCTGTGATAGTTCCGGTCGAAGAAATATCTAGTGCGTCAATGTCAACTGTTGATGTTATCGTGGCGAAAGTCGGCGAATCTCCAGACTCGTATTTGTTCTGTTTCAAATCAATGAAATTGCCATCTAATTCTGCATATGACAACTCAGACCCTTTATTGGTCACGCCAGTTGCTGTAGTTGTTCTTGTAGTAATTGTCATTTATATTACCTTTTATGTTGCCTCTTCAGATACATATTCAGTTATATCGTCGCTCAACGTTGCAGTAGCACCAGTGCTGGATACATAATCAAGTGGACCATAAATTGTGCCGCCGATTATCAGAACATTATAGAACTGATTACTGCTGCCCAACAATGTAGGTCTTACTAATCCTTCGTCCAAAGTTGCGCTGTTAAACGTCTGAGAATTAGTTTCTAATGAAGGATGTAATGTATGCCTTACTGTTGGATCAAACAGGTTCGATACATTATTTATACTTGCTGGACTCAACTTATGTGTCACAGTCGGAGCAAAGAAACTGTCTGTATCAGTATGTAATGTTGGACGCAGTACATGCGCCACAGTCGGAGCAAAGAAACTGTCTGTATCAGTATGTAATGTTGGACGCAGTACGCCAAACACTCTCGATCCGAATATACTATCTGTATCCTCAAACAATGAAGGTCTCAATATACCGCCGATCAATGTCGGAGCAAAGAACTGAGTGGCAGCACTTGAATCAAATAGTGCTGGTCGATAAGTCCAAACAACACGTGTTGGCGGATAGATAATATTTTCATTAACATACAGATCGATCTTACCAATTTCGTAATCAGATACTTCAGTGGTAATTGTAAGTCCAAGTTTAACAACAGTTGTGCCAACATATTTTCCGAATGGTTTTGTTCCGGCAACATGCAAAACGTCAATCAAGGTTTGTTTGTATGTTTCAAAAGGCAATGAAGTTAATACTTGATATGAATATTCTTGATAGAAGTCATTATCATGTAGATATTTGTCAGAAGATAAAAACCCTTTTCTGCTAGTAAAATATCCAGGAGCAACACCTTGGTTGCCTAATTTCAATCTGAACGTCGAAATCTTAGAAGGTATTCTATCAAGTTGAACATTGATTAATTCGTTTTCTTGATAACCGAAACCAGAATCTATAACAGATACTGCTGAAATATAACCATTACCACTAAAAGTTTGAGATGAAACTTCTGCATTTAATCCAGTTCTATTTTCTCTTCTACGTTCATTAACGTAAGAAATTGTGGTAGTGATATTTGTATTCAGTCCAGTAAATTCTTCACCTTCAACGAAGTCAACAATATCACTCAAAGCAGTATTCGCTGCTTCTTCAATCGTTGGATAAGAAGCAGTTGGCAAACTTGTTCTTGTTGCTAGTATTGTTCGATTTTTTCTGTCGTGTTCAGTGATGACTGCTGTCGCGCCACCACTCGAACCTAAAATTGTTTCACCAACTTGAAAGTTTTGTTCTTGATCGCTGTATATAATTTTATAGTCATATCTTTCAAGGTGTTTAGTTGTCTTATCAAAAATGATATAAAATGGATCCCTGCCATATTCTTCGCCAGGATTTGTAGTTAACAATAATTCTAGAGAACCGATTTCAGTATTAGTAAATGGAAGCGCATCTCCAATGATGCCATCGTAACCTATGGACGCATTCGCAGACAAACCATAACTAGAAGAATTGATTGTTTGATTTAAATTTGCAGTGCTAATTACATCATTGGCAAAAAAATTATAATATTCTTTTGTGTTCTTCAGACTTTGAATTGAGAAGTTTGCTTTGCTTGTGTATGAGAATATTTGAGTATTCGGAGAATAACTTCCACTAGATAATCCATACGTGTTGGCATTCTCATAAAAAGTATTCACGATATCAACGATGCCGATATCTGTGTTGGATATATTATTCAGAGTGTATGGCGCATCATCAAACTCTCTATAGAATGTTCGATTCGTTCTAAAAGTTCCGATATTACTTTCTATTTGTGCTGTATAAGTTGCTAGTTCCGCATTCGCAGATACTAAAGTTACAACTGCGTTGGCATACACAGCGCCATAATCATCCTTTTGATAAATGACATCATTTTTTCTTAATTCAGTGTCGCCTGTATATGAGTAATCAAATACCGAAGTTTTGCTTGTTGCAATTACATTAGCAGTAGCGTTAACAATTGACACATCCGTGATAACATTCATTGACACAGTATTGCCTGTGTTTAATAATTCAGTAATTCCTAAAATGATATCATCGTTCGCATAATTATTAGAATTGTAATTGACTATCACTACGCCAGTTTGCGAGTTACTAGAAACAACTGTTCCTTGAAATTCTACATTACTTCCATCATAAGAATAAACTGTTTGCGCTAGAGCGATGACGCCTGTGTTCGCTTCAGTATTTGCGGTAAAAGAAATTAGATCTTGTTGTATGGTTTCAAACTGATGGAAAGGATAATTATAATGAAAGAGTTCTGTATTTTCTACAGTCAAATTATTAAACTGCAGAACCTTATCAGAACCAATAACCTCAGCGTCAGCAGTATAACCCCAACCTTCGTTTTCAATTATAAATTCTACAATACCAGTAATATCTTCAACTTCAGTTACACGAAATTTTGCTTTTTTTCCTGACCCATCTAAAGCAGAAAGATTATCACCGACAACATGTCCTGGGTTGCTTCTCTCAATTTCAGCGAAAGACAATGAACCAATCATTTTGGAAACATAATTAGTTGACAATGTTGTTGTTGATATTTGTTCGTTCGTTATGAATCTACCAGAAACATTAGAAACAAATAACACTTCTATGAATCGCGCATTTTTACGAACGCGAACCATTCGCTCAACATAACCTTCTGCGCCAGAGTCAGCACCGCGAACAGTTTGTCCTACGAACTGTACATTGTTCGGAGAAGTTTGTACTTCAAGATATTGTACGTTTACGAATTCATTATCCGAGAGTTTGAAAAGATCATCTCCTGGATAATAAACTCCTGCTTCTATGGCATAAATTAATTTAAAGAAAAGATCTACCGCACGTTCTGTACCCTTTGCTCGATAAAAGTCCAAAGAGTTTTTAATAAACAGTCTTTTGTTCGATGCGGTATTAAACTGAATATCTGGCAGATATTTGTTCTTGAATGAAATAATAAACTTGTCGATCGTTTCATCAATGTCTTTGATGTCAAACAATCGGCGGCCAAGAAACTCGTGATTGAAACTGCGCGCAGTCTGAATGTAAGAAGAACCACCAGAAGAACTGGTACAAATTGTTAAATCGTTGCAAAGCGTATTACATTTAAACTGATCGAATTGGTTTAACTGAACCAGATAAGAAGAATCATATACTGCGATGATTGTGCCAGTTTTGTCGCCTTGAGTAATAGTATCTTTTTTGTTGAAATCAGTATCATCTTCAAAGGTCAAAAGTTGAAGATTACTTTCAGCCCATTCATAGTATGCCTTGACAAAGGCGATGAACATCGGCCCGTCATCATGATAGAACGCAGGAAATTGCCCCTCTACTAGAGGACTAATGTACTCTTCAACATTTCGCATTAAATTCGAACCTGTTCGACATTAATAATTATATCTTCTGGTCGGACTTTTAAAATAGTTCTTCGTTCAGACTTAATGTCTAGATCAACTGTTCGGGCAAAAATATCAATTCGATTATTAATCAATGCTTGCGGGATAAAATTAGAAATTTGAACAAAACCAGTTTGATAATTCACAGTACCAATACTTTGAATTTTTACATGGTTCAACCCTTCTTGAGCAGTGATACTTAAGAACCCTTCGCCATCGTCTTCAATGAAACATTCTATGCCATTAAAGATAAATGGTGAAGATGAGATAATAGATATTTCTGTATCAGGATGTACTTCTGCTAGATTTGAAATATCATCTCGCAGAGCAACACCAAAATCTATATCGTAATTACCAGAAACATTGATTGTAGGAGTAAACGATTTTGACGCCAAAACTTCGGTATCATTACTGATGATAGAAATTTGTGAATTGTCAATCGCAGAAACCAATCTACTATACCGCAAAGTTTTATTGAATCCATTTAAATTATTGCTGTTATAATTTAAGATTGCAGACCTTACAATAAACTCAATGTCATTAGTGGATAGTTGTGTTTGATTGATATTATATCTAACAAAAGAAGTGATTTTAATATTCGTATATTCTGGTCGAATGAAGACAGGGTCAATTGACAACGGAGAGCGTTGTTTAATAAAACTCGTATACTCGCGCGTGCGCGCAGGTGGTAACTCATCAGTACTCTTCAGATCAACGGCAATAATTACTTTACCAAATTGTGGAGGATTAGATTCTTCACCGCCGAACGCAGAAACGTCATTAATTTCTGTGAATTGATTTGTTAACAAAGTTTTATAGTCGCGAGCAGTAACCACTCGCTCTTGTGTCGTAAATGCTCTTGGCGCATTAAACCGAATAGACTCAACGCTTTCAGAAATTGCTCCGTCCGATGCTGCGCTGTTAGTGATAACATCCGTAATAATACTTGTACCAATTTTTCCGTCAGCGGAGAATATTCCAATACCATTTGGAAGTTCGCCGTTACAAGCTCGATATTGAATTGTGACAATCGCTCTATTCTGAGGTTTTCTTCCAATTACTCCATCACCAAAAATTACCTCATAACGATCTTGATCAGCGGGTTGGACAAAGAAAACTTCAGATAAAGAATTAAGTCCAAATAAAGAATCTGCCTTTTTGTAGTATCTAACAGTTGAACCGTTATCTTCTGTTACAACAACTAGCAAACTTGTGATGTCTATTGTTTTATTTGAAAGCAAATATCTCTTATTAGGATCGGCATTATCTATTACAAAAGTATCCGCTGTATAATCGCCTTCGTAAAGAGTTACATTATTAGCAACAAATGCATTTGCGCCATAAGGTTTCGTTGTGATATTTTCTGAAGTGACAAAAGTAAAATTCTTATTACCGGAAGAACCAGTAAATGATGTTCCCCTTGGAATAATTACAGTAGCAGAAACAGAATCAGAAATAATTAAATTGACATTCGCAGTAGCAGATCGAAAAGATCTAGGAACATAATTCAATTCTTTTGTATGAGAAATAACTGAGTCTCTCAACTGAGCAGTGTCGAGAAACATCTCGTTACCAATCATATTTAAATAAAACCCATTTAAATAAGTATTATATGAAAGGATATCTAAGAGAACACTCATGTTTGAACCTTCAAAATCGTAATCTTGAAAAACAGATTGTTCTCTTAAATAATTTTTTAAGTTTGCTTTGATTGATTCAAAGTCGAGTGTTGTTAAATCAGTCATTTATCTTACTCTATATAATGAGACTTTTAGTCTTTCTGGAGTTGGCGAAGATACTGTTGCGAACCTTAAATCTATAACTAATTCATTTTCATCTTCTGTTGCAGTTACTTCTAAACTAATAATTTTTGCTCTTGGTTCGTGACTTCTGATAGCAGCTCTAACCTGATCTTCAACTTCACCTGCTGTATGAATATTGAAATTTTCAAAAAGATAATTTCTAATCCAACTACCAAAATTTGGATTTCTACGTCTTTCATATTTATTAGTCAACAAAAGGTTGCGCAACGATTGCGCAACTGAAGACTCATTAGTTTTTCTTGCAAGTTGCCCGTTGAATGGGTTTACTCGAAACATAGTATCAAAGTCGCTGTAAATTTCATAATCAGCATCAGTCTGTTTATATTCTTGATTATTTTTTATTATTCTTGCGCCCATGATTTTCTCTTTAAATTGTTAATTATGGCCATCCTGTTATATTAAAACCGCTAGTTGTGCCGCTAACAGTAATTGTATCGCTGAAAGTATGAGAGTGGTTAGGAGTCACTGAAGCATCAACTGTTGATGTTGTACCGCTCGCGACATCAGCGTCGGAGAATGTGTGTGTATGATTGTCTAGTTTATCCATCGCCGCTTCAAGTGCTTCGAGTCTATCTTTAACGTCCCCCGCAGTAAAAGTTCCAGTTGATCCAAACCAGATAGCGCTGATCGTGGAGGCCAAAACCACGCGACTCCCATCAATCGTGATGGTTCCAGTCGAGCTACCTCCTATTGTGATTCTGTTGCTATCGTCAATAGTTATTATGACATTTTGATTTCCTTTGCTTATTGTGACGCCATCAGTGCCGGACGTAATAGTCAAAGCACCACCAGAACTAATACCAAGAGTAGAACCTGAATCAACAGTCAAAGCACCAGTAGACCCAATATCAAGAGTAGAACCTGAATTAAGATCAACTGTATTTCCATCCATATCTAGATGAAAATCTGCAGTAACATTCACATTGTTTGCAGCAACATTCAGTGGATCAGGTGTA
>Ga0070749_10002252_pt1 | contig 12992 bp, 18 predicted proteins | sample VirMetDEL_Nov_18_FD_75180 | JGI IMG/M metagenome (GOLD analysis project Ga0070749, IMG submission 75180) | Aqueous microbial communities from the Delaware River and Bay under freshwater to marine salinity gradient to study organic matter... | ecosystem: Environmental > Aquatic > Marine >...
GACAGAATCCATCCGATCATTACACCTCGAAGAATGTTTTTAAATACTCTCCAAAATCCGTTAAGCAGACTCTGTGAGTAGTTCAGCGCTATTGTTGTCATTTTTTACCTCGTTGTTTCCAATTGAAATTTTACGAGGCAGCTTTTCTTCTGGAAGAATGACTTCAAGTTTGACAGTCAAGATTCCGTCCGTTAGATCAGCTCCGGATACTTCGGTATATTCCGACAGTCTAAATGACTTGCTCCAATTTCGAGCACTGATACCCTTATGAACATAAAGTTCTTGAGGACGACGCATTGGTCTATCACCTTTGATAGTCAATACATGGTCTTTAATCTCAATATCAATATGTTCTTTACTAAATCCAGCCACTGCTAGTTCGATTTCGTAATGATACGCATCGTGTTTAACTACGTTATGTGGTGGATAGGTATCCTTCGCATGGCTGTGAATGTTTTCCAGCTGATCGAAGATGTGATCGAAACCAAGAAATGCGTTTCGTGGCAATAAAGTTGCTTTAGTCATTGTGACCTCCTGTTAAGCAAGGTTATGTTATGGACCCGAACTATTCGGCATCCGACGGTATTTATACGTGTAAACCTTCCACTCCGAAAGATAATCCCATTCTTGTTCCAATAGGTTTCGAGTGATGAAAGGTTCCCATGGGATTCCATACCATCATCCCAGGTTCTAATATTTTATTTTCAACTATCTTAGATCTCTCTGGTTTAAGAGTATCTGATATTGCATCTTCTCTTCTAGGTCGATGTATTTCCCAATCAACTTTACCTAATACCTGAAGATATAAGACATGCATACGATCTCTATGTATTCCAAATGTAGTATGTCTATCTGTAATACCAAAAAACAAATGACAAGTAACGGGTTTACCAGGGAATATTCTTTTTAATTCTTTTATTATTTTTTTAGCATCTCTTGGTAAAGAAGGTCTTCTTTCTAATTCAAGAAATGTAGCAGAACCACATTCACCTTTTATTTTCGTATTTTGTGGTGGATGGGTATCTATTAGATGTGTCATTCTCTCCCAGGTAAATTCTTTCATATCAACTTCTGTATCAAGAAAAGAATATGTATCTGGGAGAGATAACAATTCAGACATTACTTTGCACCAATATTATATTTGGGACAAAGTTCCCATTGTGTTTTTTCTTTAAAAGGAATAATTTTAATTTGACGTAAAGGAGCACATGATAGATCCTCTTTTTTCGCCATCTGTACTAATCCCCAATCACTCATTAATGTAGCAATAGTATTTCTACGAGCAATATCATTTTCTTCTAAGTTTGATTTTTTCCCATCTAACAAAAATAATTCCTTAAAATGTACAATAAAATATCTACCTTGCTTATGTAAGATATGACAAGACTGATAAAGTTTTTTATCTTTACGGGATGCTACACCAATACGTGTAAGTGTTTCCCTTACTTTTAAAAAATCGTCTGGCTCTCGAAGTGTTACCTCGAGCATGCTAGATGGAGTCCACTGGACATTATTATTTTGTTCTTCCACCTTTACTCACCTTTTCTTTTAACTCATTTCGTTGTTCTAATGATAAGAGAGCCAAAGCCTGGCGAGCTTTTTCATTACTATAGCCATAGTATTCCTTGACCACTTCTAAATCATTTTCTAATTCAGGTTTATTCCATTTCGAGAAACGTTTCCGTTTCCGAACTATATTTATATAAAAATGATATTGTAGTTTTTTATCAGTACTATGTAACCGATTCATTTCATTTGCTGCAAGAACTGTATCCTGGAAGTAAGATAGGCTACGATTAACCATAAACGGGTTATACGTATTCTCATCTTCCATAATATCTTTCTTAGTATAATTAATACTATTTAAATACTCAAATGGGTTCATGAGAATTTCACCGAAGACATAATTTCAGTCATACAAGCAACAAGGTTAATCTCATGATCAGCAACAAATGCTGCCTTGTGCTGATATTCTGCTAAAATAAGAACAAGTTGTGGAATAGATTGTGGTTCAATCTTATCGTTCATATTATCATATACACCACGAATAATAGCACTTGTATCTAAATCTAGGTTATTTACTACCCATTTACGCATAGACTTAAAGTCTTTTTCTTTTAGGTGTTTGAATAGATCATTAAAGGATCCACCCATATCAATAGTGCTGCTAGCAATATCGCCCAGAACAGAACGTCTTTGAAGTTCATTGAGTACTCTCCGCCAATCTGGTGCATGACGCATAATCAGATCAACAATAGACATCTGATCATAACTTACACCTTCATTTTCTAAAATAGTCTGAGCACGTTTAAGGAACTGTGCACACAAACCCTGAAGATCTTTTTTACTTGTATTAAATTCGTATATTGCACAACGTGAATGTAGTGGTTCAATAATACGATTCTTAAAATTACATGTTAGGATAAATCGGCAATTATCTGAGAACTCCTCAATGAATCCACGTAGTGCTGGTTGTGTTGATTGTGGATTTAGATAATCTGCCTCATCTAGGATAACAACTTTGTAAGAACCACCGAAGCTAACCGTTGATGCAAATTGTTTAATCTTACCACGTAATGTATCAATATTACCTTCTTCAGATCCATTGATAACAATATAGTCTAGACCAAGTTCTTTACATAACGCTTTAGCAACGGTAGTCTTACCAAGTCCGGCGGTACCGGTGAATAACATATTCTGTAACTCACCGGTATCGACCATCTTCTGAAACGTTTGCTGTAAGTGAGGAGGTAGGATCGTTTCAGAAACTTTTTGTGGGCGATATTTTTCTACCCATAGAAAACTATTTGACATATTAACTCCTGTTCAAGTAAGTACATTATATAATATTTGGAGCTAATTGTAAATTAACTTTCTTGTTGTTTAGCTTCGCACATGGCAACGATCTGTACACATTGATCACGAAGTTGACCAATAGTAGATAGTTCTTCACCACGGAGTGCGCCACGCTGAACCATCGTGTCAATAACTGCAATAGTGCTACGACCTACACGATTTGCAAGATCAACAAATTCTGTTTCTTGCTTATTCTGCTTTTCTGCCATTTTATTCTCCATACTCTGATGTTTTTTCGCATGCGATCCAGTAGATAATATCCTGTTCGGTATGATTCCAACGAGACATCATCTTACTAGAGATACCAACCTCATAATCCCCCTGGATGATTCTGAGATTATTTAAGTTGATCATAAAGTTAAAGTTTTCACTTTTACTTTTTCCAGGAACCTCAATTGTAAATGAATTTGAGGTTACATTGTCCTTATCTGTAACAGTAAGGGCAATTGCACCATCAGACGATGTAATAGACAAAGTCTGATGACCAAGTGCACTTTGTGCACGTTTAACACGATTGATCGTGTCAGCATCCAAAGTAAATTCTACTTCGAAATCTGATAAATCCATTGCTCTATCGATCATCTTATCATCTGGTGCAATAAGCATATCGATATCAGTAAAGAAATATTTGATTTTAGTACGACCAGTAGAATCACCAATCACTGCATACTTATCTTCGAACTTAATCTCAGGTTCGTCAACAAGTGATATAACGTTAAGGAATTCGTTTAAATCGTATACACCAAACTGTTCAGGAAACTGAACATCAAGTTTTACACTTGATAAAATGTTTTTCGCTGGTGCAATAGTATTAATTCGATCACCAGCATTAAATACCTGATTGGTATTAATACCAGCAAAGTTCTTAAGAACTGATTGTGTATATGGGGATAGTTTCATCTCACTCACCTTTGTTAATAATAATATAATTATATCATAGTCTACGCTGCTTGTAAACTACTATCTCTCATCTTTGAAAAGTTTTTATCTTTGTAGAATTCCAACTTGTTCTGGAACTTACCCTCAAGGATTTCTCCTTTATGTGAAATAACAAATGTATTCGTATCATCTTCGAGGCTATACAGGATCTTCATTAGGTTATCTACACCATCATGATCTAGTGATGAGTCAAATGTTTCATCTAGTACCAACAGATTGGTAGCAACTGAGTTCTTCATCTTAGCAATCATACGCCACGTGAATAGTAATGCCAGATCGATACGTTGTTTTTCACCTTCAGAAAAGCTATCGTACGAGAACGCATCACGGTGACGTGAGCGTATAGTTTCATTAAAGCTTTCATCTAAATTAAAATGTACAAAGAAGTCTAATGTTTGTAGGTATTTGTTTACTAGATTATTAATAACTGGAATATATTGTTTAATAACCTTTGTCTTAATACCAGTATCTTTTAACATTTCACTCATAACAGTATTATATGAGAAGTCTTCATTTAGTTTTAATTTCTCTTCCATCAGGTTACTCTTATCATTATTCATATCTGTGAGTTCCTGATTAGCCTTTCCTAAGTCACCTTCACGACCAGTCAGTCGAACTATATCTTCCTCGAGGCTAGTAATCGTCTTTTGAAGCCGCTGTATTGTTTGGTTGTTAGCATGCGTACTTGCTTGTTTACTTTTAATCTCTTCTGATACGGCAATAAGCTTGTCAAGGACTTCAGTAAGAGATTCTGCTTCGTTATCAAGCCTCCGCATAGCGGACTGTAATTCGGCTGCTTTGCTTTTACCTTCTTGAAGTTTACGTTCTCTTGTTTCTTCGGTGATCTCCTGTTCGCAGGATGGACAGTTTTGATTTTCTTCATAAAATTTTGTGTCTTTAACAACTGATTTAATCTGGGTGTTGAATTGAGCTCTATATTGTAATAGACTCTGTTTTTTATCATGCGCGGTTTTAAGCCCGTCTGAATTTTGTTGAGCATACCTCTCGATGTAATCCGTTGCATCACTATTAGCCATCTGCAGTTGTCTAATTTCCGTGTTTGCCTCATCAATCTGTGTCCTTTTTTGAGCAATCTCTTCTTCATTCATTGCTGTGATATCACGGATATACTTCTTCTGAGAATCAATACGATTCTTAAGTAATTCCATTTGATGATCTTTATCTTTCAATGTCTCTTTCAAAACAGATTGTTTTTCTTTTATAAGTGTATTCATCTTTGAGAATACATTAATATCTAAAAGATCTTCAATAACATCACGACGATGTTGTGCTGGTAGTTGCATGAAAGGAACAAAGCTGCTACTACCAAGCACAACAATCTGATGGAATGATTTATGATTCAGTTTCAGGATATTCTGCTCAAGAATCTTTTGATATTCTTTCGCATGTGAATCCTGATTAAGTAACGAATCATTTTTCCATATTTCAAATATCTGTGGTTTAATACCACGAACAACTTTAAACTGTGATTTACCAACAGTAAACGACACTTCAACCAAACAGTTCTTTTGGTTAATAGTGTTTACCAGTTGTGGCTTATTAATATTTCTATGTGGTTTACCAAACAATGCAAAAGATAAAGCATCGAGCATAGTCGATTTACCTGCACCGTTCTGACCAACAATAAGAGTAGATTTAGTTTTTGTTAAATGTACTTCTGTCCAATTATCACCAGTAGAAAGAAAATTTTTCCACCGGAGGTTATCAAATCGAATCATTCAGTCCTCACTTCATAATGTATAGTATTATATATCACGCAACTTCGAGTGTTTGTGCCTCGGTTAGTAAATTTCTCATAGAAATTTTAATACGTTCTTTGTCAAGTTCAGTATCAACAGCATCAACATAATTATCTAGTAGCTGTCCAGTATCTTCTACTGATATAGATTCATCACCAACATTTTCACCTAAGAACTCATTAAAGTTCTCTGCAATCTTTAGTTCATGTATTGGTCTGTTCTGGATAGCATCAATAAACTTATCAAACATATAAAGATCCGTTTTATTAATAACAATTACCTTAACAAACTTATTATCTAAATGTTCACAATATTGTACATAATCCATATAATCATTCTTTGTATCATCATACAGAATCTTTTCAAATAGAGTATGTGGATTCTGAATAGGGGTAATATCACGACGTTCAGTATCAATAATATGAAATGACTTTGGATCATGTGCATCATTCCAAAAGAATTCCATTTGTGAACCAAGATATAAGATATTATCTTTTTCTGACTTTGTATGAAAATGTCCAGAGATAACCTGTTCAAAACGAGAGAATAGTTTATGATCTAGACCATGATGTGATGGAATACCTTTTATAACATCAAAGCCCTGTAATTCTAAATGACCACCAAGCCAATCAGCCTTACATGTTTTAATAAATTCTAATGATTTCTTTTCATTTTCAGCACAGATCCAAGGTAGTAATGCTAACTTAAATCCATCATAATCCATTACAACTGGATCCATATGAATAGTTACTTCATTCATATAATGACCCAATAGTTCTTTTAGTGCATTTAATTCATTTGTATTTTTATAGAATACATCATGATTACCTGGGATGACATCCATATGCATACCGTATTCACGAAGCTTTGCAAGGAATGTCTTACGATAACGATGTAATGATTTGAAGTTAATAAACTTTCTATTATCAAACACATCACCAAGATGTACTATACGTTTAATACCTAAATTAAGTAAAGCTGGAAAGAATTCCTCATTATAAAATTTCTCTGCATTTTCATGGAAAATATCAGAGGAGTTACGAATACCTGCGTGCGTATCGTTTAAAACTGCAATTTGCATTAAGATAAAATCTCCGTAAGATCAGAGTCAGTAGAAGAAGTTCTAGCTCTTTTCTTTTTCTTCTTTTCCTCTTTTTCAATATTATCATAGTAAGCATCACGATCTTTTACCTGATCAATCTTCACACGTAACGAATCAACATACTGATGTGCTGCAGCAAGTGATGCCTCATCAACATTATCAGATATAGCAAAGTCCTCAAATGGTGATTGACTAATATATTTCATTTTAATATCTTGCTGACGTTTTTCTTTTTCAATACGTCGTAAGAATGCATACCATGATATCTGTGTAAAATATGCAAAGGCATTTGGTGCACCAGTTCGAGTAGATGCATGAATATTATAATTCTTAATAGCTTTCAAACAGTTTTCAACTGCATCCATAACCATTTCATCACGATATGTATATCGAATAAAGTTTGCTTTATGTGATAATCCCTCTGCAATCTTCATAAAACACATTGCAATATAGTCTGGTACTTTTGGAATTGTTGAACCGGAATCTTCTGCTTCATTAACTGATTTTACATAATCAACTACAGCCCATGAAAATTCTTTATTATTTACGTAATGGGGTTTTTCAGATGGTTTCATTTCTGCTCACCTATTTAATATAATATATTATATCGTAATAAAAAAGTTTTGTAAACCCTTATTTTTATTAATTTGGGGATTTACAGGTTATAAAAAATTCGGTATAATAAGATGTCAATCTTCGGCAGGGATAGAGTACTAGTGATACCTTGGCTTAAATTTGATAACATTCGGGTTATCTGAATCTTCCATATCATCGTCCAACTCATCTAGAAGTTTAATATTCTTAGTCATACCTATATGATCTTTATACTGTTTCAATAAATCTGCATGTGGGGTTGCAATTGCTGTTATATTATTACCATTTAATACTAAGAGTTGATCTTGTTGATATACCATAAATGGTCGAAAGATATAATATCTTATTGCTTCCTCTATATCTTCATGATATCCTAATTCTGCTGCATTTCGGATAATTATTGTTTCATCATCCTTACTATTATCATCAGGCCAGGCAACAATTTCACAAATCAGTTCTTCACCACTAATTAGTTTCATCTGTTTGTAACTCATATTTCTACCTCAAATATTTTATAGGGAAATTCTTCTTTTACGTACATACGAATCCTTTCAGCAGAATGTTCTAACGTGTAGTTTTTTCTGAGTCTCCAGTGGAGGTCGTCAGCGATATCGTATAAAATCGTATCACGTTCATTATCGCTTTTCCTAAGTCCTCTACCAATGGACTGTAAAACACGGATTTGTGATTTGGAAGGTGACGCGAAGATGATGTTGTGTAAGTTCCGTATATTAATACCAGTACTAAAAGTTCCAAGGCTAGCCACGATAATAGCATCTTTTTGTGTCTCCACTATTTTTCTGATTGCTTCACGATCGGAGGTTTCTGTTTCCCCTGATACAAAGAATACTTTTCTTCTTTCATGGGCTTTATCTCTAATAAGTTCGAATAAAGGTTTTCCATGTTTTTCAACATACTGGAAGAGAACAAGTGTATTACCATCAAGATCAAGAGCGAGATTACGAATAAAATTATTACGTGGTTCATACTTAACAATATAATCTACCTCTTCTTGATATGTTCTCTTACCCCAATCTTTTCTAATTTGTTCAGAGTATTTAAGTAATAGAACATTAATTTTAAGCTTAGCAAGAGTATCTTCATCCTGTAGCTTTTTTGTTGTTGTCACATTATATATCTTACCAAATAACCCCTGTAATACAAGTTCATGTGTTTGTGAACCATCTAATGTACCAGTTGTACCGAATCTATATTCTGCTTCTGTACATTTATTCATTAGAGTTGTTAATGATTTAGATTTGAATCCATGACATTCATCACCAATAACCATACCGAATTGTTGGAACCAATCAGGTTGTAATTTATAAATTGATTGCCATGTTGATATAACAATACGTTTATCTGTATCTTTATCCCTACCTGAATAGATTCTATGACAATCTTCATTATTACCATAATCACCAAAGTCATTATACATCTGTTCAACAAGAGAGGTTGTTGGTACTACAATTAAAGCTTTTTGGTCTTCATCAATCATATCAAGATAATAACGTACAAGACCGTAGATAATAAGAGATTTACCAGAACCTGTAGGAGAGATTAGAATCCCACGTTTTTTATATAATGCATGACAGAATGCATCAAACTGATAATCACGTATTTGTATAGGACTACCACGAGATTGAAGATTTAAGTCCTTAATATACCGATACATATCATCAGGACTAATAGAATTAAGTGTATCAGGTAAACCATAATAATCATCAAGTATAGGCTCGATTGTATAATTTCTTGGTTTAGCAAATTCTTGTAGGAAAGGATATAAACCTACTGGTAAAGTCATTTGCATACTATTAAACAAACGTATCTTACCATCCCATACTCTATTCTTATATGCAGGCATAAACTTATAACCCGGCACAAAGAACGAGAAGAAATCACTTAATTCATTTGCAATACCATAATCACAACCGATTTGTAGCATTGAATGATTTTTCATTTTTACTTTTATATTTTCCATCTTGTGTATCTATAACGTATAAATAGAGGTATAATATTGGAGAACATATATGTCTTTTGATAGAACTATTCAATACGTCGGTAGAAGCGATTTAGTAGGTTATGAGAATCAAACGTCCGGTGAAGACTTTTTTAATAATTTAGTTTTTAACGGTATGACTGCAGATTCTATAGGTGAAGCCGTAGCAGCACATGATGAAACTGGTATATGGTCTACATATGGATCTAGTATTCTTTCAACATGGAAAAATATAGAAATTTTATCTTTTGATGAAGATTCACAAACAGTAACTGTAGTTTTCCCTTTTGAAAATGAAGAAACCATGCTTAAGTGGGATGAAATGTATATTACCCTTGATTGGACAAGTCCTGAATTTAAGGACTTTGATTTAACCTATGGTTATGTAGAACGTAAATACCTAACTGGTCATAAGACAATATACTTGGATTAATCACCTGCTTCAAACATACGCCAACGAATCATATTACCAATTGTTTGATGTCTCCACTTAATATTATCAACAATTTCTGTTAAGGTCTCTGTAATAGTTTTCCAGTACTGTACCTTTTCTTCTGACTTTTGTATATCTACGTCTGCATCATAATAATAATCCATTTCACCTTTTAAGATTTTTAATCCCTTAAACGGATCAAATTCCCAACCTTTTTCTTCTATTTCTTCTTTACTTAACTTACCATTGTAATAAAGCCATTTATCTTTTAGTAAAGTCTTTTGCTGCATCTCTACTCGTTTTACTTGAAGTTTTGCCTGTGTTAACAGACTAAGATATTTTGAATGTAACTGAGGAGTCTGTCGAGATGATTCATCAAGTGGATTTGAGATTTTACAATCTTGTTCCCACATTTCTAATATATTTTCAAGGTTCATTTATCTCTCATAATTAAAGTCAAAGTTAGTGGATATGATTGTCTTACGTTTATCAGTATCTATAAATGGTGAACGATGTGGTAAAAAAGCTGGAAAAAAGACAACATCACCTTCTGATGCCTCTAATCTACCAAAGTGTAGAAATTCTGTTGCATAGTTCTCTTCTGGTAACTCAACAAAGTATATACATCCAAAGTGTGCTCTTGGATGTGTATGCCAACCAAACTCAGAACCTATAGGATATTGTTGGAACCATAATTTCGGATATCGAAATAACTTACAATTAAAATCTGCAGCAAGTTGTTCTGCAAATGGTATTATAACACTATATGCAGCTTCTTTATATAATCTTTTTCTTTGATCCGTACTAGGAAAATCATACCAATATCCTTGTTTATTCAATTGGATATTATGTATTTTCTTTTCTTGCTCAATCAAGTCAAGGATAAGATCCTTATTTCTTTTCGCTACTTCTGGATCTTGTTGATAATGATAAATGTGGTTTTCAATCATAATATAATTATATCATATTTTTACGATACTGTAAACGTTGTATATCTAAAAGTAACAGGTAAAGTGATATATTGAACATCACCAATTGTAGAACTGAATTCTACATTACCAAGTGTGGACGGAAATGCATCTTTATATGTAATAGTACGTACAACGTTATTATGACTATTAAGTACCAATACAGAAATATCATATAAAGATTTATCACCTTCTCTGTATATACCTGTTGAGTTTTGATCTAACGGATTCTCAACAAAACTTCTTAACCAATCAAACATTTCCATATACAATGTCATATTCTCATCAAGAATAGCTGTAACTTGAAGTTCCTCATAAAAGATCTTATCACCAGGAATATACGCATTTGAAAAACGAAATGGTGCTTCACTTGGTGTTACAATAACACTTGGATGTGATACTGTCTGTGCGAAAAATTCTAAATTTGGAAAACGTTGTCTATTAACAACTACACGGAAACCAGTAGGTGCTAAAAAGTTTGTGTTTTCTAAAGTGTTTACGGTAACTGCCATATCAATACTCCTTACGTGTATTTATACATATTATTAACATAACAGATAAAGGTATAAAGAATGATGCAGAAAAGAACAGAGCTTAAACCGTCTTGGATCGATTATATTGTTCTAGCAGAACAAATGATTAAAAGAGGTGAAGTTAAAAAAGATACCAATTTAGAAGCTTTAGCAAATAAGCTTAAAAAAAAGGACCAGGAAAAAGATCCTGGTCCAGTTTGATCGGAGAGGGTTGAATTCCCTCTCCTTTTTTTATATTAGAATTAAGCGAGGATATTATCGACTCTAAAAATTCTATAATATTGGTTAGTCTTAACAGTTGCAAGACCATCGGCTGGTGTATCGCCAACGAATGGGTTTGAAGCCATACCGTAACGAGTCTTAAAGCCGATCTTTGGCTGGAAGGTGTCTTCACCAACCGCACGTACCATTGTTAATGGAACGTATGGGCAGTAGAATACGCCAGCGTCATATGGGTTTGTACCCTTATAACCTACGTTTACGTAGTCAGCAGTTGCATATGGGTCAATATAGACCTTCATGCGACCGTTGAGCGTACCAGCGAAAGTGTTACCTGTGTCATCAACGTTCAGGTTAGTTGACATAGCTGGGCTATAGTCAAGCATACCAGAAGCTGCAAGTGCAGAAGCTACGTCAGAAGAACAGATCATGAAGTTACCTTTACCACGACGTGTTTCTTTAGCGATAATGTTAGCTTCACGCTCAACCTGTACGATCAAGCCTTTGAACTTTTCTACTGACCAACGTCCGTCAGCGTCTGTGCTGAGGTCGAAGATACCGTTAACTGCAGTGTTAGCAGTTGAAGCACCTGTTTTCGCCTGAGTGTTCAGGGTACGGATAACTTCACGGTTGATTTCAGCCAGGATCTCAGTTGACAGAATGTTAGCCAATTCTGTTTCAGCATCCAAGCCATGAATAGCTTTAAGATCCTGAGCAAGTTCCAAGCTGTATTCAGCTTTCAGTGCACGTGACTTAGCAGTCACAGTTGCTTTTTCAATGGTGAAACCCATTTCACGGAATGCTGAGTTTGGATCAACTGATGCTGAACCAAGTCCTTCCGCGTCTGCTGTTGGCATACCACCGCCGAAGATTGAAGTAAGACGTTGATCGTCAAGGTTTGAATCCTGAGCAGCTGAGTCAATACCGAACAAGCCAGAAGCGTTATCGGAATCGTGAGTTGCTGAAGAGTCACCTGAGAAGTTGGTCTCTGCTTCGTTAAATAGTGCTTCACGGTTAGTTGTTGAACCACCGTCATAACGGCTCTTCATTGCGAAGATAAGACCAGTTGGACCAGTCATTGGCTGAACACCAGCAACGGATGAAGATGCGCCCATTGCGTTAGTAGGTGCTGCTTCGCCCAATAGTGAAGGCATGTGATAACCACCAGAACCCATGGCAGCTTCTTTAGCAGCCTTTTCCTGGTTTTCTAGTAGAGTGGCAGTTACAGAACGACGATGAACATCTTTGATCTCTGGAAGATCGGCATGTTCAAGAACTGGTTGCCACTTGTTGATTAAACTTTCGGAAAGCATAGATAATACTCCTTTTACGCTTGTTTATAGATTTATTTATAATAATTATTTCTTGACAGTTCTAGAAATTGCGCTCATATACTGTGCCATTTCACCAGTTACCTTTGGTGCGGATGCTTCTTCTTCAAGAGGCTCATCCCCATCAAAAATGGTTTCATTCTGTACTTCTTCATCAATACTTGAATCAAAGTATGTGTCTTTGATCATCTCTAATTTTTCTTTGAAGTCTTCTTCAGAAATAAAGTCAACACCTTCAGCAAGACTCTTTAGTTTCTC
>Ga0070749_10002256_pt1 | contig 12980 bp, 21 predicted proteins | sample VirMetDEL_Nov_18_FD_75180 | JGI IMG/M metagenome (GOLD analysis project Ga0070749, IMG submission 75180) | Aqueous microbial communities from the Delaware River and Bay under freshwater to marine salinity gradient to study organic matter... | ecosystem: Environmental > Aquatic > Marine >...
CTCAGGAACGTTATAAGTTCCGTTGGCGGTGAAAACTTGAGGGCGTCCGCCGTAGCCGTCTATGGCTTGGGCGGTTCGAAGTGGGGTCATTAGACCTGAGTTGTCAGTACCTGCTTCAGCTTCGGCTTGTGTTGATCTGGGGACTATGTTTTCTATCTTTATCTTGCGGTTCTTGACACCTGTTTGCGAGTCGTCAAAAACGATTACGAAGTCGAGTGCGTCTTCGAGGCTTGTAATTTCGGCCAGTGTGCTGATGTCGATTAGAGTGCCGTTAGAGTCGATTATTACAGCACCGTTGGTTACTGTGTTTACTTGGAGCTGACCAGAAGCGAATTCAAGACCGGAGTTGGTTGCGAGGTCTACATCAAGTTTCAGGTCCTCGTTACCGAACGAGTTTTGGACAGTTTTTGTTAATCCGTCACCGGCTGTGATTTTGTCTTGGATGAATCCCCGCGTGGTGTCATTGGTCGTGACACGGACTTTGCCGTCGGAGTCGATGGTAATCGTTTCGTTTCCGCCGGGGTTGGTTTCGGTCAGAGTGACTCCGGTTCCAGCCGCCAGTTTGCTTAATAGATAGTTTTTAGTCGTATCGTCCGCAGAGACCTTGACCTTGAATACATCTTCTTGGACAGCGAACGCTGAAGTGTTGCGGAGATCGGTAACGGAGGTGATCGAGCCGCCGGAAGTTACTACATCCATGAGGATCAACCCGCCTGCAGGGACAGTGGGTTGAGTGGCGGATACAGGGTCGAATAGGTAGTGGGTGCCGGAGACACGGATCCAATCACCGCCGAGGACAGTGGTGGTGTCTTTGAAAATAATGACCCAGTGATGGGCCGTGTTGTCGTTGTAAGTTATGGTGCCGGTTTCGCGAACGTAGAAACCTTGAGGGAAGGCAATGGTGTCGCCAGGGTCTGCAGTGAGTGATGCAATAGTTCCGTGGAGACCGTTTTGGACTACAAAAGGATTGAGGATCAGGTTGAAACGTTCGGCGTCCTCTTCGCGGAGGAAGTTCTGGAGCGTCGAAGTGAATGAGGCTCCAGCTTCAGGTATTGTGTTGATTGTCGAAGTGACCACTACTGATTATTCCATTTTTCTACCTGGATTTCGTAAAGGTCAATTGTATGGTTAAGCTTGATTACATGGCCAGTCAGGATGATGAACTCATCATGGCTCAAGCAACTCCTGGACTGGGATGTGCGATCCCAAATGATTGCCGGAGTGCACACCCATTTCCCGTCGCTCCAATCGCATGTTTCAGGGAACTTAGAGGGGCGCTCGAATTTAGTCAGCTTTGGGATGGCTGTTGTCGTCCCACATCCGAGCAGCACGCTGAAAATCAGAAGCAGCAGACAGATCTTTTTTGTGTTGGAGTTCCTTTTCACGGACTGCATCGGATACCTCATTTTTTACTTGAGCGCTTTTTCGCGCGCGCGCCAGTTCTTCTTTTGTGACTCCGGCTTTCAGAAGCCACACACCGACTCCGAGGAGGAGTATGATGAGCGCAAGAAATCCCCAGATCATTTTTATACTCCTTGTAACGTTTGTACATGATGTAACCTACCAAGCCGAATGGCGCACAGACGGCAAGGAAGGTCAGGAAGTTAATCATTCTGCGGGTAAGTTGCCCACCATGTCGAGTACCCACGAAGGCATGTCGACACCGAAAGCGGCCAAGGCTGCGACAATGGCTGTGACAACACCGATGATTGCGGCTACTTTTTTATTCTTACTCATGTTCCAACTCCTATTCCTTTTATGGTTGCAGTAGATCCTGAAGTGTTTTCAAGTGAAGCGTTGGAAGCACCTGCTCCTGCGTCAATGTCCGTGTCCAAAAGGATGAGAAGACCTCCGGCGTTCAGGACAATGCCTGCATCGGATTGGCCATCAAGCCGGACAGTGACTTGCTGGTCGGACTCAAGGAGGAGGGCTTGAATCTCATCCAATTGATCGAGCGGGATGGCTGCAAATCCCGCGCCGGAAGTCTTCTCGTATTTGAATTGCTGCGACTCGTCCACTTCCAAACGGCGGATTTTAGGGTAGCCGGGAAGGGATATTGAATCTACCTCCACATCCACTGTGATTTTGATCGTGGACATTATTGCTTCCTCGTCAAACGGACCGGCTGACCGGTACGGGGCGTTTTAGCCGCATTCACCGGACGGGGTGGGTTGAATTCCTTCGCCGGGGACATGATTTTGTTCGCTCGTTTCTTTGCCATAATGCCTCCTACATGAGGGTAATGTAAAGGATTCCCGAGCTGAGCGTTGGGACTTCAAAGCCGTTGCGCCACCAGGATTCGATAAATTCAGCTTCGGAATTGTTGGCTCCAGTCGCCACACCGGACCAGAGAGTGGTATTGGTTACAGGATCACGGATGATTGCTTGGTGGCCTGCGGTAGTGGCTCCGACCCAACGAACGGATTTCACCTTCATTTGCTGGTCGTCAATCACATCAGCATCTACGGTATCCACAATCCAGAGTCTGTCATTTAATGCGTTTGCCATGACTATCCTCCAATGGAATTCTTGATCGCAGTCAGGTTGTCACGGACTGTTTTCAATTCATGTTTGGCTTTGATGGTATCAGCGTCGAGTTTGCGAAGTTCTTCCTCACGGGCTTTACACGAAGATTCGAGAGACAGGAGTTTCAGGGAATTGTCTTCGATCTTGGAATCGAGTTCTTCCAGACGTTCGGAACGTTCGTGGGAAGCGGCTTTATCCATATCGGCAATACGTTTCTGAATCTCAGCGATTCGAGTGCGCTCTACCTTGTCCATCTCGGAACGCCGGGAAGATTCTTCCTTTTTCAAGGAGTCGAGAATGAGCCTGCGTTTGTCGATCTCTTCGTCGAGACCGGAGATTCTGGATTGAGCCTGTTGGGTGTATTCTTCGGCATCCTTGGCGGCTTCCAGAAACGGACGGAGTTGGAGCAAGGATTCATAGTCGGCGATCAGATTGCTGACAGCGCCATAAGCCTGTGCGTACTTCATTGTTCACTCCTTTGAGACCACGAGAAGGTCCGGGTCTTTTTCAAGGGTTCGGCTGCTGCGGCTCCGTCACCGCCTGCAAAACCCATATTTGATAACCACAATAACATAATTTCCTCCTTACGCGTAGCCTAAGTTTACGATGACCTCGTTGGCTCCGGGGGCTCCTGAATCGGCGTCGGCAACCCCGGTGGTGGCCGCAATGGTGATAGCGGTGCTGAATGCAATGCCGTTGGGAATGGAAAGGGTAAAACCGGCGCCGTTGGTGTCGCCTTGGGTCGCCAAAGGGAAAGTTAAGTCTGGAGTTGTCGAACCCACCACAACGCTGACTGCGGTTGCGTTGTAGATTTTTAAGAATCGGGTAGCTGCGCCGAGATTCATGGCATGGATCCAGTAAATTTGACCGGCAGTTCCTTTGACCTGATCTTCAGTTTCATCCACGTCAATGTTTTTATAGAGCGTGGTTCCACCGGATGTTCGGGCTCCTGAGAGGCCCACGTCACCAACAAGACTTGAGCCGGTTTGTAAGGTAGACTGAACTGCGAAGGTGCCGCCGTTGTCAACCGTCAGAGAGCTACCGTTATCATCTACGGAAATAACACCCGTGGAATCGCTTGCCAGTGTTACCCGCATCGCAGAAGCCTCGGTTCCACCTCCGACAACGCTGAGCGCGGCATTGTCAACCGTTAACGAACCCCCATTATCCGACACCGGGAAAGGCCCGGTTCCGGCGTTGGCCGTCACTGTGCCATCAACGGTGATGGAGTTCCCGCCATCCTGGATATTAACCGCACTGGCCCCAGCCGCATTGTCAACCGTGACATTGTGCCCGTCTGGAAGTTGGTTGGCGGACGTGGCCGCGCCGGTCGGGAGGGGCAACGATGCCGCCGATACCGGCTGGGTGACTGCTGAGCCATCAACCGTCACCGTGCCCTGCACGCGGGTCACATCAACGTCAAGACCGTTGGTAACGTCACCAGTGATGACCGCAGCGCCGCCGGAAGCAGGGACAGCGATACCAATTGATGGCGTGGTGTCTGTGCCCGCTCCGGTGTCGAAATCGGACGAGTTGAGATTGTCGATGTTGGTGTTGTCTACGGTGAGGCTTCCCGCCGCATCACTCACAGGGAGTGGATTACCGGAAGCTACGTCACCGTCATTGGTGTTGTCGGCACCAAGGACTAATTTGACGCGTTGGTATTTTACTCCGCCGATGTCGTCTGTTGCGATAGTATCGCCGCCGGTTCCGGAGTTGAGGGTCGTGTTATCCACCATTGGGTTGACTAAGCTCCTATTTTATGGTGTTCCAAGCTGATTATTAATCTAAAACATTAAACACCTACCCCAAGCAGACTCAGGGATGGTTTGGAGGTTGCCGTTACTGTTCCGCCTCCCGCGAAACCTAAATTCATAAGCCAGAGAAGCATCAGTTACCCATCCCTAAAAGACAAAGAGATGATGGGATACCACCACCTCCTGCCGCGATGTTGGTCCACGTAATTCCATACCGCGTACCCATGTAGTTGCCGATGGTATCGTGCTGGGCATCGGTTGGGCTTACCAGTACAACCTTGTCGCCCCAATCCATGTTCTGGTAGGAACCCACAGACCAGATGGCGGTCAGCGTCCAGCCGGTAATCGTATTGGTTCCGGCGTTACCCGTACCCTGGGATACGCCATTCAACCACCATTCGGTGGACGCTCCGTTAAAAAGCACCGAGAGAATTACTTTATCCGTCGTCAACGCCGTTGATGTATTCATTACCGTGCCAGCGTAGAACGATAACCCGGTGCCGTTGAAAAAGATAGCGTGCCGGTTGCCGGAGGCGATGCCGTCTTGGATATAAGTATTATTGCCAGCCGCGTTCAGGTCGATTGCTTGGATATAAAGCACCGGCTGGGATATGGCGGTAAAGGTTGCCGTGGTCATGTACTCCGTCACGCCGGGGCAATTGATCGATGGCTTGCTGTTCAGATTGACGTTCGAGTCAACCGGCGTGTATTGATTGGCCGCCGTCGCTTGGCTGAAGTTATAACCGTTGCCGGTCATATCGTACCAGCCGGACATATCGCTGCCATTGAGCGTGACACCCTGGGCAGGATCATGCCAGGCTTCGACGGTCGGCACATCCAGAACCGTCGCCGGGTCGAATACCAGAATCTTCGGAATGCTGGTATAGGTATCAAGCGCGGTCGTGTCGTCGTTTTTACCGATGACCCTTAGCTCGATATCGTCATAATCCGCTGTATCTGCATCGACTATCTGCAACACATATTCAAGCTCGGTTTCCTCACTGGACAGCCCGGAAATGTCTCCGATGTTGCCGTCCGCTTCGTCTATCTTGCCTGCCTGGAATGTGCCGCTACCGAGTTGCTGGGTGGTCGCCCCTTCATCTGTGACGTTGGCAGATGCCACAGCAATAACATTAGAGGAAGCCCCCGTGACATTCGTCCATGCCCCGCCGTTCTTGCGGTATTGCAGTTGCCCGCCGAGTGTTCCCGTCGTAGCTCCAGCCGTTTCCTCGATCAGGAAGCGTACCCGGAAATTGGTATCCGGTTTCTGCATCCAGTTGGTATCGATGGGGCATTTCCAAGTTGCTGCCGATTCCGAACCATCGTCATTCCGCCCGCGATATGACACCTGAACGAATGTCGGGTTGACGGCTGATTTGGATATAGTGATCCGAGGGGTAGCGGTGTTCGTGCCACCGCCCGGCGTCGAAATCGTGAAGTCAAAAGTATCGTTGTTGGCGACATTCGCATTAACAAACTCAATGCCCCAGACCTGTTCTGTGAAGTTGCCTGTGGTCAACTGCATATCATCGATCAGGCCATCGGATGACTGTTCGCCTGCAACGAAAGACCCTGAACCCGGATCGCTGATCCCGTTGGTCCCACGGTTGGTCGTTGCGTTGTCGTTGGTCAGCCCGGCAGCTACCGCCCGGATACCATCCCCGCTATCAGTGGTTGTCAGGTCAGTTGCGGTCCCTGAATTCTTGGAATACTGGAGTTGCCAGCCATCCATTGAGGTGCCATCCGCCCCGCCGGTCTCTTCAATTAAGCAGCGTAACTGGATGGCGGTGTCCGCAGAAACAGATAGGGTATGATCGATTCCCTCATTTTCAAGCGGAGTCGATGCCGCTTCACCCGCATCATCTGCGTAGAACCGGAATTGGGTAAACTCCCACGTGAACATAGCCACGCCGCCACGGACTGCGCGGAAGGGCTTCCCGTCAAGATAAAAAACTATTTCTGGTGTTTTTCGCATGGCTGATCGCAAAGACAACCATCCCGGTTGGCATCGCGGAGAATAAGTTGAAATAGGCCGTCGTGTATCTCGCGGCCAGGCATCACCTTCTGGTAACCTTCTTTGTGAAGAAAATAATCCATCAGGCCCTCACGGTCCTTACCGCCCCAGCGTTCCACGGGGTCATCTTCCCATACAAAGAAGTCTGAGCCGTGGCGGATAGAATAACCGCGCTCATTGTCCGCTTCCTGCTTTACAAGGACAACAAGTTGACCCTTCTCCGTTCGGCCTTTAGCGCGGTAAGCCTGCTCGGCATTCTCGCCCTTATAGGTCGAGCCGTCACTGTAATAGAGCTTCCATTTCATCAGTTAAACTGAAAAACAGTGGCCCGGAAAGTGCCGGATGCCGGATTGAGAGCGCCTGCAGTTTCATTGGTGAAACGGACCGTGACAGTATTGGCGGCAGATACCCACGCGGAGAAGACACCACCGGCAAGAGTGGATCCGTCGGGGACTCCAAGGATGACGGAATCGCCGTCTGCAGCTCCGGTTACGGTGATGGTCAGATCGGTAGAAGTCTGAGCGGCAGTGCTGCCAAAATCCAGAGTGGCTGTGGCCGAAAGGATTCCGCCGATCAAGGCGTTATTGTCGTCGTTGTAAGTACCTACCTCAATTCCTGTGAAATGAGATTCATCAGCCATTTCGTAAGCTCCTGAAATGGGTTATTGGGTAAGTAAAGGATATGAAAAGGGGGGGTACTTCTGTCGGGTGCCTTGCAGAGAACGGTTGATGCCGCCACCCTTCTTGGGGTTGGACCGGGGGGATTTCATTTTAATCATCGGGCCGCCGCCGGATTTGCCTTGGTTGAACTGGTTCTTTTCACTGAAGTTTGAAGCTTTAGGCGTGTTAGCCATGATAACCTCCTATACGAGTTGTTTGTCCTGCTTAGTATCTATCCGTTTGTGAAGTTTGTCAACCTTCCCATCGAATTCAAGTCTCAGATCCCTGACATCGTAGCGGGTAGGTAAGGCAGCGACTTTCTCACTGAGCCTTTGGTGGTCCTTGCGAAGTGTCTCAAGGTCCGGTTTTATTTCAGTTTTGAGGTACTGCATGACAGTCATACCGTCATCGTCTTTGAGGAATTGAGTTAAAGCCCAGTCAATAAGTCCCATCAATGACCCCCTTTCAACAGGTTCAGATAATCCTCCATAGTGTTGATTTCCATGTCGGCACGAGAATGCAGCATAGCTTGTTTTTCAATGTAATCCACAGGAGCGCCGGACTCGCGGAGGTATTCGAGGTGGGCTTTGGATTCCTCGGAAACTTTGGAGATGAAGGTTTGTTTCGGAAGGATGCTGACAGCTGACGCAAGGGCATCGATAAGATCTTTAATGGTAGACATTGGAAAATCGAGAATTTCTTCGAGCAGTTTGTATTGGTCTTTCTGGACGAACAGACGGCCTTGGGATACGACCGGCTGGAGATGCGTCCGGATCCGGAAATCCTTGTTCATGGAAGTAGGGTGGACGATGGATTGGACGGGAAGGTCGATACCCTTCTGGTAAGCGTCCATAGCTACGGAGTCACAGAAAAGTCCCTGCTGGGCGTTGCCCTCAATGCCGAATACGAGCGGTTTGTACTTCTCGTTGAATTCGTAGATTTTCTGGTAAATTTTCTGGGTGGCGCAGCGTTCGGCCCATGTGTCGCGGACAAAGATCCGGTTGGCGGCATCACAGGAAACGACGGCGATGGCTGAGCGGGCTTTTGTCTTCTGCTTGTTTTCCTTACCGCCGGCAGGATCAAGGAACGCTACTGTATAGACGAGGTAGTCTCTTGGGAGCTTCTGCATGATTCAACGTCGCGCCATTCGAGTTTAGGGATTTTAGAACCGTCCAGGACTTCAGGGAAATTTTTGTGTTCTAAGGTGATGTGAACAGCAGAGGTCTCGTGGACGAAAGCACCACATTCGACGCCGATGATTTGTACGTCTTCGGGGATGTCGAGGATGTGCTTGAGATCGTTGTAGGACAGACGGATGTAGCCGAGGTTATGGCCGCTCATAATTATGCTCCTGCAGTAAAGTTTGGTAAAGTTTTCTGGTTGCTTTGATGTCCTCTAAAGCATCATGTGCGTCGAGTTCGATGTCAAAGTGGTTGCAGACAGTTTCAAGTTTCTGGTTAGTGAGGATAGTGTCGGTGTCGAGGAGATATTTGGCGAGGAAAGACTGGACATCGAGCTTGGCCCACATGATGTAGGAGCCGTAGTAGATGTTCTTGTTGCGCTTGAAAGCCGCACGGAGGAACTTGTCGTCGAAGCCTACATTATAACCTGCAAGGATGAATTTGTCGCGGGAGTCGAAGCGGTCAACGTGGCGCTGGAGGGCGCTTTCAAATTTATACATACCCTCGCTCTGGGATTGGAAGGAGTTGAGCTGTTCGGTGGTGAAATGGTTCTTCTCCAACGCCTCGGCGGATATTTCCGCGTCAGGTCGCGGGCGCATGAGGATCTCGTTCTCTTCCATGAGTTGGCCGTCCACTTCGACCATGTAACCGATCTGGATGATGTCGTTGCGGAAAGCGTCTACGCCGGTGGTTTCTGTGTCAAGCCAGAGTATTTTGCTCACAATCAGCTCCTAAGTAAATTTCATCGTCATGTATTCGTCACGCTTGAATGGAACGTCTGCCCACGATTTGTACTGGACGTACTGCGGCTTGCCGGGAGCCTCCTCTTTGGAAGTCTCACCGAGCATTAACTGTAGCATATCCCTATCCCTTTCGTCATCCTCGAAAACAAGATCGTTGCCGATTTCCTGGTAGAAGCGAAGGTCGGATTCCCGAAAATCTGTGAGACCGGCATCGCGGGGGTTGTTGAGATAGAGCAGGGAGAACAGGGAACCGAGAGACTTGCGGAGATTGTCGACAGCCTGCTGGGAGAATTCCTCGGGGAAGATGTTTTTGCCGTTCTCTATGAGGGAGCGTTTGTAGACCGAGACGGTCGGGTCGTTTTCCTCCATCTCGGCATAGAGATCGTTAGTGGCCCAGTGCGTGTTATGGACTGCAAGGCCGTTGGCGAAGAATGCCGGAGTATCGTGAATGCTCAAATCATAGACTCGCTCTTTGTCAGGGTTTTCTACAATCTCCATGATTCGTTCCTGTCTGATATTTCCGGATACCTCAAACTGATGACTGCCGTGATAAACTTCACAGCGTCTGACAGTCGCAAAGTTGAATGAACTGGACCAGCACTCGGACACAACAGGTTTGGGTGAATTGGGGGGTTGATTGATACGTTTTCTGTGGCCGAGAATACCTGTACGAACACCGCAAATACTGGCAAGGTGACGAAGATCCTCCATTAAACCTTTGTTGGAGATTTCAACTCGATAACTGTCAAAACTGCCGTTTCCCATAGCCGCTCCGTCCGCGTCACAAAAACCACGGAGTAATGAACGCCTTAATGTGTCCGGGAGTTTAAAGGTCCACGCAGGAAGCCTCTTGGTTTTTGCGGTGCCTCTGAATCCCAACTTCTTTAAACCCGACGAAGCAGCCTTCGAATCAAGCCGGTAAAACCCCATTGGAACTTCATAAAAAGTTCCGTTTAACCACTCTTCAGCAAGACTGATGACCTTTTTATTCAGGGCTTCATCAACACCTTTGGCGATGCACACATAACCCCTGCTTGAATCCTCATGCTTGTCAGTCCACCCATCACCAAGAAGAAACCCGAATAACCAGCAAAAATCTTCGTTCATCCATTTGTGATCCAAGGTTCCAGAAGCGTTTTTAATGCCGATGACATAATCACCTACTTTAAGCTCGTCAGCACGAACCCATTCAAGCGCTCTCTTTCGACGCACTAGGAATGGGTGGTTAGGAGTCGCCCGTAAAGTTTTAGATGATGTTTTTACTGTCAACGTTTTCGACAACCCTTGATCGATAACGGCCTTAACTCTGCGCCGTTTTGGGAATCCGTCAGTATCACAAGCCCAGACCTCTTCGCCGACAGTCATATTGTTAATACACTTTCTAGTGCCGTCGGCAAGCAGTATTTCAGAGTCGGCTGGAAGGCAGCCGATTGTGTATTCCTGGGAAGTGTCGAGGTCTTCCATCAAAGGGCGGGAGACGCGTTGCCATTCTTTGGCAGTTTCCATGACGGATTCGGAACCTCGGGCTTCGAGGGAAATGAGGTCGTCATTGATGAGGTCGGTGAAGTGACCACCGGTGATGGCTCCGCCGACGCCGATACCCTGCATGGTCGGATCGGATTGCTCGAAGCTGAGTTCGCGGGGGAGGAAGAACATGGACGAGTTCCACTTTCGAGCCTGCCTGCGAGGCGCTTCCCAGCACTTATCCGGCCACAGTGCGCGAAGTAAAGCGTTGCGTTCGTAGTGCTGCTGGATCCATTGGATGTGCTTGGACGCGTGGTGCTCAGTTTCGCAGGATAAGAGGATCTTGCACTCCAGCCCATCGTGGCCCGGCCAGTACAGGTTGCTCTCCTTGGGTTGGATGAACTTGTGCAGGGGCAGAGCTTTGGCAACGATAGTGCTTTTGAAACAGTCACGCGGGAGCATGATGAGTTTGCGGTACGGAGGAATTCGCTGGATGAACTCGCAGACGTCCTTGTGGAGATGGTTGGTCAAACGGGTTAGACCGAGAACGGCTTTGCAGAAGAAATGTAAATCAACCTCGGAACGTTTCTTTACGAGCTTTAAAAGGCGTCCGTTAGGATCCGTGGTCCCGGCTTGGCGTGCCTCACCGTTGCGCTGGATGACGACTTCGCGCTGCAGGGTTTGGGCAGAAGGCGGCGGAGGAACGTAAGCGGGGCTGTCTTGAGAGAGAGCGTCAAGGATGTCCATAATGAATTAAACCTGCCTTCCAAACTCGTCAAGTATGAGGTTCAACCTCTTCCACTCAGCCATTCTACGGACACAGTTATCGGTGGGGAAGCTGTGGTGCGGGCTTGGATCAAGAACGTTTCGCTTGAAAGATTCCTCAGCGACTTTCTTCGCTGGAATAATCTTCGGCTTCCGGTTCTTTCTGTAGATCGTTACTGAGTAAATCATCAGCTATCTCCGTGATTTCTTCAGACTCCGTTCCTTCGCTTCCTTCATAACTTCCTTCGGGCTCTGGGTCGGTGTGGCCGTACCCATCAGCTCTTCCGAGGTAGACTTGGGCGGTTGTGGTCTCTTCTTCTTGAACATCGGGTTTCTCCTGTGATTCGTAATCGAGGATGCGGGCATCGAGGTAGTCACGAAGCTCGCGGGCAACCTCCAGGGCGTCGTCCAGAGGGACTGAAGATCGCTTGGACGTGACCTGAAGGTCGATAATGTGTTTGTTGCAACGCTCAACCCACTTCTGGCAAGCGTCTTTTTGAGGGTCGTTTTTCAGGATCATCGCCGTTTGCCTCCACAGTTGCCTTTACAGGAATTGTTGATGACTGTAGTCGAAGTCGCGTTGCCGCCGACACCTGAATCACTCAAACCGTTGCCGATCAACGCTCCGGCAGCGATTGTGGAACCGGCTCCGGCCAGGGAAGGGAACATGCCCGCAGAAGAAGCGTGAGCGTGATCTTTAGGAGTGCAGTTTTTACCGAATTTATGCACTACCTGCACACCACTTACTTTATCGTAAGGTTCCGGATCGCATTGGGAGTATTCAACGTACTTGGTGTTGGGGCCAATCAGGGAATTGTCAAAGATGACCACTTCCTGCAGGCCGGATTCTTTATCGAGGGTAGGGATGACTCCGGCGCAGGCTGAGAGCAGGGTGGTGCAGATAAGTAGGATAAAGGTTCTCATTTCTTTCTCCTTGTTTTAGGAATCTTCAGAGTTTTAGGGATCTTTGGAGCCGCCCCTGTGACGGCATCCACGTTGGGTTTGAGTTTCTTATGCATTTCGTTCATCCGGGTCTTGGTGCCGATTTCCCGGATCATGCTGTCTTTACTTCTTTTTTGATTTGGCATTAAGTCTTTTCCCTTCAGCAGTTTTTCTTTGTAATTGGTTTGCTTTATTGAGAACCTTACCCGAAGACTCTTTTCCGGCTGCTTGAGATGTTCTTCTAAGCTTATCCGCCATAGTACTCAATTTTTCTACCTTCTCAGGCGACCTTCTCAACTCTTTATTCACAGCTCCCTTCACAGTGCTTGCAGGTTTTCCTTGTACTTGTTTCATTTTACGTCTTATTTCATTAACTCGTTTAGCCGCAGCCCCAACTTTATCAAACTTACTTAACCCTTTCGCAATAACTCCTCCAGGCGTCGCAAACTCAAGACCAAATTCAGCGGCTTCCTTGAAAGATCTTGTCGGCTTTAAAGAGTCTTCGATAAACGCACTAGTTTTTGGCAGCGATCTTTTCGGTTTTCTGAGTTCACTCTGTTTCTTGTTCTTGGTTGCCATCAGTCATCTCTCCAGTTTGTCCGTTATTAAACGCTCCCTCCAACAAATCTACCACTTCTTCATCCGATTTACCAGCCAGGGATTCCGGCGGGAGCCTCATGCTGTCGGCCAGCGCGAGTGCGATATTCTGGACGGAATCGCCGAACTGGATGACCGTCTCTTCCCTGTGCTCGGACTTGGCCACCTTCGGCATCTGGCGGTCGAAGAGTTCCTTCGCGGCGGAGACGCGGACGTTCTCCGAGTCGGCGGAGTCCATCAGGGTTTCAAGGGTACGAACTGTCTTCTCGGTGATTTTATCGAGGTGCGCTGCGGCGTCGAAAGTGGATTGTTCCTCAACCCGCTTGCGGAGA
>Ga0070749_10002257_pt1 | contig 12979 bp, 16 predicted proteins | sample VirMetDEL_Nov_18_FD_75180 | JGI IMG/M metagenome (GOLD analysis project Ga0070749, IMG submission 75180) | Aqueous microbial communities from the Delaware River and Bay under freshwater to marine salinity gradient to study organic matter... | ecosystem: Environmental > Aquatic > Marine >...
CGACCGCGATGTTGCGGAGCACGCGCCGCGTGCTCGGTGGTTCAGGCACGCGCGGCGCTTCGATCACAATCTCTTCGACGTCTTCGGCGTACCGGCGCGCTGGCTTCGGTGTGGCTGCGGGCGCGGCTTCGGAGTCGGTGCACCATTCTCGCACCGCGTCGTAGCCGATGACGTCGGGCTCGCCGTCATCGATTTCACCGATCTGCGGATGATGCTTTCGCGGACTCACGCTTGGCTCTTCTGCGGGCAGCGTACGCGCGTTTCGATAGCGTCGACGGATCTTCCTGTTCGAGCTGGCGTTCGAGGCGCTTCTTCTTCTTCTGCGCCTTCGCGATCAGCGTCGCGTATCGTTTGAGCAAGCCTTCCGTGCGGCGCACGCGCCCGCGCAGCTGCGTGATGCGGGCATCGATCTTTTCGATATCTTGCGCAAGCGAAGGCAGGTTCGTTTTCTTCGCAGCCTTCGGCGCTTTCTTCTGGAGCGGCGTGGTGTGCGCGCTTATGGGCGCTTCGTAGCCAGCGTACACCGCGCCGCGCACGATGTTGGCGCGCGTGCGCGCTTGCCCGTACGCGAGCAACATGAAGTCGTACAACGACGGGTTCGCAGGAAGCGATATCACGCCCATGGTGAAGTACCCGGCGGTGCCGCGCGACTGCACGCGCACGCGAATCGGCATGTTCGCGTCGCGCGTGCGCAGCGCGTTCTTCTGCTTCGGCGCGAGCATCGGCCGGACCAGCTTCCGCACGTCGGCGAGCAGTCCCCGGAGGTACGCGGCACTGTACTCGGATGCAGAGTCGTAGAGTTGAACCTTCATCAACCACTAGATAACCGATAACACGTAATGCTCTGCCGGAGCAGCGTTTCGATATCTTGTGCGGAAGACGCAAGCGGGACTTTGTTTTCCCCTTCGGGGAAAGCAATTTAACTCTTCTCTCGAAGAGAGAAGAAATTAAGCGGTTGTAGCTACGTAGTAGCTACAACCACGCCCGCCCAAGTTATCTCCGGCCATTGCGCAAGCCACGCGGCGAAGGAGGGTCGCTTGGTATACGTGTGTATCTCCGAACGCGCACTGATCCAGCCGACGGTGGTGTGTCCCGCGAGTCACCATCGCCGCCCCTGTTCGGTTTCGATAAGCGCGCAGCGTGCAGTAGATGCGTTCTGTCGGCACGCGGTAGGGCGTGCTGCGCGTCGCATTGTCGTATCGAAACGATAGCTGGGTTTACGTGTCATCGATGCCACGGGAGTGCATCCGCGCATTCGGCTCTCGCACTCCGGCTGATCGGTGTACTGTTGCCGCGCTTCGCTCGCAAGCTGAAAAAAGAAAACCCCGTCTCGCGCGTTGGGGAACGGGGGACATTACCCATTGCGCGATTCGGGGCAGGCGCCGAAGCGCTTGCGCGCGAGCATGGCGCACTCGTATCGGGTAATCAATCAAGTCGTGCGACTCGTGATCGGCAACGCGTGGGCGTTCATCGAAGATGCGCCCGAATGGTTCATCGCCTCGCTGCGCAAGCACCTTGCGGTGCCGGTGAGCGACGGTACGAAGTGCGGCGAGCGCTTCGGCTCGATGTTCCGATATCAAGATCAGCTTTACGGCAGTATGCTGCACATGGGGCCGTCGGTTCCCGCGGGGCTCGCGCGCCACGTGTGGCGCATCGCCGGGCACTACGAGAAGCAGGGCCGCAAGATCACGCGCGCGTTCGTCGACCGGCGCGTGCGCCCCGCGCCGCAGGGGCCGCTCGGATGCGTGCGCGCGGCATGGCGGCCGTACCAGGACGAAGTGCACGCACGCGCCATGGAGATCGGGATGGGCGTTATCGACGCGCCCCCGCGGTCGGGGAAGACGCTGATGGCTGCGCGCGTTATCGATGCGCTTGCGCTACCGACGCTCTACATCGCGCCGACCGTGGCGATCGTGCGCCAAACGTATCGGGTGTTCTGCGATATCTTCGGCGAGGACCGCGTTGCGCGCCTCGACGGCACGGCGCGTGAAGGCGAACGCGATATCTCTCGACTGATCGTTATCGCGACTGCGCCGAGCGCGCTGAAGCTGAAGCTCGACTTCTATCGCACGCGCGGAATCTTGCTGCTCGACGAGTTTCATCACAGCGCGGCGGAGACGTACCACCGGATCAACCTGCTCGCCGAATCGATATTTCACCGCTTCTGCTTCACGGGCACGTACTGGCGTACGTCGGGCGACGATCTTGCGATGGAAGCCGTGTGCTCTCGCATGCTTTATCGCTGCACGGTCGACGATCTCGTGCCGCATTATCTCGCGCGCCCGTTCGTTTCGTACGTTCCGATACGCGGAGCGGTATCGGGTAGTGATTGGAAGACGGCGTACCAGCGCGGCATCGTGGAACACGAGCACCGGAACGATACGATCGTGCACTACGCGCACGAGTTAGCTGCGCAAGCGATACCAACGCTTGTGCTCGTGAACCGCCGCGCGCACGCGGATGCGTTATCGGCGCGCATCGAAGGCAGCAAGGTCGCCAAAGGTGGGGAAGGTGTACTCACGAGCAAAACCGTGCAGGACTTCGTTGCGGGTCACTTCCCGGTTCTGGTAGGAACAACTGTTCTGGGAGAGGGCGTCGACGTGCCGAATGCGCAGGCTGTGATTTACGGGAGCGGGGGAGGCGCCAGCGTGCAGATGATGCAGAGCTACTTTCGTTCGCTGACTGCGCACGAGGGCAAGCAGTTCGGACGCGTCTACGACTTTCGCGATCTTCACCATCCGACTTTGCAGCGCCACGCGAACAGTCGGGTGGAATGCGCGCAGCGGTACTTCCCAGTTGACACGGTGCAGGTCGGCTGATGGTTGGCGTGGAGCAAGTGATCGAGCACTACAAGCACGTTGCGGGCGTGCACTTGAAACGCATCTTGCATCGTCCTGCTCCGACGGTGCCCGAAGACCGAGTCGTGGCTGAAGACTTTCTACGGTGGGCCGCGAAGAACGATATCGATCCGCTGTACTGGATCACGGAGTACATTGCGTGGGCGGCGCGGACGAAAAGCAAGGTTCCGGCGTTTCGTGCGCTACGCGCAGACAATGCGATTGCGGCGCATCGCATACACGAGCGCGCATGGCGCGAGCAGTGCGAGTCTCGCCGTGCGGCGGCGAGTATGCTGTCGCGCGAAGTGCAGCGCATCGTAGACTTGTCACTGTTCGTGAGTTCGCAGGAAGACGTGCGCAAGCGATACCTGCGTGTCGAGCGCCGCCCCGAAATGTGCCGCGTGTCGTGGGAATACAGTGGCGGGTTCGACCCGCGGTCGAAGTATTGCCCGCAGTGCCCGCAGGCAATCGGGTGTTCGCAGGCGATGAACGAGCGATATCAGTTCAACGTGGTCGCGCTTCGGCTGCGTAACTTCGATCAGCTTCCAGCTGCGGTTGCGCGGATAGCGAGAGAGTATGTCGGACGCCTGCCCCTACGATGAAGCGTTCCAACGATCGGTGCTGCGGCTCATGCAGATCGACGAGCCGTTCGCAGCGCGTGCGTTTCAGTGGATTGACCGCGGCTTCTTCACGACGGAAGCGCTCGGTTGGATTTTCACGGTGTTCGAGGGTTACTGGCGCGACTACCACACGCCTTGCGTAGACAGTCCGCTTCGCGCCGCGGCGGCGTACGCGCCGACGCATCGCCGTGACTACTACTATCAGGAAGTGGAAGCCGTGATCGCGCGCGGCAACGTGCCCGAGTCGGACTGGGTGAAGGATCGGCTCACCGATTTCTGCCGTCGCGGCGTCTTCGCGGTTGCTCACAAGGAAAGCGCCGCGCTCTACAACGGGGGCAAGGCAGACGAGGCGTACGACGTCATGGCGAAGGCGCAGGATCGCATCCGCGAGATTGCGTTCGACTACGTAGACCGCCAGTGGTTTTTCGAGGAGCTGGGCGACCGGCAGAACGCGCGCCTGCGCGAAGATCGCATTCAGCGAATGTCGACCGGCATTACGGATTTGGACAAGGCGTGCGGCGGCGGCGTGCAGCCCGGCGAAGTGTGGAGCGTGTTTGCGTACGCGAAGCGCTGCAAAACGACGTGGCTGTGCAACCAGGGTTTCTTCGCGTTGCGTACCGTTGCTGCGCCGGTGCTGCACATCGTGCTCGAAGGTCGCGGCGACAAGATTGCCGCGCGCTACGACTCGCTCTTCGCCAACGAGTTCTACTCGAAGGTCAAACGGGGTGAAATCGAGCCGCGGATGCTGGGCTACATGCACGAGGAGTATTCGCGTATGCGGAGGCTGCTCGTGATCCGCACGATGAACGACTGGGACGTGAACATGTCGCACGTTCAGGCGGAGTTGAAAGAGTTGTCGTCGAACGGGTTTGTGCCGCGCATGTTGATCCTCGACTACGTCGACCTACTGCGCAGCCGATATCAGTTGGCGGGTGAAGGTTCGGAGCGGCAGCATCAGGTCGAAGCAAGCCGCGATCTGAAGCGCCTCGTGAACCAGCAGGATCTCGCGTGCTGGACGGCATGGCAGGCCACTCGCCCCAAGCCGGATGCGCACACGCGCGAGCACGTGCTGACGTCGGGCAACGTGGCGGATGCCTACGCGAAGGTCCGCATCGTCGATGCGTACGGTTCGCTCAACGCTACTGACGAAGAGATGGAACAGAACCAGATGCGCATTTTCTGGGAAGCGCATCGCGATAGCCCAGTTCGTAAGACGTGGGTGATCACGAACGATCTCGACCGCTCGCGCATGGCGACCGAAGTAGTCGGGTTGGAAGCTGCTGCACCGTGATATCGGTTGCCCGTGCTGTAGAGCGTTTCGACGCGCAGACGTTCATTGCGCGGCACGGTGGGCGCAAGGAATCGCGCAGCGCGCAGTCGCACGAGTACCTACTCGACTGCCGTGCGTGCGGGTCATCGCGGTTGCGGTGGAACGCGCAAAAGGCGGCGTGGATTTGCTGGGGCTGCAAGCGCAGCGGTACGACGGTCGAACTTGTCGCGGAGTTCGAGGGCGTCACGCTGCGCGCGGCCGAAGAGCTAATCTGCGACAGCTACGTCGGCGGCGACATGCCGACGCACTTGGTAGCTGTTGAACCCCCGAAGGTGCGCGCAGTCCGGCGCCTGCCTACGATATCGCTTCCCGCAGTGATCGCCGCGGAGCAGCATCCCCAAGTGCGGAACTACCTCCGCCACCGGAATGTCGACCCGGCGATGTCGCAGGCGTACGGCTTGTGCGGCGGCATCGAAGGCGCGACACGCGGCTACGTGATCTTCCCAGTGCGCATGGACGGCGCGCTCGTGTACTGGCAGGGGCGCGCGTCGTGGGATCCGCCGTTCGCGGATGCCGAGCAGAACAAGCAGTGGGTGAAGTCGACGCGTTATCGAAAGACGCTCAACCCGCGCGCGGATGATGCCGGGCAGAACGCGACCGCGGGGGAGGTGCTGTTCAACTACGACTTCGCGCGCACGGCGCCGCACGTCGTGATTGTCGAAGGCCCGTTCGATGCGATGCAGGTCGGCCCGCACGCGGTCGCCCTGCTCGGCCAGGGCACCGGCGCGAAGCTCGCGCGCCTGCGCGCGATGGGGGCCACGCGGTACACCGTCTACCTCGACCGCGACGCGGAGGACGCGGCCCGGCGCCTCGCCGGGGAGCTGGCGGCGCTCGCGCCGACCTACCTCGCGACCCCGCCGCCCGGCCACGACCCCGGCAGCCTGGATCCGGCCAGAAACGCCGCTGTTATCGCCGCCGCCCCGCGGTACGTGGGAAATGCGCTCGGAAATATCTAATCTTTTCGGCTTGTTATCGAAAAAGTTATCGGAAACGTCCGCGGCTAGATAACGGTGGGCCTACTGCGTAGGTGAAGGCGGCAGTCGCCTTCGACTTCTGGGAGGAAGCCACCATGACCAATTCCAACGTCCTGTTCAGCCTCGTTGCTACCGCCGACGGCGGTTCGCTCGGCTACGCCTGGATCGAAGCCATTACCATCGAGCAAAGCGCGGTCCACACCGCGAAGTCGACGCGCGCGGCGGGCTTCGGTCCGTGGGCGGAGCGAGCCATCTCGAACTGGTACGTCTGCCGCACCGAGCACGGGCTCACGCGCATCACCGCCGACGACCTGTGGGACCACATCGATAGCAATGAGTACGTCGAGAAGAAGTACAAGGTCGAAGACGATCAGACTCTCGCCACGTGCGGCGACTACTCCGCGAACCGTAGCGTCACGAAGCGCACGCGCGCCGGTAAGCACGGACGCGCCATCGCGTGCCCGTACTGCGGACGCGAGAGCATCGTCCACAACTTCTCGTGGTCGAGCCTCGTGTGCCCCGGCTGCGACAAGGCAGTCGAGAAGACCGAGTTCGACGACGGCGGCAACCTCGCAGCCCATGCTTGGATGCGGAACCAGCAGGTGCGAGGGGGTGCGCTGTGAGCCTCGGACCCTGGACCCCGCGCACCACGCGCGCGATCAACCAGCTCGCTGAGCGCCTTGCTGCGTCCGGCAAGCGCGGCCCCGCAGACCCGCGCGAGATGAGCGCGGCGCAGCTTCGCGCGAAACTGGACGCTGTGTTTTGGGCGGGGCAGCGCGACGCGCTGGAATGCTGCGAGCACGGTCATTACGACTGCGCGGTTTCGTACGGGGGCTACTGCTTCGACGAGATGTCCGCCGCGTACTTCGGCAAGACCGGCAAGCGCTACGACTAGCCCGCTTCCGATATCGACTCGCATTATGAACCCGCCCGGCGCGATGCGCTTGGCGGGTTCATTGCGTAGGAGGCCATTCATGAAACTCGAACATCACAAAGCCCCCGGTTCGCAGGACACGTGGGACCGGGACTACTTCGTCTTCACGGAGCCGCTGAAGGAAAGCGACTTCACGATCGAAACGCCCGAGCCGACGCTCGACATGGGCGGCACGTACCGCACGCCGCGCCCGAAGCGCGTTTGCTTCGCCATCCGCGTGATGCTGGCAGACGATATCGCTGACCAGCTCGAAGCGTACGGCTTGCTGCCCGAAGCGAACGAATACTTCTCGCACGCCACGTCTGTTCGGTCGTGGTCCCGTGAGTTCTATCAGGACTGGAGCTACCGCGGTTGCCGGACCGAAGCGCAGCGCAAGGCGCGGCGCGAAGAGGTGCTTGCGACCGCGCGCGAGCGCCGCGTGGAGAAGCTGCCGGAAGCGGCATCGAAACTGATCAAGGACTTCATCTCTCGCGTGGAGTACCGCGCGCAGCGGCGAACCGCGGCGTACATGGAAGCGTGGCTGTCGGTACTCACGGGCAGCACGCTCGACCCCGACTGGGCGAAAGAGCATCTCAACCTCACGGGCCTCGATGCCCTGGAGGAGCAGCGTGCCGCGCTGAAAGAGCAGCTCGCGCAGGTCACGACTCAGATTCGTGAGTTCCGCAATCGCGCGATGCTCGCGTACCTGAACGAGCAGAAGTGGGAGATCTCCCCGACGGGAGAAGACGGTGGTTGCGCGCGGCTTCCGAAGCCGCTCGTCGAGCAGGTCGCGGCGAAGCTCGCGGCGAACGAAGGGTTCATGGAGCGCTACGGGAGGATCATGTGATGGATATCGAACAAGCAATCGCAGAGGGGCACGTGCGATCGATTCGCGTCAACGTGTTCGGGAAGGAAGAGCTGTTGCGCGTGCACACGGAAGAGTGCCCGTGCGACCGCTGCGCGGTGGCCGTTGAGGTCATCGAGGTGAACGGGCAGCTGATCGTTCGTGAGAAGGAGTACACGAGCAAGCTGGACTTCGATGACCTGCGTCAGTACGGCGACGCGAACCGCGACGCGGGTATGCGCGCGTGGTTTGTGGCATCCGAGTGGATCGATATCGTGCGTGAGCGCGTGAAGGCGGCCTACGGCGTGGAAGCCGAGATTCGAGAGGTCGCGTAATGCGCCGCTGGAAGGATCAGCCCGCGGAAGTCGCCGCAGCGGACCAGCTGTTCTCGGCATTCGTGTACGGCAGCATTATCGCCGCTGCGCTCGCGCCGAACGGCACGTACTACGTGACCGTCGGCACCCTCTTCGGCTCGCAGACAGTGCGCTGCGAAGACGCCCGCACGGCGCTCGTTGTTTTGGGCCGCACGGTCGAGATGGCGAAGCAACTTGACGACAACCCCAACTACCAGCCGCAGGCGCTCGACGTGCCCGGCGCAACCGTAATGGAGAACGCAGATGCAAGCTAAGCACAAGAGACTCGGTTATCGCGTGGCCCGCAGCACGATCGTGCTCGCGGAATCGTCGGCGGCGATGCTCGATATCGCAACGCCCGAACTGCGTGAGGTGCTCGCCAAGGTGCACGCTGTCAACTTCGATCTCGGGCGTCTCAACGACGACGAGTTGGAGCTGATTTTCGCGCGCTTCGACGACGCCTTCACGGAGCGTGTGAAGGCGGAGTTCGAGTTCCTTCCCGATGACCCCGGCTCGGTGAAGGTGCACGACACGCGGGAAGCGATCTGCGTCCTTTGCGGCAAGGGGGACTCGAAGGATACCAACGACAATCAGGATCACATTCGCTTCGAGTTCCTGCTCACGAACAACGCGGGCGGCCGTGATCTCTGGGTCGGCAGCACGTGCATCATCAACTTCGGTCTGAAGGTCCGCGGCGCGGAAACGGCCGACGAGGCGAAGCGCTTGCTGGAGCAGTCGTGCCGCAACGCGCTGAAGCTGTGGAAGATCCGCCAGTGGCAAATGGAGCACCCGAAGCACGCCGAGATCCCGGCGCAGTACGAGCAGCTGTGTGATATCGCGCGCACGGCGCAGTACATGGCGTACCGCTACAAGAACGAGTTGCGGGTGCTCGGGATCAGCCCGAATGAGTGGTCCGACGCGAAGGATCTGACGCGCCGTTTCAAGACCAGCATGCGCTTCTACATGCGCAGCGGGCACCTCACGCCGAAGAAGATGGCGCCGTGGACCGAAGCGGTGCAGCTGATCTCGGACTACGGCGCGATCGATAGCGCAATGCAGCAGTACGGGCAGCTGCCGCCGCGCGCGCGCCTCGACTACCTCTTGCTGCTCGCGCAGGGGCGGGAGGAGAAGCACCATGTCTGATCGCAAGATCACGATCGATAGGGCGACGCTCGAATGGGCGCACCGCCGCATGCAGATCCTCGATTCGGAGCGGTTCGACGCGATGCACGATATCGGGCAAGCCGAGTTGTGGATCAGCCGCGCGAAGGCGCACCTCGTGGAAGTCGACCGCCAGCGCGCGCAGTTCCAGATGGTGCTGCTCGCGATCTTGTCGCCGAAGAACTTGGAGGATCAAGTTGGCGGCATCGCGCTCGCGTTGAACGGGCGCGAGGCGGAGACGTTCAGTGAACAGATGCAGCTGGCGCGTAAGCGCCACGAGAAAGGCGGTGCGTGATGGGCAGGCTCAAACTCCCGGTGTGGACGCTCGTGCAGCACAGCGCCTACGGCTACAAGGGCGATCTGGTTTTTCGCGACGCTGTCGAAGACCGCCACTTGTCGCTAGACAGTGAAGTGCAGAAAGTGCGCGCCGCGGGCGGCTTGCTGTTCGAGAGCTACACCGAAGCGGTCGACGCTGCGGAAGCAGCCAACTACCCGCCCGAGGCGCAGGGCATGGTACCGGTGGTACGCGGCACGTTCTCGCGCAAGAAAATCGACGGACTCAGCATTTACATCCCCGAAAAGGAAGCACCATGAAAAGCACACAAGGGCCGGATCTGCGGTTTCACGAGGAGCTGGGGCCGATATCGGTCGAGAGCGGGACGGTGCGCGTCACCGACCCGTGCTACGCGAGCACGAGCGCGGGTGTGCACGTGATTGACGTCGTGCCCGGCGACTACCGTGCGAGCTATGGTCGCGAAGGCGGCTACGTTCGCGAAGTGGCGATCGTCCATTCCAACTACAACACGCGCGAGTTGGTTTGGAACGAGCACCTTGAAAGCGTGGGGGTCGACTCGGGGCAGTGCGGTTTCTGCGATGCCGAGCAGTACCCGAAGGGCGGCACCACCGGCGACTACGAAGACACTACTTCGTTCTACGGGCGCGTGTGCGCGGGCACGCTGTCGGAACTTTCGGCAGCGCTGTTGCCTTACGCGGTGTTCACGAGCAGTGGTTGGGGCGACGGCAGTTACCCCGTTTACTACGCGTTGGATTCGCGACGCCGCGTGGTCGCGCTCGCGATCGTTTTCATGTCCGACGACATGGACGATATCGACGACGAGTGGGGCGGCGAAGACGAAGACGATGCCGACGACGAGTGGGGCGAAGACGAGTGCGAGGATTCGGATGGCTGAAGCGCAAATCGACCCCACGGCTCCCACGGTCGTGCACGTCTCCTTCAGCTGGGTAACGCGGGACGCCACGTACGCTGTGAAGCGCACTTACGAGGTGCGCGCGACGATCCCCGTTATCGACGTTGAGTGGGCGCTCGCTGACCCTATGCGCCTGCGGTTTGTGCTGGGCGACGTGATGCGCAAGGACTTTGCCCGGCAGCTGGTTCCGGTTCTCGAAGACACGACCGTGGAAGAGGTTGCGGCCGAGCTGCGGAAGCTGTGCCCGCCCGCGGTGCCGGTAGGCGATTGCCCCGCTTACATGGCGCCGCAGGCGTCTGTTGGCGAAAAAAGTGAATGATATCGGCTCAGTAGGAGATTGTTATCAAAAACGTCCGTTTTAGATAACGGTGGGCCTACTGCATAGGTGAGGCGGGAATGGCCCGCTTCGGGAGGAAGAAGGCAATGTCATACCTGAACGCACCCGCGACCGAGATGGTCGCTTCCTACTGCGCCATGTGCTCGACCCCGGTGGTCGACGCCCGCTCGATTGAGACGGGCGTCGGCCCCGACTGCCGTCAGAAGTACGGCTTCGCCGAGGCGCTGACCGATGAACAGCGCAAGCAGGCGAACAAGCTCGTGCATTTCATCGCGTGCCGCCAGAACGACTGCGACGAGGTTCGCGACGCGCTCGCGAAGCTCGAAGCGCTCGACTGCACGAAGATCGCCGCGCGCATCCGCAAGCGGCTCTACGGCAAGCCGATCGAAATCGAAGTCGTCGACGGCAAGCTGGCGATCAAGTCGCCGTACAACGCGTGCGCCGTCGCCGCGATGCGCGGCGTCCCCGGTCGCCGCTGGGACGGCGAGTCGAAGCGGAACGTGTTCCCCGCCGAGTCGTGGGATGCGCTCGTGAAGCTCTTCGCCGACTGCTACGCCGGTGTCGCGATCCACGGCCCGAGCGGTTACGCCGTCGCGGGTGCGCGCGATATCGAGCGCAAGGCGCTTGGCCTGCCCGAGCCGAAGCCCGGCAGCACGCCCGCGGCGTCCGCGCCTGCGGAGAAGACCACGCCGATCAAGATCGTGCGTGACTCGAAGACGTTGCGCTTCGCGATCTGGACCCCGTACGACGCGGGACTCGTCGAGCTGATGAAGGCGACGCCCGGCCGCCAGTGGGACGGCGTGCAGAAGTGCAACACGTTCCCGATCGAAGCCGAGGATGCGATCCTCGAAGCGGTGTTCTTGCAGTTCGGCAAGTGCAAGCTGATCGCGAGCGAAGGTTCGGTCGAAGAGCGGCGTTTCGGTGCGCGCGGGTCGCGTTTCTATTACGCGTCGCGGGGTAGCCGTCGCCACTGATATCGGAACCATGTTCGACAACGTCGACAAGAACTGCCCGGTCGTCGGGCTACTGCGGTCGCGCGATGCTCTTCGCAGTGCGGGTGACGAAGCCTTTGCTTTGCGCTGCGAAGAGGTCGCGTGGCGGTTGTGGGAAGTTCGCGCGAAGCGCGAACAGGAAGCGCGCGAACAGGCGCGCCGCGCGAGAGGCGAGCCCTACCGTCGGGAGGACGGTGTGCTGGTTTGCCCGACGCGCATCGCGGCAGGCGCGTTCGACGCGCCGCCGCAAATAGGAACACGCGCGGTTAGCTCCCGCGCTAGTCAGTGACCGACCACTGATGATGGAAGTGGGGTGGCTCCCACAAAACAAAGGTCGGACCCCGAAGGGGTCGGCGCGCTGAGCGTCGTTAGTGGTGAGCAGCAGTAGTTGAAAGCTGCGAATCGATGGAGGGCTGAAACGCGGTCGATAGGCCGCGGGGATGCTCGTCGAAGTCGGAGCCACACTCAGCACTATCTTCGGCCTGCGCTGCCCCCTCCCAGGCGCGCATGAAGTGCCCGAGTGCAAACGGGCTCTAGGCCAGTCGGCAGAGACAGCCGACCGCGTTCGATACCGTTTCGCGGCGTCGATATCGAAGGCGAACAGAACAACCGCGCGCAGCTCGGCGGAGCGAGCCAGACGGGTGAGAAGCCCGTCGCTAATTTCACGCGTCGTTCGCGGCGCAGTATGGGAGGCATACGACAATGGCAAAGCGAAGCAGGCAAGCTGAAGTGCATTTTGAAGACCACACGATCCCCGGCACGTCCGTTGTGATGCAGCGCCGCAATCCGGGGCACCCGTTCGCGCCGACGCCCCGGCCGTTCATCTTCCCCGAGCGGGAGACGGCCGATATCGCGGCGGCGATGCGCTTGGGGCTCAACGTGATGCTGACGGGGCCGACGGGCTGCGGGAAGACCGCGCTTCCGCGCGCCGTCTGCGCCGAGTTGGGCTGGCCGCTCGTGCGGTTCAACTGCGATGGCGAGACGCGTGTGTCCAACTTGCGCGGCATGAACGTGCCCGTGGCGCAGGACGGCGTGCTGTCGTTGACGTTCTCGCCCGGCGATCTCGCGATCTGCATGAAGGAAGGGCGCCCCGTTCTGCTCGACGAGATCGATGCTGCGCTGCCCAGCGTGCGCTTCGTGCTCCAGTCGGTGCTCGAAGAGGATAACCGCACGTTGCGCATCCCCGAGACGGGCGAGACGATCGTCGCTGCGCCCGGCTTCGCGGTGTTCGCGACTGGTAACACGGTCGGATATCGCGCGCGCATGCGCGCGCAGTACGCGGGCACCAGCCCGCTGAACGCTGCGTTCGTGGATCGCTTCGGCATGGTGATCGCCGTCGACTACCCCGGCCGTGCCGAAGAGGTGTTGCGCGTGAAGGCGAACGTGCCCACGTGTTCGCCGGACGTCGTC
>Ga0070749_10002260_pt1 | contig 12968 bp, 14 predicted proteins | sample VirMetDEL_Nov_18_FD_75180 | JGI IMG/M metagenome (GOLD analysis project Ga0070749, IMG submission 75180) | Aqueous microbial communities from the Delaware River and Bay under freshwater to marine salinity gradient to study organic matter... | ecosystem: Environmental > Aquatic > Marine >...
AGTAAACAGCCTGCCCCTGATAAATAGTAGAGCCAGTTTGGTTCTGGACGCGATAATACACATCCTGCCCAAGGTGCATTGTGTGACCACCATTGATTCCAATATCAATAGTGCCAGCATTATTATTCCAACTCATTCCAGCAGTTGGTTGATCAGTATCAGTAATACTAGAGTCAAACTGAATGTAATCTAACGTGCCAGTTCCAGCGATATCAACTCTAGTTGCTGGCGAAGCAGTACCAACACCAAGCCTATCATTTGTGTTGTCCCAGTATAGGTTGCTGTCACCAGTTATTGTATTTGTATCACTCCAAAATGCTACCTGATTAGCAGTTCCAGCACCTTTAGCTCCAGAGTTCGCTAGAATAAGACTATACATAGCAATGCCAGAGACATAAACAATATCGCTATCATAACCAAGCTTATTGCTGTCCCAGTATAGATTACTTGAAGTGGTGTTAAGTTTCTGTGATGAATTTGTGAAAATAAGACCTGAACCAACTACTGCATTCAGGTCTTCGTTTAAATAAACAGATCGCTCTGCGGGATACGTAATGCTGACAGTTCCACTACCACCAAGATTGATGGGATCACCGCTTGCGGAACTAGTAAAAATTGTTGTTCGTTGTAATGTGTCGTTGAGGTATCTACCATAGCCTACTTCCCATAGTTCATATTCCTCAAGCACATAGAATGTATAGTCGCCATTATTGAGTGCAGAACCAAAAGACTGAAAACCACTAGCAGCGTTGCCTTCTAGGGAGACATCGCCAATACCCGATGTTGTTACCCTTTCTTTTACTCTGTCCGCAACGTTAAATGCCATAGTGATTTCCTACTCTTACCTTACAAAGTTAAAATCTGTTTGTCTATTTATCTTACCGCGATGGTCCTGTTGCGTGTTGATGTTTCCTTTCGTGTCTATCTGCGTATTAATTAAGCCCTTGGCGTCTATCTCGGTATTAAAAGTTAGATCATATGTGGTGATGAAGTTTAGTGACATGACGAATGTTAAAGTGTCGCCGTTTAATGGAAATATCGGAAAGCTACCGATGATATCGAACAGTGTTCGTTGGTCAGCAGCAAACGAAGTTTCCGCAAACGACACAGAAGCAAACGTCATAATATTTATCTCCAAGCCACATTATAGAATACACAAAAACTAAGAAAAAAGCCACCCCGATTGGAGTGGCTTTCTCCCTTTGCTAACCCTATAGAGACTAGAATGAGCCAGCGAGAACACGACGGTTGTCGAGAACGCCGAAACCAAGTTCAGCCCAACCGTAGTAGCCCTGACGCTGGTGACGATGAAGTGACTCATCCTCAAAGATCTCAACAGGTGCCTTCACTGGCATGACGAAGCTGTCGCGGCTTGACTGATCAAGACCTACAACTAGTTCAACGTCGCTACCCTCAATTGAGCCACCAAGGTCGCTGGTGAAGTATGACTGATACTCCTGACCATCGCCAAGCTCAAAGAGATCGTGAAGATTGACATTGAAAACACGAGCAATTGCTGGACCGTTATCAGCAGCGACATAGATCTCGCGGCGTGAAACGTCGTCTAGCTGATCGACACCCCAGTTGCGGATGTCTTCGATTGCTTCTGGTGAGCAATATAGATCGGTAAGGCGACCTGGAGCAGTAACGCTGTTACCACCACCATTACGACGCATTACTGTCTTCATAAGGCTCACTAGACGCTTGGTGAACTGACCGGCAGCAGCATCAGCGTCATAGACGAGGATGTTACGGTCAACACAAGCGGCAAGAAGCGTATGCCATCCGTCATCATTGATCTTCTTGGTGAATGATGCCTCAAGTACCTTCATGGCACGAGCGACAACGTTCCAGTTAGCTTCACGAGCATACTTTAGAAGGAAGTCGATGGATGATGTTACACCATAGGTGTTGATCATCACATAGTCACCCTCAACGTGACGCTCTGGAATGCGGCCATTACCTGGGTTGGTATAGGCAACATGTTCCATTTCAGTACCTGGAGCAAGAAGATCCAGTGGGAACTCTGGTGATGCTCCTGGCTCTAGTGGCATAGCCTCAAAGATACCAGTTACAATGTCACCGAAGAGTACGCCTTCGCGGATTGGAGTCTCTAGAGCCTTAGCGATTTCTCGCTGTGCGGCCATAGCTACTAGCTTATCTGAGCTACCAGACTTTTTGAGCAAGTCGATAAACTCTGGTGTTGGTCTATTCATCATTTTAAAGTTCTCCTTTTCGTTTTATTTATTAGACATTGGTGTTTGGTAGGTCAATAAATACCTTAGCATAGCCGTCCTGATCAACGGATGATAGGAAACGACCAACAACTCTAGTAGAACCATCAGCGTCAGCATCGTCACTTGAAAGATCGGAAACTGCAAGACGACCACTATGAGCAAGGTATGCTGGATCGCCAGCAGAAGGTGATGTACCCTCAAGCATGTCGGTTACAACATAACCCTTAGTTAGAAGAGTAACCTTGCCACCCTTCTGTACTTCGTCCTTATGCTGGTTAAGATGCTGACGGGTAAGGTCAATATTAACCATGTCATTAACGAGTAGACCAACTGGAACTGCACCGGATGGTACGGCTGAGTATGTGACTAGGGCAGCACCCTGGTCCATAGCTGCACCGGAACCACCAGTGCTTAGTGATACAACGCCGCCTCTAGTGGCAGCTTCATTCATAAAGAATGAAATATCAGTGTGCAATGTGCTACGATCAGATTTTAGAGCCATTATAGATTCTCCTTTTTAGAGTTAATTCTTACTTGTTTTCAGATCTTAATACAGAACCAAGCCATTCGCTTGCTACAGCACGAAGGGACTCAGCTTCTCCCTCAACAGCGACCTCTGCAACAGCAACTTCTGCTGAAGCTTCGACTTCTACTGTATCAAGATCGGCTTCTGAAGCCTCAGAAGAATCAACTTCTTCCTCTAGCTCGGCCTTTTCTTCAGCCACAACCTCTTCGGCAACTACATCTTCCACAACCTCAGTCGCAACTGAAACACTCTGAAGAGTCTTCTTGAGTGCTGCTAGAATACGACCAAAAGTATCGTCATCAGTATCGGAGAAGTCTTCTGCTGCTGCAAGTGCTGCTTCTGAATCAAGACCAGCTTCTTCAAGCTCTGCCTTACGCTTCATGCTAGCGAAATACTTGCGATACCCAGCAAGCTCTTCTTCGTACTTCTTTATCATTTCCATCATCCCTTCCTTCTCTTCGTCCATAGCAACTGTGGAACCAGAGAGTGTTGAGATTTCTTCATCTTTAGAAGCGATGGTGGCATTTAGTGATTCAACTGTAGCTTCTAGTTCAGCAATCTTAGCTGCTGCCTCTGCTACCTCTGACTCACGAGCCGCCTTGGCTTCGGTAAGCTCGACTTGCAGATCAGAAATCTGCTTGTTAAGTTCATCGGACATATTATTCTCCTTTAAAAAGTTAACATCCAAGGCGGATGCCATAGATTCAACAAAAGTTGCATTTCCTTCCAGAATAACGCTACGTGGATTGGCAGGCTTAGAAACCAAGCCTTTACCAGAGAACGAAAGATTTCTTAGTAGTCTGCCAACTTGGTAGTTCTGATAACTTCCTGTCCCACCATAAGCCCTTAGATGCTTCGTTAAAAAGGCAGAAGCCTCTGAACGTTTTACAACCCTGGTTTCGCCTTCTGGTGATACCAAAGCATAATCGAATTCTGGGAAAAGGCATTCCATAGAAACAAACCACTTACCTTCTTCGATTTCTGCTACAATCTTATCCATTCGTTCTTTTTGTTCTGGCTCACTCCAAGCAGTATAAACGACTGCTGTTGTTAGAATATTAAATTCATGAGGAACCTCAGTCATGTTATCTGGAATATCATTACCATCAAAGTCTACAACCTGATTACCAGTGATGTGACCAATGATGTCTTTTTCATTGTGCATAAAGTTGAAAGGCTTGTCTGTTGGCGTGTGCCTAGCCTTCCATAGTTCTTCAGAATCAAATACATCGTCATTCTTGTTCCAACCAGTGGATACTAGAATTGATCTCATGTAAAATAGGTCAATTTGATCTGGATTGCCAAACTCTAAAGCTTTGGCGACATTAGCCTTCTGAACAGCGATATCACTAGCGGGCTCGCATTTTTCAGCTACAGCCACACAAGCAATTGTATTGCTAGTTGCTATTGACTGCTCCAAGCCGTCTAGTATTTCTTGTTGATAAATTTTCATATTTATTTGGCCCTCCAAGTATTGATACACAAATTTTTTTTAGCTGGTCAAATCTTCGTCTTTTTTCAGATCTACAGCAAGAGCATAAGACCTTATCAGCTTCATTTCATTTGTGTTAGGACGCCTATTGTGCTTAGACTGAAAGTCCTTGATGCCATCATCAACATTTTGTAGGTATGCCTTTGAAAGACCCTTCTTTGAATCCAAAACTTCCTTTACTAGACCCTCATTCACATCTGAATACACCGCAAGATTAGCAAACACAACATTCTTTAGATAGTCTAGCTGGTTTGTTTCTTCCTTTGTTAGGCTTCTAACATCGGTCTTGTCAAAGTGATTTAGTATAACTGGATTAAGAATCTCAGCAATCTTAGCCTGTGCCTCCATGCCCCACAAAATTGCAGATGCTTCAGATGATCTTGGCTTGACTTCCCTTTGCTTACGCTTCTGCGTATCTCCTCTATTTAGCGGGCGACCAGCCTGCCTAACCTCACCAGGATTACTTGCCTGTGGTGCGGCTGGCTTATTCTTGATGTCTTCCCTTTTCAGCTTCATGTTAATCTTGCCCTGCTCATCAATCTTCTCCATATCATTTTTATGGTTTGGATTGTGGTATGGGCTAGCCTTATCTGGAATAACCTCATTTTTACGATCCTTGTCCTCTCTGCGGACTCTTGTCTTTTCTATCATTGGCAATTCACCAAATCGCTCAAGAAGAGTTTCTGTAGAGATTAGATCCCTATCAGCAAGCTGAATAAGCAACTGCTTCTCGGTTGACTCGTCTGAAATAATGATGTGATCAAAATGAATATCGGCTGGTAGACGGAAGCCCATAGCCTTACGAACAATCTCTATTTCCTGTTTCCAGAATCTAGAAACTATGTCTCGCCCATACTGTAAACGCTCAACAAGAGTCTTTAGGGAAATGTAATTGTTTGTATAACCACCAGATGCTGACATTCCAGTGAGTGTTGGTGGAATACCAAGACCAGCATAAATGCTTGAGAGAACTGGACTATACTTCTCTGCACCTAAAAATCTGTATACTTGCGACTGTGACTCTGTGAACTTTAGCTCTGGACCCCAAACAAGATCCATAGTTCCACCACCAACATTACTAGCGAGGATATCGCGTAGCTTATCAATAGCGGCCTTCGTTGGAATAATCTTATGGTCAAGATCACCAACGGTCCACAAACGAACATTAGAAATAGCACCATCTAGTGCAGCGAGATCTGCTAGCTTCATCTTTTCTAGCATCTTGATGTCGTCTAGAATAGCATAAATCATTGGGTTCGCCCATAGTAGCCAATCATCCTTTTTATAGTGGAAGAAAAGCGTACTTCCTGGGTCAAGAGGCAATCTTCTTTCGCCTCTCTCTATGAGTTGCTTTAGATCTTCAGGCAACGTACTAAGAATAGAACTATTGCTCTCAACCGTCTTGGTGATAGATGATAGCGTATACTTTGATAAGTTAAGACTAAACTTAGGCATACCTAGAGCATTCATACCAGGATCATCGGCCTCAACAGCAATAGGATTTAGAAAATCGTATCGCCAAGGAATCTCGCGTTTGTTGTACTTTTTTAGCTCAAGAGTTATATCGGCAGCAGCGGCTTTCATTATTTCCGATTCTTTTTCCTTTGATAGCTTTGCCGTTCTTCTGCGTACAACTACATTACCGCAGCGATATAGATAATTCAAAAATCTTTCTGTTCTCTCCTGACCACCGACCTGACTAAACCACTTGCGATAAAACTTTTCAACAACCTTATTTGGATGAACTAGCGTTAGACCCTGACAGGCAAAATCACTCATCAAGTCTATAACGTTGCGTATAATGCCAACATTATCATATGCTGCCATGCACTGACGAATAATCTGCTGCTGAAAATGAGGAACAGCCTCTTGAGGACGGAACAAATTGTAATCCGTCCTCGTAAACTCTGGCCTAACCGACCTTTGTGTTTCTATGTCAAGATAAGTCTGTCTACCTGGACCATATGCTACGGATCGTTGAACACCAGTGTATGCGTCTAGATTACTAGCTGTAGACTGGTAAGCCTGTTGCTTTTGGGACTCATTATCCCATGTTACATATAGTGGATCTTTTGGCATGGCTATCTTTCTCAATAAGAATGTTTTGGTCGCTAATTAAATTATCATTACTATCAAAGTAAACTACACAAAAGATTAGTAAATACCGTTAACTTTATCTGTAAACCAGTGTGGACCGTGATATAGCTTATCTGGATTGTTCTTAAACTTGGAGTCATTAGACATAGCAAACCCGCCAATAGCACCGTATTCTATTGTATTCTTTTCGATAATGTAATTACGAGCAGACATGTTCGCTATTAAAAGTGAAGAATAACGGTCTTTCCTTAAGCGGTTTTTTCTACCTGGAGCGGTCTTTACTTCTGGAGTATCCCATCTCTCTCTACCAGTTCCAGTTTGAGTCATTACTATCATAGATAGCTCATTCTTTAGCTCTTCTATTTCCATAACGCAATCTTCTAGCGTATCATAAACCCTATTACAAGCCTTATCTTCCTCTATAGACATGCCAATACTTGCAGAGTCAAAGAACGGGAATAGCAGAACTCTATCCTCAAAGTCCTTTCTCATGCCGTGATTTGCTTCAGCAAGCCAGTCTGCCTTAGCAAACTGACACACCTTTAGGATGTGAAGTCCAGGCTCATCATCTGTATCCTTTTCTTTATCTTCGTCAATCGTGGGCCAAATAGCGACCTGACCATCGGGGATCTTGTCTTTGTCTTTCAACGCCTCCATGACCGCGATACCGCCACCCTGAGCATCAATAGCAATCTCCACGCATGGAAATACCTTCATTAGACTTCTGATCTTTTTGGCACAGAAAGCATAGAAATCAGACTCGTCTGTTATGTTTGACTTTAGCTGATTCTTATGCTGCTGTCTTGTTGTAGTCCAAGAGTAAACTATGCGTCTATGGTCTGGATTAAGCTCCAATACCACAATACTAAAGTTGTCAACTTCAGATGCTGGGTCAACACCAAATATGTACTTTTTCTTAGGGTCGCCCCTTAGCATTGCTGAGAACATAACTTCGCCAGAAGGAAGCTTAACTGGGCTCTTGTCGGATGCCGTACAAGCCTCAAGCAGGCTTCTCTTGAAGAATCCCTGACTATCCGTTGTAAAACAAGCCCCATATTCCATCTGATAAATACCAGCATGAACCGTTGCCTTCGCTCTAGTAATCTGAGCGGAATCCATAAATCCGTCTGGCAGCTTGTCTACTGGCATACGAATTACAGAATAGTCTTTCCAGTTAAAAGATGCTGGTGGCTCATCTCCAAATACCTCCTTCAGAAGGTTTGTGTCACCGCCACTATTAACGATAGCCCTATATCTTTTCCAATAATCGGCAAAATGATTGAAGTCATAATAAGCAGTACCAGATAGAATAATCTGATTTGCGTGTTCTTCAATGTGGTTGTTTGCTTCCTCTTCAGTTTCCAACTGTATGCCAAGCTCTTTTGCCTTTTTCGCCTTTGCACGTTGCTTTACCTTTTCAATAGGAGAGGCAGAAACGGCTGCGAAACCAGCAACAACGTTTTCAAAAATGTCTCTAGGGATAGACGCAAACTCGTCCGCGATAATGTCATTTGCTCGCTGACCTCTAATTTTTGACCCATCACCAAGAGGTAGTGCTGTAATTGTACTTTGGTTAATTCTCATGACGCATCTATCAACGTCTCTGCTTGGCCCACTACCAGAATCGCATAAGTCCCTTAGTATGGGTGCATTCTTCCAGATTGTATCCATGTACTCAAACAGAACCTTAGACTGCCTAAACGCCGCACCAACGATGATAATTTTTCGTCTTGGCATGAACAAGGCACGTAAAATAGGATATACAGACAAGATAAAAGACTTACCCATACCTCTACTACCAACAAGCATAGGAAACTTTCTTGTCCACATCTCATAAAGAATCATGGCCTGGAATGGTGATAGCTCAATATTTAGTATGTACTTACACGCGAATGAAAAGTACTCTGGACGCATCATAAGCCAAGCGATACGCTCCAATAGCTTATCGTTGTCACCAGACTCCATAACGAAGTCCATAGGGTTAAACAGTTTTGACTCATCTACATAAACACCGAGCCAAGCATCATCAATTAGTTGGTTTTGAGATATCATCATTTTCGCCAAGAATAAACTTGACTATATCCTTATTTCGTGGGTCGTCAATCAATCCTATAAGTGCAGTAGATAGCGAAGTCACTAACTTCTCTTCTTCAGCCTTGGCCCCGAGAGCCAAAAGATTCCAGCATCCGTGTAGAATCTCATGGAGGAGCGTGTCCCTTGCTAATGATCCTCCAGCCTTTGCATAAACACGAATTCTTCGCTTATGGGAACAACAGTCTCCATAAGCATCCATGCTTGTAAATAGTTCTTCGTCCATTTCCTCAACTTCATACTTATGCCCGAGTATGTAAACCACAGATGGTACTTTCATCTTTACACCTTTAGTCTTCTTGCTTTTCTTTCTTGTGGAATAGTTCATTAAGCCTTTTAAAAAGGCTATTACAGACGAGAAAAGCATTATTCTTGTTGCCGCAAAAAACAATTTTAGTATCATAGTATAGCTGAAACTCCAGCAGGGTCTTGAGTAAGTATTTCCCTGTCACCTTTACCTTCTGGCGAAGATGCCTTGGCACTCTTGATCCTTCTGGGTATTTCAACACATCATCCATGTCAAACTCGCATATCACAAAGGAAAACGGAAAATCCCGCATCCTCTGTATCTCTGCCTCAAATGCACCCTTTTTCTTTCCTAGATTCATCGCTATTTCCGACGCACAAGCTTTACGCTCGACGCATACTAGTTCCTCAAAGCCCTTCAGGGTATAGTCCCCGGTATGCAACGTTCCGATATCCATTCCCGTACATTTATCGTAGGGATTAAAAATCCATCCGTCCTGCTCTCGCGTATCCTTTATCACATGATAATCTGGTATCATTATTTTCCTTTTACTGTCATCATCTCCGCTTCTTGATCATACTTAAAGGTAACCTTGCCACTTTTAAACTTGGCACGAAATCTTTCACGTACCCCATTATACTCTGCTGGGGAAACACGAATCATTTCTTCAGCTCCAGCTTCTATAATGTTGTCAATACGCTCGTCTAGTGTTGGCTCAACCTTTACCTTGACTGGTTCTGGTACTTTTGGGAATGCCTCTGATGGGTTAAATTCAATCATTTATTTCTCCTTATTATTTCGCTAAAGTAGCTTATGTAGTGAGATTCTTTGCCAGTTACATCCTTGTGGCATTTGTGACACAATGTAATACCGTTAGAATCATCATACCTTAGAGATGCCGCAGTAGACCACTTAATAATGTGGTGAACATGTAGTCTCCTTTTAGACTTACACATTTGGCAAGTATGTTTGTCTCTTTTGAGTACCCTGGACCTAAACCGCTTGTACTCTGGATCGTCGTAGTTCCGCTTCATTTATGTCGTTCTCCACCATTCTTGATACTAATTCGCGGAATTCTATCTTCGGTTCCCATCCAAGCACAACCCGTGCCTTCTCAGAAATGCCCAATAGATGATCCACTTCCGCTGGCCTATAGAACTCTGGATCTTGAACAACATAATCTTCCCAATTTTGAATCCCAATCTCGCCAAACGCAAGATGTAGAAACTCCCTGATAGAATGCGTTTCCTGAGTGGAGACAACATAATCCTCTGGAATTTCATGCTGTAGCATTAGATGCATAGCCTCAACGTAGTCCTGAGCGTGGCCCCAGTCCCTACGTGCCTCTAAATTCCCCAATCTCAACGCTGGAAAATCAGGAGATTTCCCGCTTGCAACAAAATCTCCAATCCACTTTGTAATCTTTCTCGTCACAAAGTTTTCTCCGCGACGTTCAGATTCGTGGTTGAAGAGAATGCCACAGCATCCAAAAAGCCCATAACTCTGCCTGTAATTATCCACAAGCATGTGGGCGGCGACTTTTGCAATAGCATATGGGGATTGTGGCTTGAAAACAGTGTTTTCGTCTTGATACTTTAGGTTGCCCTTGGTATCAAAGTTTCTTCCGAACATTTCGCTGGACGATGCTTGGTAAAATTTAGTAGTAGGGAACAAGTTAAGTGTTCTCATACTCTCTAGGATGTTGAGGCATCCACCAGCGGTTATTTGCCAAGTTGTACTTGGCTGTTTGAAAGAAGTCCCCACATGTGATTGTGCCGCCAAATTGTAAATCTCATCTGGACGTTCTGTATGAATAATGTTACTTACGCAAAATTGGTCAGTGATGTCACCCTCTGCAAGCCTAATTGAGTGCAAAAGATGAGAGATTCGTGAGGTGGTATCTACTGAGACGCGACGAGCTACACCAGTTACAATGTAGTCATTATTTAGCAAATGCTCTGCTAGATACGAGCCATCCTGCCCCGTTACACCAAAAACCAAAGCTTTCTTCATTTGTCATTCCTCGTCGCAATCCTATAAAACAAAAAGCATACGCCTATATCAATTATCGCTATTGGAGTCCAACCTAGCACAATAGTAATCAATTCCATTTATTCAATCCTCTTTGATTAGAGTCTCTGGCGTTAGAAGAGGCTGGTCTACGATGCCATCCTCATACTTAAAGTATTCTGACAATCTCTCTTTCTCACTATCAATCGCTAACCTCATTTTCTCCATTTCCACTCCGATCTTGGTTCTATATGATGGATCGGTGGCGATTTGCTTCACTAGACTCGCAAATGTCTGCTTGCTATCCTCGATTGCCTTAATTCTTTGTTCTCGTGTTCCTTTTAGATCCTTTAGCATGGTAGCTTTTCTAGCCTGAAGATCTTTATAATCCTTGGAAAGCGTCTCACCGGAGGCCCGCAACATGGCAACCTGTCGCTCCATGGAAATTATTAGGTCCATGTCTCGCTGGTCCTTATCAACAGACTTTTCCTCGCGGATAATACGTTCCAATGCAACTATCTCATTTTGGTTCTCCTGCTGACTCCGCAATATGCGATTCATTAGGATCTCCAACTTAATCGTATCTATTATCTGCATTTCCTCTGTATGAAACACATCGTCCTTAAACTGGGACCACATTTTCTTAAAGTGGAACTGAAACAAACGCAACTCCTCATCAGAGAATTGTGTCTTTAGTTCCGCAAAATAAGGTTTATCCTTTAGCTCATTTTCTACTGCAATTTCTGCCTTTTGAGCATTTGAGAATCCTACATTCGCCTTGATCCAGTGGGCTACAGAGGATGGATCTCTATCTAGCCTCAATGCGATCTTGTCAGGAGAAAGAATGGAGGCGTTCGCCTCCATAAAGGATTGTTCCGTAAGTGTAAACCTACCCTTCTTCATTGAAAAGCTCCTTAATGATAGTGAGGATCAATGTCTTACGGCCCTTTGGTAATTTAGCCCCAGCCTTTAATTTTAGATAGTCCTTACGCCATTGATGAGGCAATCGTTCATCTATGATTTTAAGAATTTCTCTTGCTGCTACTGCTTGTGGAGTCTGGTCTGCTTCGCAGACTGAGTGCAGAGAAGAAATGTCTAGGGCTTCTAGGAGGTTTTTCTTTTGGGTCTGTATCTGGTGGCCGGTCCCAATGTCCAGGCGAAAATAATTGTCGCGTTTGAAGTTCTTGAGGCGGTTGCTAATGTGGGTGAAGAGGAAGTTACTTAAGGGGCGACTTTCATCGTAGGACTCTAATCCGGCCATGCCCATCATGAAGGCTTCTTGGAAGATGTCCTCCGCGTCATAGGAGGCGAATACATATCTGGGGGCGAGTCTATTGGCAATGCGGGTTATTGTGGCGATTACCTCATCTTCCGTCATATTAGCTGGGATTTTCATCTACGTTCCTTACGTTCTCTTTAATGAACTCTTCGTATGTTATACCATCGGGGCTTCCATCAAGAGTGTGAGGTGGTGTGTAGCCGCCCCATTCTAGTCCATCACTCTTAAAGAACTGCTCCATATCTTTGTCTTCGTGGTTTTCAGCGAGGGTCTTTTGAACCTCTGCCTCAAGGTTGTTGAGTCCCTTGGTTGAAAGTAGTGTCTTTAGTTTCTTTGGGTCTATCATTTATATGTTCCTGTGGGTTGAACGTGCTATCTTGTTATTAATGTTGCTAGGGGTTTTATACACAAAATCGTGGCTATTGAAGCTCTTGGGGCGAATCGGTGAACATTGGGTATTACATTTATTTCTGAGGGTCCGAATTGTGTTTGAACCACCCCGCGATTCCGAGGTACAAAATCCGAGTTTTGAACTGAATAGAAAATACCACCCCCATGCCATGCTCGCACGATGACGTACTGTCATGCTCGCACGGTGACGTAACCCCTTGTCAAATAACGACTTAGGGCATACCCCCTGCCCGCGTGACGTAAACCCTTGGTATCATTGGACTTACGCACGTTTTCTCAGAAAAACCAACTGTCCATTGTGCAGAGAAAAAACTTCTGTGACGTAAGTGGTTGATACGTAAGGACTTAGGACCAAATCCAAAAAAAACTCTAGCGACCACTTGACTTTTGACGATGACATGGGTATAATTGGACATAGAGAAAAGGATAAGAAAGAAAAGGAAAAGAATCATGGATATCAAGATCATCAAAACGAAAATCGTCAACGGTCAAACCTTCGCCATCTTCGATATGGGCAAGGGTCAAGTAAATGCCCGTACTCAAAAGCGATACCACATCGCTCGCATCAGTGATCCTGC
>Ga0070749_10002261_pt1 | contig 12966 bp, 13 predicted proteins | sample VirMetDEL_Nov_18_FD_75180 | JGI IMG/M metagenome (GOLD analysis project Ga0070749, IMG submission 75180) | Aqueous microbial communities from the Delaware River and Bay under freshwater to marine salinity gradient to study organic matter... | ecosystem: Environmental > Aquatic > Marine >...
GGTTGCTCAAAATATCTTTAGTATTTCTGATGAAGAATTTATTAGAGTACAAAGAGAAATGTTCCACGATAGAAAGTTCCAAGCCCTTCTTGATGCTGCTGGAGAAGCAGCGACATCCGAAGGTGGCGCAACGGGCGGCGGAGGCGATCTGGGTGGAGACTTAGGCGGGGACCTTGGCGGAGAAGAAGATCTTGGCGGAGAAGACCTTGGCGGAGAAGAAGCCGGTGGTGAAGCCGGTGGTGAAGCCGGTGGCGAAGAAGGTGGTGAAGAAGGGGTCCTCCTCGCAGCACCGGGAGGTGAAGAAGAGCCACCAGCCAAAAGAGACGACAATGGCAGGAGAATGACCACAACGAAAGATTCTAAGGGTAAATGGTACACACCCAGTATCAGCAGAAACCCAGCAGGTGATAGAAGAAAGAATCACAAAAGCAAGTACGCACACGAAGTTGGAATGGGTAATATGCGAAATATCTTCAAAGGTTTTGAACTTGCAAAAGGAATTTACGAGTCAAAACAATCTAATTATGAAAACGAAGAAAGAAAAGTATTTGAAGTAAATACAGAAATAAAGAGATTAATAAACGAATTGGAGTCCAAAGAAAATGAAGCTAAAGCACAATAAGAAAAGAAATACGGCGTTTTTGTTTGAGGTTTTAGTTAGAGAAATAACTAAATCTGTCGTACAAAAAGATACAGCGTATGGATTGAAGGTGAGTAGGATTGTGAAAGAACACTTCGCAAAAGGGACTCTTCTTAAAAAAGAATTGGACATTTACAAGTCTTTACAGGAAACAAATAATTTGACGCCTTATTTGGCAGAAAAAATGATCTTTGAAGCAAAGGTACAATATAAAGATTTAGATAAAGATAGAATTTTTGAAGAACAAAGCAGTCTAATCAGAAAGATAAATAAAGAATTATCACCCAATGTTTTCACTCAATTTATTCCAAACTACAGAAGCATTGCAACAATCTACCAAATCTTTGGAGATTCTCAAACACCAAAAAAGAAAGTATTGTTAGAAAATACTGTGATGGAATGGATGACTACCAAGACAGAAGAAGAAAAAGAAAATACGCAAAAAATAGACAAGTTGGTTGTAAAGAAGTTCGTTGAAAGATTCAATGCAAAATATAACAACGATTTATTAGAAGAGCAAAGAACATTACTTCAGAGATATATTATGTCTTTTGCCGACAATGGGACTGGTCTAAGCCTTTACTTAAACGAAGAGCTTGGAAGGCTGAAAAAAGTTATTGGTGAAAGCAAAACAATGAAAGAGATAACTGAAGACGCAGAAATGAAAAACAATACAGAACAAGTATTGCAACTTTTAGAATCTTTCAAGCAAACCCCAATATCTATGGATATGGTAAAGAAGGTTCTCAAAATACAAAACCTTGTAAGTGAGATGCAAAACTAATGGCAGATGGTATCAAAATAAAAGTAGGCAAAAAAGCCGAAGTAACACCACAACAAGAACAGGCAGTGGAAGAAAAGCCACAAGCAACCATTTCTATTAATGCAAGAAAAAGCTTGGACGGTAACATTATGGTGTTCGGACATCCAGAAATTGATATTGTGGTAATCCCAGAACAGAAAAAAGTTGTTAGTTTTGCTAAGAACAAAAACAGCAAACACGTTTACGAAGCACAAGATAGACTTTTCACCTTTCTTAGAAATAAGGGAGTGATCCAACTTGGATCAGTTCAGGGTGGAAATGTATACAATTCACTTGAAGCACTTATACCTGAGTCAAAAGTTGAAGGTGTAGATGCTATACAAAGTGTTCTTTTCAATATTTCAAAATTCATTGATGAAGAAAAGCCTTACTACTCATACGTTGAAGCATACAATGATCAGTTTGAGGAAGAACTTACTGACCCAGATGCAGAACATTCAACAGAGCTTGGTGAGGTCCCACAAGAAGAAACCAAGGGAAGCATCTTTCCCGGAATGGCTCCATACGGCTTATACTACGAATACAGATAAAAAGAGAGGTATACTTGGAACTTTTATATTTTATTCTCGCATCCTACGGGTTAACTCAAATCCTAGTTTATGGCAGTATATTTGAAAATCAAAGAGAGTGGATTTTAGAAAAATCTGATTGGTTTGGAAAACTAGTTCATTGCCCTATGTGCACTGGCTTTTGGGTTGGTACCTTTTTGTTTGGTATAAACGGTTTTACAGAACTATTTACATTTGATTATAATATCGCCAATTTATTTATATTAGGTTGGCTAAGTTCTGGCACTTCATACATCATTAGTATGATGTTTGATGATGGTGGAATCAAAATCAATGGAGGCTAAAATGACGGCAAAATGGATGTTGCAGCCAGTAAGAAGATGCTGCAAAGGCTCCTAGCTCGCACGGGTTGCGCCCGTTGAAGGAAATTGTTATGTCTAAGAAATTACTAAGAGAATATTATGAACTTTGTGATGGAGGCGTATGCCAAGATCTACTCACAGAAGATGAGAAGAGGTTCGTAAATAATGGTGGAATGATCCTTACTGGAAAATTGCAAGAAGCAGAATGTGAAAACGGCAACAAGAGGATGTATCCAAGACCTGTTCTTGAAAGGGAAATAAAAAACTATCAGAAGCTCATACAAGAAAGGAGAGCTTTAGGTGAATTGGACCACCCAAATACAAATGTTATTCAACTAGAGAAGTGTTCTCATCTTGTAACTGAAGTGTGGTGGGATGGCAATTCAGTGATGGGTAAAGTCAAAGTTTTAGACACACCATCTGGTCAAGTTCTTCGCTCTCTCGTAGACTCTGGAGTTTCTCTAGGTATTTCTTCTAGAGGTCTTGGCTCTGTATCGGAAGGTGCAAATGGTACTGTAACAGTGCAGGACGATTTCCAACTTATTTGCTTTGACTTTGTATCAGAGCCATCTACCCCCGGAGCATATATGGGATTGCAAGAGGGTATTGAAAAAACAATTTTTAGCAAAGCAGATAGAATCAATCGTGCTTTGAACGATGTTTTGGAGGACTAAGTGAAAAGATCAGAACTGAAAGCAATGATAAAGCCAATTGTAAAAGAGTGTATTCAAGAATCTCTTTTGGAAGATGGCATATTGTCAAAAGTTATTTCTGAAGTTGCAACAGGCTTATCTTCAACTTTAGTTGTTGAATCTAAGCAGCAACCTGTAATAACTAAAAAGCCAGTTGCAGAACCACAACAGTCCCTAACACAACAGAGAGAATCAGAAGCCTTAAGGAATTTGAAAGAGCAGAGACAAAAAATGTTAGATGCTATTGGTAAAGATTCTATGAATGGTGTAAATATATTTGAAGGCACAGAGCCTTTGTCTTCTGCGGGAGACCCAGCAGCGAATGGATCACCGCAGGGAGCACTTAGTGGAGTAGACCCAAGCGATCCCGGTGTAGACATAACGAACCTTGCTGGAATTTTTGGAGATACTTGGAGAGTTATAAAAAATGGCTAAACCTGTTAATGTTGAAGTTACTTTATATCCGGGAGAAAGCCCGGAGAAACTGATTAGAAGATTTATTAGAAAAGTGAAAAAGTCTGGTATTATGGAAGAATACAGAGAAAGAACTTTCCACGAAAAAAGATCTGATAAGAAAAGAAGAGTCAAGCAGGCTCAAACAATAGCGTACCAAAGAAAGGTCGCAGAACAAAAAAGAAAAGAACACGAATTAGAGAGGGGACGATAAATGGCTAATTACTACAATTACACAAATGGTCTTGGGAATGTCGGATCATATCAAATCTCAGGGATCCCATATGCAACTGCTTCTTTTACAGTAGCTGCTGCCGGGAGCACACCAACCGAAGTGTCTTTCCCTTATGTTACCAAATTCGTTACAATCACCAACACAAACACTGGAGCCAATGTCCCCCTTAGATTTTGTTTTAGTTCTTTGGGAGTTACTGGATCCGCCGCAGGTGGAAGTAACTACTACTTCAATTTGGATAACGGTGAATCATATACCGGAGAATTCAGAATTACAAGATTGTATTTATTGAGTGATACCGCAGGAACACAAACATCTGCTTCTATTGTTGCAGGTCTGACAGGAATTGAAGTAAAACAACTTCAAGCTAATTGGTCTGGGTCTGTTGGGGTGGGCTGATAAATGATAAGAAGTGGTCTTGGAGCAAAAGGTTCTAAATCTATTTCCTCTATGCAAGGAGGAAAGAGCACTTCTGTTGATTTAGCCGGAGGAACAGATAAAGTTATTAGAACTCTTGGTGGTTCCGATATTAAAGGTTGGTATGATTCAACCGATGTTAGGCTTGCAAGTTTAGCAAATGATTCAGATGTTACCACTTGGTTTGACAAAGGACCAGATCAAACGAATATGACTCAGGGCGTAACTGCCGCTAAACCACATTATATTTATGACGGGCTTAATGGACGCCCTGTCCTTAGAGCGAATGGGACGAGTCAAGTTCTATCAAGTTCTTCTGGAGGAACACTAGAGGAAAATGGACCTGAAAAAGATATTGAATGGTCTGGAACAACTAGTGCTTTTATTTTGTTTAAATCACAAAATAATGAAGTCAATCAAGGACCATTTGGAGGCAAAGGCGGAAAAGGCTCAGTCCCAAAATGCAGATTTGGATTGGCTTCATATCAAGCAACTGATCCTGACTATATAAGGATTGAAGCATATGGTAGAGTGGCAGATGGAGGAGAAGTCAACTTCAATGTGGATAACTTCTATAGTGCGACAGGGAGCGCAGAAAATTCTCCACCAGATATGCCTTCTCCGAGAACTAACTTTTTGCTTTCTTACTTTGAGTGGCAAGTAAATTCAGGAGAAACAGATGTAGCAGCAGCTTTTACAAGAAGGTCTTACAACAAAGAAGCGTTATCAGCGATAGCTCCGACCATTGCGGATTCTCAATTCAATGGGGACAAGGTGACTGCCGATGAGATCAACACTATGGCTGCAAAAGGGTTTGAACCTGATTCCATGAGGATTTTTCAAAATATTCACACTGGATTTATGGAAGGTGATATTGCTTTTGTACTATTCTCAAACCGTCACTACAATCTAAAAGAAAGGCAAAAAATTCTAAAAGCAATCCAACAAAGATTTGGAAATGCTGGAATAAACTAAAAAAGAGTCTTTTTGTTTTTTTATCCACTAATTATAAACGATATAATATATTTGTAATCAAATTACATAGGAGTAGAAAAAATGTCTAATATGTTAGAACAAGCCATCGTTGATGCAGAAGCTCTCAAAGAAGCGGCATTACAGAATGCAGAACAAGCTGTTATTGAAAAATATCAAGCAGAAATCAAACAAGCAGTTGAATCTTTGCTTGAGCAAGATGAAGAACTCCCACTTGATGATGAAGAGGGGATGATGATGGGTGATGAAGAAGAGCTTGAGTCCAGTGAGGATCTAGCTCAACAATTACCATTGGCTGCTAATGACGGCGAAAAGCTTTGCGCTTGTCCTGACGAAGAAGAAGAATTAGAAGTTGATATGGATCAACTTGCACAACAAATGGCGGCTTCCGAAGAAGGCGAGATGGGGGGACCTCTTGCTGGAGATATGGATATGGCTTTGGAAGAAGGTTTTGAAGCAGAAGAAACACTTGAGGAAGAAGAGTTTGAATTAACAGAAGAAGAATTAAAAGATATTATTGAAGAACTCACACTTGATATGGAACCAACAAAATCTGGTTGGTTGCAAAGACCAGACTCAAGCGTTGAACACGAAATTGATATTCTTCAAACAAAAGTGGAAGAGCCACTTGATGTACAAGAATTAGAAGAAGAAGATGAAGACCTTAGCGAAGCTCTTGTTGCTTTACAAACAGCGCAAGGTCAAATTGATAACTTGAGTGAAAAAGTTGATCAATACAAACAAATGCTTTTGCAAATGAAGAACACCTTATCTGAGGTAAATCTTCAGAACGCAAAACTACTCTACACAAACAGGACTTTAGTTGACGACTCCTTGAATGAGCGACAAAAAGATAAGATTGTCGAGGCAATTATGAAGTCTGGTTCTGTGGAAGAGACTAAGACAATTTTCGAGGCACTTCAAAGCACGGTGGGTGCAAGCGTTTCTGCTACAAAGAAACAAGCACCAAAATCACTTAGCGAGGCGGTTGAGAGAAGGTCTACAACATTACCTAGAAGGGTAGAAAAAGAATCCCATTCGTTTTCGGATAGGATGAAAATTTTAGCTGGTATAAACAAATAAGGAGATAAAAAATGTCAGTATTAGATAAATTAACAGAAGGCATTGTTAATCGTAATCTCCAGAAGGAAGGTACTGCCCTGCTTAATAAGTGGGAAAAGACCGGGCTTCTTGAAGGTTTAGATAACGACAATGATAAGGCGTCTATGTCACGCCTTTTAGAGAACCAAGCGAAGGAACTTCTTCGTGAGAGTTCTTCTATGGCAGCAGGAGATGTTCAAGGTTTTGCTGCTGTTGCATTCCCAATCGTTCGCCGTGTATTCGGCAGTTTGGTTGCAAATGACTTGGTATCGGTTCAACCAATGAGCTTACCATCAGGTCTCATTTTCTTCCTTGACTTTACATTGAACACAGATCGTGGAGACGGAGGAACAGGCTCTCTCTATGGTGGAGGAGTTGTTGGATCACAACTTACAGGTGGTGTATCCTTGAATGGCAATGGTGGAGCAGATGCTGAAAGAAGTTTCTATGCTCTTAACAATGGCTACTCAAGCCCAACTGGTTCTGCAACATTGGCAATGACTATTGTTGCTTCCGGTGTTGTCGGATCTGGCACAGGTGATGATGCCGAAGGTGCAGTTTCCGCTGCTTCTCTTGGTGCATCCTCTTACACAACTTGGTTGTCCAAATTGGTCAACTGGGATGCTGATCTTGATGGCAAGTCTGTTGTTGTTGCAACAGCGCCTGCAACTAACTTGGGAACAAACAATTTCAATAGAAATGACTTGATCACAATTGATGCAGACTTTGCTGTCGCTGCCGGTCGTTTGACTCGCCGTGCAACACAACTTGTTGGCGCAACAGCCGGGAACGCATTAGATTCCGTAAACAAACTCGCACTCGGAGCCGATACATCCGTGCTTTTGGTGTTTGAAGGAACTGCTTCCGCTGGGGATGCTACAGCAACTGCAAACCTCTCTAGCTCTGTAAATAGCATCTCAACCGATACGTTCAAGTTCGCTCGTGCGGATGCATTCCAGAATGTTGGAACCGATGCACTTGGTGCGCTCCAAGGTACTTCCCCTTGGGCACTTGAAGGTGCCGGAGACGCTGCTGGATCTTTCAATGGAAGTGCAATTGACGTTATCCCAGAAATTGACATCAAAGTTGATTCTGTCAGCGTAACCGCAGTAACCAAGAAGCTCAAGGCTAAGTGGACACCAGAACTTGGACAAGACCTCCAAGCTTACCACAACCTTGATGCAGAAGTTGAGCTTACAAGCATTCTTTCTGAGCAAATTGCTCTTGAGATTGACCGTGAAATGCTCAACGAACTTGTAAAGGGTGCATCTGCTGCAACTCTTCACTGGTCACGTCGTCCGGGTCAGTTCTTGAACAGAGAAACTGGTACAAATGCTGCTAACGCAACATCACCACCAGACTTCACTGGTACCGTGTCTGAATGGTATGAGACTTTGATTGAAACCATCAATGATGTTTCTGCTCAGATCCACAGAAAGACACTTCGTGGTGGTGCAAACTTCATCGTTTGTGGACCAGAAGTTGCAAACATCCTTGAGTTCACAAGTGGATTCCGTGCTTCAGTAACTGCTGACACTCCAAGAGGATCTGCTGGTGCTGTCAAGGTTGGACAAGTAAGCAAGAAGTTTGACATTTATGTTGATCCTTACTTCCTCAGAAATGTCATCCTTGTTGGACGCAAAGGCGGAAGCTTCTTGGAAAGCGGATTTGTGTACGCTCCTTATGTGCCACTGCAAGTCACTCCTACCATCTTTGGTACGGAAGACTTCGTGCCTCGTAAGGGAGTCATGACTCGCTATGCGAAGAAGATGGTACGTCCTGATATGTACGGATTGGTTGTTTGCCACGATCTCGTTGGATAAGACATCTAACTAAACCGTAACAAAAACAAAGCCCTACTTCTGATTTCGGTTGGAAGTAGGGTTTTTTTATTTCTATTACTTGGAACTCGTGCTATTTATAGATGGAGGAATCTATGAATGTCTGTCCCAACACTAACACCCGCTAGTCAAACAAGCGCAATTGTCTTACCTGTAACTGGTACCCATTCTAATGTTAATTCTGCTTCTAACCCATTACCATTTGGGGTATACACTTCGGCAGCTTTTATATCAGGTGCAGTAGATCAGGTAGCATACACCTATAAGAAATTGGGTGGAGATGTATTAGATTTAGAAATTACTCAATATCAAGTCTATGCAGCATATGAAGAAGCAACACTTGAGTATTCATATATAATAAACTCACACCAAGCAAAGAATGTCTTGTCAGACTTGCTTGGAGCTACAACAGCTTCATTTGATCAAGATGGTCAGATTGCCCAAGGCGATGCCTTATCTGGTTCTAACATACAATTGAAATATCCAAAATTCAATTTTGCATATGCCAAGACTGTAGCAGATGGTATTTCAACAGAAGCTGGAATTGGTGGAACAACCCCAATCTACTCTGCTTCCTTTAATATGACAGGTGGTGTACAGGATTATGATTTGCAAACAATCATTTCCAGCAGTGCTCTTTCATCAGACGAATCTTTCTTTGGGAAGGTTACAGATAAGAGAGTGACAATTAGAAAAGTGTACTATAAGACTCCAGCAGCAATGTGGAGATTCTATGGATACTATGGTGGTCTAAATGTTGTTGGCAACTTATCAACCTATGGGCAATATGCAGACGATTCAACATTCCAAATTGTTCCAACTTGGCAAAACAAAGCACAAGCAATGGCTTATGAAGACGCTTTATATACTCGTGTATCCCATTGGTCTTATGAATTGAAGAACAATCAATTGAGAATATTCCCAATTCCAAGAGACAATTATTCACCAACCAAGTTTTGGGTGGAATTCTCTGTAGATTCAGATCCATATGAAGAATCTGACGCAGGAGTAAAGACAGGAATAGATGGTGTAAACAATATGAATACCCTTCCATTCCAAAATATACCATACGAAAACATAAACTCTGTTGGTAAGCAATGGATTAGAAGATTTGCTCTTGCACTTGCAAAAGAAATGCTTGGACTGGTAAGATCAAAATTTGCTACCATACCAATTCCGGGCTATGATATTACTATGAATGGGTCCGACCTGATCAGCCAAGCAAAAGACGAGCAAGAAAAGCTGAGAGAAGAATTGAAAACGCTACTCGGTGAACTTACATACAAACAATTGTCAGAAGATAGTGCAACTGTTGTGGAGAACTCTAATAAGATTATGCAGCAAATACCTGCTGCTGTATTCGTAGGATAATATAGATGGCAAGAAATAAATGGTCACAACCTGCTCAACCACCTCCACCCTTATTTGCAGGGCAAAAGGAGCGTAACCTTGTTAAGCAAATCAACGATGAGCTTATTGAAAGAGTTATTGGGCAGCAGATACTTTATTATCCAATAAGTTTGGAACACACAAACTATCACGAAATATATGGCGAGGCTATAAATAAAACATTCTTGCCACCAGTAAGAGTCCACGTTCTTGTAGAGTGGAGTGGATATCAAACAGAAAATACCAATCTTGGTATAAACAGAAGACCAAGTATAAAGCTGCACTTCCACAAAAGAAGATTGACAGAAGATCAAAACCTTTTTGTAAGAGAAGGAGACTTTGTTTTATATGGTCAGACTTATTATGAGATTGTTGTTTTGAATGAACCAAGAGAGTTATTTGGACAAACAGATCACAAAGTAGAGATTTCTGCTGAGTGTATTAAAGCAAGACAGAGTATATTTGATGCAGGAGGTATTGTGGGTAATCCTAATTCTTATCCATAAATAAAGTATGGCAGAAAGAGAAGACATACCAGTCAAATTATCTACTGTTGAAACCATTGATGGTGCAATGCTGGATCATATTAGAGATATGAACATCCATATTGTTGGCAATAAAGGTTTTGAAGCGATGCCTGTTATCTGGGCATCTGGTGAAAGAGCTTATCAAAACAGAAAAGATAAAGAACAAAGAGATCACGATGGAACAATCATCCTTCCTATTCTTACGATAGAAAGAACTGCAATGCAAAAAAGCTTGACAAAAAAGGGAAGTATTTATGGAAATGTTCCACCGGAGGTATTGGGCAATTCAATCTCCTTTGCGAAAAGAATTGTGCAAGATAAGACATCAAATTTTGAAGGTGCAATAACAAAAAGAAGATTTGGACAAATCAATTATCCAAAGCCACCATCAAAGACGATTTATGAATATGCTTATATCCCAATGCCTGTTTATTTGTATCTTACATACAAGATAACAGTAAGAACACAATACATTCAACAAATGAATCAAGCCCTCCTTCCTTTTATAAATAAAGGCGGAGGAATCAACTATTTTACAATTTCAAAAGACGGTCATAGATATGAAGCTTTCTTGCAAGAGAGTTTTACACCACAAAGCAATTTATCGTCAATGGGCGCAGATGAAAGAACAATAGAAACATCGTTTGATATTAACGTTCTTGGTTATATCTTGGGGTCTGGCGACAACCAAGAAGGACCAAAGGTATCTTTTAGAGAAAGCTTCGTTGATATTGCTTTTACGAGAGAAGAAGCTATCTTTGGAGATATACCACAAAACATATCTGAAGCAGATTTAGAAGCAGCTAAAGGACACCTTACAGATAGAACAACAAATCCCGGTGTTGGAAAATATCCGTCTGGTTGGAACCCAGCCTTACCTGAAGAAGACCCATACAAGTAAGTAAATAAAAATGAATCGTATGGAGTTTTCGTAGTTTAGCACACTAATTATAAGAGAAATTATTATATACTAATACACTTATTGTAATAAGGAGATCAACAATATGTCAGTTAAGCAATTCAAGTTCGTATCCCCCGGAGTCTTTATCAACGAAATTGATAATTCTGGAAGAACAGATACAAGCACTGCCATTGGACCTACAGTCATTGGTAGAACAGAAAGAGGACCTTCATTTACCCCAGTAAGAATTGAATCTTATTCGGAGTTTGTAAACATCTTTGGAGAAGCAATTCCCGGAGGTGATACAAAAGATGTTTGGAGAAATGGTAACTATACTGCTCCAACTTACGCTGCTTATGCAGCCCAAGCTTACTTGAAAAATAGCTCACCTGTAAATGTTGTTCGTCTTCTCGGAGCAGAAGATCCAAACGCCACCGCTGCTGGTAAAGCGGGTTGGGATGCAACAACTGCTTATGGTCTTTATGTCACACCAGCCTCCTCGTCGGAAGGTGCCCAAATTGGTACGCTTGCTGCAATTTGGTATTGGGAAGCAGGAACATCTGTGAAGCTGACAGGATCTTCCCCCAATGGAGCCGTAACTGGTTCAGTTGGAACTCTTGTCAAGAATGTTGGAACTGATTATGGTTTCAAAGCGGTCGTTTCTAGCTCAGCAGGAGCTTATACAACAGAATTCAACTTCAATGAAGCTAGTGATAAGTTTATTAGAAAAGTTTTTAATACAAACCCAACTTTGACAAATGGGTCTATTGGTTCTACTTCATTTACAGCTAATTACTGGCTTGGTGAAACTTATGAAAACTGGCTTGGGAATGTGGATGCTGGACACAATGTAACTGGATCTTCTCTTGGTGCTGGGTCTTACTATGGTTTGACTTTAGAATTGGATGCACAGGATGGAGACAACAACCAAAAAGATCACAGAAAGCCATTTAGATCAGCAGAAACTGATTATGTATTCTCACAAGATATGAGTAATGATACTGCATCTTTCGGTATCAGCGCATCAAGAACGCCAAACTTGTTCAAGTTTGTTACAGTCAACGCAGGTCTTTGGGAAGGGCAAAATTTCAAAATCTCCATTGAAGATATTCGTGAATCTGTTTCCGATGACAACCCATACGGAACTTTCTCAGTTGTTATTAGAAGAGCAGGAGACAGTGATAGTGCTGTAAGATTTGTTGAAAGATATTCAAATTGTAATTTGAATCCACAATCAGAAGATTATATTGCAAAGAAAATCGGTGATAAATACCTTGTTTGGGATGATTCTGAAGGACGCTATAGAGAATATGGAAAGTTCATCAATCGCTCGTCTTATATTCGTGTTGTAATGGATGTAGACGTAGACGCAGGGTTAACCCCAGCGGGACTTTTGCCAGCAGGTTTCAGAGGACCACAAAAGTGGGCAGGTATTGGGATTGCTAGTGGGACTGTCGGAGTAAAGACTGAGGCCGGTGGCGCAACCGCCACAACCGTACCAGTAAAGGCGAATAGTGGTGTAACAAGCTTTGGATTTGATATCGCTTCTGCTTGGTCAGCATCATTTATCCATCCGGGACATTTGCCAAGAGTAGACTCAACTTCTGCACCTTCTGCAACCAGAGCTTACTTTGGTTATGATTCAAACAAAGGCAAATCTAGCACTCTTTACAGTAGACAAAATCTTGATTTTGCTAGATCTCTTTGCGATGGACTTTATGACGCACAGTTTTCCGCTACTGATACCGGGTCTATCGCCCTTACAAGAACATTTCAGTTTACACTTGATGACCTTTCAGGTTCAGCCGGTTCCAACAATGTAAATGCCACCCCAGCAACAATGTACTGGGCAAGCGGAAACAGAGCAGCCGGAACTTCCTACAGGGGCACTGCATCATTTGGCGCAATGCTTAGAAAAGGTTTTGACTCATTTACACTTCCACTCTACGGTGGTAACGATGGTCTTGATGTAAAAGAAATGGAGCCATTTAGAAATAGCGGAATCGGTCTTGCCGACACATCAGCGACAAATTATGTTGTTCATTCCATCAGAAGAGCGATTGATTCTGTAGCAGACCCAGAA
>Ga0070749_10002262_pt1 | contig 12963 bp, 17 predicted proteins | sample VirMetDEL_Nov_18_FD_75180 | JGI IMG/M metagenome (GOLD analysis project Ga0070749, IMG submission 75180) | Aqueous microbial communities from the Delaware River and Bay under freshwater to marine salinity gradient to study organic matter... | ecosystem: Environmental > Aquatic > Marine >...
ATAGAAGCACAGAATGGTGACTTAATAATAACTCAAGGTGGGGACTTTATAGATTGGTTCCCCTTATAAACAAATAAATTAAAATAAAAACAAAATGGCATTAGAAGTAACAGGTAACATAGAGTTAGACAACGGAATTGTTGTTAATTCATTATATGTAAGAACTGACGCATCATTAAGTGATGATGGAAAAACTGTATATTGTGGAGCAAAATATTGGTCTACAATTGAAGCAGAACAAAATAAACAAGTTAACGTTTATCCAAAATTTTGGACTGAATTAAAACCTGAAGTGGCTTATGATAGAACAACAGATGGTGTTGATTTATTACAATTCGCAAATGAGTTTGTAAAATTTCAGTTTGAAAGTAAGGGATTAACTGCAACTATAATCGGATTATAATAAATAAAAAATGGCTAATAAAACAATTCCTCAACTTCCCCTACAGACTGGTATAACAGATAATGATTTGTTAGCCATTGTCGATAGTGGGGAGACAACAACAAGTAGAATAAAAGTATCAACATTATTAAGTAGTGCTGGTGGTGCCTTTCAAACAGGAGACGCAACAGATAGTATAGTTCCCGCATACTAACCAACAAGTAGAGGTGTGGCTGCTAATACTACTTATGTAGATAAATTAAATGTTAACTTAACCAATGCGTTAGATATTGATAATGGTGTAAATAATAGTAGTGTTACTATTGGAGGATATAGTACCAGAACAATTTCAGGTGCTGGTTTAGGTAGCGCATTTGTTGGTGGTAGAAATCCACAAATAAGTGGTAATGCTAATTTCTCAGCAGGACAATTTGGTAGTAGTATTGCCGGTGAGAATAATGGTATGGTCGGTGGTCGTGGTAATTTTATTACTGGTGGTGAGTACTCCTTTCTTGGAGGTGGTAGAAGTAATGTTACTTCAAATCTTTATAATGGTATATTAGGAGGACAAAATAACAATGTTAGTGCTAGGCACGCAGCAATAATAGGTGGTCTAACTAATACTGTATCAGGTTTTGAAAGTGTTGTCGTAGGTGGAAATCAAAATGATATTACTGGGCCAGTAAGTGGTATATTCGCAGGAGCAGGTAGTGATATTACAGGTGGTCAGTTTTGCGCTATAATAGCAGGTAATGTAAATGATATAAACTCAAACGCGGCTTTTTCTTGTATTATAGGTGGTACATCAAACGTTACTGACCACTATAGAAGTGTAGTCGTAGGTGGAACTGGTTTATCAACCGCACAAAATGACGAAGTAGTAGTACCTGATTTAAGGTTCCCTAATTACGCATCTATGAATTTTGCTAACGATACAGCAGCTGCTGCGGCTGGCGTTTTATTAGGTCAGGTCTATCACAACGCAGGTGATTTAAGAATAAGAATAACATGATAAAAAGATTAATATTTAAAATGATGAATGAAAAAATACAAGGTTTATTTAGACACATATTAACATTTGGTGCTGGTATCTTAGTAACCAAAGGTATAATTGATGAAGATATAGTACTCGACTTAGTGGGTGCTGTAATGACTCTAACAGGTTTTGTTTGGAGCTTCCTATCTAAAAAAGAGGAAGTAGAGTAAAACTGACTATTATAAAGTAAAAGGGGGAGTGTAGTTGCTCCCCCTTTTTTATTTAGTCTATTAGTTCTTTATAGTGATAAGGGTTACCTTCACCTGACCACCTCGATAAATCTATCATTTTACTTTCAACTGCTCCCCAAAAATTATCATACATTTCAGCGTGTATTTCATCAGTCCGTCTACGGACTTTAGGACGTTGTTTAACAACGTTTGGAATAGTTATGGTAGTAGACCCTACCTTTTGTGATTTAAGTTCTTGAAATCGATTATATGCTTTTGTACGTGAATTCATTTTTTTAAAGTTTTATAAGTTATTTATTTTTGGATTAGAGTATTTCTATAATCTTCAGCAAATTGATTTTTTATTTCTAATCTTTTTTTTCTTACTTCATAAGTAAGTTTATATTTGTTATCCGTTTTTCTAACACAACTAATAGCTGCGGCTACTGAATGTTGTGTTGGAACTTCACCACCTATTATTGATGTAATCAGTTCCTGTGCTGTAGTATTCTGTAAATCAATTCTTCCCTCACAAATGATAGCCCAAATGTTTGAGTTAGGGAAGTTAATAGTCTCAGGTATATTATCGAATAATACCTTTATTTCTTTTTGTAATTCTTTTGTAGTAATCATGTTAATTTGTTTTATAAGTTTATTGTAAAGGTATTACTGAACCCCTACAATAATAAATATACACAAATTTAGCAAAAGAATCAATAAATGAAAAAAACTTTTATAATTAAAAATAATGTTTTATATTTGCTATCTAAAGTAATATAAAGCTAGGATTTCTATGTCTCAGTAGTTAAGTCCCCCCAGCCCCCCTAAGGGTAATATGTAATAAGATTTCCGATGCTGTTAATTCTTCATAAGTCCCCAGAACGAAGTATAACATTTGACTCAGTTATAAATATACAGTAATTTCCTAAAAGACTGAATGGTTAAAAAAAAAGTCAGTAAAATAAATTACTGACTTTTTCCCTTATAAAACTTTAAAAAAAGTATGTGGTATACATACTGATAACAAATATAAATATAAATAAAGTAAGAATAAACGGCTTTACGAAAATTACCATATATTTATTATTGTAGGTGTATTATAATACATAAACTGATAACAATAAAATATGGAGTACTACGCAACAATAGAGGGTGATATATATAATATCAACGACTATAAATTAAAACAATATCCACACCAAAAAGGTTATTTAACTTTTACGGAGTATAAAGGTAATAGTCAAAAGAAAAATTGGCGGTCGCATAGATTTATATGGGAGTACTTTAATGGTACAATACCTAACCATTTGGAAATAGACCATATCAATCATGATAAAAAAGATAATAGGTTAGAGAACCTAAGGTTGGTAACACCTGCTGAGAACAATAGGCATAGGAAGTATTGTAAGTTATCGATGGATAAAGCAGATAAGATACGTCAGACTTATTCTAAGGGGGGCACAACGTATCGAAAGTTAGCAAATGAATATGGGGTTCATTTCTCAATAATAAGTGACGTAATCAATTTTAAATTATGGAAGTAATATTAGGGGTATTACTATCATCATTAATCGGAAGTTATTTAATTTTAAGATATGGTGAATAAATGGATAAGTGATAACTATGAAGATTTACGTACCACTTTATTAAATATAACACGGAACGATACAGAATACATTGATGATTTATTACACGAGGTAATAATAATCTTTATGGAAAAAGATATATCTGAGCAATTAGTAAAAGATAAAAAAGCAAAGTTTTATATTATAAGAATTGCTTTAAATCAATATCGAAGTAAAACAAGTGACTTTCATAAAAGATACAGAAAAAACCCTACAATATCATTAAACGAAGCACTTACAGTAGATAGCGGTAAAGAATATGATAATGATTATGATGAACTATTAAAACTTAATTTAAATATTATTGAAGATATGTTAAGAAGTGACCACCCTAATCATAAACACTACGCAATGATTATGATGTTATATTTCTCAAACGACAATAACTTCGCAAAAGTATCGAGGTTATTAAAAGTACCACGAACAACAATAAGACGACAATTCGATGAGGGGGCAAAAATAGTATTACGTAAAATGAAAAGTTATAAAGATACCGGTATTGAATATGGTGATTTACCATTAAAAATATTGGCAACTAAAGTATTAGAAAATTATGGAATTAACGGAAGAAGATATTAACATAATAAATAGGGGAGTCTATAAAACTCAATTAGAAAAATTAGAACCTGAACTACAAATGGTATTCTCAATAAACTATATAAATTATTTAAAACATGGAAGCAAACTTATCAGATGGAATAGAATATAACGACAATAAAAACATAAAAGTTAAAAAGAAAAGGGGTCGACCAAAAAAGGTAAAGGAAGAAATAAAACCACCAACTCAGGAAGAAATATACAGAACATGGTTAAATGAAAATAGAAAAGAGTTTTTTAACTATAATCAAAAACCTAGGTCTTTTATTAATATGGTTTATGAAATATATAACTGGACGTGGAACTCGAATAAATCACCTGGTAAGTGTGGTATATGTACGTGGGACATAATACATGAAGTAAAGAAAAAGTATTATGGATAATTATATAGACCCAAATAGATTCCCTGAATGGTACTCAGCACAATACCACGAACAAGACCGGAAGGTAATAAAAGAAATATGTGAAAACCCACAACACTTAAATTATATTTATTATAGTAATGGAAGATAAAAGAAAACGTAATAAGGGTTCAATTAAAAAAGGTGAAGTTCGTAATCCACGAGGTAGGGGGAAAGGTACACCTAATAGAACCACTAGTGAAATAAGGGAGGCTTACCAAAAGTTAGTTGATAGTAATATAAGTAATATGAATAAGTGGTTAGAGGAAGTCGCAGAGGACGACCCTAATAAAGCTTTAGATATGATGTTAAAGTTATCAGAGTACTTTATACCTAAACTAGCTCGACAGGAACTTACCGGTGCTGACGGGAAAGATTTATTTAAAGATATTAAGTTTGAGTTCGGTGATTAAAGTAAAGGGGTTTACCCCACACCCTAAACAAAAACTTATTATAGATAGTATATTAGGGGGAGAAGAAAAACACCATATAGTTAGTGTAGGTCGACAAATGGGTAAATCTTTAATGGGTTTAAACTTATTACTATATTGGGGTATCAATAACTCACCATGTAAGATATTGTGGGTATCACCGGTATATAGTCAGACCACCAAAGTTCAAAAAGAATTAGAAAAAGCCATAAGTCCGTCAGGGTTCATTAAGTCGTGTAACTATAGTGAGAACTTTATGGAGTTAAATAATGGTACTGAAATATACTTTAGGTCGGCAGAGAGGTATGATAATCTAAGGGGTTATACATTCGATTATGGTATATTAGATGAAGCCGCTTACATGAAGGAAGAAACATGGACTGAAGCCGTAAGACCTACGATGGCAGTAAAAGGTAAAAAAGTATTGTTCTTATCAACACCTAAAGGTAAGAACTGGTTTTATGATTTATATATGTTAGGCGACCATATTGATTATGTTAACTATAAAAGTTATAAAGGTTCATCATTCGATACCCCTTATATTACAGAGGAAGAAATAAACGACGCACGTAAGACTTTACCTGAAGGTGTATTTAAACAAGAGTATCTAGCTGAGTTCTTAGATGGTGGAGGGGAAGTGTTTAAAGATTTGGATTTACATACCTTCGATAACTATCCGATAAGTAAGGGTCATATATTCGCAGGTATTGATTTAGGACGACACGAAGATTATTCAGTTATAACCTTTATGGATAGTGACGGGAACGTAATAGATATATACAGAACCAACCAAAAAGAATGGAAGTATATAATAATGGACTTCATCGATTTATTAAGGGAGAATAAAGCAACGGCACTTATGGAGGTTAATAGTATAGGGGATGTTATCTTTGAAGATATGAAAGGTAAGTATAAAGACTTACACCCCTTCACTACTACTAATAAATCTAAACAGGAAGTAATAGAGGGACTGATATTAGACTTAAACGAGGGGAGTGTAGGTATACCATCAAAGAAATTATTTAGACCCTTATATAACGAATTAGAAAGTTTTACTTATAACTATAACCCTTCAACCCGTTCGATTAAATACGGTCACCCTACAGGACTTCATGATGATTGCGTTATAAGTTTAGCCTTAGCTAACTATTGTAGAAAGACAAAAATAAAAAGGGGGAAGTATACATACATGATATGAACTACGAATTAGTAATTGAAGATAAAAGTTATATGGTTCCTAAACGGTTAACCATTCGTCAGTTTAAGGAACTAGCAAACTGGGATATTATAATCGAAGATAACTGGACTAAAGTATTGTCCATTATTATGGATATACCATATAACGAAGCAAAGTTGATACCACATAAAACTAAAGAATTAGGTATAGTGATGGTTATCGATAAGATATTTCCTAAGAACTCACCGGTAGATACTAAAACATTTGTGGGTGTTAAAAATGTAAGTACGGGGTTATTTGTTGATATGGAAGTAGCTTTAAGTAACGGGTTACAAAAAAACGTATATGATATAATTAAACTATTGTATAATGTTGAACCCAAAGATGATGAATATATTGACGAATATTACGGGGGTATAAACTATTATTTAAACTGGCGTTTAAATATATTTAATAGTTATAGAAAGTTATTTGGATTAGACGATGAGTTTAGTAAGAATGATGATGAATTACAGGAAAAGATTGACCCCGCTTACAACTGGTATAGTTTTATAATGGTCTTAGCGGACGAGGACTTTTTGAAAATTAATGAAGTCGTCAAAAAACCTATAATCGAAGCCTTAAACTTTTTAGCGTATAAAAAAGATAAGGCAGAAAAAGAAAAACAAAGATTTAATGAACTACAAAGAAATAGTCGACTTAATTAAAGATACATGTAATAATCACTTTTTTATTAATCAATTTGGTTACGGTGATATTAGTGATATTAATACACCTGAAAATGAAGAACCGGTAAATTACCCTTACGCTTTTTTAAACCCCGTTAGTGTAAATAATAATGGTATTGTTAGTAACTTTAGTTTTAACTTAATTATAATGACTCAGGGGTACGAGAATACTACTGATGAAATCGAACAACAAAGTAATTGTATTAAATATTTGGAAGATATTTTAGGTCGAGTAAACAATACCCTTACCAACCCGTTAGTAGAGTTTAACTTACCATTTAGTATAACCCCTTTTAAAGAACGTTTTTCTGATGATGTTATAGGTGCTACAGGAAGTGTAGTCGTTACATACCCCACACCATTTAATGAATGTGAAAGTCCTTATGTAAGATTAGAACCTCGATGTGGGTCTACATTATTCGAATGTGATACTGATGTAACCTACTTAGCTCTTGATGGTGAAATTGAAGTAGAAGGTACTTACGAATTACTAGCTGACGCAACAATAGGTGGAAGTCCAGGTAACTATAATATCACATGTACGGGAAATACAGGAACACAACAAATTTGGATTAATAAAAACAATAATAAAGTATTATGTCAGTCAATAGATGGTTACGGATACTTTGCTGTAATGACTACTCCCACTAATCAATCAATAAGTCTTTCGTGTGGAGTATCATTTCCTTTAGTTAATGTAACTAATGTTGGTCTAACCAAAGTTGAAATATTGTGTGATACTAATTTACAATACCCCATATCTAATGATGAAGCTACTATAACATATTTAAACTGATGGCTAGTATAGATAGTAATATGAGTGAGTTAGAAGCCTTAATCTTAAGGGAAGTAGACTACGTAGAAAAAGACGTTCCTTTAGAGTTCGCTAAGTTGGCGTCTGAAATACGTAATCAACTGATAGGGGGTAACTTTAAAAATAGAACCGGTAATCTTAGACGTAGTATACAGGTATACGAAGTCGATGGTAATATGATAATCGAAATGTTAAATTACGGATACTTCATTTCATTTGGAGTAAATGGTCGTAATAGAGCAAATGCGTTAGGACTTACTGAAGATGTGGCCTCAGCCTTTGGAGTACAAAAGGGTTATAAGTTTGGTCAACAAACACAAAGTAATAGAGTCTATGGTATTGACCCCCGTGATTTTTACCCTATGGATTTAGAAAATAAATTAATTAATATATTAACAAATGGCGATACCGCAACCTGATATAAATATAACTAACACACCAACGTTATTAAACTTATCATTTGGTAAGAACGTATTTAGTTTTTATGATAGTAATACTACAGGTCGACTGATGAGGTTAGAGGTGTGGGATAACACGTTAACTACACAAATAGCAACGTTAGAACAATACCCTAATCAAACGGGTAATTACCATATTGACTTACAGAACATATTACAGAACTACACGACCCCTAATTATGATATAGAGGAAGGTGTAACATACTTAGATGTAGCGACTGATGAAAGTTACGGATTTAGAGTTAAGTATGGATATATAGGAACTACCGGTAATTTTATAGAACAAGGTATATACCCTAATACGGGGAGTACTGATAACTGCGTGGTATTAGGTGGTGTTAAACCTTATTACGAATTAGAGTGGGACTCTAGTGATTATACTACATTAGTATCAGGTATATTAGGGTGTCCTTTACCAGGCACAGACAAAGCTTCAGCTTTAACTGATTGGACTATAACTAAACCTTTAAGTCAATTAACGGGTGGTATACCTTCGTATGTTACTACTTACAATGATGAGGTAACACTTATGGAAAAACGAATGGAGGACTCGTTTAACTTATCATTTCTTAATAAGTTTGAACTTAATAGTGTTAACCCCCCACCTTCGTTGTGTGAGAATATAAAGGCGTTTAGAATTACCTTTTATAATAATGATACAGAAATATCTGATTTATTTATTGACAATATTGTAAGTCAGGGTGGTGGACCTAGTATCGGTGTAGCACTTCCTGCCGATGTAGTATATCCATATGATGCGATTACCTTTAAGTGTGGTTATACTCAATTCGAAAGTAATATGTCGGGAGCAACACACTTTTACGTATCAGGTTTTAACTATTATGGTGGTGGTTCATGTAGTAATATTGATTTAAAATATAGTATTAGAAATCACACTAAAGTTTATAGGGTTAATATTGTTGATGATAAGTGTAACGACTTCGCACCCGTTCAGGTAAGTTGGTTAAATTCTTTAGGTTTTAGGGATTACTTTTATTTCAGTAAAAGAACAAACGAAGATATTAACATTAGACGTAATACTTATGAACGTGTGGAAGGAAGTTGGAATTCTACAAACTTCGAGGTACCACAATATAGTAGAGGGGAGCAGGTATTTAGTCAGGATATAACAAATACAAGAACAATAAATACACGTTTTTTAAGTGACGCTGAAGCACAGTATCTTAAGTATCTATATATGTCCCCTGATGTAAGGGTAAGGTATGATGGTGATACTTCATGGACGCCAGTTATCTTAACAAGTAATAGATGGACGGAAAAAACATTTAGAAAGGACAAGCTCTTTCAATATACATTAAATTATAGGGAAGCGCATAAAAGAAATAGTCAAAGAGGTTAATGGTTCAGTTAAACGTTGAAGGGGTATTTTTAGATTTGTATGATTTAGACCCACCTAAATTAAATTTTGCTATTGAAGATATTACTGATACTACAGCACGTAGTACCTTTAGTAGAACGTTTAGGGTGCCAGCAACATCTAATAATAATACGTTCTTTACCAACGCTTACCAAATTAACGGTGTTGACTTCGATGTAAGAATAAAACGAACATCATATATTTATATTGATGGTTCTTTATTTAGTACAGGTCAACTTAGATTAAATAAGATTTACAATAGTCGTGAAGGTAAACGTATTGATTATGAATGTATCTTTTTTGGAGAGACCAAAGATTTAAGTACATCAATAGGTGAAGGTTATTTAAATGAATTAGATTTAAGTGCGTATACACACACTTTATCTTATACCGCTATCACTAAGTCGTGGGAAGCTTACCCGTCAGGAACGACCACTGATGGTTTATTCAACGGTGGTATATTATACCCACTTATAGATTACGGAAATACATATACAAACGGAGTAGTAAACGAGACTATGGTACAACAAGACAATACTGCTGGTGTACCCGCTTTTACTAAAGTCCCACACCCCTTAACTGAAGATAGGTGGAAGCCTTTAGTTAGGGCTAAGTTATTATTCGATACTATTTTTGAGGAAGCTGGTTTTACTTATGATAGTGAACTTTTAAATAGTGATTTATTTTTACCTATTTATGTATCGGCCTTTGGTAACGAAGCCAGTATATATACACCAAACGCAAACAATACGTGTGATATTACGGTAAACGGAAATACTACAGCACCTGTAATAGTACCTTATAATCTTAAAATATTCGATTATAATAATAGATTTACAATAGACCCACTTACTAACACTTATGAATATACTGTACCTTTAACCGGTACTTATGAAATTTCGTGGTCTATTAATGGAAGTGCGTTAACTTCAACTTCAGGTTCTATATCTGGAAGGCTTAGATTAAATAACGCGGTTACAATAGATAGTGACTCTCAAAGTATAGTTAACCCTGGTTCACAGGAAAACCCTGAATCTGTATCTTATTCATTAAATTCAGTATGGACTGGTACTTTAACCGCAGGTCAATACTTACACGTTGATATTGTTGATACTAATTTAGAAAATTACAACGTTAATGGTGGTGATTTTAGAGTATTAAGCGCACCAGGTCAAGTAGCTTTACCATCCGTATTAGATGATAATTATAAAAAGATAGATTTTATACGTGATATAATAACCATGTTTAGGTTAGTGTTAGTACCCGATAATAAAAGGTCTAATCACTTCATTATAGAACCATGGCAGGACTATATCGCGACAGGTGAGGTAATGGATTGGACTCACAAATTAGACTTAAATAAAGACGTTATAACTGAACCATTATTTTATACTCAGTCCTCACGTATTAACTTCAATAATAAAGAGGGGGAAGATTATTTAAATGTTATAAACGAAGAACAATTTAAGGAAGTATTTGGTACTGCTATTGTAAATGGTAATAATGATTTATTAGAGGGAGAACGTGATATTACAACAAATTTTACACCTACACCTATAACTCAGATAAAACGTAAAAATCTTTCAATAGGTGAGACTTTTATTATACCACAAATACACGCAAACGAACCTGGTGATAACGCAACCTATAACCCTCAACATGTATCCATAAGAGGTAATACACGTATACTATATTATAATGGTATTAAAGATACTGATGGTATTGACTGGTATTTAGAGAACGACCCTAATAGTCCTTACGACTATTACCCTATGGTTAGTTTTTATCAGGACTTTCCTAATACATCTAACTCACTAAACCTAAATTGGCAAATAGAACAAGGGTATATTCAACATGCGGTAAATAGTCCGTTGTTAGGTAAAAGTGTATATGATAAATACTGGTCTAATTATATTAATAGTATATATGATGGATTTGCTCGAAAGGTTACAGCACACTTTGTATTAGATAGTGTAGATTTATTAGATTTTAATTTCGATAACGTAATATTTGTTAAAGACGCATATTATTATGTAAATCGAATATATGATGTATCGATAGGACAAAAAAGTTCAGTTAAGGTCGATTTAATTAAATTAATAAATTATAACGTAAATGAAGGTGGATTTGTACCACCAGTCTTAGTATGGAACACAACTGATAGTGATTGGGAAGATACTAATGTAAATTGGGAAGGTTACTAATGGTAAGTTAAATTAAAAATTATATTTATTAATATGGCGGAAAAAGAAGTAAAAATATTTTATAAAGTTGAAGGTATTGATGGTTACGTAACTGACCTTAATGAACTTCAACAGGCTTTAGCTGCCAGTGCTAACGAGACAAACGTATTAACTCAGGACACCGATGAATTCTCAAAAAGTCAACAAGAGGCACAGGAGGAAGTCGAAGAGACAAGTAATACGTTAGCAGGTTTAAGTAAACAAGCAGCTAAGTATAGGGAGGAACTTAATAAGGCTGAAATAGGGAGTGAGTCTTACACTAAAATTAAAGAAAAATTAGAGGACGTAGAATCGGCACAAAAAGACGCAACCAAAGGGGTTGGTGGATTTGGTGAAAGTTTAGGTGCGGTACCAGGTCCTTTAGGTGGTATCACCAAAGCGGTAAAAAGTGTTAACTTAGCTTTAAAGGCGATGTTAGCTAACCCGATAGTCTTAGTAATCGCAGCAGTAGTTGCGGCTATTACAGGACTTGTAAAGGCGTTTACATCAACTAAGGAAGGAGCCGAACAAGTAGATAGAGTTTTAGCTGGTTTAGGTGCTGCGATGGATGTAGTACGTGATAGAGTACTAAAAGTAGGTGGTGCGATTGCTAAGTTCTTTAGTGGTGATTTTGCGGGAGCGTTTGAGGACGCAAAAGGTGCGGTTAGTGGTATAGGGGATGAAATAGTTGCTGAAGCAAAAAAAGCGGCAGAACTTACAGGTGTATTACAAAAACTCGATGATAAAACCCGTGACCTAAACGTTAGACGAGCAGAACAAAACAAACTTATAGCTCAAACTAAATTACGAGTTGATGATACTACATTAAGTATCGAAGAACGTTCAGCGGCTTTAGAGGAAGCTACTACATTAGAAAATCAGTTATTAGAGGAAAATTTAAACTTAGAAAAAGAACGTTTAGAGGCGTTAATAGCCTTAGCAGACCAAAGTGATAGTGACGCAGAGACATTAGACGAATTGGCTAACCAACGTATTAAGATAGCACAGTTAGAGGAACAAAGTTTAAATAAACAAGTTGAACTACAATCTAAACGTAAAGCACTTACAGCACAACAAGCGGCTATTGATAAAGCCGCAGCGGACGAAGCAAAAAGATTACGTGAAGAACGTGAAGCTTTAGCCGCAGCACAGTTGGAAGCTGAGTTAAAGATAGCTGAGGAACTACGTAGGAAAAAGTTAGATGCGGAAGCAAAAGAATTAGACGACCTAAGATTAAAGTACGAAGAACAAAAAAAGATAGTATCGGATAACGAAGAATTACTAGCTGAGTTAAAAACACAATACGACTTAGATGTTGCTAACTCAAAGAAAAAATTCGATGATTTAGAAATTGCTGAATTAAAAGCTAAAGAACAAACAATAAAAGAAATCTTAGGTCAATTCGCATTAGACGAATTCGAAACAGAAGAAGAAAGACAAATTGCGGTATTAGAACAACAACGTCAACTCGATGTAGCAAAATTACAGGAAGCAGGGGCTAGTCAGGAACAAATTGAATCTTTAAATAAATCTTATCAGGATAA